>SL_5KL_010_SEDDRAFT_10000034_pt1 | contig 69947 bp, 59 predicted proteins | sample SodLakKL_010_SED_FD_9118 | JGI IMG/M metagenome (IMG submission 9118)
GCCCGCCCCGGTTCTGGGCCGGAAAAACATGGATAACATTTCTCTCCGCCTCGGGGTAACCCCCGTAGACCGTGTAGGAAAGGTCGTTTTTCTGCCGCAAGACCTTTTCAGCCAGTTCAAGCTGCCGCGGATCGAGGAAGGCCGTGGTATGAGTCCGGTTACCTGATACATCTTCCAGCCTGCGCTCAAAATCCTGCTGCCATCTTTTTTCTTCCTCCGTCAGGGAAGCGCCCCAGCTCATCTATCAACCTCCCGCTTAATAATAGAGGTAATTAATAATAATCTGCTGGGCCACCCTTAACAGGATCAAGAGGACAATGGGGGACAGGTCCAAATACCCCATGCCCATCCTTACTGAAGGCAGAACGCTGCGCAGCGGCGCCAGCAAAGGTTCAGTCAAGCCGTACAAAACCCTGTAAATAGAGGAAACTGTTTCACTGCCTCCGGCACCCCCGGCTCCCATCATAAACCAGGACATAATAATCCTGCCGAAGATAATAAAATAATAGATGCGAATGAAAACAAGCAATCCTTCTGCAATTAAAGTCACTATATGCACCTGCTTTCTCAAATCTGCTTGCGGAAAATGGATTGGGTTTTAATGGTTGTGTCTCTTTCTGCTCCAATAATTCTACAATACACCGGATTAAAGGCGATTGCAAATTCAAACTCAATAACTCCGGCCAAACAGGGCCCCGCCGATACGGACCATGGTCGCTCCTTCTTCCACGGCCACGGTATAATCACCGGTCATACCCATGGATAGTTCGGGCAGTTCCAGGCCCGGGACGGCATTCTTATCGCGCAGCTCGCGCAGGCGCTTAAAATAGGGGCGGGCTTCCTCGGGATCATCAACAAAGGGAGCAATGCTCATCAGGCCTTTAACCTGGAGGCGGTCATAACCGGCCGCCTGCTCCAGGAAGGGGGCCAACTCTTCAGGGGCCAACCCGAATTTGCTTTCTTCACCGGAAATATTGACCTGGATGAGGACATCAATTTTGCGCTCATATTTTACGGCCCAGCGCTGCAGCTCCCCGGCCAGCGAAAGGCGGTCCAGGGACTGGACCATGCAGTATACGGGCATTATATATTTAACCTTGTTTCTCTGCAAATGGCCGATAAAGTGCCAGTTTACATCGGGCAGGGCCCTGATCTTGGCGGCTTCTTCCTGGACCCGGTTGGCGCCAAAATCGGTTATGCCAAGCCCTGCTGCCTCCTTAATATCCTCCAGCCCGGCGCTCTTGGTGACGGCAATCAGCTTGATTTCCTCCGGACGGCGCCCCGCCTTACGGGCGGATTCTTCCAGGGCCGCTTTTATGTTGCGGTAATTCTCAGCAAGCAATATCATCTTTCCTTTCCCTTATTTCCCTTAGATTAAACCGGGCGGCAGTCACCTGCATATTTGCCGGCCCGCTTTGTTCGCTTTTCCGAGGTCGGTACCCGGTTTAATTTAACCTCCGCCCTTCTTCCACCAGTTCATGGCGGGTAATAACCTGGCTCCGGGGTTCAAGACCCTCAACCATAGCCCGGTCATCCTGTCGCGCCGTGACCGTTACCGGTTGGAAAGCAACCCTTCCACCCCGGTTTATAAAAACCCCGGTTTGCCGGTTCTTTTCAAACACTGCTTCGGCAGGCACAATTACGCCCTCCTGCTGCGCATAATAGAGGACTGCTTCCGCCCGGCGGACTTCCGCAAAACCGGGCAGCTGCTTCTCAAGAAGGTAGGTAAGGCGGACTTCATTTTTTCCTTCATCGATTTCGGTATGGTAAAGCTCCGCCCGGACCGGCCCTTCGGAAGTAAAAGCAAAGTCAAGCTCGACCTCCCGCTCCGACACGATCGCTTGTCCCGGGTGAAGGGGCATGACAATATTGTAGTGCCATTCCCAGTTGTTTACTATTTTCAACAGGGGGTCGCCGGCCATGACCCTGTCGTACTTAGCGGTAACAGATCCCTCCGGAACCTTCTCGTCCAGGTTTTCAGCGGCTATATAAAAGGGGCCTTCCCTGTTTTCCAGGCCGTCAATGTAATAAGAAAGCAGCCCGGCTTCCTCTCCGGTAATGGTAATAACCGTCTCAAAATCGTCCGGATCGAAATCATCTCCGCCGGGACTGTTTTCATCACCTTCATTATCTTCGGAGTTTTCCGCTTCTTCTTCGTCCCGCCCCGGGAAATGGGGCTCGGCGGTTATGCCGATCCGGGCCAGTTCTTTGCCATGGGGAACCCTTTCCCCGGCTTTCGCCAGGTCCAGGATAACCCCGTGATCGGGCGCGGTAATTACTTTTTCACTGCGGGTAATTAAACCCTCAACCTCTTGTTTCTGTTCCATGATCCCCTGCTCGGCGGTCACCACCTGCAGCCGCCAGGCCAGGAACTGTTCACCAAGCCAGTGGTAGCCAACCTGGACAATAACCACCAGGGCCAGGAGCAGCAGGACATAAAAAACAAAGCCCTGCTTCAACCGGCTGAAGTCAAAACGGCGCCCTTCGCCACTGTGCACCTCAAATCGCTGCCTGGCCTTATTTATCTTTTTGCTGTCTTTCTTTTTCACAACAGTTCACCCCCCAGCCCCCAGGTATCAGGACCCGGATCAATGACCGCTTTTCTTTATGGCTATAAACCCGATCATCCTGCCGGTCGCGCCCCGGTCCCGGCGGTAGGAATAAAACAGCTCCGGGTGACAGGAAGTGCACCATCCGTTCAGGGCCAGGTTGGGCCTTTTAATTCCGGCCCGCAGCAGCTGTTCGGTATTGATTGCGTTTAAGTCAAGGCGGTAAAGGCCGCTTCCGGCCGGTTCCAGGTAGGTTTCTTTTTGCCATCCCGCAGCGGCAAAGAGTTCGGCCACTTCATGGCCGACCAGGTAACAACGGCGGCAGACAACCGGCCCCAGTCCGGCTAAAAGGCGGTTCGGCGGCACTGAATAATGCTGCTTTAGAAAGCGGATCACCCGGCCCCCGATATTGCCCAGGGTCCCTTTCCAGCCGGCATGAGCCAGGGCGGCCACCGCCCCTTTTCCCGGGCAGGCAAAAAAGAGCAGCTGGCAGTCGGCTGAATAAGCAGCCAGCGGCAAACCTTCTTCCCGGGTTACCAGGGCATCGCAGCGGCTGCGGGCAGTATCGGGCAAGGCCCCTTCCCCGCGGTTACTGTGATCAAAAACCCCGATAGCGGTCCCGTGCACCTGGGTGGCCGATACAATATCCCGGTAATCGTAATTGAAGCGGTCGAAAAAAATTCGCCGGTTGGCCAGAACGTTTTCCCACCGGTCCCCGACATGAAAACCCGTGTTGAGGCTGGCCAGCCTCCCGGCGCTTACTCCTCCACAGCGGGTGGAAAAAGCATGTTCCACCCGGCCTTCCTTTGTTAACAGGGGGGCCTGCAGGTAGGCCAGGCCGTTGTTATCCCGGCGCAGAGTAAATGCTTCCGCCGCTTCCTTCACTTAGATTCCTCCACTGAGATGATCCGCTCCAGTCAAAACTTTTTCTTTCTCCATGCCGGCAGGCCATTCCACCGCTTTACCGCTGTCCAGGGATGCTTGCAGGTCGACCAAACGCTGGTTTTTTGACCCGCGGAAAGGCAGGTTGCAGTCCCTTTCTTCCAGCCGGTAAGGGCCGTCCACCAGTAACCATCCGGCTTCCAGCAGGCGGCGGATATTATGATCATGCCTGCTTTTCGCCAGCAAATCTTCGAACCGGTAACCGCTGTATATAATCAGGTTCAGCCCCTCTTCAAGCACTCTGCCGGCCAGGGCGGCCAGCGGTTCGGGCTGCTCAAAGGGCTCGCCGCCGGAAATGGTGACCCCGTCAATGCCGGCCCGGTGTGCTTTAATCAGGGCGGCTAATTCTTCTAAGTCTGCCTCGTAACCGCCGCCGGGATCGTGGGTTTCGGGGTTGTGGCATCCCGGGCAGCGATGCGGGCAGCCCTGCACATAGATGGAAAGCCTGATTCCGGGGCCGTCCACTATACTGTCTCTATGCATCCCGGCCAGCCTGATCATGCCGATCACCTCCCGGGCCCAAAATGGACCCGCCTGTCCTGAAGTTCTTTCCACTTGGCTTCATTAAACCGCTCATCGGTCGACAGGTAACCGGTAATCCGGCGTATATGCCTGATTTCAGGGCTGCCGCAGTGGGGGCATGACCCGTTAAAAACGCCGCTGTGGGAACAGATCCGGCATTCGTCCAGGGGGAAATTTATACCTCCGTAGCCGACATCCGCTTCCGCCATCTGGCGGATTATCCGATCCACGGCCTCAAGGTTATGGACCGGCGGAGCCTCCAGTTCGGTATAACTAATATGGCCGGCGTTGCAGTAACTGTGAAAACGGCCTTCTGCTTTGATCTTTTCAAACATGGACATGGCGTAATAAACGGGAATATGAAATGAGTTGGTATAATAACTTTTGTCGGTAACGCCCGGTATGGATCCATACCGGTCCCGATCCATGCTGACAAACCGGCCGGCCAACCCTTCGGCCGGAGTAGCTACCAGGGTAAAGTTCAGATCGTATTCTTCCGCGTAGCTGTCAATTCGCCTCCTGATATGATCTGCTATCTTTAATGCCAGGGCCAGGGCCTCTTCATCTTCACCGTGATGTTTGCCGGCCAAAAGATGGAGGGCTTCGGCCAGCCCGATAAAACCTACGGCCAGGGTTCCGTGTTTAATTACTTCCCGGATCGAATCGTCGGGACCGAGCTTGTCCGAATCGAGGTAGAGCTGCTGCCCCATCAAGAAGGGAAGATCGCGGGTTTTCAGGCGGGCCAGGACTTCAAAGCGGTGCAAAAGCTGCCGGGCCGCCAGGCGCAGCACCCGATCCAGTTGGACAAAAAACAGGTCCTGCTGTCCGCGGCATTCCAGGGCAATGCGGGGCAAATTCAGGGTAACCGGAGCGATGTTGCCCCGTCCGGCTGATTGCTCGGGGCCGTGCCGGTTGCCGATAACCCTGGTCCGGCAGCCCATGTACGAGACCTCGTCACCGTAAACCCGGTTAAAAGAGCTGTCCATGAAGCTGAAGGTCGGGTTCATGCGGCGGGCGGTTACTTCCAGGGCCAGGCGGTAAAGATCGTAGTTGGGATCTTCGGGATTAAAATTTACTCCCGCCTTGACTCTGAAAACAAGGTTGGGGAAAATCGGGCTCTCCCCGCGGCCCAGGCCGCGCTTAAAAGATTCCAGGACAGCCTTAGAGACCAGGCGTCCTTCGGCGGTGGTGTCCGTACCAAAATTGATAGAACTGAAGGGGACCTGGGCGCCGGCCCGGCTGTGCATGGTATTGAGGTTATAAATTAAACCTTCCATGGCCTGGTATATTTCTTCATAATCGGGCTGTTTTTTCAGCCCCCTGATCACTTCACCCATACTGCGGTCGAAATGGGGGAAACTCTGGCCGCCAAACATATCGTTCTGGTTGCTCTGCAGGATAATTGCCGCCTGGGCGGCCGCGGAAGCAATTCGCTTCGGAGGGCGGATATAGCCGTAGCCGGTATTAAAACCCTCCTGTAACAGGCGGGACAGGTCTATCTGCAGGCAGTTCAAGGTTTTGCTGTAATAATCCAGGTCATGAATATGGAAGCTGCCTTCATCGTGAGCGCGGGCAAATTCTTCCGGCAGCAGGTTACTGAGGTAATACTGCTTGCTGGCAGCCATGGCTATCTGCAGCATCTTGGCGGAAGGCGAGTTGCTAACATTGGCGTTTTCCCGGTTTGTTTCGACTAAAATCTCCTTGACCACATCCATTAGTTCAGATTTGCCATCCCGGATCCGGGTGCGGCGATCGCGGTAGAGGATATAGGCCTTTGCCGTCCGGGCGTGGCCGTTTTCGATCAGGACCACTTCCACTTCGTCCTGAACTTCCTCCACGCTGGGGGTGACGCCGTTTTGAACTTTTTGCTGCAGGTTTTTGATGACCTGCCCGGTCAGGTTTTCGGCAATGCTGCGATCGCTTCCGCCGACAGCCTTTGCCGCCTTGAAAATGGCATCGGTGATCTTTTCCGGGTCAAAGGGGACCACCCGGCCATCACGTTTGCGGATTTCTTTAAAAGTTTTTTCTGCATCGTATGCGGTCTCGACTTCAACCGGCGCTGTACCGTCGTTCATTATTGCAGCCTCCCTTGTTTTTTTAACTCTTCTTTTTCACGAAGCATGTCTTCCAGTTCGGCTTTGAAAGCTTCAACATCGGGAAACTTGCGGAAGACAGAGGCAAATCGCACGTAGGCAACTTCGTCGGTTAAACGCAGCTTTTTCAGGATCATGTCGCCGATCCGGTCGGCTGTAATTTCCTTGACATAGTTACTGCGCAATTCCTGTTCGAGGTTTTCAACCAGCGTCTCCCAGTGGGAAAGCGGGATATTTCGCTTCCGCCCGGCCAGGAGCAGACCCCTGATAATTTTACCCGGGTCAAAAAGTTCCCGGCGGCCATCTCTCTTGATGACCACAAGCGGTTCTTCCTCGGTTTTTTCCATGGTGGTAAAACGGTTGGAGCAGTTCACGCACTGACGCCGGCGCCTGATTGCAGAGGAATCCTGGGTGGACCGGGAATCTAAAACGCGGGTATCAATTTCTCCGCAATAAGGGCATTTCATATTAAGCTCTCCCATCAATATCTTGCGTTTCATTAATTATAGAACACAATATATTGTGTGTAAAGGGCTAAATTGATCTTTTTTTCTTGGGAGGGATGACCCGCTTAGAATTTGCAAACAATCCGGCGCTCAGCTAAGGCCGGAACGCCGGATTGTTTTAATGTCATTTATCGCCAGATTGGTCATAGCGATTAACTGTTAACTCAGATAGCCTCTTGTCCTACTCATTGACGATTTTATCCTGCTGTTCCTGCTGCCGCTGCCAGCGCGACCAGGCCGGGGCATCCAGGTTTTCTCCCCGGGCATAAGCGCTTTTTCCTACAGCAGCTAAAGTGGGCTTAAATCCCTGCTTTTGCTGTTGCTCGGGAGCGTTAAATCCGGTGGCAATCACCGTGACGCGAACATTATCCTGGCAGTTTTCATCAATCACCGCCCCGAAGATGATGTTGGCATCAGGATCAGCATACCCGGCTACGATTTCAGCCGCTTCGTGGACCTCGTAAAGGCCCAGGTCGGTCCCGCCGGTTACGTTGATCAAGACTCCCCTGGCTCCTTCAATGGAGGTTTCCAGCAGTGGACTGCTGGTGGCCGCTTTGGCCGCTTCCATGGTGCGGTTCTCGCCGCTGCCCTGTCCGACACCCATCAAAGCGGGTCCGGTTTCCGCCATAATCGTCCGCACATCGGCAAAATCCAGGTTGATCAGTCCGGGCACAGCGATCAGGTCGGAAATGCCCTGCACACCCTGCCGAAGGACATCGTCGGCAACCCGGAAAGCTTCCAGGATGGGGGTTTTCTTCTCAACAACCTGGAGCAGGCGGTCGTTGGGAATGGTGATCAGGGTATCGACTTTCTCCCTGAGGGCCGCTATTCCTTCTTCAGCCTGCTGCTTGCGCTTCTTGCCTTCAAAAGTAAACGGTTTGGTTACCACGCCTACCGTCAGGGGCCCCAATTTTTGGGCTATTTCAGCAATTACATGGGCAGCGCCGGTTCCGGTCCCACCACCCATTCCGGCGGTGATAAAGACCATGTCCGCTCCCTTGAGCATGGCTTCAATTTCTTCACTGCTTTCTTCTGCGGCCTTGCAGCCGATGTCCGGATTGGCTCCGGCCCCAAGGCCCTTGGTCAGCTGTTCGCCGATCTGCAGTTTCGTGCCGGCATTGGCCAGGTAAAGAGCCTGGGCATCGGTATTTACCGCGCAAAAATCAACTCCCTGCAAGCCGGCTGCGATCATCCGGTTTACAGCATTACTTCCTCCTCCACCTATTCCCACTACTTTTATGGAAGCAAATTGTTCCATTTCAATATCAAACTCAATCATCAAAAAGCACCTCCTGAATTGGTATGCTCTTCTGTTCAGGTTACAATCTCAATCTACAATATCGGTCAACCAGTCTTTTATCCTCTGCCAGAGGCCGGGCCCTTTTTTCCGGGTTGACTTGCCCCGCTCCTGGATATGCATCTTGGGCTGCTGGCGCTGTACGTAATAGAGCAGCCCGGTCACAGTAGAATAAATCGGATTTTTAATGCCGACTACGTCGAAACTGGCAATCCTGACCTGGTCGCTTTCAAAAGCTAAACGGGCCATTTCTACCATTCCCCTCATTGAGGAGACTCCGCCGCGCATAACCATCCCGGCCGGAGGCAAATACGGCCAGCCCATTTTGGTTATTTCTTCCCTGATCATTTGAAAAATTTCCTGTACCCTCGGCTCGATAAAACTGCTGAGCTCTCTTTCCGACACCAGCCTGAGCTCGTTGCTGCCTACAGTTTTTACTTCAATTTTAGGTTCGCTTTCGGCCATGGTCCCCATAGCCGATCCATGCTCTTTTTTCAGCTCTTCAGCTGAAAGGTGGTTGATGCGCAGTCCGGCGGCAAGATCGGTAGTGATATGATCGCCTCCCACCGGCAGCACTGCCAGCTTTTCCAGTTTTCCATTCTGGAAAAACGCGACCTCCGTTGTTCCGCCGCCAATGTCAACCAGAAACACGCCCAGTTCTTTTTCATCGGCGGAAAGGGATACTTCGCCATTGGCCAGGGCCTGCAGGACAAGAGCGTTAACGGTCACACCGCCCCGGTTAACGCAGCGGAGCAAGTTGTGAAGAGGAGTAATCAGGCTGGTTACAACCTGGGCATCGACTTCCAACCTCACTCCCAACATTCCCAGGGGGTCTCTGATCCCTTCAAAACCGTCAACAATGAATTCCCGGGGGATAACATCTACAATTTCCCGGTCGGTGGGCAGGGCCACCACCCTGGCCGCCTGCATGACCCTGTCCAGGTCCTCTTCCCGTATTTCCCGATCATCGGAAGTAACCGCTACAACTCCCCGATTATTGATCAGCTCGATGTTTAAACCTTTTAAAGCCACATAGGCTGAATCGATTTTTAAACCGGCCATCCTTTCTGCTTCTTCAACCGCAGTTACAATCGATTCAACAGTTTTCTCCAGATCAACAATTACACCTTTTCGAACACCATCGGAAGGGCTGAGGCCCAATCCAACAATATTCAAAGTGCCATCGGGGCGGGGTTCGCCGAGCCCAACCCTTACCTCAGCTGTTCCTACATCAATGCCTACAATAAAATTCTTCCGACTCACCTTTTAACCCCCTTACCCTTCCAAGCATGGTGCAATAACTACTCAATAATTCAACACTTTTCCACTATTTCCTTTATTATTCTACGGATCCACCTCCCTTCCTTTTTTTTCGGTCACAGCGCTGCCGGAGACCACCAGGCGCTTTCCGCACCTGACATCAAGCCGCGCTTCGGTATCCGGGTCGATATAAGGGAGGCTTTCTTCGATAAGCTGCATTTTGTAACTCAAGTCTTTCCCTTCACCGAACCAGATTTCCAGCCCGTCCACCGTATAGGCAATCAAGTTGTAACTCTCCTGCAAATCAAGCCTCTCTATTGCAAGCTCGCCCTTTCCGGACCAGCCGGAAAAAAAGTTCACCAGGGCTTCCGCCCGGGCCGGGCAGTCGATGGTAAAACCCGGAATAACTTTTCTTCCGTCTATGCCGGAAATCAAGGGGTAATTTTTCTGCGGTTCATCCCTGTAGGCCATGACAACGGCCTGATCGTCGATCAGCCAGAAGCCATCAGCAGTCATAACATAGCCGGCCGGCGACCTTTCCTTGATTTCAATTACAACGGTATCGGGCAGATCCCGCCTGATCGCTATTTTTTCTACCCGGGGCAGCTGCTCCTTGATCCGGGAAGAAATATCTCCTTCGCCGATCATGAAAATGCTCATCCCTTTGCTGATACCCCCGGCCTGCAGGATTTCTTCCGTCTTTAATTCATTCGCCCCTTCCACCCGGATCGCGGTCACCCGGAAATAGGATTCACCCTGCCAGAGCAGAACCAGCAACCCGGCCAGAATAAACGCTTTGATTAGGAAGCGGGAAAAACGTTTCCAGGCCGAAGGGCGGTTATTCTTTTCTACCAGCTTCAGGTGATCATATTTCCCTGCCATTTGTCACCTCTCCTCACCGACAATTCTTACTTCCGGCTGCAGTTCGATCCCAAACTTATCTTTTACCAGCTGCTGCACGGCCCTGATTAATTGAAGAATGTCGGCCGCCGTGGCATCACCGGTGTTGACTATAAAATTGGCGTGTTTTTCCGATACCTGGGCCCCGCCAATACGCATTCCCTTCCCTCCGGCTGCTTCGATGATCTTTCCGGCCGGCTCATCGGCCGGGTTACGGAACACGCTGCCGGCGCTGGGCAGGTGAGGATGACGGCTGCGGCGCCGGGCCGTAAAATCTTCCATGGTCCCGGCGATCTGCTGCGGGTCGCCCCGGGTAAGGCCCAGGCAGGCTTCGACAATGATCCCCGCCCCGGCCAGGCTGCTATCCCGGTAAGTGAAGCTGAGCTCCTCTTCAGGCAGCGTATTGACCCGGCCCTGGAAATCGACTACTTTAACCGATTGGACCCTTTCCCCGATGTAACTCCCAAAAGACCCGGCGTTCATGACCAGGGCCCCGCCCAGGGAACCGGGTATGCCGATGGCAAATTCCAGTCCCGACAGGCCGGCTTCGCAGGCGCTTTTTGCCAGGACCGGCATCGGCGTCCCGGCGCCTGCGGTTAAAATGCTGTTGCTGTGGTCTGTATAGTTAAAGGGAGCGCCTATATTGACAACCAGGCCCCTGATTCCGCCATCCAGCACCAGCAGGTTGGTCCCGTTGCCCACAATGTAGAGGGGCAGACCGTATTTGCCTCCGGCGTGGACTATTTCTCTTAGCTCTTCCAGGCTCGCCGGGCTAAAGAAATAATCGGCCGGTCCGCCCACTTTCCAGGAGGTATGAGCGGACATGGGCTCGTCTTTTTTAAACCCTTGTTTTAATTTAGGGGCCAGCTCACGCTCGATGTTCACACCGCCACCTCCTGCAGGCACTGATAGAGCTTTTCTGCGGCATCGGTAACCGCCATTTTTTTGCTTGCTTCCCGCATTTTATCCAGCAGGCCCGGTTCTCCAAACAACCTGCTAACTTCTTCCTTTAACCTGGTCTTGTTAAAATCTTTTTCCTCGACCAGGACCGCCGCTCCCCGATCGGAAAGCATCAGGGCATTGTAGAACTGGTGGTTGTCGACAACGTTTGGCGAGGGAATCAGGATGGCCGGAACCCCCAGGGCCGTTATTTCGGCCAGGGTGGTGGCCCCGCTCCTGGTCACCGCCAGATCCGCCGCCGCCAGGGCTTCGGGCATCTCGGCCAGATAGGAATAAAGCTGAACCCGGTCCGGCGCCGCCCCCAGTTCTGCCATAACTTCGTCGTAATAAATATCGCCGGTAACATAAATCATCCTGGCTCCTTCCGGCAGGCAGTTATTTTTCAAATAGGCGGTGATCACCTGGTTTATCCGCAGGGCCCCCCGGCTCCCGCCGTAAACAAGGAGCGTTTTCTGCCCGGGATCCAGGCCGAAGTGGCGGCATCCTTCCTCCCTGCTCAGGGCGCCGACTTCGCTGGCCCTGGGGTTCCCTGTAAACAGGGGCCTGCTAAAGCGAGGCAGTTTTTCTGCCGTTCCGGCGAAGGAAAGGCAAACCCGCCTGGCAAAAGGGGCAAACCAGCGGTTAACCATACCCGGCACGGCATTCTGCTCATGCAGGACCACCGGTCGCCTTTTCAGCAGGGCCGACATGACCAGGGGCGCCGCCACGTAACCGCCCGTGCCCAAAACCACGTCGGGCTGGTACTCTTCAATGATTTGCAAAGAACGCCTGATACCGGCCAAAAAATCTTTGAGAACCCGTCCCAGCTGCTTGAAACTGCGCCCGTACCCGGAAGCGGGGATTGTTAAAAGCTTAAAACCGGCGGCGGGGACGATCTTGTTTTCCAGCCCGGCGGCGCTGCCCGCAAAAAGGATTTCAACGGAACTGTCCCGGGCTTGCGCATAACGGGCCAAAGCCAGGGCAGGATAGATATGGCCGCCGGTGCCTCCTCCGCCGATTAATATTTTCATTATTAAGCCGCCTCCCTGCGAACTGCTGTTTCCCGCCCATACCTGGAAATGTTAAGTAAAATCCCGATCCCGACCAGGGTAAAAAATACGGAACTGCCGCCGGCGCTGATCAAGGGCAGGTTGATGCCCGTCACCGGCACCGCGCCGGTTACCACCGCTACATTGACCAAAACCTGGACGGCAATCATAAAGGTTATCCCGGCCGCCACCAGGCTGCCAAAAGTTTCAGGAGCCCTCAGGGAAATCTGAAAACCGCGCCAGATTAAAATCAGGTAGAGCAGCAAAACGGCCACGGCTCCGATAAAGCCCAGCTCTTCGCCGATCACGGCAAAGATAAAGTCGTTCTGCGGTTCGGGCAAATAAAACAGTTTCTGTTTGCCCCGGCCCAGGCCGGCTCCGAAGATATGCCCCGGGCCAAGGGCGTAGAGGGACTGGATGACCTGGTAACCCGAGCTGGATGGATCCGCCCAGGGATCTAGAAAAGTAAACAACCGCTGCATTCGGTAATCCTCTTTCAAAGTAAAGTAGGCCAGCGGGGGCACAAAGAACAGGGTCAGGCCCGCCACCTGGGACACGGGCATGCCGGCAAAAACGATGACGAGCATAGTCCCGGCCACCACCACCAGGGCCGTGCCCATATCCGGCTGGAGCTGGATTAAGAAAAATGTCGAACCCACCAGGACAATAGGAATCAGGCTGGCCGTCCAGAAGTTCTGGATATTGACCCGGCGGCTGCTTAAATAGGCGGCCGTAAATATGACCAGGGCCAGCTTGCTGAATTCAGAAGGCTGCAGCACCACCGGGCCCAGGGCCAGCCAGCGCCTGGCCTCGGTGCCCATCTCGGAACCGAAACCGGAATAGATCATCCCGAGGAGTAGAAAGTTGAACAGTAAGATCGGGATCGAAAACCGCTTCAGCAGCCTGTAATTAACTTTAGACAGGAGATACATAGCGATCAGGCCAAAAGCTACCCACATTGCCTGGCGTTTCAGGAAATAATAGGGATCGCCCCTGCTTTCTTCAGCCATTACGAAGCTGGCGCTGAAGACCATGAGCAGGCCGATGGCCAGCAGCAAAAATGTAACCATCAGGAGGGTGCGATCATACTGTTTTACGCTCCGCGAATTACTCATCACTCTGCGCTGCCCTCCTCTTCGCGCCCGGACTGCAAATCGTGGACCAGCTTCTTGAACAGGTCGCCCCTGACCTCGTAGCTGGGGAACATGTCCCAGCTGGCGCAGGCCGGAGAAAGAAGGACCAGGTCACCCGGGGCCGCTAACTGATAAGCCCGCTTAACGGCTTCTTCCAGGCCGGCGGCGATGCAGTAGTTTTCAAAGCCGGCCCGCCGCGCTGCCTGGACTAACCTGTCCCTGGTTTCTCCATAAACGATCAGGCTGCCCACTTCGCGGGTAATCATCCCGGCCAATTCTCCGAAATCGCTGCCTTTTTCTTTGCCGCCGGCAATCAGGATCTTGCGCCTACCCGGAAAGGACTGCAGGGCCTTCATGGTTGAACCGGGATTGGTGCCCTTGGAATCATTGATATAGTCTACTCCGTTTATGGTGGCCACAAATTCCAGGCGGTGCTCAATAGCTTGAAAACTGCGCAGGACCGCGGCAATCGCTTCCGGGTCGGCCCCGGCGGCCCAGGCGGCTGCAGAAGCAGCCAGGGCGTTTTCCAGGTTGTGTTCGCCCGGGAGGGAAACCTCGTTCACAGGGCATAAAGTCCTCGGGGCGCAACCAGGATTAAACAGGGCAATCCGGCCTTCAGAGACCCCGATTCCTCTTTTGACCGGCCTGGTATCAAACCAGAGGACCCGGCTTTTGCAGGCCCCCGCCAGGGAGGCCACCCGGGCATCGGAACCATTAAGGACGGCATAATCACTTTCTAACTGGTTTTCAAAGATCCGGGCTTTGGCGGCAAAATATTTATCCAGATCTTTATGGTAATCGATGTGATCTTCGCCAAAATTAAGGAACACCGCTACCAGGGGGCGGAGCCGATCGATATTTTCCAGCTGGAAGCTGCTCAATTCGGCCACGATCATACCCTGGGCGCTGATGCTGCCAACCACCCCGCACAGGGGGTTGCCGATGTTGCCCGCCGCTACCACCGGGTCAAAACGGGCTTCCTTGAGCATGGCGGCGATCATTGAAGTAGTGGTAGTTTTACCGTTTGTCCCGGTCACCCCGATTAAGGGGGCCTTGAGAAAAGCGTAAGCCAGTTCCACCTCTGAATAAATGGGCACCTGCATTGCTTCGGCCCGCTTGATAACTTCCAGGTCGGGCGGCACCCCGGGGCTTTTGATGACCATGGAAAGGCCGGGAGTGGCCAGGTCGGAAGAAGTGCCACCGGTAACCACTTCCACCGCCGGATAGCGGCTCAGCCGGGCCGTTTCTTCATGCATTTCTGAAGCCTGCTTCCGGTCGGCCGCAATTATTTTAGCAGCACCCATCTCAGCAAGCAGCTGCACGGCAGCCATCCCGCTGCGGGCCATGCCAATAACCAGAATTTCTTTGTCCTTAATCCTTTCCAGCATTGCCAGTCCTCCAGTTTATCTATCCGGCCCCGGGCCGGACTTAAACGGCAGTTACTCTCACCGCCCGTAGGCTAATATTCCCAGCAGGGCAAAGCCGATAGCTGCTGCCCAAAATACCGCCACTACCTTCCGCTCCGGCCAACCCTTCATTTCAAAATGATGGTGCAGGGGACTCATCAATAATACCCTCCGCCCGGTGAGCCTGAAACTGGCTACCTGGATAATTACCGAAAGGGCTTCTATGACAAACACTCCGCCCACCAGGATTAAAAAGAGCTCCGTCCCGGTGACCACCGCTATGGCGGCAAAGGCTCCGCCCAGGGCCAGGGATCCGACGTCACCCATGAAAAGACGGGCCGGGTAGCGGTTATATACCAGGAAACCCAGGCAGCCGCCGGCAAGGGCGGCGCAAAAAACTGCGACTTCAGGCAACCCGGCCTGCCAGGCAATAGCGGCAAAAGCGCTAAAGCCTATAACGGAAGTTCCCGCCGCCAGGCCGTCCAGCCCGTCGGTCAAGTTAACGCTGTTGCTCGTTCCCGATATAACCAGGAATATGAATAAAGGATGTAACAGTCCCAGATCGATCTCCATATTGACAAAAGGCACCAGGATGGCCGTTGAATAGAGTCCAAAACGATACAGGGCCAGGACCAGCAGTCCGGTGAGGACCACTTCCGCACCAAGCTTCGACCTGGCTTTCAACCCCAGGGAACGGCCGTGGGCAATTTTTCCGTAATCATCCAGAAAGCCGATCAGGGCGCAGCCGATGGTAACCAGCAGCACGGCGTAGAGGGCGGGAGATAAACCGGCCAGAAGGATGGCCGCCACGATCGCCGCCGGTATAAAGACCAGTCCGCCCATGGTCGGCGTGCCCGCTTTTACCGAATGCCCGGCGGGGCCGTCTTCCCTGATCTGCTGACCGTACTGCAGGCGGCTCATGTTTTTTATGAACAGCGGAGTAAAACCCGCTGTGGCTATAAAGGCGCCGGCCAGGGCAGCAAATAAATTTGTGGCCATCATCCCGCGCCCCCTTCCTCGTCCATTAAGACCTTAACAATTTTTTCCATTTTCATGCCCCGGGAACCTTTGACCAGGACAAACCAGTTTTCATCGAGATCCATCCCGGCCAGGACCGCCAGGGCCTGATCGTGATCTTCACAGGTCCGGGCCTCTAAACCGGCGCTGCGGGCCCCTTCGGCAAATCCGCGGGCCAGTTCGCCAACGGTAACAAGACAGTCAACACCGCATTCGGCGGCATACCGGCCGCAGGAAAAGTGGGCTTCCCCGGCGCCGGGGCCCAGCTCAAGCATATCACCAAGCACGGCCAAGGTTTTCCCTCCTCCAATTTCAGAGAGCAGCCGTAAAGCTGCCCTGACCGAACTGGGATTGGCATTATATGAGTCATCAATAATCCCGGTTCCGTGCCGGTTGCGCAGAACCTGGAACCGGCCCGCCGTTAACCGGGCTGCTTTAAGCCCTTTTTGCATTTCCGGCAGGCTCAGTTCAAGGATATATCCGACGGTAAGAGCCGCCAGGGCATTACTGACCGACTCCCGTCCAGGTAGTGGTGATTCAAACCACTCCTCTTTATTATTGGGAAAACGCGCCCGGAAAAAGCTTTTCTCTCCCCTTTGAGACAACTGTAAGCCTTTTATATCGCCCTGGTTAAAGCCATAGTAATGTGCTTTTCCCGGGAAGCGTTTTCCCAAACTTAGGAGGCGGGGATCATCGCCGTTTAAAACGGCTACCCCGCCTGAGCCGAGGTAATCTAGCAATTCTCCTTTCGCTGCCGCTATGGCTTCAATGGAGCCAAGCAGTTCAATATGGGCCTCCCCTATGTTGGTCAAAACGCCAATTGAAGGATCGCCAATTTCACATAAGGTCCTGATTTCGCCACCGGCGCTCATGCCCATTTCCAGGACCGCCACCTGGTGGCTTTCTTCCAGCTGCAATATGGTTAAAGGCAAACCAATTTCATTGTTCAGGTTGCCTGTTGTTTTCAGGGTATTGTATTTGGCGGAGAGGACTCCGGCTATAAAATCTTTGGTAGTGGTCTTACCGCTGCTGCCGGTAATGCCAACCACAGTCAATGAAAAACGTTTGCGGTAAACTGCAGCCAGCTGCTGCAGGGCATCCAAAGTGTCTTCCACCCCGATCAGCAGAAAATCTTCCGGCAGGGTGGGATCGGGCTTCCGGTCTAGGAGGTGGAAAGCGCCGGCTGCGCCTTTTTCGGCGGCCTGTTTTATAAACATGTGCCCATCAGTCCGCTCTCCGGCAAAGGGAATAAACAGGTCGCCCTTTTTAACTTCCCTGGAATCGATGGCCGCGCCATACACAGGTTGTCCGGGGCTGCCCCGGAGCAGCCGGCCCCGGCAGGCTTCAATTATTTCAGATGCCCTGAACTTCATCGCTTGCAACTCCTTCCAAATTGCGCCCGCTTACTCTTCCGGGTCTACCTCTTCCGGCGGTTGTTTCGATGGAGAAACCTGCAGGTAGTTTAAGGTGTCTTCCATGATTCTCCTGAACAGGGGCGCGCTGGTCTGCGATCCAAAACGCGGCCCCCTGGTTACCCCGTCAACAGCCACGTAAAGCACAATTTTCGGGTCTTCAACCGGGGCAAAACCGGCCAGGGAATAAATAAATTCATCAGACCGGTAAGTACCCTCGTCGTCAATTTTTTCTGCCGTCCCCGTTTTGCCGGCTACCCGGTAGTTTTCCAGGGCGGCCGTCGTCCCGGTGCCCTCCAAAATCACGCTTTCCATCAAATCGATCAACTGGGCAGAGGTTTCTTCCGAGACAACCTGCCTGATCATTTCCGGTTCCCTTTTAATGTAAGTTTCTCCGTCCTGGTCAACTATTTCTTCCACCAGGTAGGGCTTAAACAGGTAGCCGCCGTTGACCATGGCCGCAGTGGCCATAGCCTGCTGAATAGGCGTAACCGAGATGCCCTGCCCGAAAGAAGAGGTGGCCAGCTCCTGGGGCCCGATCTGATCAAGCTCAAAAATAACACCGCTGCTTTCGCCGGGGTAATCAACCCCGGTTTGACGGCCAAAACCAAAGCCTTCTATATAATGAAACAATTTTTCTTTGCCCAGGGTTTCACCAAGTTCGATAAAAGCCGGGTTACAGGAACCGCCTACGGCCTCATAATAGCTGATATCCCCGTGCCCGCCGCGGCTTGAAGTCCAACAATTAATTCTCCGTCCCCCCACGGTGGCGTAACCGGGGCAGTGGAATTCCTGGTCGGGCTCGAAAAGCCCCTCTTCAACCAGGGCCGCCAGGGTCACCATTTTAAAAGTCGATCCCGGTTCAAAGGAAGAACTGAAAACAGGTAAAGACCAGCTCTCGGGGTCAAAACTGTCATATTCTCCCGGGTTATAATCCGGCTTGGAAGCCGCGGCCAGCACCGCCCCGCTATGGGGGTCTACGGCCACCGCCATGGCCTGCCGGGGAGCTGCCTGCTCCATGATTACGGCCAGCTCCTTTTCGACAATATGCTGGATACTTTCATCAATAGTCAGGCGCAGATCATAGTTTTCCGGCAGGGGCGCAAAGCGGTTAAAGTGATGCGGCAGCTGCCGGCCTCTTTCATCGGCCGGGTAGAGCAGGTTACTTTCCGCCCCCCTCAGGTATTCTTCATAGTAGTGCTCCAGCCCGGCCAGGCCCTGGTCCATTCCGACAAAGCCGAGTAGTTGCGAGGCCAGCTGTTCGCCCGGATAATTTCTTTTTTCCTCGGGAAAAAAGACTATTCCCGGAATATTCATTTCCCGGATCATCTTGGACATATCGGCGGGAACCCGCCGCTTGATATAAATTGAACTGTAATCCATGGTTATGAGCTCCCTGATTCTGGCTTCATCCATCTCCAGGATCGGGGCCAGCGCCCCGGCCACTTCCTCCGGGTTGTCGATCTGGTTTGGAATAGCGGCAATCGTATCTGCGGTAACGCTTCCGGCCAGCAGGTTCCCATGGCGATCATAGATGGAACCGCGGGCGGTCTGCACCGGCACAATATGATTCCACTGCTCCCAGGCCTGTTCATATAACTGGTCCGCCTGGACTATCTGGATCCAGGCCAAACGGCTAATTAAAAGCAAGGTGGCAAGGACAGTCAGGACAAAAACCAGGATCAGCCTTCGCCTGATTGTGGTCCGTTTAACGGTAAAATTAGCCATTCAGCTCACTCCCCCGGCTGAGATCTTTCCCTCTGCGAAGCGCTTATAACCTGGAGCTGGGCCGCTTCCGGTTCAATCATCCCCAGCTCTTCCCTGGCGATTTCATCGATCCGGCTGATCGAACCAAGCCGGGCTGCTTCCAGCTCCAGGGACCGGACAGATTCCCTGGCCTCTGCCAGTTCGGACCGGGCGCTCCCCAGGTGGTGGTTCATGATCACCAGTGATGAATACTGCGCTATTACGACCAGGCTGAGCATAAAACAGGTCAGGGCAATGGCGAGCAGTTTGACCTTTTTTAGCCAGCGGGCCGGCTGTGCTCCCGGGATATGTTCCCTGGTAGGTTGAGGGGGAGAAACCGGCCGGTTAACTTTAGATACTTTTGTGGCCTGCTGCATCTTTATTCACCTTCTTTCCGTCCCTGGTTAGCCAGGCGTTCTGCGGCTCTCAGGCGGGCGCTGCGGGCCCGTGGATTGGCGGTTACCTCTTCTTTTGAAGGCTTAACCGCTTTTGAGGTGAGAATTTTTAACTCTGCTTTCTTATCGCATACACACGGTTTTCCGGGCGGGCAGCTGCACTGTCCGGTCCGGCTCCGAAAATAATTTTTTACCAGCCGGTCTTCCAGCGAATGATAGGCTATGATGCAAAGGCGCCCGCCAGGGGCCAGGCATCTCACTGCCTGGGGCAAAACCTGCTCCAGGTTATCCAGCTCCCGGTTAACGGCAAGGCGCAAAGCCTGGAACACCCTGCGGGCAGGATGGCCTCCGCTGCGCCGGTAGCGGGCGGGAATCGCTTCTTTAACCACTTCGGCCAGTTGGGCGCTGTCGGTAATGGGGCCGGCCTGCTCCCGTTCCTGCAGGATCCGGGCNGCAATCCGTTTTGACCAGCGCTCTTCGCCGAATTTATAAAATATCCCGGCCAGGTCGGCGGCGCTGTATGTGTTGATTATCTCTTTTGCTGTAACCGGCAGGCGGCGATCCATGCGCATATCCAGGTCTCCCCCCTGGTGAAAAGAGAAACCTCTTTCCGGATCCATTAACTGCAAGGTCGACGCCCCGAGATCGATCAGGATACCGTCAACCCCGGAAAACCCTGCTTCGCCCAACACAGTTTCAATGTCTGTATAATCGGCGTGAACCAGCTTCACCTGTCCGGAAGACCCGGCCAGTCTTTCCCGGGCCCGTTCCAGGGCCGCTTCGTCCCAGTCCAGCCCGACTAACTGCCCTTCCGGGGCAATGCTGCGGCAGATTGCTTCCGCATGGCCTCCGTCGCCTACAGTGGCGTCAACATAGACCCCATCACGGTGGTGGACCAGGTGGGCAAGCACTTCTTTTTCCATAACCGGCAGGTGCAGTTCAACCATCTTTAAGCACCACTTTCTATTAAAAAGCCTTCTTAAAGGTCAAAATCGCCCATTTTCTCGGCCAGCTCTTCATAGTTTTCATCCGCCTGACCAAAGTATTCCCTCCAGGCCGGTTCACTCCAGATTTCGACCCGGTTTGATACGCCGATAACCATAACCTCTTTATCAATACCGGCATATTCCCGCAGGTTTTGTGGTATCAAGACCCGTCCCTGCCTGTCGGCCTCCACTTCCATAGCCCCGGAAAAAAACAGTCGCGTAAAAGCCCTTGAATCTTTCCTGGTAAAAGGCAGCTGCTTCAGTTTCTGTTCCAGGCGCACCCATTCGGAGTTGGGGTAGACAAAAAGACAATGATCCAGTCCGCGGGTAATCACAAAGCGCTCACCCAGGCCTTCCCTCAAGCGGGAAGGGATAATCACTCTCCCCTTTCCATCCAGCGTATGGTGATATTCGCCTGTGAACATGTGTTCGCCCCCATCTGGGAGATTTACAACCACTTTACACCACTTTACACCACTTTCCTCTATATTTCAACCCTTATTTGCATTCTCCTGCTAAAAAAGCAAAAAAAAATAAAAAAAAGAGGAAATTGATAGTAATTTTAGCCAAGCCANGGGCCCATATTTCCATTATTTGGTTGANAGCAGGATCTTCAACAGCCCGCAGGTTTCGCCGCCCATAACTCCAGCAAACAGCGTGGTTTGATAAATATATTTAGAGCAAGAACAGCAACGAGGCTAGAGATGAAGTGGCCTGGTTGCAAACAAAGAAAATAAATACTGAAGGAGCTTATTGGGAGTACATGCAAAACTACAAATATAACAAATACTTTGATGAAGCGGATCATAGAAGAAAGGAACATCGTGCGCAGTAAGCAAAATTTGCACGGAAGATAAGCTGAACGGCAGAGACAGTGGTGCACGTTTAATAAAAAGCAGCTAACGCAGGTATTCAAGGAAAGTAGTGGCGATAACGAAATAGATCATCAGGCCGGTAACATCTTTGATGGTGGTAACAAAGGGGCCGGCTGTAATAGCCGGATCAATGTTGTTTTTACTGCAGATCAGGGGAACCAGGGTTCCGATTAAAGCGGCCACGCTGATCGTGCCCAACATGGAAATGCCCACAACCAGGCCCAGGTAGGGGTTGCCCTGCCATATAAAGGCGGCTACTGATATAATAGCCCCGCATATTATCCCCAGGGTCAGGCCGATCCTGATTTCCCGGAAAAAATAGGGCCACATTTCAGCCTGGTCTATTTCCCCGGTGGCAATACCGCGAACAAATATGGTGGAAGACTGGGTCCCTACATTGCCCCCCATGTCCATGATCACGGGGATAAATACCGCCAGGACCACGATCGCTTCCAGGGTGCTTTCATAGCCCCCGATTACGCTGCCGGAAATGAAACCGCCGACCATGCTGATAAAAAGCCAGGGCAGGCGGAGGCGGACAACCTTACTGACGGGAGCTTCTGTGAGCTCCATATCCACAACTTTGCTGGCCCCGGCCAGGCGGTAAATGTCTTCTGTGGCCTCCTGCTCCATAACATCGATAACATCGTCAACCGTGATAATACCGAGCAGCCGGTTCCGATCATCTACCACCGGAACGGCAAGCAGGTCGTATTTAGAAACAATCCGGGCTACCTCTTCCTGGTCCAGGGCGGCATTGACGTTAATGACATTGCTGCGCATGATTGATTTTAGCAGGGTGCCGTCCGAGGCGGCGATCAAGTCCCTTAAGGAGAGGACCCCGATCAGCTGCCCCTCCTGGTCGACGACATAGACATAATAAATCGTTTCGGCCTCGGGGGCAATCTCTCTTAAGCGCTGGATAGCGTCTTCAACAGGAATATCGGCCGGCAGGGATATAAACTCGGTAGTCATAATACCGCCGGCGCTATCTTCAGGATATTTTAACAGGCTGCCAAAATCGGCCGGTTCTTCCTCATCAATCAGCTGGAGCATTTCTTCTGTTTCTTCCGGCGTTAACTTTCCAAGAACATCGGCAGCATCATCGGAAGCGAGGTTGGTCAGGATTTCCCTGACCCGGTCCCGGTCCAGGTGCCGGATGATTTCTGCCTGTTCAAAATCCTCCATCTCCTGCAGGATCAGGGAGGCGTCTTCGCTGGATAATTCCTGCATCAGACCAACTTTTTCTTCGATTTCCAGGTCTTCGATTTGATCCAGCAGGTCGCCGGGATGGACCCCGGCTGCCAGTTCTCTGCTGATCGAACGGGTCAATTCTTGTATGGTCAATGCTCCCAACTCCCCGCAGCATGTAATCAACGGCCAAACAAATTTTATTATAGCACTTAAAAAGGCATAAAAAAACCCCGCCATGCCGTGGGCCGTTGGTTTTGAACAGTTCCCCCAAAAGGTGGGTGCCCTCTCAGCTGCTTTACAGGTCCTCTTTGCAAAGGCATCTGCGCCACAACTGAAGGCCGGGCTCCCGTCTGATCAATGTTGGCTCAAAACTTAATCGGCTGTCACGAACACAGCAGGGTCACGCCCATGTATACTTGCTTTTTGCAATTGAATCATAGCACAAAAACGGTCAACTGGCAAGACGCTCAAAACCGGCAGTTGATTATTCTGCAGGCAAAACCGGCCCGTAAATCTCCCCGGTTTGAATTTTTATTCACTTATCTTCTTTTTCCGGCGCCATTTTTATTCCCAGCTCCTCCAGCTGTTTTTCGGAAACAAGGGAAGGGGCCCCGGTCATCAGGCAGCTGGCGGTAGCTGTTTTTGGAAAGGGGATTACCTGGCGGATTGAATCGTCACCGCTTAAAAGGGCGGCCAGGCGATCCAGGCCCAGCGCTATCCCGCCATGCGGCGGAGCGCCATATGACAGGGCCTCCAATAAGAAGCCAAATTTCTCCCTGCTCTCCTCTTCTGAAAGCCCCAGCAGGCCAAATATCTTAGCCTGGGTGGCGGCATCGTGAATACGCATGCTGCCGCCTCCAATTTCCACACCGTTGAGGACCAGGTCGTAAGCGCGGGCCCGGACGGAAAGGGGCTCTTTTTCCAGGAGGTCCATGTCTTCAGGCCGGGGGGCTGTAAAGGGGTGATGATCAGAATCATAGCGCTGTTCCTCTTCGTTATAGTGAAAGAGGGGGAAATCAACCACCCACAGGAAGTGCGGCTCTTCAGGAAGATCGGCCGGGGCAAACTTAGAGCGCAGGTGCCCCAGGACAGTGCAGGCTGTATGCCACCGGTCGGCTACAAAAAGCAGGACATCGCCGGCTTCAGCCCTCATCTTATTATTAATCTCTTCGATCAGCTCTTCACTAAAAAATTTGCTGATCGGTGAACGCCAGCCTTCCTCTTCTACATAAGCCCAGGCCAGGCCCCTGGCCCCCAGCTGGCGGGCCTGCAGGGTCAGATCATCCAGGTCTTTACGGCTGAGACGTTTTCCGCCCGGGATGCGCAGGCCCTTGACTGCTCCACCGTCTTCCAGGGCCGTTTTAAAAACTTTAAACTCGCTTTTTCCGGCCGGCTCCTCCAGGTCTGCCAGTTCCATTGTATATCGCAGATCGGGCTTGTCAGTGCCAAACCGGTTCATCGCTTCCCGGTAAGGAATACGGACAAAGGGACGCTTAATTTCCCGCCCGTGGATTTTTTCCCAGAGCTCGGCCACCAAACCTTCGGTAAGGGCAAAAAGGTTTTCGGCGCTGAAAAAAGAGGTTTCAATATCAACCTGGGTAAATTCGGGCTGCCGATCGGCCCTTAAATCTTCATCCCGGAAACAGCGCACGATCTGGAAATAGCGTTCAATTCCGCTGACCATGAGCAGCTGCTTGAAAAGCTGGGGCGACTGAGGCAGGGCATAAAACTCGCCACCCTGCACCCTGCTCGGGACTAAAAAGTCCCTGGCCCCTTCGGGAGTGCTGCGGGTCAGCACCGGGGTCTCCACTTCCAGGAAATCGTAGCGATCCATGTAATCGCGGATCATTTTTACCGCCCGGTGGCGCAGTTGAAGGCGCTTCAACATTTCCGGACGCCTTAAATCGAGGTAGCGGTAACGCAGGCGCAGGTTTTCATCTACATTAAGATTATCTTCGATATAGAAAGGAGGGGTTCTCGAACTGTTTAAAATCTCCATTGCCGTAACCCGGACTTCAATTTCACCGGTAGGCAGGGAAGGGTTAACGGTCTCGGGAGACCGGCGCAGGACCTCTCCTTTTACAGCCACCACATACTCGCTGCGCAGGCTTTCGGCCTGCTGAAAAAGGCCTTTTCCCTGGCGCTGATCAAAAACCAGCTGCACCTGGCCGCTGCGATCGCGCAGGTCGATAAAAATCAAACCGCCGTGATCGCGGCGCTTACCTACCCAGCCGGCAAGGGCCACTTCTTTATTTACATGTCCGGCGTCCAGTTTGCCGCAGTAATGCGTTTTTTGGGGCTCATCTATATGGCTGCCCGGCCGCCCGGGCATAATCACTTCCGCCTCGTCCAGCGGCCCGCCCTCTTCTTCGGCCGGACCCGGCACCGGGGCTTTGCCGGTTAGTTGATCCAGAAGAGACCGGCGGGGCATTTCTTTTTGCTCCCCGCTTTCCATATCCCGCAGGGTTACAAGGCCCTGTTCTATTTCTTTTTCCCCAATAATTACCACCCGGCTGAAACCCCGCCGCCCGGAGTACTTCATCTGCCCTTTCAGGCTTCTTGCAAGCAAATCGGTTTCTGCGGGCACATCCCCGCTGCGCAGTTCGGCCGCCAGGGCCAGGACTTCTCCTTCCAGCCCGCTGCCGGCAGTGGCAATGAATACGGGCAAACCGGGCTCGGCTTTGATTTTATCCCACTCCATGGCCAGCATAATCCGCTCCACGCCAAAAGCTACTCCTACACCGGGCACCTGGGGCCCGCCGATATGCTCAACCAGGTGATCATAACGCCCCCCGCCGCATAACGAGGCCTGGGCCCCGGCGCCTCCGGCGCTGATTTCAAATGCTGTGCGGGTGTAATAATCAAGACCCCGGACCAGGTTGGGGTTAAGGTTATAAGGTATATTCAACCTGGTAAGCAGACTTATTACGGTTTCAAAATTAGTGGCGCAATCCGGGCAGAGGTGATCGACCAGGCGGGGCGCATCTTTAACCTGTTCCCGGCAGCTTTCTTGCTTGCAATCCAGGACCCTCAGGGGATTGTTTTTATAGCGGTTGCGGCAGTCATCGCAGAGGCCGTTTTCCAGGTTTTCCAGGTACGGCACCAGGTTCTCCCTGTACCGGGGCCGACAGGCCGGACAACCGACGCTGTTGATTTCGATAGAGATATTTTCAATATGCAGGGCTCTGAAAAAATTGTAGCAAAACGATATTACTTCCACATCGGCAGCGGCATGTTCAGATCCGAAAATTTCCAGGCCAAACTGGTTAAACTGGCGATAACGGCCGGCCTGGGGACGATCATAACGAAACATGGGGCCGCTGTAATAGAGCTTGATCGGCTGGGGTTTTTCCCCCAGGTTGTGCTCCAGGTAAGCCCTGGCCACGGCAGCGGTCAGCTCCGGGCGCAGGGTCAGATCGCGCCCGCTGCGATCCTTAAAGGTATACATTTCCTTGGAAACAATATCGCTGTCTTCACCAACACTGCGGGCAAATAGCTCGGTTTGTTCAAACATGGGTGTCCTGATTTCACCGAAGCCATAAAGGTCGCAAAACTTCATAAACATTGATTCGAGGTAATGCCACTTTTTTGCTTCTTCCGGTAATATATCTCGTGTCCCGCGCGGTGCCTTATATTTCATTCTCTAGCTCCTCTCCACCAATAAATAAATGTAATTGCCTGTTTTAAAATCACGGCCTGGCTCTTCAGCTACCCTGGCACTGTTGCTGCAGCGCTTCAAGAGCGGACCAGGCCTACCTGGTAATTTTCCTAAAATTGCTTCTTGCTGTCAAGGAGCATCGTTACCGGACCGTCATTATCGACCAGGATGCGCATATGTTCCTGGAACTGCCCTGTAGCAACCTTGAGGCCGAAGCCCCTGAGGCGGTCACAAAAATCATTGTATAATCGCTGCGCCTGCTCCGGAGGCGCTGCTGCTGAAAAACCGGGACGGCGTCCCTTGCGGCAATCGCCGTAAAGGGTAAACTGGGAGATACACAGAACCCCTCCACCGCATTCCCGGACCGAAAGGTTCATCAAGCCCTCATTATCTTCAAAAATCCGCAGGCCGGCTATTTTGGAAGCCAGGTAGTCATTGTCTTTTTCGGAGTCTTCGCGGCCGACTCCCAAAAAAACCACCATGCCGGGCCCTATTTCCCCCACTTTTTCGCCACCCACTTCTACGTGCGCCCGGCGCACTCTTTGAACCACTGCCCTCATCTGGCACCTCCCCTGATTTGTCCAGACTGGCTTTTTCATGAACAGCTTCACTATGCTCGCTTAATTGTTTAAACGAGAGCAAAAGGCGGCGCCTGAAAAACCGGTCCTTAATTGTTTGATCCGTACACATAACGACGAACTTCGTATACTTCTTTAATCTTCTTTATTTTTGCCATGATTTGATCCAGGTGGGCCTGATCTCTTACCACCATGGTCAGGTAAATAGTAGCCAGGTTATTTTTATCGGCCCTGGCATTGACCGCCGTAATGTCGACTTTACTTTCGTTTACTGAAGACATGATGTCGGCCAGGAGGTTTTTACGATCTTCAGCAGTGATTTCAACCTCCACCGGGTATGACGCCTCCGGTTCTCCTGCCCATGAAGCCTCCAGGAACCGGCCTTTTTCGGACGTTTTCTGGGCCAGGTTGGGGCAGTCCCGCCTGTGCACCGACACGCCGCGGCCGCGGGTAATAAAGCCGATAATATCATCGCCCGGCACCGGATTGCAGCAGCGGGCCACCCGGACCAGGAGGCCTTCCATGCCCTGGATTGATATGCCCACCGATTGATGCTTGGGCCGCTTGACCGGCTTGACGTCAGGCGTTGATTTTTCTTTCTCTTCTTCCCCGTACTTGCGCTTGTATTCTTCCCGCAGGCGGCTGATAACCTGGTTGACTGAAATGCCCCCGTAGCCGATGGCAGCGTAGAGGTCTTCCACGGTCAGGATATTGAAACTCCGCCCGGCTTCTTCAAGCAGGTCGCTTTTTAAAGAAATTCGCTGCTCTACATTGATACGCCGGATCTCTCTTTCCAGCATCTCCCGGCCCTTCTCGATATTCTCTTCCCGCCGTTCTTTTTTAAACCAGTTGCGGATCTTGTTCTTGGCGTGGGAGGTTTTGACAAACTTGAGCCAGTCCCGGCTTGGCGATCCCTGTTTCGAGGTAACTACTTCGACCATATCCCCGGTTTTTAGCTGGTAATCCAGGGGCACCAGGCGCCCGTTGACCTTGGCTCCGGTGCAGTGGTTGCCAACATCGGTATGGATTTTATAGGCAAAATCCAAGGTAACCGACCCGGCCGGGAGATCGATTACATCTCCCTTGGGAGTAAAGACAAAGACCTCATCGGTGAACAGCTCTCCTTTCAGGTCTTTGATAAAATCGCGGGCATCGCGGTAATCATGCTGCCACTCCAGAAGCTGGCGCAGCCAGGTCAGCTTTTCGTCCGGTGTTTCTGTTTCTCTTACATTTTCTTTGTAGCGCCAGTGGGCGGCGATTCCGTATTCGGCGGTGCGGTGCATGTCCCAGGTCCTGATCTGGATCTCGGCCAGTTCGTTCTCAGCGGCAAAAACGGTGGTATGCAATGATTGGTACATGTTGGGCTTGGGCATGGCGATAAAGTCTTTGAAACGGCCCGGAATGGGCTTCCAGATGGTGTGGACAATGCCTAAAGTATGATAGCAATCCTTGACGGTGTCCACAATTATCCGGATCGCGGTCAGGTCGTAAATCTCGCTCAAGTCCTTACCCTGGGACTTCATCTTGTTATAAATGCTGTAGAGGTGCTTGGGACGGCCCTGTATTTCCGCTTCGATATTGGCCTCAGAGAGGTAATCCTGCAGAATCCAGATGATCCGGTTAATAAATTTTTCGCGCTCCCGCCTCTTCTTGGCCAGCTTATCCACCAGCTCGAAATAATCATCGGGCTGAAGGTAGCGAAAGGCGAGGTCTTCGAGCTCCCATTTGATCATGTAAATTCCCAGCCGATGAGCCAGGGGCGAATATATTTCTATAGTTTCCCGGGCGATTTCTTTTTGCTTGTGGGTATTCAGGTAGCGGAGCGTCCTCAGGTTATGGGTCCGGTCGGCCAGCTTGATCAGAACCACCCGGATATCCTGGGCCATGGCGATAAACATCTTGCGCAGGGTTTCCGCCTGCTGCTCTTCCTTGGAGGTGAAATCGAGGCGGCTCAGCTTGGTTACCCCGTCCACCAGGGCGGCTACTTCTTCTCCGAATTGATCCTGGATCTGATCCAGGGTGACCGGAGTATCTTCGACCACATCATGGAGCAGCCCGGCCACTATTGTAACCAGGTCCAGTTCCAGTTCGGTCAGGATCAGCGCTACCCCCAGCGGATGGGTGATATAAGATTCGCCCGATTCGCGAAGCTGGCCGGAATGGGCCTGCACCGAAAAGTTATAAGCCTGTTCGACCAGTTCCCAGTCCTCCAGGTCCGGATAGTAGCGCTGGATTCTTTTTTTCAATTCATTGAGCTTTTTCTCTTTAACCGCCATAGGATCCATTCCCCGGGAAATGTTTTTGGTAATCATGTCTATAATACTAAAAAAAGGCTTTAATTTCTACAGGGTGGCTTTAATCGGCGGCAAGATCACCTAAAATAGAAGCTATTTCCTCCGGCGCTGCTTCAAGCAGTTTTCTTTGAAAGGTTTCGCACTGCTCACGCAGCTCCATGGCAGAGCAGTAGGTGGGCGAATCATTCAGGCAGGAGGGCCAGACAGCCATTAACTCCGGACCCTGCCTGGTCAGAGCATCATCAGCAATGAGACCGATTTCATTCATAATCCTGGCGGTCCTCTCCCAGTAGCTGGGGGCGGGCTTAAAACCAAGCTTGCCGGCGTACGGAGCGGGGAAATTCGCGCTGTTAACCGCCCCGGGGTTATCAATTATCGCCCGGGCAATCTGCTCCAGGTCCTGCGCCGAGGGCAGGGACAGGTCAAGCAGCTGCCGGTTACGCTTTAAATCTTCACGGTTGTATAAAAGATAGACCGGGACCGGTTTTCCCCTGGCAGCCCTGCTGAATACATGCCGCAGGATATCTTCATGCAAAGGCAGGTCATAAAGCAGGATCGGACCGCCGGCAGCCGGCGGGTTGGCGGGGCCGTTAAAAGACCCGCTGGTAATAAAGTGGGGTGGGGCCTGCAGAAAAGCGGCTTTCTTCAGTTTTTCCGAGCGGGCCGCAGTGGAAGCAAATACAATACTGTTATTTCCCTGCCGGTCCAGGATTTCGCCGGCAATGGTCAGCCGGTCTTTGCAGCCGCGCTGATCGATTACTTCCAGGCAACCCGATTTATAACTGTCATTGTAGCGGAGATCTTTTACCTCCGCTTCGAGGGTTTTCTGTTCCCTGAAATAACCCTCTTTTAATTTAAGAGCCAGATCGACCCGGCGCCCTTTTTCCAGCTTCGCTTCGAGTGACGATCCTCCAAATACAATTGGATCAAGGCTGCGACTGTCTTTTTTAAGCCACAACTTTAGATGCTTCCGATCGGCCCCCACCAGGCGCCAGGACTGGATTTCCCAGTTACTGCTGGCAAAAAGCGGGGCAGGATTGGCGGTGCCGAAAGGCTGCAGTTGTTCCAGGCGGGCGGTCAAATCAAAATGTATTTCCCTGTCATCCAGTTCGGCTTCGATCAAGAGGCGCGGTTTCAGGTCGCTGTCCTCCAGGTTAAGGCCGGCAAAGCGATTCAGGCATTCCCTGAGGGCCTCAACCCGGTCGGCCCGGACTGTAAAGCCCGCTGCCTGTTCATGGCCGCCAAACCTTTCCAGGTTTGAAGAGCAGTCCGCAAGGGCCGCCGTTATATCAAAACCGGGCACGCTGCGGGCCGAACCCCGTCCTTCCTCGCCTTCCAGGGCAATCAGGCAAAAGGGGCGGTTATACTTCTCTACCAGCCTGGAAGCGACGATGCCGATTACACCATGGTGCCAGCCCGCCCCGGCCAGGGTGATTATCTTCTGGTTGCCTTCAGAAATCATCTTGATTGCCGCTTCTTCCGCTTCCAGGAGGATATTCTGTTCCGTGCTGCGCCGGAGCTGGTTGGCCCGGTGCAGGGTTTCGGCCAGGGTTTGAGCCCGGGAAGGTTCCTCTTCCAGCAGCAGCTCCGCAGCCGGTAGGGCCTCTCCCATCCTTCCGGCTGCATTAATGGCCGGGGCCAGGACAAACGAGAGGGCGGTGCTGGTTATTTTTTGCTCGTCCAGGTTGACCGCTTCACTCAGGGCTTTAAAACCCACTCTGCGCATACGGCGCAGTACCTGCAGGCCATAATAGACTATAACCCTGTTTTCCCCGAGCAGGGGAACCACATCAGCCACGGTGCCCAGGGCCGCCAGATCGAGCAGATCTTCGGGAAAAGGCTGATCAAGTTTTTCCATCAGGGCGGTTACTACTTTGAAGGCGATACCGGCCCCGGATAGTTCTTTGAAGGGATAGGGGCAGCCTTCCTGGAGAGGATTGACGGCGGCCACCGCACCCCCAATGGCGGCAAGAGGCTGGTGATGATCGGTAACAATGATATCAAGCCCGTTTTCCGCGGCCCACTGCAGTTCTTCCACCGCATTTATGCCGCAATCAACGGTAACCACCAGGCCTGCCCCTTCTGCTTTGAACTGCATCAGCGGTTCAATATGCAGGCCGTAACCCTCGCCAAAACGGCTGGGCAGATAATAGCCTACATCGCCGCCCAGGCGGCGCAGACCCTCGACCATGATCGCCGAAGCGGCAATCCCGTCGGCATCATAATCGCCGTGAATGATTATTTTCTCTTTGTCTTCCAGGGCTTTGAGAAGGCGATCGATTGCGCTTTGCATCCCCGCCATTTCCCAGGGGGAATGAAGCTGGTCCAGTGAAGGGCATAAAAAAGCCCGGGCCTCTCCGGGATCGGTAATGCCGCGGTTGACAAGCAGGCTTGCCAGGGCAGGGCTAAAACCAGGGGTTGTCGCTATTTTATTTACAGTCTCGCGGTCATGCTCCGGGAATACCCACTGTTTACCGTTCAGGCTCATTAAAATCCTCATCCACTTCCTGATCGCCACCTTGCTCTTCTTCCGCTTCTTCTTCTAACTGCAATCTTTTTTCTTCAGGCTCTGCCGGAACGGAGAGGGCCTTGTTCAGTTCAGCTTCCAGGAAAACCTTTTCTTCCTCGAGCTCCTTGATCTGTTTCTGCAGGGCTTGTTTTTCATGTTTTACCTGGCGGAATGCCAGGGCAGAGCGGATGCTGCGAAAAAGGCTGATCAGACCCATAACCAGGGCCCCGGTAAAAGCCGAACCAAGAATTAGTATGATCAAGGAAACGTTAGCCCGGCCAAAAAGGTAATTTACAGTCACCGGTTCCGTATTGGCTACAGCCACGACGGCAATGATCAAACTGAAAACCAGGGCCAAGATTAAATAGAAAGAACTCATCAGCTTATCCCTTCCGCCGGCGGCTTACAGAGCATTATTATAGGTCCGGCCCTTCCAGGCAGGCCCGGCAGGCGGTCCCTGAAGAAAGGGCCGGATCCCTGAACTATTGAATTTATGCCGCTTTCCGGCGGCGGTTTAAACTTAAATTAACATCCTGCAGGTTCAGCCACAGGGGGCTGGCGATAAATATCGATGAATAAGTGCCGACTAATACTCCCAGGATCAGGGCTACCACAAAGACGATCAAGTCCAGGCTGCCGATATAGTAATTAAAGCCAAACAGCAGGGAAACGAGCACGAGCAGGGTGGTCAGGGAGGTATTGATCGACCTGACCAGGTTCTGGTTGATGCTCTCGTTGACTACTTCGACATACTCGTCTTTTTTCCTGTATTTAATATTTTCGCGGATCCGGTCCATGATCACAATAGTATCATTGACGGAGTAGCCAAAAACAGTGAGAATAGCCGCCACAAAAGGAACATTAATCTCCATCTGGAGGATGGAAAAAATGCCCACCACAATAAGCACATTATGCAAAAGGGCGGTTATGGTGGCCAGGGCAAACTTGAACTCAAAGCGGAAGGTTATATAGGCGATCATAGCCACAATGGCCACAAAAAGCGATAACAGAGCCTGGCGGGTCAGCTCAGCCCCGATCACCGCCCCGACGCTTTCCACCCGCAAATCGTCGGCGGTCATTTCCGGAAAACGGTCCCTGAATTCATTAATCAAGGCATCGCGCCGTTCTTCGGACATGACAGGTCCCCTGATGATCAAGCCTTCGTCCGTCGGGTCACCGGCCAGGTCGCGGCCCTGGATCATCTGCACGGCCGCGCCTTCCAGTTCGTCAAAGGGTTCCAGGGCCTCATCTACCTCATCCATAGAAACATCTTCTCCCAGGGTAAACTGCAGCACGGTGCCACCGGTAAAATCGATGCCCAGGTTTAAACCAAAGATGGCCAGGGAAAACAAACCGGCCAGGATCAGCGCTGCCGACAGCAGGTAGGCCTTACGGCGGTTGCCGATAAATTCAATCATGACAGCTTCACCCCCACGTAAGCCCCGCTCTGGATCAGGCCGGATTTAAAAGCGAGGCGCATCAGAATCCGGGTCAGCACTATGGCCGTAAACATACTGCAGATGATGCCGATGAAGAGGGTTACAGCAAATCCCCTGACCGGGCCGCTGGCCAGCATAAAGAGGACTACGGTAACAATCAAGGTGGTTACATTGGCATCGAGGATAGCCCGGAAGGCGCGCTTGAAGCCGCTTTCCATGGCGCTGCGCATAGTCCGCCCGGAACGCAACTCGTCTTTAATTCTTTCAAAAATAATCACATTGGCGTCAACCGCCATACCGATGGAAAGGATCAAACCGGCAATACCGGGCAATGTCAGGGTCGCAGGCAGGTAAGTCAGGGCCCACAAAACCAGGGACAGGTAAAAAATGAGGGCCATCCCGGCGATTATCCCGGCCAGGCGGTAGTAGGCAATCATGAACAGGAAAACCAGGGCCAGGCCCACTGCCGCCGCATAAGCGGCAATTTCTTCCGTTCTCTGGCCCAAAGTTGGCCCAACCAGGCGGGATTCAAGTTCCCGCAATTCCACGGGCAGGGAACCGCTGCGCAAAAGCAGGGCCAGCTGCGACGCTTCTTCAAAATCAAAGTTGCCCTCAATGGTTGCATGCCCTTCGGTAATTATTGCCCTCACTACGGGTTCGGATATTATTTCATCGTCCAGGTAGATCGCTATCGGTTCTCCATAATATTTCTGGGTAGCTTCGGCAAAAAGCCGGGTTCCTTCTCTGTCAAACTCCAGGCTGACAAAAGGATTGGGCGAAACTTCCGGCTGCCTTTCAGCCCGGGCCCTTTCCAGGTTGGCGCCGGTCACTATTTCTTCGCCGTCGGGGCCAACAAAAGTCAGCATGGCCGTTCTCCCAATAATCTCGCGGGCCTCTTCGACATCATCCAGGTCGGGCAGTTCAATCCTGATCCGGTCATCACCCTGGGGGGCGATAACCGGTTCTGCCACTCCCAGCTCATCAATCCTGTTCCTGATCACGGCGATAGCCCGGTCGATGGTATCGTCATCAACTTCGCGACCTTCGGTTTCGACCGCTTCCATGAGCACATAGAGCCCTCCGGCGATATCCAGGCCGCGCCTGATCCCCTCTTCCCTGTCCGCTGCATTCTGAAAAGCGTGGAAGCCGGAGTAGATAATTAACAAACATAGTAGAACCAGGATTAAAAAGCGGCCCGGTTTAAAATTTGTTTTCAATCACATCACTCTCCATTCACATCAAAAAGGCCGGCCGGCTGCGCCCGGTGCCGGGCCGGTTGTCTCCTCCCGTTGCAGCATCCCGCCGGTTATTAAAGTAATTTTTTTATGATCTTAACTGCGCCTGCTTTGAAGAGGCGGCAGTTAAAGCGGCAGGCCGCCACTCGCAAGTTGCATCTAAAATATGACTCTGTCCAGTATAGCTGAGAAAGTCGAAAATGTCAGTACCTTTTTGCTTACATTCAGCCGCCCGGTTCAAGGTAGGTTTCAATAACCCCGGCAATCATTTCCATATCTTTTACAGGAACCATCATGGCGGAACCGATCCGGTCCGGGAGGACAAAGATCAGATCGCCTCTCAGGCGTTTTTTATCATGCTCCAGTTTATCGATTACTTTTCCAGCCGTCAAGCCTTGCGGCGGCTTTTTCATTCTCAACCGGCCCAGGAGGCTGTTGATCCGCCCGGCTGTTCCCGCATCGAGGCAGGAAAGTTTTTGAGCCAGTTTAACGGCGAGGACCATGCCCACCAGGACCGCTTCGCCGTGCAGGTAATAACGGTATGCGGTGGCCGCTTCCAGAGCATGGCCGATGGTATGTCCAAAATTTAAGATGCGCCTGTAATCTTGCTCATATTCGTCTTTTTCAACCACCCTGGCCTTGGAGCGGACTGAAGCGGCTACCGCTTCCGCCAAAAAACCGGAGTCCCGGGCCAGGAGCCGATCGCTTTTTTCCTCCAGCCGGGTGAAAAAAGTTTCGTCTTCAATAATGCCGTATTTTATAACTTCGGCGGCTCCGGCCCTGAACTGCCTGTTGTTCAGGGTCTTTAAAACCAGCGGATCAATCAGGACCAGGCGGGGCGGGTAGATGGCCCCGATCATATTTTTCCCGCGGGGATGGTTAACGGCCACTTTGCCGCCCACACTGCTATCCACCTGGGCCAGCAGGGAAGTGGGCAGCATAATCAGGGGCACGCCCCGCATGAAAGTAGCGGCCACAAACCCGGCCAGGTCCCCTATCACGCCGCCCCCCAGGGCGATGACAGGCGAAGTGCGATCAAGCCCGGCATCAATGCAGGCTTCATAAAGGCGTTTTGCGCCGGTCACTGTTTTAGAACCTTCACCCGGTTTTATGAGGGCGGTTTTTACCTGCCATTTTTCAGCAGCCAGGGATTGCAGGACCGCATTGCCGTAGCGGGAAAAAACATTGTGGTCGCTGATCAAAAGGGCGCGACCGGGCGGTAATGCCAGCCGGAGCAGCCGTCCCGTTTCAGCCAGCAGATGTTCTTCGATCAGGACCCGGTAAGCAAAAGTCCCGGTTGTTACCTCTATTTCCCGTCCCTTCAAAGGTGGCCCCATCTCCCTTCTTTTAAGGCCCTGGTTATGCGGGGCGGTCACAACCGGCCCCGGCTTTTTAGGCCGGCCTTTACCGCCGTAAACGCCTCTTTACGGCCTCCATATAGTAATTGTAGGAGGCCTCTGTTTCTTCAATAGAATCGCCGCTGAATTTCTCCAGGAAGGCGGCAGCCAGTTCCCAGGCTGCCACCGCTTCGGCCACTACAGCGGCCGAAGGCACTGCGCAGACATCGGACCTTTCCACCGTCCCCGGGGCGCCCAACCCTGTCTCTAAGTCAACGCTGGAAAGGGGATTGGCCAGGGTGGGAATGGGTTTCATAGCCAGCCGGATTAAGATATTTTCCCCGTTGCTAATACCGCCTTCTATGCCGCCGGCCCGGTTAGTGGTCCGGCTAATCCCTTCTTCAGGATCGGCGGCTACCGGATCATGGATTTGTGAACCAGGCCGGCCGGCCGAAGAAAAGCCTGCTCCAATTTCCACACCTTTTATGGCCTGAATACTCATAAGCGCTCCGGCCAGGCGGCCGTCCAGGCGGCGGTCCCAGTGGACGTGGCTGCCCAGCCCGGGAGGCGCGCCGGTGATCACCAGTTCGATCACTCCGCCCAGGGTGTCGCCTTCCAGGCCGGCCCGGTCTATTTCCTTGCGCATGGCCTGTTCCGCCCGGGAATCGGCGCAGCGCAGAGATGACTCTTCAACCCTGTCGGCAAGCTCAGGCAGGGTTGAAGCGCAGACCGGAGAGGTGGCGGATCCAATCCTGATCACGTGGCTGAAAAATTGGAGGCTAAACCACTCCATCAACACCCTGCCCACGGTGCCCACCGCCACCCGCATCGCCGTTTCCCTGGCGCTGGAACGTTCGAGAACCTGGCGCAGATCCCGGTGATTGTACTTCAATGCGCCGGCCAGGTCGGCATGACCGGGTCGGGGCCGGGTCAAAGTTTTCACTTCTGGCGGCGGGGCACCTTCCGGCGCCATAACCTGGCGCCAGTTCTCCCAATCGCGGTTTTTGATCTGCAGGGTAAGGGGGCTGCCGGTAGTCCGGTTAAAACGCAGTCCGGATAAGAACTCGACCCGGTCTTTTTCAATTTCCATCCTTCCGCCGCGTCCATATCCCTGTTGACGACGGGCCAGCTGCTTGTTTATGGTCCTGCTGTCCAACTCAAGGTTGGCCGGCAATCCTTCTATAATCCCGGTCAGGCAGGGGCCGTGAGATTCGCCGCCGGTTAAAAAACGCATATTTACCGCCTCCTGTCCCGCCCTGCTTCAATATCCAGCAGCATCTGTTTCCAGCCGGGCGGCCCGCTGAAACCACCCGGTTTGCCTCCGCTGGCAATTACCCGGTGGCAGGGCACCAGGACCGGATGGCGGTTGGCTTTTAAAGCCTGCCCGGCCGCCCGCCAGGCCCGGGGAGATCCGGCTTTTTCGGCGGCTTCCCGGTATGTGCACACCCGGCCAAAGGGGATCTGGCGGACCTGATCGAGGAGCCTTCTGGTAAAAGAACGATAGCCGGAAGTATCGAGGGGATAATGCGACCAGTCCACCACTTCGCCGGCCAGGTACCGGTTAAAATCTTCAACCAGCCCGCTCCAGGGCAACTTGCCCTCCGGATAAGCTTGTGCCGGTTCCCGGCCGGGAAAATAGATCCTGTAGATGCCGCCGGGGTGAAATAAAAGCAAAAAAACGCCTTTTGGCGTATCGATACGATCACAATACAGATCGGGCACGGCCTGCTCTCCTTTTCCCTTAAAAGTCTCTCTTTTATAGAGGTTGTTTGCTTTTTTTACGGCCCTCGAATACGGTCAGTTCCTGGTATCCGGTTTTTTTTAACAGTTCTATGGCTTCCGGAAAATAGCGTCCCACCTGATCCGGGGCATGGGCATCTGAGCCCAGGGTGACCTCGACTCCCTCGGAGCGGCACATGGCCAAGAATTGCCGGTCGGGATAAAACTCGCCCACCGGGGCATCCCTGCCGGCGGTATTAAGCTCCAGACAGGTGCCCGTTTTATGGAGCAGGCGGGCCGTTTCGAGCCGGATCGCCTCCAGGTCCTCCTGCGGGCGGTAACCGAACTTCTTGACCACGTCGATGTGGCCGATAATATCAAAAAGCCGGCATTCACAAACCCGGTTCACCAGGGCATAGTAGCGGCGATAAAGGGCGGCCATATCTTTATTTTTATAATCATCAGCATATACGGGGTGGGTAAAGTCCCAGTCGCCAAGAAAATGGATCGAACCGATAACATAGTCAAAATTCCACTGGCCCAGCAGTTCCGCCACTCTTTCTTCTGTCCCGGGCAGGTAGTCAACTTCTATTCCCACCTTGACCTTAACCGGACCGGAGCTCTTTTTCAGGGCATGCACCTGCTCCATGTATTCATCCAGCTCTCCGGGGTTCATTGTCACCTGGTTGCGGGGTGCAAAGCCCAGCAGGGCCAGCGGAAAGTGGTCGGCAAAGCCGATTTCGGCCAGCTTTTTCTTCTCCGCCTCAGCCACGTATTGATCGAGGGCGCCGGTTGCATGGCAGCAGCGCGCAGTGTGAAGGTGGTAATCAATCATTTCCTTGCTCCCCTTGATCAAAACCGGTCAGGGTATTAAAAAAGCATGAATAGCGCCCGGTATGGCAGGCCAGGCCCGGCCCTAGAGGAATAACCTTAACCAGCAGGGTATCGGCATCGCAATCGGCATGTATACTTTTTACCTCGAAGAAGTTGCCCGAACTCTCGCCTTTGACCCAGTACTCCCGGCGGCTGCGGCTCCAGAAGCAAACTCTGCCACTATCTAAAGTGCGCCTGATGGCTTCTTTATCCATGTAGCCGACCATGAGGACGCTGTTATTGCGGTGATCCTGGATCACCGCCGGGACCAGGCCGTCCCGGTCGTATTTTAATTCTCCCAACTCCAGGGGATGCAATTCTTGATCACTTTTAAAATCTCCCACGCTTAAACCTCCGTCCGGGTATTGTTTTGATTGCTTAATAAAAATTTATTCAAATACGGCCATGGCATCGGGCAGAGTGAGCTGATTGGTGTAAAGGGCTTTACCGATGATCACGCCCCTGACGCGGCTGCTGAACGGTTTGAGCAAAGCCAGGTCTTCTTTCGAGGATATTCCGCCTGAGACGATCACCTGCAGCGAGGTCTTCTCAATAATTTCTTCTAAGCCCTCCAGCGAAGGACCCTGCATGGTCCCGTCCTTTTTAATATCGGTATATATTATTTCTTTCACTCCCCACTGCTCAACCTGCCTGGCCAGCTCCACGGTTTCCACCGCCGAAGACTCGGTCCAGCCTTTGACGGCCACCTTTCCGTCCCGAGCGTCAATGCCGACCAGGATACTTGCGCCGAAATCTTTAATCAGCTCCCGGGCCAGGTCGGGTTCTTCTATACCGATAGTGCCAATGATAACCCTGGAAATACCGAAGGAAATTGCTTTTTCTACCGCTTCCCGGGATCTTATCCCCCCGCCCAGCTGAAGCGGGATCCTGACTTCTTCACCGATCGCGCTGATCACCTTCGCATTCTGGGACATGCCGGTAAAAGCGCCGTCCAGATCGACCAGGTGCAGCATTTTTGCCCCCAGCTGTTCCCACTGGCGGGCAACTTCCACAGGATTATCACCGTAGACGGTTTCTCTTTCGGGATCGCCCTGGTAGAGCCTGACACAGCGGCCTTTCCTTAAATCAATGGCGGGAATTACCAGCATAGCGGTCACCTCATTCCAGTCTACCCTTGGTGGATAAAATTTCATCGTAGCCCTTAAGCAGGGTGGCGGCTTCGTTTAAAGCCCGGGCGGCGGCCTTGAAAGAGGCTTCAATTATATGGTGCTTGTTTTGGCCGTGGTTTAAAACCAGGTGCAGGTTAAACCGCCCTTCATCGGCAAAGGCCTGCCAGAAGACCGCAAAAAGTTCTGTGTCCATAGAACCAACTTCGCCCGGAGGCGTCTTCAGATCATAATGCAGCCAGGAGCGGCCGGAAAGATCGGCGGCAGCAGTTACCAGCGCTTCATCCATAGGAGTCATCGTAAAACCGTAACGCCTGATCCCCCTCTTATCTCCCAGGGCCTGCTGCCAGCTGCGGCCCAGGCAGATACCAAGGTCTTCCACCAGGTGGTGGGGATCAACCTCAAGATCTCCTTCAGCCCTGATAACCAGGTCAAAAAAACCGTGGCGGCACCACAGGTTAAGCATGTGCTCCAGGAAAGGCAGGCCCGTTTTTAAATCGGCTTCGCCACTGCCGTCAATATTTAAGTCCAGGAATATTGAGGTTTCCCTGGTTTTACGTTCTATCTTGGCCCTGCGGGTCATTTTTATGCCTCCTCATCAGCACTGAACGGGCATGGGCTTCCAGTCCCTCCGCCCGGGCCAGGGCGGCAATCCGGCTTGCCGATTCCTGCAGCGCTTCTTTAGTATAGCAGATCACCTGTGACCTTTTTATAAAGTCAGCAACCCCGAGGGCGGAGGCGTAGCGCGCCGCCCGCGAAGTAGGCAAAACGTGGTTGGAGCCGGCCCAGTAATCGCCCAGGGATTCCGGCGTATAGGGGCCGATAAAGACCGCCCCGGCGCTGTTTATGCGGTCCAGGTACTGCCAGGCTTCATCCAGGTGCAACTCAAGGTGCTCGGGAGCGAGGTCGTTTACCACCGGCCAGGCTTCTTCCAGGCCGGGGACCATTATAACCGCTCCTTGTTCTGTTAGCGATTGCTCGGCTATTCTCCTCCTGGGCAGGGAAATTATTTGTTCCGCCAGGTGATTTTTTACCTCCGCAGCCAGATTTTCCGATGGAGTAACCAGCAGTGAACGGGACAGGGGATCGTGCTCGGCCTGGGAAAGCAGGTCCGCGGCAATATAATCAGCCCTGGCCTCCGCTCCGGCCACGATCACTATTTCGCTGGGCCCGGCCAGCATGTCTATCCCGACCTGGCCGAAAACTTCTTTTTTAGCCAGGGTGACATAAATATTGCCGGGACCGACAATCTTTTGCGCGGCCGGAATTGTTTCCGTCCCGTAAGCCATGGCGGCAACAGCCTGGGCCCCTCCTATTTTAAACACGGCCGAGACCCCCGCTTCCCGGGCAGCGGCAAGGGTCAGCGGATTAATCCTCCCGGAACTGTCGGGGGGAGTGCAGATATAGATTTCTTTTACCCCGGCCACTTTCGCCGGCACTACAGTCATGAGCACGGAAGAAGGATAGGCGGCAGTCCCGCCGGGGATATAAGCGCCGACCGACTGCAGGGGTATATAACGCTGACCGGCGGTCCAGCCGGGCCCGCTTTCCCACCAGTTCTGGGCCAGCTGGTGGCGGTGGTACCTTTCAATATTGCCTTTCGCTTCCCGGATAGCCGCAAGCAACAAGGGATCCACTTCCCCTGTTGCCTGCTCAATTTCCCGGTCCGCTGCTTTCAACTCCCGCAGGTCGGCCTGGTCAAAACGGAGGGTATATGCTTTCAGAGCCGAATCGCCGCTGCGCCTTACTGTTTCAATAATCTCGGCTACCTGTTCGCGCTCATTAGCATAATCCAGGGGCGAAGGATCCGGTCGATTCTGCTTGTACTGCTTATATGAATATAGGGGTAGCATCAGTGGCGCTCCTAACCTGGGTGTAATGATGAACGGGTAATAGGATGTTAACTACTGGAAACAACAACCATATATTAACATAAGTAACCATCAGCGTCAATTAAGCTTAATTATCAATTACGGAGCGCAGCGCCTGCATGAAACCGGGGAAGGAGATGTTAATCACTTCGGCATCGCTAACAGCGGTTTCTCCTTCCGCCGCCAGGCCGGCTACAGCCAGGGCCATGGCAACACGGTGATCTCCACAGCTTTGCACATCGGCTCCCTGCAATTTTTCCCCGCCTTCTATAACCAGGCCGTCATCTGTTTCTTCGATACGAACGCCCATTTTTTTTAGCTCTCCGGCCAAAGCAGAAATCCGGTCCGATTCTTTAACTCTCAGTTCCGAAGCATCGCTGATTATGGTTTTTCCCTCGGCCACAGCAGCAGCCACGGCCAGGACCGGTATCTCATCAATCAGGCGGGGAATCATTTCGCCACCGATTTTAACTCCTTTTAAACCGGTATTGCCTTTAACCATAATATCAGCGACCGGTTCCCGACCCCAGGTTTTTTCTTGCTGCAGCTCCAGCGAGGCGCCCATCTCAAGCAGAACATCGATAACACCGCTCCTGGTCGGATTAACACCCACATCTTTAAGCAGCAGCTCCGAACCAGGGGTAATCGCCGCGGCGACCATTAAAAAAGCGGCGGCTGAGATATCACCCGGGATCCGGACCGGGCCGCCTTTTAAAACAGTCCTGCCCTGCAAGGTAATCCGGTTGTCGTCAACCCTGATCCCGGCTCCGAATCGAGAAAGCATCAGCTCGGTGTGGTTCCGGCTCCGGGATGGTTCTTCGACAACTGTCGCCCCGTCGGCAAAAAGCCCGGCCAGCAGAACAGCCGATTTGACCTGGGCGCTGGCCCGGGGTGATTTAAAGCTGATTGGCTGCAGCTTTCCGCCCCTGATCGATATAGGCAGGGTTCCTTCGTTATCTTCAAAATCAGCACCCATCTGCCGGAGCGGATCAATTATTCTTTTCATCGGCCTTTGCTGTAAAGAGCGGTCTCCGGAAAGTGTGGCCCGGAAATCCTGTCCGGCCAGGATTCCCAAAAGGAGACGGGCCGTCGTGCCGGAATTGCCGGCATCTAGTTTACCGGCCGGTTCGGTCAGTTTTTTGTTACGCCCTTCGACCAGTAGGCGCCTGCCTTTTAAAGTAATCTTCACTCCCAGGGCCCTCAGGCAGTTCACCGTAGACCAGCAGTCCTCGGCGTCGAGAAACCCCCTGATCTCGGTCACTCCACGGGCCAGGGCGCCAAGCATGATCGCCCGGTGCGTGATCGACTTGTCACCCGGTATCGTTAGCTCTCCTGCCAGTTTTTCCCGGGGTGAGGTTATGATGATCATGGCCTTTTCTCCTTAATCTTTATGTCTGTAGTTTATATTGACAGGTTTACCGGACCCCTGGTTTGATGGGACTAACACTGGAGCTCTTCGACAAATAAAACCGGGAGGCCGGGGTCCCGCCTGAAGATCTGGTATTTATATGTTATAATAATAAACAGTTTTTAAAAGCGGCGCAAGTAGCAGCAAACAAAGTCTGCTAAATTATCAGCCCTGAAAGGGTCCTTTATGGAAGTATACGCTTTAATCGGACATAGTGGAACCGGAAAAAGCCATCATGCCCCGCTGCTGGCGAAGAAGCATGATATAGAATATATTGTGGACGACGGCTTGTTGATTAAGGGCCATCACAACCTGGCCGGACGTTCGGCAAAAAGGGAAAGCACCCGCTATGGAGCTATAAAACGGGCTGTGTTTAAAGATCCTGAACATGCCCGGCAGGTAAGGGAAAAAATTGAAGAAATCAAACCCCCAAAAATCTTGATTCTGGGCACTTCCAGGCGGATGTCCGAAGTAATTGCCGAAAACCTGGGCCTGCCCAGGCCAACTTTCATCTACAACATCGAGGAAGTATCAGATAGAGATTCAATTAAAAAAGCCCTGGCCATAAGAGCCAGGGATAACCGCCATGTCATACCGCTGCCTACATTTGCCATCAAAAAAGAATTCCCCGGTTATATTATCGATCCGGTCCGTTCTTTTTTCAACCTTCCTTCCGCCAAAACAGGTGATGTCCCCCCGGAACGTTCCGTAATCAGGCCGATTTTTAGCAACCTGGGTAATTTTTACATTGCCGAGCATGTCATTACCGATCTGGCCCGGCACCTGATTTCAGAACTCCCCGGCATTTATAAAGTACTCTCCCTTGATCTGGAAAACGGGAGATCCAGGGTGGTTTTAGAGATAGAACTGGCTATCGACCTGGCCCGTTTACCGGAGTTGCGGCTTGATAAACTGCTCCACGAAGTCCAGCGAACACTTAAGGAAGAGGTCGAGTACCGGACCGGTTTCTATCTTGACGAGGTTAACGTCCATGCCAAAAAACTGCACATGGATGAGAACCTGATCAGGGATAAAGAAACGATTCGAAAGTTGGCCACTGCCGGGTTAATAAAAAAGTAAATTTACCCGGTCACCTGTTATAGTTCCAGTTCCTTGTTGACAAGATTGGGCATCTTCTCCCCTTTTAAACCGGCCAGCAGGTTCTCTGCGGCCATAACCGCCATCCTGGTCCTGGTTTGCACGGTGGCGCTGGCAATATGGGGAGCCAGGGTTACATTTTCCAGTTCGGCCAAACCCGGGGCCAGTTCAGGTTCGTGTTCATAAACATCCAGGGCCGCCCCGGCCGGCTTATTGTTCTTTAAAGCCCGGACCAGCGCTGCCTCATCGATTACCGGACCCCGTGAGGTATTGACCAGGTAAGCAGTATCCTTCATTAGTTTCAATTCCCGCTCGCCAATCATATGCCTGGTCTGATCATTCAAAGGAACATGCAGGGATATATAGTCGGCTTCCTGCAGCAGATCTTCGAGGTTTCGATATTCCACGCCCAGGTCTTGTTCTTCTTCCGGGCTTTTCCTGGTGGCATCGTAATAAAACACCGTCATATTAAAGCCGGCAGCCCGCCTGGCCATCGCAGCGGCGATCCGGCCCATCCCCACCAGACCAAGCACCTTGTTGTTAACTTCCTCGCCCAGAAAAAGCATTGGCTCCCAGGCCTTAAACTTTCCTTCCCGGACATAGCGATCAGCCTCGACCACCCGCCTCGCCGCGGCCATTAGCAGGGCCCAGGCCATATCGGCCGTGGTTTCTGTCAGCACACCAGGGGTATTGGAAACTGCCACCTTTCTTTCCGTGCAGGCCTGGACATCAATATTGTCATAGCCGACGGCGCAGTTGGCGACAACTTTAAGCCGGGGCGCTTGATCGAGCAGGCTTGCGTCAATATGATCGGTCAACAGGCACAACAGGCCCTCGGCATCGCCGACCGCTGCGGCCAGCTCTTCGCTGCTCAGAACCCGGTCGTGGGGATTGACTTCCAGCCGGCACTCCGCTTCAATTAAATCCAACGCTTTCTGGGGTATTCTACGGGTCACATACACTTTTTTCACTGGCTTTCCTCCTCGTTCAAAATAATTAGAACCGTCCCCGATATTCCATCCCACCCTGGAATAATTAGAACCGTCCCCGATATTCCAATTTTGCTAGAGTATTCTCCAGCTGTGGGTATAGATGTTTAAGCGTTTGCCCCGGGCAAAGCCGATCAGGGTGATGTTTAAGTTTCGGGCCAGTTCTAAGCACAGCGAAGTGGGCGCTGCCCGGGAGATGAGCAGTTGAATTTTCAACTTGGCCGATTTGAGCAGGATTTCCGAACTGAGGCGTCCGCTGGAGACGATAATTTTATCTTCGGTAGATATGCCTTCCCGCAGGCACTGGCCCACTATTTTATCGATGGCATTGTGGCGGCCGATATCTTCGCAAAAATAGAGGATCTGATCCTGGTCGGCCAAAGCGGCGCTGTGGACCCCGCCGGTAGCTTTATACAATTCCGCTTTTTCCTGCAAAGAGCTCATCAATCCGATTGCTGTTTCGGCGCTGACCTGCAGTTTTCCGGTCAGGGGGTTGCTGCGCAGGGAATCAAGGGCGTTGAAGAAAACCGTGCCCTTGCCGCAGCCTGAAGTCACAGTCCTTTTGCCATAGAGCTTTTCAGCAAGACCGGCCCCTTTTTTCAAATCAACCTCAATCAGGCCTTCTTCTTCCCGGACCCGGATCGATTCCAGGTCCGCCATTTCGGAAAGGAGCCCTTCGGAACGCAGGAAGCCGAGGGCCAGGAACTCCAGTTTTTCCGGTGTGCAGAGAAGGGTAACCAGTTCAGCGCCATTCAGGTAGATAGTAACCGGCGCTTCAATCGTTACCAGGTCATCTACTTTTTCATGCTCCCCCTGGCGGATTCTAATGATTTCCACCGGCGCGGTTCGGTTCCGGTCCACTTATTTTTCCTCCTGTTTTCAGCTTGATTGCAAAACTCTTTTATAAGTCAAGGCCGTTTCGGCTGATCACCTTTCTGTACCAGTAAGCGCTATTTTTCCAGCGCCGTTCCAGGGTTTGGTAATCAATATAAATGAGGCCAAAACGCTTGCTGTAGCCAAAAGTCCATTCAAAATTATCCATAAGCGACCAGACAAAGTAGCCCTTGAGAGGGGCTCCTTCTTCGAGCGCCTGCCATGCTTCAAAAATATAACTTTGCAGGTAGTTAATCCTGGCCTGGTCATTTACGGTTCCGTCCTCTTCCAGCTGATCCGGAAAGGAGGCCCCGTTTTCGGTTATGTAAAGAGGAATAGGCCCGTAGTCCCGCCCAATCCTGCTTAGAAGCTCATAAAGGCCCCGCGGATATACTTCCCAACCCATCTCCGTATATTCACTTTCTGGAGGGTTGACAAAATTGCCGGTCAAGTCGCTTTCTGAATCGCCGGCCCTTACTACATGCCTGGTATAGTTATTGATCCCCAAAAAATCGAGCGGGCCGCCAATTATTTCCATGTCCCCTTCCTCCACCGGGGGCAGTGTAAAATGACGCCTGTAGAGGTCGACCATATCCTGGGGGTAGGCGCCTTCCAGGAGGGGATCTAGAAACCAGCGATTCATAAAGCCGTCCGTCCGCCTGGCTGCAGCCCGGTCTTCTTCAGATTCAGAAAAGGGGTGAATGGGCGCGAGGTTAAGGGCTATCCCGATTTCTTCGTCTTTACGCCCCTGCTCCCTGAATCTTTGCGCCGCCAATCCGTGGCCGAGCAGCAGGTTATGAGCAGCGGCCAGGGCCAGGTTGAAGTCGGTCCAGCCGGGAGCATGGAGGCCCATGGCGTGGCCCAGAAAGGCGGCAACCCACGGTTCATTGATAGTAATCCAACCCCGGACCGGCAGATCAAGGTTTTCAAATGTAAAAGCGGCATATTCAGCAAAATATTTGGCCGTATCCCGGTTGGTCCAGCCGCCTTTGTCCTGCAGGGCCTGCGGTAAATCCCAGTGATACAGGGTTGCGAAAGGGGCAATATTGAAGCCCTGCAGTTGATCAACCAGCCGCCGGTAAAAATCGAGGCCCTTTTTGTTCGGCCTGCCGCCGCCTTCCGGGAAGAGGCGCGGCCAGGAAATAGAGAAACGGTAGGCCTGGAGGCCCAGTCCGGCCATCAATTGCCCGTCTTCTTCATAGCGCCGGTAATGGTCACAGGCAATATCTCCGGTGGCGTTATCCAGGATATTGCCACCGGACCGGGTAAACCGATCCCAGATTGATTCACCCTTGCCGTCAGCTTCGGGAGCCCCTTCGATTTGATAAGATGAAGTGGCCGCTCCCCAGATGAAATGATCGGGAAAATGATATCTTGACATATTAGCCCCCTCCTGCCGGCGCAAGTATGCTAAGCGTTTGGTTGTATGTTTTATTCTGCGCGGTGAGGACGGTTTCCTGCAGACAGCGCCCCCTTCTTCAAGGGGGCGCTGTTCACAGATCCATTTAAAAACGCTCTTTTAACTGCCGGAAAGGGCAGCCTGTTTAAAAGCCTTGATCACAGAGCGCTTGCTCAGGCTCTCGCTCAAGCACTGGCATACGGGATAAGCGCCGGTAGTAGAAACAGCGGCATGCCCGCCTTTGACCGGCAGCGCTTCCGGCTTGTAAGCCACTGCGCTTAAGAGTCCTTTGCCGCGGCTGAATTCCTCTTCGTGCAGGAACTTTGTACCCGGGTGATCTGCGTCCGGACAGGGCCACTGCAGACCCTCCTCGGCCAGACGTTGATAGGAGATCCCGCTGTAGTCGGGCGTCAGGGAGGCTATTTCCTCAAATATTTCCTCCGGCCCGGCATAGTCCCATTCAAACCCCAGCCATTCGGCCAGTTCGACCAGGACGGCCCAATCGGGAAAAACTTCTCCCGGGGGTTCCAGGGCGGGCTGGCTGAGCTGCACCCTTCGTTCGGTGTTGGTATAGGTGCCCAGCTTTTCAGCAAATGCCGCTTGCGGGAGCACTACATCGGCAAGAGCGGCCGTTTCGGTCATAAAGATGTCCTGAACTACCAGGAATTCAAGGTTATTCAGGTAATCAACCACCTCCGGACTTCCTCCCCCGCAGGTTACCGGATTTTCACCCATGATATACATGGCCTTAATCGAGGTATTCTTTCCTCCGGCAAAGGCTTCCGCAACGGTCATACCGGGGGTTTCGCTGATTTCAACGCCCCAGGCTTTGGAAAACTTATCCCGGACCGCTTTCTCCTTGAGGTGCTGGTAACCGGTCGCGATGTTGGGCAGCACGCCCATGTCGGTCATACCCTGGAGGTTGTTTTCCCCGTAGGGCACGTAGACGCCGGTCGCTTCTTTGCCCACGTTGCCGGTCAGCATGGCCAGGTTGGCCAGGGCCCGGACAAAATCGGCGCCACCGATATATTCACCAGCGCAGGCATCACTAACTATTACCGCTTTTTCAGCGGAAGCGTAAGCCCGGGCGGCAGAACGGATTTCTTCTTCGCCCAGCCCGGTGATCCCGGCGGCGTAAGCGGGGCTGTATTGATCGACTGCTTTTTTAAGCTCTGCAAAGCCTTCGGTCCTCTTATCAACAAAGTCCTGGTCATGCAGACCTTCGCTGATAATAACATTGGCCATAGCATTCAGCAGGGCCACTTCCGTGCCTTCTTTAAGGGGCAGGTACGCCGTTGATACATCTACCAGCCCGATCGTGTCGGGAGTGGCAATGATAAGTTCGGCGCCGTTACGGGCCGCTTCGCGAACCCGGTAGTCAAGGATCGGATGGCTTTCCGCCGGGTTGGACCCGATGACCAGGACCGCACCTGTAGCCGCTACTTCGTTAATGCTGTTGGTGGTGGCGGCATTGCCAAAAGCGTCCATCATCCCGTCCACCGCAGAGGCGTGGCAGTGTTTGCTGTAGCTGTCCACGTTGTTGGTGCCCAGGGATCGGACCAGCTTCTGGAACAGGTAGCTCTCTTCATTGCTGATCTTGGGTGAACTCAGGCCCATCAGGGCATCGGCCCCGTAACGGGACTGGATTTCCTTAATATTGTCAACAATGTAATCGAGCGCTTCTTCCCAGCTGACTTCGACGAAAACCCCGTTAGTTTTCACCATCGGCGCGGTAACCCTGTCGCCGCTGTGAACGAAGTCCCAGCCGAATTTGCCCTGCACGCAGAGATGGCCGCGGTTAACCGGGCTTTCCATAACGGGGCTGACCCCGATTACTTCATTGTCCTTGACGTGCAGGTTTATATTACAACCAAGGCTGCAGTAAGGGCATACTGCAGGCACGCTTTCGGTCTGCCAGGGACGCCCCTTGCCGGTCACATACTTGGGAATCAGGGCCCCTACCGGGCAGTTGTCTATGCACATCCCGCAGAAAACGCAGGATGATTCTTCGATCGGATCTTCAAATCCGGGGCTGACATTGGTAGTAAACCCGCGCTTCGAAAAATCGATCGCGCCGGCCCCCACTACCAGCTGGTCTTTACCGACACAGATACCGCAGAGGATACATTTGTTCATATCGCGCAGGAAAAATTCGTTGGTATCGTCATAGGGCAGGTTTTTAACCTCACCCTCAAACTCGGTGCTGGCTACCCCGTAACGATAGCAATAATCCTGAAGCTTGCATTCACCAGTTTTTTCGCAGGTAATGCAATCCAGGGGGTGATTGGCCAGCATCAGGCTCAGGTTGTTTTTCCGGGCCTTAACCACCCGCTCCGATTCGGTATGGACGACCATGTCCGGGCCGACAGGAGCCACACAGGAAGCCACCAGGGCCCGGGCTTTTTCCACTTCGACCACGCAAATGCGGCAGGCCCCGTTGGGGGGCAGTTCGGGGTCGTGGCAAAAAGTCGGAATGTCGATCCCGAGCTGCCGGGCGGCTTCGAGAATCGTCGTACCGGGAGCCACCTCGATCTCTTGTCCGTCTATGGTTAATTTAATTGCCGACATCAGCTTCACTCCCTACACGAGTAATCATAATGCAATCCTGGCGGCATTTTTCTATACAACTGCCGCAGCGGGTGCACAGGTCCTGGATGATTTCATGGGGCTCTTTCTTTTCGCCCTTGATCGCTTCCACCGGGCAAACCCTGACGCAGGCCCGGCAGCCGGTACAATTCTCCTGGTCGATCAAGTACTGGAACAGGGGTTTGCAGATCCCGGAACGGCAGTAACCTTCATTAATATGCTCTTCATATTCATGGCGGAAGTAGCGAATCGTGGTTAAAACCGGGTTGGGGCAGGTCTGCCCCAGGCCGCAGAGGGCGCTGTCCTTGATACTGTGGGCCAGGCTGTCCAGCGTATCGAGGTCTTCCGGCTTTCCTTCCCCCTCGGTGATCCGGTCGAGAATCTCAAGCATCCGCTTGGTCCCTTCCCGGCAGGGGGTGCACTTGCCACAGGATTCTTTCTGGGTAAAACTCAAGAAGTAGTTGGCCAGGTCGACCATACAGGTCCGGTCGTCCATGACCACCAGGCCGCCGGATCCCATGATTGCTCCGGCCTGGGTCAGGGAATCGTAGTCAATGGGCAGGTTGATCAGGTCCTGGGGAATACATCCCCCTGAAGGCCCGCCGGCCTGGACTGCCTTAAATTCCCGGCCGCCCTGGATACCGCCGCCGACATCGAATATAATTTCTTCGATGGTGATGCCCATGGGGACTTCGACCAGACCGGTATTGCGAACTTTGCCGGCCAGGGCAAATACCTTGGTCCCCTTGCTGCCTTCAGTCCCGACTTTCTTAAATTCCTCTGCTCCCCCTTCTTTTACAATCAGGGGAACGTTGGCAAAGGTTTCCACGTTGTTGATGGTGGTCGGTTTGCCAAATACGCCCACCTGGGCCGGGAAGGGCGGCCGGGGACGGGGCATGCCCCTCTTCCCTTCAATGGAAGCCAGGAGCGCCGTCTCTTCGCCGCAGACAAAAGCTCCCGCCCCTTCTTTAATATTCATTTTAAAATTAAAGCCGGAGTCAAGAATGTTGCTGCCCAGCAGGCCGTAATCTTCCGCCTGCTTGATGGCGTCCCTGAGTCTTTTAATCGCTAACGGGTATTCAGCCCGGCAGTAAATATATCCTTCATCGGCCCCGCAGGCTTTTCCGGCAATCAGCATCCCTTCAATGATGGCATGAGGATCGCCTTCGAGGATACTGCGGTCCATGAAGGCCCCGGGGTCGCCTTCGTCGGCGTTGCAAACGATATACTTCTTGGGACCGGGGGCTTTATTGGTAAAACCCCACTTAATGCCGGTCGGGAAACCGGCGCCGCCGCGGCCGCGCAAACCGGCATCCTTGACTTCGTCGCAGATGGCCTGAGAATCCATCTGGAGGGCGCGTCTCAGGGCCCGGTATCCGCCGCGCATAATATACTCGTCGATGCTCTCCGGGTCAATAACCCCGCTGTTGCGCAGAACATTAAATTTCTGCTTGGAATAAAAGGGGATGGTGTCGTAAAAACGGGCCGGCGCGTCCACATCCGGGCCCTTGTAAAGCAGGCGTTCAACTATTTCTCCACCGATCAGGTGCTGTTCTACCAGCTCGGCCATATCTTTTGTCTTCAGGCGGCAGTAGAAAACTTCATCAGGGTAAATCACGATGATGGGGCCAACCTCGCAGAATCCGGGGCACCCTCCCATGACCAGGCGGTATTTATCTCTAATTCCCCGGCTTTCAAGTTCTTCAGTCAAAGCTTCCGCGATCTGGTTTGAACCCGAAGACAGACAGCCCGTAGCTCCGCAAATCATTATGTGTTTCTCGTACAATAGCCTCTAACCTCCCTTTCCCTGGTCAAGTCCGTTAACTGATTACAAATTTTTCGTCCAGGGCTACTTTTTCAATAATAGCTTTGCGTTTATCGGCACATTCTTGATTTTCATGGCAGATGGGACCTTCCACGCAGCAGTCCACAAAATCTTTACAAGGAGTGTCCTTGCTATGGGTGCATTTTTCACAACAAGGATCAAGAAACTTCTCCATCGGGATACCTCCTATTTTTATTCATAACTTTCCAGAATATCTTTAACCTTGTCCGGCGTTAACCGTCCATGCGGGTCGTCATTGATCATGATAACCGGCGCCAGCGCGCAGCACCCGATACAGGCTACTTCTTCCAGGGTAAACCTCAAGTCCTCGGTAGTGTCGCCGCTTTCTACATCCAGGATTTCCTCGATCCTTTCGGATATCTTCGGGCTGCCCTGGATGTGGCAGGCCGTGCCTTTACAGACCCTGATAATGTTTCGCCCCCGGGGCTTTAATTTAAACTGGGCATAAAACGTGGTAACACCGTAAAGACGGCTAAGAGGGATACGCATCCGGCGGGATACATGTTCCATTGCCGGGCGCGGCAGGTAGCCGAAATGTTCCTGCACTTTTTGCAAAATTGGGATGACCATTTCTTTCCTTCCCAGGTACGGTTCGATAATCGAATCGACCTGGCTCAAATCGATGTCCTGGTTGACGGCCGCAACCTCAGCCTCACTGCTCAAATCACTTACCTCCTTATTGTTTCTTATCTAAGTATAAAACTTAGTTTTTACCTGCTTTATTTATTCTCGTTATCATAGATAAATCCTGCTCATAAATCGGGAATTTGAGAAAAATAGAACATAATCATCATTCTAAACCAATAGCACCGGCGCAAAATTATTGCCGTCCGCAGCCACAAAACGGTATTCGACCCCGTTTCTTTGGCCCTGGTAAATATGGTTCCTGCCTTCGTCATGGATATGGCCGAAGACGCAGATCCTTACACCGTATTCTTCCAGGAGGTCAGTAAAAGCGCTATCATGGCCTTTGCGGTTAAAAGGCGGAAAATGCAGGGCGCAGATAAGATCTTGAAATGATTTTTCCCGGGCGCTGTCGAGAGACATCTGAAGGCGCTGGGCTTCCCTGAGATATATTTTTTGATCCTGGTCATTGTCAAATCCTTCTTCGCCGGGGCAGATCCAGCCCCTGGTGCCGCATATGGCCCACCCTTCCCAGGCAAAATGATCATTTTGCAGGGCAAAGACAGTGGCTGGAAGGCGGGCTCTGACCTTGCCGATGGAAGACCACCAGTAATCGTGGTTGCCCCTGATTAAAAGCTTTGTCCCCGGCAAACCCGACAACCAATGCAAATCCGGGAGAGCTTCCGGCAGGCGCATGGCCCAGGATATATCACCCGGCACAATAACCAGGTCTTCCCGGCCAACCTGGCTGTTCCAGTTTTCTCTGATCTTTTCTGTATGATTCTCCCACTCAGGACCAAATATGTCCATCGGTTTATCCTTTTCGTGGGAAAGGTGCAGATCGCCGAGCGCATAAATAGCCATTTTTTTACCCCGCCTGGAATATTTGCCTTTTCAATCTTACTAAATCAAAGGGTGAAAAGCAAAAGTAACTTTTTTCTGCCCATTAAAACTAATTTTATCTAAAATTAAGCTTTGCAAATATTTTTATAAAATGATAAAATATCGTTGCAAGTTGCATTGCTATTCTAACAAGATGAAGGAGGTTCCTTTGACCTTGGAAAAAAACAATAGTAGGAGGCCACGTCGTTATTTACGCAGCCGCATCACGCGGAAGCTAATCCTGGACACTGCCCTGGATGTATTCCTTACAGAAGGCTATGCCAAAACTACGATAGCCAAAATCAGCGATCAGGCCAAGGTGGGCTACGGCACAGTATACAGCCATTTTAAAGGCAAAGACGATATTTTGAACAAAGTCGTCGACAACGTGCTGGTTGAGTTTTACAACCTGCTCGAAGTACCATTTGCCCCCAAAACCCTGGAAGATGCCCGCAGTGCTTATTACGAATTAATTTTAACCTCTTTCCGCCTTGCGGAACAGCATCGTCCGATCATGAAAGTCTACCAGCAAGCGCTGGGCCAGTCTGATTCAATATCCGGGCACTGGTACGGAGTAAAGGCCCATTTTATAGAAAGCTCCGCCCGCTCCTTTACTTATGCCCAGGAAAAAGGTCTGGCCCAGGAATTCGATGTTCAACTGGGAGCAAAGGCCTATATACTGCTGGTCGATCGTTTTATCTGGGAAGTGGTTAATGAAAGAGAGCAGGACCTGGATAGAATTGCTAATATAATCATCGACATGCTATTTCACGGGTTCTTCAAGAACCAGCCTAAAAGCAAAAAAGGTTAAGAACTATCCGGGGGCGCAGGCCGGCTCAGAGTTCATCAAGTTCCGGCAATGATTCTTTTTTCTGTAATTATAAGGTCAACCCGCCGGTCCCATTGATCAAGAGGAACATATGGCCTGATCTGCATTTCAAAGGCCAGGGCCACCAGAGGGACACCGGGCCTGAGGCGTTCAAAAAAGCGATCGTAATAACCGCCTCCATAGCCCAGCCTGCCTCCTTCGAGATCAAAACCCACCCCGGGGACTATTAATAGATCAATGATCTCGGGATCCCGGGGGCGCAGGGTTTCCGGGCCCGGTTCCGGGATATTGTAGGCCCCGGGAACCAGATCCCGATCCGGGTCTAAAATTTCCGATGGAATCAGCTCTTTCGTTTCAGGGACAGCTTTAGGGGCAAGCGCCAGCTTGCCCCTTTTCATCGTTTCTTTAATCATCGGACCGGTATTAACTTCGCTGCCAAAAGAGATAAAGAACATCACCGTATTTGCCTCCCGGTAAGCCTGAACCGAATAGAGGTTTTGGGCAATGCGGGCGCTTTTTTCAGCAATTTCTGCCCCGGTAAAGCGGTCTCTAAACTTTATGATCTCCTTGCGGAGTTCTCGTTTTTTTTGCTTCATTGGTTTAATGGTTTAATAAGCCCGGGCAAAGTAGACAACGTGCTCAGCCTTTTTCTCGCAAACCAGGCAGGTTTCATGTTCGATCTTTTTATCAAAAGGTATACAGCGAATGGTCGCCTTGGTATCATCTTTGACTTTTTCCTCGCACTCTGCCTCACCGCACCAGGAAGCCAGGTACAGACCGCGCTCTGTTTCCATAACTTTCATAAATTCTTCATAATCCGCACCGCTGCGGGTGTTTGCTTCCCTGAACTCCAAAGCTTTTTTAAGCATATCGTTCTGAATGTCCTCCATCAGGCGGGGCAGGTAGGTAGCCAGTTCTTCTCTCTTCAAATCAAATTTTTCGCCGCTGTCACGGCGCACTACAACCACTTTGTCCTGTTCAAGATCCCGCGGCCCTACTTCAATGCGCACCGGAACGCCGCGCATTTCCCAATCGTTGTATTTCCAGCCGGGCGAGTACTCTTCCCGGTCGTCAAGTTTAACCCTGATGACATCTTTCAGCTCATCAGCCAGCCCGCGTACCGCCTGCAGCACTTTTTCCCGGTCCTTCTTGGTTAAAATAGGCACTATCACGGCCTGGTAAGTCGAAATGCGGGGCGGAATCTTAAGGCCGCGATCATCGCCGTGGACCATTATCAGGGCCCCGATCAGCCTGGTCGATACCCCCCAGGAAGTCTGCCAGACATACTTTAACTGATCGTCCTGATCGAGGAAGGTTATATCGAAAACCCGGGCAAAGTGCTGGCCCAGGTTATGAGAGGTACCGGCCTGCAGGGCTCTGCCGTCACTCATTAAAGCTTCGACGGTATAGGTGCGCAGGGCGCCGGCAAACTTTTCCCGATCCGTTTTGAGCCCCACCACACTGGGAACAGCCAGTTCAGTTTCAATGCATTCCCGGTATACTTCGAGCATTTTTAGCGCTTCTTCTTCGGCCTCTTCTTCAGTGCGGTGGCAGGTATGGCCTTCCTGCCATAAAAACTCGGAGGTGCGCAGAAAGGGACGGGTGGACTTTTCCCAGCGCACCACGTTGCACCACTGGTTGATTAAGACCGGCAGATCCCGCCAGGATTGAACCCAGCGCGAATAAAAATCACAGATAATCGCTTCTGAAGTCGGTCTGACCACGAGCGGTTCGCTCAATATCTCGTCCCCGCCCTTGGTGACCCAGGCTACTTCCGGGGCAAAACCTTCCACGTGCTCTGCTTCTTTTTCTAAAAGTTCCTGGGGAATAAACATGGGGAAATAGGCATTCTCATGGCCGGTTTCTTTAAAACGACGGTCAAATTGATCCTTGATTTTTTCCCATAGAGCGTACCCGGCCGGCCTGATAGCCATAAAGCCCTTGATCGGGGCATAGTCCATTAATTTTGCTTTCAAGATCACATCGATGTACCACTGTGAATAATCAACTGCTTTGGGAGTAATGGCTTTGACAAATTCTTTTTGCTGATTGTTGTTTTCCTGCCCGGCTTTTTGCGCCAATTCATTCACCCTCTCCAGATCATTAATAATCAGATAAATACTCGTTTATTTTATCATAGTTTTCAGCGCAGGGCCAACTCCTGCCTCTTTTCAAGCAGCTTCTGCCACTTTTCATCGCTGAGAGGGCGGTTAAAACTGCGGAAATTGGCCAGTTTAAAGCCGTGCTCATCCGCCCAGTAACGGGCCTGCAGGATCGTTTCCAGATTAACCCCTGAAGAGCCGAGGCTGTAATGCTTGTAACGCTGTTCAAGGGCCAGCATCATCGTTTCCGCCATGCAGGCATACGCCAGCCCCTCTTCGAAACCAAAGTCCCAGCCAAAAGAGGGCATCCCGGGGACCTCGATAACTCCGCCGTCGATAACCAGGACATCGGGGCGGGCTTCATCGACTTCTTCACTAACATTGGCCGGGCGGGATATATCGCAAACCACGGCGCCTTGCTTAAGGTTTCCGGCATGGATTACCTTGCCGGTAGCGCTGGTAGCGCTGATAACCACATCGGCCCGGGAAAGGACGGCATCGATGTCAGTGGAAAATTCAATCAGACCTTTCCTGCGCCCTTCTCCATCAGCAAAGGCTTCAAACTCTTCCATAGGCGCTTCAGGTGAAGGCAGCCCTTCGCATTCGGCCAGCAGGTGACCCATACTGCCGGGCTTCAGGGGGCGCCCCTGCCGGAGCAGGGCCGATTGGTAACGGTATATCTCGGCGGCAACCATATGCAACCGTTCACTGGAAGTCTTGTTATTAGGGTTGCCGATCAGGACCAGGCGGGGCACCGTTTCCGACAACAGCAGGGAGATGCCCTTGCCGATCGAACCTGCGGCGCCGACAATACCGGCTGTTAACCGGGAACGATCCATTTGTAACTTTTCCGTGGCCTTATTGACAGCATCCACGGCAGCTACCACGGTATAACTGTTGCCGGTGGTTATGGGCACTCCCTCATTTTTTAAATAAAGGCCGCCCATCGAAGCCACGGCTGTAAAAGCGCCGAGACCGACAATGCGCGCTCCCCGGTCCCGGGCCATGGCTACGGCTGCTTTCAATTCTTCCATGGCCTGCTTGCGGGGCATGGCCAGGAATTCATCCGTCGTCCGGGGCAGGGCAATAAATTCACCGTAAGCAGTTTTGCCGGCCCTGGAATGAATCTTGGTTTTACCGGCCACAAAGGGCCCGACCATATCGCCAAACCTTCCCGTCAATGCCGCCAGTTCTTCTTCACTAAAGGCCAGGAGGCTGTTGTCAAATTGATGGTAACTTTCCAGATCGAGGGCATGGATCAAGAAAGCGAATCGCCCTTCATCAGGATCGCCGGTAGGGGCAACCTTATTTTCCGGGTAGGGATCGAACCTGGGAAAGTCGTTTCCCACCCGGGATCTGACCAGGTAGGCCAGGAAGCGAGCTGTATTACCTTCATTCAATACTTCAAGCATTGCTTCCAGTTTCTGCAGCGCCTCCCGGCACTGCTCCTCGCTGATCGTCAGCGGAGGTTCAATGCGGATCACTTCATTGCCGTTAAGGGTTGGAGCCACCCGCAATTTTTCCACGTTGAGGAGGTAAGAAGAAATGGCGGGAGTAAGCAATTCCTGCTCGGCCATCACCCCGAGCAGGCTGCCCGGAAACTGGTCCCGGTCCATGTTAAATTCGAGGCCCAGCATCAAACCCCGCCCGCGGACCGCTTTGATCAATCGGGGATACTTATCGCGGAGTTCCAGTAGGCCTGCTTTCAAAGTCCCTCCCACTTTATCTACGTGATTGATAATAGCGCCCTCTTCTTCGGTTAGAAGGTCGAGGACTTTAAGTCCAACCCGGCAGGCCAGGGAATTACCGGCGAAGGTGGACGAATGTTTCATGCCAAATTCTTCGCTATAAACAGAGGCCGAACTGAGGCAGGCCCCGATCGGCATGACCCCTCCGCCGAGGGCCTTGGCCAAAACCAGGACGTCGGGGATGATATTTTCTTCTTCAAAGGCAAAAAGGCGCCCGGTGCGGCCCAACCCGGTCTGGATTTCATCCAGGACCAGGTAAACCTGGTGACGCTCGCAAATCTCTTTAACTTTAGCCAGGTAGCCGCAGGGAGGTTCGACAATTCCTCCCTCTCCCTGGATCGCTTCTACAAAAAAAGCGGCGTAGTAGCCGGGATTGGCGCTCAACTCCTTTTCCAGGGTTTCAGGGTTGCCAAACTCAATGTGCCTGAAATGCTCAGCCGGAGCATGGAAAGCTTCCTGGTAGCCGCTGTTCCCGGTAGCGGAAAGGGCCCCGAAAGTTTTACCGTGAAAGCTGTTGGCGGTGGCCAGGATCCCCGGACGCCCAGAGGCAGAGCGGCAAAGTTTAATGGCCGCCTCAACAGCCTCGGTGCCGCTGTTGGCAAATGTGACGTAATCAAGGCCTGGCGGGGTTAATTCTACCAGGCGGCGGGCCAGTTCGCCGGCGGCTTCGAGGGCCGAGGGCTGGACAAAATTTGGTTCGCCCGAATCCCGGTAGCCGGCAATCGCCTCCCAGATCGGGGCGGGGTTATGCCCAAACGGCAGAGCCCCGTAAGCGGCAATGCAGTCCAGGTAACAGTTGCCCTCATCATCAAAAAGATAGCAGCCTTCTCCGTGCGTATATTTTTGATCGAGTTTAATATTCTCGAGCATTTCACCCAGATGAGGGTTAACATACCCGGTAAAATTATTCATAATCAGGCCTCCAGTCAAATTGTGCACATTTATGTGCACATCAATAGTGCCATTTTAACCTCATTCATGATAAAAATCAAGAGGTTAGAACGACACAGGTTTTAACCAACAAAGGCCCGCTCAATCTTCCTGTGGCGGCATGACCAGGGATAAAGCATGATAAGAGGGGTCAAGATTCTCTTCGGCTACCCTTACGGCCTCTTCTTTTTTAACATCCTGCAGGAGGGATGGAAGGTCGAACATTTCATTGCCCCTGAACCGGTAGGCCAGGTAATTGTTGGCGATAAATTCAAGGGAGTTGAAGCGCCTGATATAACCGCCCAGGATTTTGCGGCGGTGTCTTTCGAACTGCTCATCGGAAATGCCTTCTTTTTTAAATTCCCGCACAGCTTCCAGGACCCGCTGGTAAAGTTGATCGGGGTCCCTGGTTTCACCGCCAATCATGGCATAAGCGTAATTATTATCGGCAGCAAATTCGGCCCCAAAGTTTTCATCGATCAGGTTTTCCCGGTAGAGATCGTTATACAGCTTCTCGCTTGAACCAAAAAGGATATCGAGGACCAGTTCCATCAACAGTTCCCGGCGCATCAGGCTGCTGCTGTCCAGTTTAGTCACCCCGTTGTCTTTAAAACCGATAAAGATGATCGGTTCGGAGACCACCAGTTCCTGGACGGTTTTTTGGCGGTTGATTTCAGCCGGTTCTTCGGGGAAGAGACGCACTATTTTGCCCATGGAACCGTAACCCCGCCCGGAAAGGTTGGCCTCAACCTGCCGCCCCACCTGTTCCGGATCAAGATCGCCGATCACGAAAACGGCCATGTTGCTGGGATGATAAAAAGTATTGTAACAGCGGTACAGCAATTCCGGGGTAATTTTGGATATGCTTTCCACTGTTCCGGCAATGTCATTGCGGGCCGGGTGCTTTTGGTAGAGGCCGGCCAGCAGGTTAAAAAATACCCGCCAGTGGGGATGATCTTCGTACATTTTGATTTCCTGGCCAATAATGCCCTGTTCTTTCTGGACTGTCTGCTCCGTAAAGTAGGGCTCCTGGACAAAATTGAGCAGGTGATCCAGGCTTTGTTCAAAATTGGCAGTGCAGGAAAAAAGATAAGAAGTCTGACTGAAAGAAGTGTAGGCATTTGGCGATGCGCCCAGGGCGGCAAAGCGGTCAAAAACATTGCCCCGTTCGTCTTCAAAAAGCTTGTGCTCCAGGAAATGGGCCACCCCGTCAGGCAGTTCAGTTACCGTGGGGTCTGGATCAACCCGGAAGCGGTTGTCGATAGAGCCAAAACGGGTGGAAAATACAGCATATTTTTTCTGGTAGCCGGGGCGGGGCAGGACATATAGATCCAGGCCCGGATCGAACCGGTAATGGTGTAACGTTTCATGCAGCTCCCTGTTTTCAATTAACCTCAGGTTTTCTGGCATTACTTATCTCCTCCTTTCCCGGGCCGCAGCACATATACAGTATCCAGTTTAATTTTCTCCGCTACCGCCTGGATCTCCGGCCGACCGACCGCTTCGATGCCGGCAATCAGTTCTTCGGCAGTGTAGGTTCTGCCGCCAATTGAACCGTCAAGGTGGGAACTGATCAGCCGGGCGGGGCTGTCCTGCTGGGACCGCAGACTGTTTATCAGGCCCTGCCTGGTATTATCCAGTTCCTTATCGCTGATAGCGCCGGAAACCATATCTTCAAGCTGGCGGTCGATAATATCCCGCGCTTCCCCGTAATCTTGATAATTGATCCCGGCGGAAATAACCATCAACCCTTTATGTTTTTCCAGGCGGGAATGGACGTAATAGGCCAGACCGGCCTCTTCGCGGACCTGCATAAACAACTTGGAATGGGGAAAGGCGCCGAGGATGCCGCTGTAGACCAAAAGGGGGCAGTACTGCTCGTCTCCGTAGGCGGTATAGGTGCGAAAACCAAGCACCAGCTTGGCCTGGTTAACCGTCATGCTTTCTTCATGATAGCGGACCTCAGTTACGGGCCGGTCGACTTCTGTAGCTGGAAGCCCGCCCTGTTCTTCGCTGCGGGAAAAGTTGAAGGCTTCGCCGGCCGCCTCCAGGACTTCCTGTTCTTCCAGGTCACCGATTACATATAAATCAAGGGGATTGGCATAAAAAACCCTTTTGTAATAGTTAAAAAGCGCTTCCTCATCAATGCCGTTATAGTCTTCAATCGAACCCAGCTTGTAGGTGCCAAACCTTTCCCCGGCACACATCAGGGCAATACAACGTTCGTAAGCATAGGTACCCTTATCGTTGAGCATGGCCCTGATATCTTTAATCAGCTGATTTTTTTCCTGGCTGACATAATCTTTTTTAAACCCGCCGTTTTCTGTTAACGGGTCGCCGGTGACCGAACCGAGAACGGACATGCCTTTGCTCAGCAAATCGCCGTTTTGACCCAGGTACTTGTCGTGCGGGGTTTCACAGCTAAAAGCCATCACGTGCCGTTCCCCGCTCTTAACAATGTCTGCGGCCAGGTCTGACCCGTAAAGGTTTTCCAGCTTGCGCTGCAGGGTCAGTTTGTCCGGATACTGCCTGCTTCCCTGCTCTAAGACGGCGGGCAGCAGCGCGCTGCGGGCAGCCAGATCGGGGCTTAATTCCTGGTGCAGAAACAGGGCCATGGAAATTGTTTTAAATTTATCGGTGGGCATAAACAAGAGCCTGATTCCGTTCGGCAGGTAGTGCTCTGAATAGTTGGTTAACAAGATCAATCCTCCTTGCTGAATTTGTGCAGAAGTGGCATCCCCGGGCTGTGAGTCTGATTGTATCACAACTGGCCTGTTAACAAAACGGGCGCAGGTGAAAAGGGTCATTAAAGCAGCGCTTCCTGCCCATAATAAAGCCAATGGATTGTTTGACTTGTTTTATGCTTGGTGTTATCATAGCAATGTGAAAAGTATTCAGGCGCCCGTGGTGAAAGGGATATCACGCAGGCCTCCGGAGCCTGAAGTCGGGGTTCGAATCCCTGCGGGCGCACCATATGTTCAGGAGCAACCTGCTTCAGGTTGCTTTTATTTATTTACAGTATCATTTTTCCCAGGCAGCCCATAAATCAGGATAAGGAGTGTCACCCTCATGTCCAAACTCAAGTTTATCCCCCAGAACAAGGAAATTGCAGTTGAATCCGGGACCAACCTTTTGAAAGCAGCCGACCAGGCCGGCCTGTATATTGAAGGGGACTGTGCCGGTAAAGGGACCTGCGGCAAATGCCGGGTCAAGATAGTGGAAGGCGAGACCGGAAAACCGACCAGGGCGGAACAAAAGCACCTTTCCGAGGAAGAACTATCCGAAGGGTGGGTCCTCTCCTGCCAGAAAAAAGTGAAAAACGACCTGATCGTTGAGGTCCCGGTCCAGAAAGAAGCCCACCTGCGCAAAACAACACTGGCCGGCGGGGTGGAAAAGCTGGAAGGCGATCCTGCTGTAGAAAAAATAGCGGTTAAACTGGACCGCCCGGCAGTTAAAGACCAGACTGCCGACCTGGAACGTTTGCTGAAGCACCTGGACCGCGATGATCTCACAGTAGAACTGCGCGAACTGGCAGGGTTACCGGGCATGCTCCGCAACAACAACTTCTCAGTTACTGTAACCATTGCCGGGAACAGGATCATCTCCATCGAACCCGGCGATACGGGCGACCAGCTATTCGGCATCGCTTTTGATATCGGCACCACTACAATCATGGGTTCCCTGCTCGATCTGCAAAAAGCGGAAATAATCGCTGTAGCGGCTGAAACCAACCCCCAGAACATTTACGGGGCCGATGTTATTTCCCGCATCAACCACGCATCGGAAGGCAAAGAAGAGCTTAAACAGCTCCAGGATAAAGTAATCGAAGCGGCCAACAAGATCATCAAGGATCTTTTGCGGCAAACAAAAGTCGCCAAAGACAGGGTCTTTGAGATAGTGGCGGTCGGCAATACCACCATGAGCCATCTGTTTATGGGGGTAGATCCGACTTACCTGGCCCCGGCGCCCTTTATTCCCGCCTACAGCCGGGCCCTGGAAGTGGAAGCCTCCGCACTGGGCCTGGAAATCAACCCGGGCGGGCGGGTCTTTTTCCTGCCCAACATCGCCGGTTACGTCGGTTCAGACACCCTTGGTGTAATCCTGGCCACCGACATGGATAAGCGAAACGGCAAGCGTGCTGCCATCGACATAGGCACAAACGGCGAACTGGTCCTGGCCGCCAACGGCAGGTTGATGGCCTGTTCCACAGCCGCCGGCCCCGCTTTCGAGGGAGCCCAGATTAAACAGGGCATGCGGGCCTCGGCAGGAGCCGTGGAAGCCGTCCAATATATCGACGGTGACTTTAAAATCAGCACCATTGATGATGCCCCCGCCAGGGGAATTTGCGGATCGGGATTGATCGATGCCGCAGCCGCCCTGGTCGATGCCGGCCTGATCAACGCCACCGGAAAACTAATCAACCCAGAGGAAAACCCGGAGCAGGTAGATGAAAAGTTCAGGCAAAGGCTAAAACGCGGAGAAGGCGGCTTTGAATTTATCCTGGTGCCGGGCAGTGATTCAGACACCGGTAATGATATCGTTCTCAGCCAGGGCGATTTGCGTGAACTGCAGCTGGCCAAAGGAGCAATCTATGCCGGGCTGAAGATCCTGTTGAAGGAAATGGAGCTCGATGAAAAAGAACTGGATGAAGTACTGCTGGCCGGCGCTTTCGGGAACTACGTCCGCAAAGAAAGCGCCCTGACCATCGGCCTTCTGCCCGGTCTGCCACCGGAAAAAATTATCGCGGTAGGAAACGCAGCCGGCGACGGTTCCAGGATGGCCCTGGCCTCACAGTCGATCCGGGAAAGAGCTTTTGCCCTTCCCGGGAAAGTCGAACACCTGGAGCTGTCAACCCGCCAGGATTTCCAGGAAATTTTTGTCGATGCCCTTAAATTCGGCCAGTAAAAATAGCAGGCCCGGGCCAGGTAATGCAGGAAACAGGGAGCTTTTAGAGAATAACACGGTGTTTATAATAATTAATCCGGAGGTTAGGTTCGAGATGCAAAAAGCCAAGGAAATAATGAGTACGCCGCCGGTCAGCATTCACGAAGATAAAACTCTGCAGGATACAATAGAACTGCTGGCCAAGCATCGTTTTAGCGGGTTGCCTGTCGTCGACGACGAAGGTAAACTGGTCGGGATTATTTCGGATACCGATATAATCCGCTACTCCGAACAAACTAAAGTAGTCCCCAAGGCCAACCTTTCCGGTTGGATCTCCCCCTATGCCAACGTATCAGAACTGGCGTCCATGCAGAAGGGCATTGAAAACCTGCATCAAACCAGGGTCAGTGAAGTAATGACTAAAAAAGTGCACACTGTCAATGAAGAAACTGAAGCCTCGGAAATTGCCAGGTTAATGAACCGCCGCAACATCAACCGGATCCCGGTTGTAGACGGCAAAAAAAAGCTGGTCGGCATTGTCACCAGGGCCGACATGGTCCAGTGCATGGCAAAAATGTAAGAAGCGAGTTGGGAGCAAGTTTGGAAATAAAAAACAACCTGCAGCATTATAATCTGTTAAGCATGCCTGAAAGGGGCCGTCCGGGATGAGGTTGCTTATTGCGATTTGGAGCGGCAAGGCCCTGATCGCCCTGACCAGGATGCTGGGCCGGGGAGGGACAACCCTGCCGGGAAGAGTTGCCCTGGCAATTGCGCCCGGCCTGAGTTTTTTGCTGGCCAGGCGGCTGAAACAAGGCACGGTAGCGGTGACCGGCACCAATGGCAAAACTACAACAGCCTACCTGGTCAACGGGATCCTGGAAAAAGCCGGCTATAAATGTATTCACAATCAATCCGGTTCCAACATGTCCTGGGGGGTCGCATCAACATTAATCGAAAACTGCTCCTGGCGAGGCCGCATGGACGGCGATTTTGCGGTGATGGAAGTCGATGAAGGAGCTTTCCCGGGCGCTGTGGCAGAGCTTCGTCCCCGGGGGGTTGTGTTAACCAACATATTCCGGGACCAGCTGGATCGTTTTGGCGAAATCGATTCCATCCAGGCCCTTATTAAAAAAGGGCTTGATCAAATACCTGCAGGCAGTTTTCAAGTCCTCAATGCCGACGATCCCTCCCTGGCTTCGATCAAAAACGATAATAACAGCGCCAGGTGGACTTACGGTCTTGAGCTGGAACTGCCCCCCGATGAATTTGACAATACCGGACAGGATCTAAAAACCTGCCCGGCCTGTTCAAAAAAGCTCGAGTACACCAGGATCTATTTTGCCCACATCGGGCATTACCGGTGTCCCTCCTGCCCTTACCGGCGCCCGGATCCTGATGTTAGGCTTACGGAACGCAGGGTAAGCGCTGAAGGGATTAGCCGCGTTAAGCTCAACTTACCGGACCAGGCCCTGGAACTGAACGTGCCCCTGCTCGGCATATATAACCTTTACAATGTCCTGGCCGCTGTAACCTGCGCCCGGGCCCTCGCTATCCCTACCGCTGCCATCAGCGCCGCCCTGGGAAAGGCGGCGCCTTCTTTCGGCAGGATGGAACGATTTGACAAAGACAACAAAGAGATAATCATGGCCCTGATCAAAAACCCGGTCGGGGCCAATGAAGTGCTGCGCACAATTTTAAACCAACCCGGAAAGATCACTATTGTAGTGGCGATAAATGACAACATTGCCGACGGAACAGATGTGTCATGGCTCTGGGATGTCGATTTCGAGCAGCTTTCTGCAGTGGCAAGCCGTTTTTCCGCGGTTGTTGTCACGGGCCTGCGGGCCTGGGATATGGCCGTCCGTTTCAAGTACGCCGGTTTTGAGCCGGAACGGATTATGGTGGAAGATAATCCCGGCCGGGCTATCGAAGTAGCTCTGGACCAAACAGCGCCCGGCAGCAAGTTGTTTATTCTGCCCACCTATACGGCCATGCTGGGAATGAGGCGCCACCTGAATAAGATGGGCCTGGGTATCCCCTACTGGGAGGAATCTTGATGGGTGAAATTAACATTTATCACTTATACCCCGCCCATTTAAATCTTTACGGGGACCGGGGCAATATGCTGGCCCTCTGCCGCCGGGCTGAATGGCGCGGCATCGAAGTAAACATCGTCCCGGTAAACCCGGGTGACCGGATCGCTTTTTCATCCTGCGACCTGCTCTTTATGGGCGGCGGGCAGGACAGCGATCAAAAGCTGGTGGCCGATGACTTAAAAAGACGCAGCGGCGAAATGCGCAAAGCAGTTGAACATAATATGGTAATCTTTGCCGTCTGCGGCTCATATCAGCTGCTGGGCCGCTATTACACCACAGCCCGGGGAGAAAAGATTGGCGGCCTGGAGATTATGGACCTCTACACAGATGCCGGAAAAGGACGGCTGATCGGCAATGCGGCCATTAATTGCGCAATCTGGGATCCGCCCCGGACCCTGGTTGGCTTTGAAAACCACGGCGGGAGGACTTACCTCGGACCGAACCTGGACCCGCTGGGTACAGTTTTACATGGCTACGGCAACAACGGTGTCGATAAAACAGAAGGCGCCGTTTACAAGAATGTAATCGGCACCTATTTGCACGGTTCCCTGCTTCCTAAAAACCCCTGGCTGGCAGATCATCTTCTCCGGAAAGCGCTGGCCTACCGCCACCAGGATCACGGCCTCCGGGAACTTGATGATTTCACAGAAGAGCAGGCCCATCAGGCCGCGCTCCAACTGGCCGCTTCAAAACGGGTTAATAAAAAACCCTCCCTATAAATTACAGCATGTATTCAATATCGGCCTGTTCGTATAGTTCAGGGATCAGTTCATTGATCACGATGGAAACCTGCTCATCAGCCAGGGCTTCCATTACCTGCTCACTGACATCTTCATATTGAACCTCTTCCTGATCCTTGCGATCGAGGACTTCGATAATATGGAACCCGAATTCGGTTTCAACCGGATCACTGTATTCACCCGGGCTAAGGGAAAAGGCGGCCTCTTCAAAAGGTTCTACCATCCTGCCCCGGCCGAAAAAGCCGAGATAACCCCCGTCATCTTTGTTGGACTGGTCGGTTGAATACTCCCGGGCCAGCTCAACAAAGTCTTCGCCTTCATCAAGAAGCTCGGCCACTTCTTCCGCTTCCGCTTCGGTTTCAACCAGGATATGCCGGGCTTCGACTTCTTCCTGCTGCTCATAGAGTTGGCGGTTTTCTTCAAAAAAATCCCGCCCCTGTTCTTCGGTAAATTCAGTTTGTTCCATGGCAATCGCACGGGCCAGCAGGTTTAAGCGGGCATCTTCGCGAAAAGCCTCCAGGGCCACACCATATTGTGCTAAGATCATTAAAAACTCTTCTTCTGAACCTGTAAAGCCTTCTTCGATAATTTTGTCTATTTCTGCATCCACATCGTCTTCGCTAACCACGATGCCCAGCCGGCCCGCTTCTTGAATGATCAGTTGCCTGGTAATGAGCTGATCAAGGATCTCGCTGCCGCCCTGGGCATAGAGCAAATCAAATAATTCGTCCACCATAACCTGATCCCCGTTAACCACTGCTGCGACCCGGCCATCCTGCGGCCTTTCCTGAGTCATTAAAACTCCCATAATCACTACTGCCACCATCAATACGACAATTACCGCCCACAGTATCTGCGGTTTAAAGGCCGCTTCTTTAAGCCGGTTGACGGCATCCGGCTGAACTTCCTTTTCCATATTAAACCCCTCTTTTCTGTCCTTCATTACGGAATTATTTTATTCATCGGGAATTCCAGGATCCCTTCAGCGCCTGCTTCCTGCAATTCACAGATTAAGGTCCTCACCTTTTTTTCTTCAACCACGCTCTCCACTGCCACCCATTCATCGGAAATTAAGTTGGAAATAGTCGGTTTCCGCAAGGCCGGCAGCAGATCTATTACCTTTTCCAGGTTGCTGTTGTGAACGTTCATCTTCAACATTACTTTCTGTTCAGCCAAAAGGGCTCCCCTTAGCAGGGTAACCATACGCTCTACTTTTTTCTTTTTCCAGGGGTCACCATAACTGGCATGGTTCATGATAATCCGGGGCGTGGAGACAAGGATTGTTTCAATGATCCGGAGCTGGTTTGCTTTAAGCGAGCGCCCGGTTTCAGTCAACTCCGCTATGGCATCCGCCAGGAGGGGCGGCTTGACCTCGGTGGCCCCCCAGGAAAAAGACACGGAGGCATTGATTCCATGCTCCTCAAGGTATCGTTTGGTCGATTCAACCAGTTCGGTCGCGATCCGCTTGCCTTCGAGATCTTTTACGCTGTTAATTTCCGAATCATAGGGCACGGCCAGGACCAGCCGGACGGGGCGCAAACCGCGTTTGGAATAGTTCAGGTCGGTTATTTCCTTGATATCGGCGGCGGTTTCATTAATCCAATCCTTACCGGTCAGGCCGACATCCAAAACCTGGTCTTCCACATACCTGGGTATTTCCTGGGCCCTCATTAAAACACATTCGATCTCGTCATCGTCAATATAAGGGTAGTAGGAACGATCCCCGATCTGTATATTGAACCCTGCTTTGCGGAAAATTTCCAGGGTGGTATTCTGCAGGCTTCCAGCCGGCAGGCCCAATTTAAGTTTGTTCATTGCTATCACCTCTTTCGCATATAAGTAGTATAAAGGTAGCACGTGCGCAGGCGGCTGTCAATGAAATGACAGCTCTTGTGGAGGAATATGGTAACGTTTTCTCCTTGCTTGACATAGTTGATTGCAGGCTTTTAAGAAGCAGTTCGTGGCTTCGTTTTTAGAGCGCCGGCCCGGGGGCAGCAGGATTATCCGGACCGGCCAGAGAATAAATAACCAGCCCATTTATGATCCGATCATTCAACGGGCAGGAGGTTATGTTTAATGTCCCAAAGCGAGATGAGCCGCGCCAAAAGGCACCTGGAAACAACCGCTAAAATGAAAGAAATGCTGCCGCGTTTTTTCATGCGCATGATGGAACGAAAATTCAGCAACGAACCGGTAGCCTGGTGTATGGTCGGCGTCCCCCCGGAACTGCTAAAAGCTTTTGATTTGCTCTTTGAATGGCCCGAAAACTTCGGCACCATGTGCGCCAGCCGGCAGGTTGCTCCCATGTTTATCCAGGAAGCCGAGAACGACGGCTACTCTCCGGAATTATGCTCCTACGTAACCAACACTATGGGTTACTGTAAGCTGTTCCAGGAAAAGGGAGAGGCCCCGGAAGAATCACCGCTACCCGGCGGTATGGGTACACCGGCCATGCTGCTCGGATCGGGTTTTGTCTGTGAGCCGCGCTGGAAGTGGTTCCAGTCTGTTGCCACCCGTTTTTTTGATGTGCCGGTCTACAGCACCGATCCGCTGGCCCCTCCGTGGGATATAGATGCCAAAGATCCACGGATAGAAGAGCATTACCTGGCCCTGCTGCGCGAAGACCTGGCCGGCCAGATTGAGTTCATGGAAAAACATACCGGCAAAAAACTGGACCTCGACAACCTGCGCGAAATAATGAAGCGATCTCACAAGGCCCTGTCTTACTGGCGGGACACCCTGGCCCTGCGAAAGGCTGTCCCCTCGCCGATGGGTTCAACCGATTACTTCCATGCCATTATCCCCCAGATGTACTTGGTCGGGGACGAAGACGCGGTTATTTTTTACCGGGAGATGTACGAAGAAGTAAAAGATCGGGTAGAACGCGGTGTTGGGGTGACGGAGGAAGAAAAATATCGCCTGATCTGGTTTGGACTGCCGCCGTGGTTCAACATGGGCGTATTTAACTACCTGGAATCACTGGGCGCCGTGGTCGTTTATGAATCGACCTATAACGTTGGAGATCATTTCGAGGTCGACCTCAGCGACCCCCTGGAGGCGATCGTGCGGCGAACCTGGCAAAGGGCCCTGAAAATGCACGAGTACGGCTCTGAAACCATGCCCGAGTTATGCAATCCCGCCGTTTTCGGGGGTTTTTCGGGCAGTAATTTGCTGGAGGAACTTGTAGAACAGTACCGCCTTAACGGGGCCTTGATGCACCTGACCCGTTCCTGCCGGGCCGTCTCCTTTGGCGAGGTCCACACCAGGAACAGGCTGGCTAAAACCAATGTTCCCTCCCTGATCTTTGAAAGCGATATGGCCGATCCCCGATTCTGGTCCGATGCCCAGATTAAAACCAGGCTCCACGCTTTTCTGGAAACTATGGATAAAGCAAAACAAGGAGGATCGATAGATGACCTCTAGCCAATTCCCTTTCGATAAAACCGGGTTCTCTACAGCTGAAAATGAAAAAATTATCCGGAACCTGAAAGAAGAAACTAATAAACCGGTGATCGGTTATCTATGCTGCTTTGCCCCGCCGGAAATTATTGCCGCGGCTGGAGCCATCCCTTACCGGATCACGGGCCAGCCCGGAGGAGATACTTCACCGGCCGACTCTTATGTTGAACCTTACGGGTGCACCTATGTCCGCAATGTCCTGGCCCGGGCCGGCCGGGGGGAGTTTGATTTTTTGGACGGTTTGATCATATCGCACAGCTGCGACATGGTTCAGAGGCTCTACGGGATCTGGACCTACTATCATCCTCTCAGCTTTTCTTATCTTTTTAACGTCCCCCACCAGGTCACCCCCTGGGCTAAAAGCTTTTTTAAACGGGAGCTGGGTTTCTTCCGGGAAAAAATCGAGCAGTTTACCGGAAATAGAGTCACNCCCGAAATCCTGCGGGAGACCATCGGGCGCTACAACAAAAACCGCGCCCTGATCCGGGAAATATATGAACTGCGAAAACTAGACCACCCCCCGGTAAAGGGCAGCGAAGTACTCGACCTGCTTATGGCCGGCGGCGTCCTGCCGGCCGATCTCTACCATGATT
>SL_5KL_010_SEDDRAFT_10000035_pt1 | contig 68787 bp, 59 predicted proteins | sample SodLakKL_010_SED_FD_9118 | JGI IMG/M metagenome (IMG submission 9118)
AATGGGCAAGGCAACCAACCAGGGTGACTTCGGGAATATTGTCATAACCGCCGTAGCCGTCAACATGTAAATATCCGCTGAAACCGTTTAAAAAAGCGATCGGATGTTTGCTGGCCCGGGTGGTCCGGTAATCATAAAGTATGTTTGCCGGTCTATCCCCACCGTTGCGGTAAAGCCACATGTAAGATTTGCTTGATGCCGGCCTTTCCGGCTCACGCAACACCTGCAAGGGGGCTTCGTCAGCATAAAGAACCTCTTCCTGTAAAAGCTGCTCGTGCATCAACTCATAAAGGGGTTCCAGCCATCTTTGTGAGCACTGGATTACCCAGTTGGCCATGGTCTGCCGGGAAAGCTCTACACCCTGGCGGGCAAGTGCTTTTTCCTGGCGGTATAAGGGCATGGCATCGGCATACTTTTGAGTCATGATATGTGATACTGCTGAAGGAGAGGCAATGCTTCCCGGCAGTACCGGTGCCGGGGCATTTGCTGTCACTATTGTTGGTGATTCCTCTTCTTTTTCACAGCGGCGGCAACCATAGATGTAGATTACATGCCGGATCTCAGTTGTTTGTGCGGGGATAATTTTTACCTCGCGCCTGATCTCCTGGCTCATTTCATGTAAATCGCCGCTGCAGGTTGTACATATTTGCTCTTCGGGAGAGAGGCGGTATTCAATGGTTTCTACCGGCAAGTCTTTAAGCTGTTCGTCACGTTTACCCTTTTGTTTCCGCCGTTTGTAGGTGATTTCTTCCATGGTAGGCTCAGGGGCAGAAGGTTTTGCTTCCGCTTCTGTTTCGTTGAAGAGCTGGGCTTGTTCAGGGCCAATTTGCTCACTTGATTTTGCGTAGCGGCGAGCTTTATCGAGGCGCAACTGCTCTCTGTACCAGTTCACTTCCGCTCTGAGTTCAGCTTTTTCGTGTTCCAGTACGGTGCATTTTGCTTCCAGTTCTTCAACTCTTTTGGCCGTGTTATCCATAATTATTTATTCGACATCGAAGCCTGAAACCCTTTATTTATCGGGCTTTTTAAGGATTTTTTTTGTTTTTACAGCACTGTTCTGGCCAGTACTTCCGGGTGTGCCTGATGCTGGTTAATGGGCAATCCATCCAGAAGCCAGCGCAGCTGACGAAGGCTGATCGCAGCCACTTTCTGGTTGCTATTTTGCGGCCATTGAAATTTACCTTCTTCTAAACGTCGGTAATACAACCAGAAGCCATTGTGGTACCAGTGCAGGATTTTGATTTTCTCTTTCTTACGGTTGCAAAAGACAAACAAACAGGAAGAAAAGGGGTCAAGGTCGAAGCTTTCTTTGACCAGCACCGCTAATCCGTCAATCGATTTACGTAAATCTGTACTTCCGCAGGCCAGGTAGACTTTGTCGGGTCTGGTTTCATTAATCATAGCCTGACCAGCGCCCGGACCACCGCGTTTAAGTGTTCCGGGTCAAAACCCGGGTGAACATCAATGGCAATTGCTCCGATCCTTACAGTTATGGGTGATGCTTTTTCATCACTTAGATTTAGCGGCAGCCAACTGGTGGCTTCAGCTGAAGGAGATTGTTCTTCCTTCTTCAACCGGTAGCGCAGTTGGTGGGGCTTGATGCCGTTGGCTTTACACCACTTGGGCACGCTTTGTCCACTGGCTTTAAAGTCTGCTATTTGCTCAGCCCAGGTGGATTGTTGATCTTTTTCATACATATTATGGCCTCCTCATGGGAATATATTTAAGTATCCCATGAGGGCTAAAAGTTGTCGACGTGGGGGCTATTGTACGCTTACGTTTATTTTATATTCCATATTTTTCACCTTGTAAAAGGTATTTGCCCGGGCAGGTCGAAAAATACACTTATGTGCCAGAATCAAAGTCGGAGGGTTTAATAATGGCTGATTTTGTCCACCTGCATTGCCACAGTGAGTTTAGTTTGCTGGATGGTGCGGCCAGGATCAATTACCTGGTCAACAGCGCCGCCAAACTGAACATGCCTGCTGTAGCTGTTACTGATCACGGGACTATGTTTGGGGTGATTGATTTTTACAGGGCGGCCAAACAAGCCGGCGTTAAGCCGATCCTGGGTTGTGAAGTATACGTAGCTCCCCGGTCGCGCTTTCAGAAGGAACCGCGCAAAGACGATATCCAGTACCACCTGGTCCTGCTGGCCGAAAACGAAACCGGCTACCGCAACTTGATGCAGCTGGTGTCGGCCGGTTACCTGGAAGGCTTTTATTACAAGCCGCGGGTGGACCGGGAACTGCTGCAGCAGTACAGCGAAGGGCTGATTGCTTTAAGCGCCTGCCTGGCCGGTGAAATACCGACCCTGATCCTGGAAAGCCGGCTTGAAGAGGCCAGGGATACCGCTCGTTTTTACCGGGATGTCTTTGGCCGGGACAACTTTTTTTTAGAGCTGCATGACCATAATATTCCTGAACAGAAAAAAGTCAACGCTGTTTTAAAACAGCTCTCCCGGGATGAAAATATTCCGCTGGTGGCTTCCAATGATGTCCACTACCCGTCCCGGCAGGATGCCGGGGTGCACGATGTTTTGCTCTGCATACAAACCGGCAAGTCGGTAGATGAAACGGACCGGATGAGTTTTGAAACAGAGGAATTCTATTTTAAAACCGGTGAAGAAATAGCCGAACTGTTTTCAGATGTCCCGGAAGCGATCGATAACAGCCTGCGTATCGCGGAACGCTGCAACGTGGAAAAAGATTTTTCCAGGCGGCACCTGCCCGAGTATGATGTGCCGGATGGAAGCGACGCCAATACCTACCTGGAAAAAATCTGCTACGAAGGCCTGCAGTCCCGTTATGCAGAAATAACCCCGGAAATCGAGGATAGGCTGCAGTATGAGCTAAAGGTTATTCGCCAGATGGACTACTCGGATTACTTCCTGATAGTTTGGGATTTTGTGGATTATGCTAAAAAAGAGGAAGTCCTGGTTGGTCCGGGCCGCGGTTCGGCGGCCGGCAGTTTAGTGGCCTATTGCCTGGGCATTACCAATATCGAGCCCCTACAGCACGGGCTGCTTTTTGAACGTTTTCTTAACCCGGAAAGAATCTCCATGCCTGATATTGATATCGATTTTTGCGATGACAAAAGGGACCGGATCCTGAACTATGTTTTTGAAAAGTACGGTCAGGACAGGGTGGCCCAGATTATCACTTTTGGGACCATGGCCGCCCGGGCGGCCGTGCGCGATGTGGGCCGGGCCCTGGCTATCCCTTACGCCGATGTGGATAAGATCGCCAAGATGATCCCGATGGAAGTTAAGATGACCATAGCAAGAGCCTTAGAACAGAGCCGGGAACTGCAGGCCCTGTACAAGGAGGATGAGCAGTACCGCCGCCTGCTCGATATTTCCATGGCCGTGGAAGGGATGCCGCGGCATGCTTCCACCCATGCTGCAGGCGTTGTGATCGCCAAGGAACCGCTGGTCAATTACGTCCCCCTCTACAAGATGGCCGACAGTGCCGTGGTAACCCAGTTTCCCATGGGGACCCTGGAAGATCTGGGGCTTTTAAAAATGGACTTTCTGGGCTTAAAGACCCTGACTATTATCGGTGAGACCCTTAAGAATATTGAAAAGAGGCATGGCGTAAAGATCAATATCGAAGATATTACCCTGGAGGATACCGCTACTTACGAGATGCTTTCGCGGGGCGAAACGACCGGTATCTTCCAGCTGGAAAGCACAGGCATGCGCTCAGTTCTGCGGGACCTGATGCCGAATATATTTGAAGATATTATCGCGGTGGTAGCCCTGTACCGCCCCGGGCCCATGGAACAGATTCCTACTTTTGTCAACAGCAAGCACGGGCGGGAAAAAATCAAGTATGCCCACCCGGACCTGGAGCCGATCTTGAAAGAAACCTACGGGGTAATTGTCTACCAGGAGCAGATCATGGAGATTGCCGCCCGTATTGCCGGTTTTACCCTGGGGCAGGCCGACCTGCTCAGGAGGGCCATTGGGAAGAAGAAAAAAGAAATCCTCGATGAACAGCAGGAAAAGTTTATTACCGGCTGCATGGAGAAAGGCTATACCCGGGAACTCGGCATCAAGATGTATGATTTGATCATGAAATTTGCCTCTTACGGTTTCAACAAGTCCCACGCCGCCGCTTACGCCATGATTGCCTACCAGACCGCCTACCTGAAAGCCAATTACCCGGTGGAATTCATGGCTGCCCTGATGACGGTTTACTATTCCAACAGCGACAAGGTGGCCCTATATATTGCCGACTGCCGCCGCATGGGAGTCGAGGTCCTGCCGCCCGATATCAATGAGAGTGAAACCCATTTTACCGTGGTGGGGGACAACCGGATCCGTTTCGGGCTGGCAGCGGTTAAAAATGTAGGCCTCGGGGCGATTGATTCGATTATTACGGCCAGGCGGGAAAAGCCGTTCATTTCTCTGCGCGACTTTGCTTCCCGGGTCGACTTAAGGCTTTGCAACCGGAAGGCGCTGGAAAGCCTGATTAAGTGCGGTGCTTTTGATTCGTTTGGCGGTCACCGGGCCCAGTACCTGTCCGCCCTCGAGGACGTCCTGGCCCAGGGGCAGTGCGCCCAGCGGGAACGAGAAAACGGCCAGATGTCCATGTTTTCCTTAATGGATTCGAGCACCCAGCAAGAAATGCTCTCTGACAACCTGGCCGAGATCGAACCTTTTTCAGACAAGGAAAGGCTCTCCCTGGAAAAAGAGATGCTCGGATTATATATCTCAGGCCACCCCCTGGAGCCCTACCGGCCGGTCCTGGACGAGATGGAAAACCTGACCCGCTGCGCGGAATTAAATGAGGCAGGCGACAACCACCATGTCAAAGTAGGCGGCATTATAGTAGCTGTCCGCCGGTTATATACCAAGAAGAACAAGGAAATGGCTTTTGTCAAACTGGAGGATTTAACCGGCAGTGTAGAGCTGGTAATTTTCCCCGATCTGTTTGAAAGACAGGGAGCTCTGCTCCATGAAGACAACCTGGTCCTTATCGAAGGCAGGACTGATTTAAAAGAAGAGGAAGATGTCAAAATCCTGGCTGAAAAAGTAACACCCTTAAGTCAGCAGAAAAAGTATTTCCGCCTGGTCATCGATGAAAACCATGATCGGGAGGTCTTGCAGGATTTAAAAAACACCCTGATTGCTGAAAACGGGGAAGTGCCGGTGTGCCTGTTTTTTAAAACAGACAACAAAATGCTGATGCTGGAAAAAGAATACTGGGTTCGTGATCATCCGCAGTGCCGCAAACAGCTGGAACACCTCCTGGGCCGGGGTGCGGTAAGCGAACAATACCAGGATCGCGGTTTCGATACCAGGGTTAAGGAGGAGCAGCACACTTGAGCAGGATTGCGGTTTTAACCAGCGGAGGAGATGCACCTGGTATGAATGCCGCCGTGCGGGCGGTAGTGAGGAGGGGGTTGAGCAGGGGATGCCACGTTTTTGGAATTCAGCGTGGGTATGCCGGCCTGTTCAACGGCCAGGCATTCATAGATTTCAACCTCGGTTCGGTGGCAGGCATCATCCACCGGGGTGGAACCGTATTGCTTACCGCCAGGGCGGAAGAGATGTATAAACCGGAAGGTCAGGACCGGGCTGCTGAAAGGTTGAAAGCTGAAGGTATAAACGGGCTGGTGGTGGTCGGTGGGGAAGGCTCTTTCCGCGGAGCGCGGGCGCTTGAAGAAAGAGGAGTTAAGACAGTTTGTGTTCCTGGAACCATAGACAATGACATCAACGGGACTGATGCTTCAATTGGTTTTGATACGGCGGTAAACACCATCCTGGATGCGGTTAACCGCCTGCGCGATACGGCTACTTCTCATGAAAGGGTTTTCATCCTGGAAGTGATGGGCCGCCATACCGGCCACCTGGCCCTGGCAGCGGGGCTGGCCGGTGGGGCCGAGTCGATCCTGGTCCCGGAAATAAGATGGAACCTGGATGATATCTGCCGGAGGCTGCTTCAGGGGATCGAGCGCCAGAAAACGCACAGTATTATCGTGGTGGCGGAGGGAGCGGCAGATGTTTTTGAGATCAACAAGGAGATCCGCCGGAAGATCAATGTCGAAACCAGGGTAACCGTTCTCGGGCATATCCAGCGCGGAGGGAGCCCGAGCGCCGTAGACCGGCTGCTGGGCAGCCGGATGGGTGCAGCTGCCGTCGATCTGCTCATGGAAGGTAAGAGCAACCTGTTTACGGCCCTTAAAGGTGAACAAGTCGAAGCGGTTCCCCTAACTGAATGTTTCAGCAAAGATAAGCCTTTTCCGGAAAGCCTTTACGAACTTACCCTGGATTTGGCCAGGTAATTTAACATGCGGGAGGATAAGACAATGCGGCGGACAAAAATTGTTTGCACGGTGGGCCCGAGTATTGATACGGTAGACCAGATCGAAAAAATCATTGATGCCGGTATGGACGTAGCCCGGCTCAACCTGTCGCACGGCAGCAGTGAAGATCATTACCGCCGCCTAAACTTGATCCGCAGCTCAGCAGAGGAAAAAAGGCAAACCACCGGATTCCTGGTTGATACCCGGGGCCCGGAGGTGCGGACCGGTGACCTGGAAAAAGATGCAGTTTACCTGGAGGACGGGCAGGATTTTATCCTGACGACAGAAAAGGCAGCCGGCAGCAGCCATCAAGTCTCGGTGACTTACCCGGATCTGCACCTTGATTTAAAACCGGGCTGCAGGGTACTGATCGACGACGGCCTGATCGTCCTGGAGGTGCTGGAGATAAACGGCCGCGAGATTAAGTGCCGGGTGATCCACGGCGGCGAGCTGAAAAGTTACAAGGGTCTAAATACCCCCGGAACGCGGATTAACCTGCCGGCCCTGGGGGAAGAAGACAGGGAAGATATTAAGATGGCTATTGAGCATGATATTGATTTTCTGGCTGCCTCTTTTACCCGCAGCGCAGAAGATGTCCTGGACATTAGAAGGTTGATTGAAAGCCAGGGCGGTAGAATCATGATCCTGGCCAAGATCGAAAGCGAAGAAGGGGTCCAAAACTTTGACTCAATCCTGGAAGTAGCCGACGGGGTCATGGTGGCCCGGGGTGACCTGGGAGTAGAGATACCGCCGGAAAAAGTACCTCTTCTGCAAAAAGAGTTTATTCGCAAGTGTAACCGCCTGGGCAAGCCGGTGATCACGGCTACCCAGATGCTGGATAGCATGATCCGTAATCCCCAGCCAACCAGGGCTGAAGCAAGCGATGTAGCCAATGCCATTATTGACGGCACCGATGCGGTAATGCTGTCCGGGGAAACGGCAGTGGGGAGGTTCCCCGTAGAAGCTGTGGAAACCATGGCCCGGATCGCCAGGCATACCGAACAGGGCCTGGATTATGAAAAAATCCTGGACGAGTTGAGCACGACGGTTAAAAAAACGGTCACCGATGCGATCAGCTACTCGACCTGCACTATAGCCCAGGAACTGGAGGCCGATGCTATTATTACATCAACCCAATCCGGCCACACTGCCCGCATGGTTGCCAAGTACAGACCCTGGGCGCCGATTGTGGCGGTTTCTTCGCGCCGCCGGGTTGCTTCCCAGCTGACCTTGACCCGGGGTGTATATTCGATTATTTGCCCGCCTGTAAATTCAACCGATGATATGTTTAACAACGCCATCCGCACCTCCCTGGAGGAAGGGTTGATTGAAAACGGGAATTTGGTAGTAATCACGGCCGGGGTGCCGGTTGGTGTTTCGGGTACGACAAATTTACTGAGAGTTGAAACTGTGGGGGATATTATCGTGAAAGGAACAGGCATAGGTAAAAAAGCGGCAAGTGGAGCAGCTTTCATTGCGGCCGGAGCAAAAGATCTTGAAAGCTTTAAAGAGGGCCAGGTCCTGGTGACCAGGGCCACCGACAGTGATTACCTGCCGGCCATTGAAAAGGCGGCCGCCCTGGTTACCGAGGAAGGCGGGCTGACTTCGCATGGGGCCATCGTGGCTATAAACTACGGAAAACCAGCCGTGGTCGGCGTGGAAAACGCCACCGGACAGATCAAAGCCGGTGAGGTAATTACCGTCGATGCGATCAGGGGACTAATTTATCGCGGCAAGGCGAATGTGTTATAGGAAAGCAGGACCAGGATGGAGGCTAACCAGTTGAAAAAAGATGAAACCACTGTCCGGGTAAGATACAAAGATACGGACCAGATGGGCGTAGCTTATTATGCCAACTACCTGATCTGGTTTGAAGTAGGCCGCACCGAAATGATGCGTAACCTGGAACTACCCTACCGGGAGTTCGAGAAAAGCAACATCTTTTTACCGGTGCTCAAAGCGTTTTGCGAGTACAAGCAGCCGGCGCGTTATGACGACCAGCTCACCATTGTTACCCGCCTGGAAAGCCTGCATAATGTGCGCCTGGTTTTTAACTATGAAATAAAAAGGAAAGATGAACTCCTGGCTAGCGGTTATACTGAGCACGCTTTTGTGAATAATAACGGCCGTCCGGTGGTCTTAAAAAAATTCAGCCCTTTTTTATGGAATCGGCTCTGCCAGGCCCTGGAAAAACAAGATTAGTTAAGCGGAGGGTTTAATATGACTTTAAATGGAGAAAAGATCGGCATCATCTATCATCCCGACTACCTGCTTCACTCTCACAATACCCATCCTGAACGCAAAGAACGGCTTGAATATATTAATAAGGCTTTAAAAGATAAAACGCCCCTGGACAAGGTGGAAAAGATTGATCCAAAACCAGCTGAAGTAGAGGATATCGCCCTGGTTCATGACCGCTCTTACATCGAATCCGTGGAAGAGGCCTGCCGATCAGGGCAGGCTTTCCTGGACCTGGATACATACATAGTTCCCGAATCGTACCAGGTGGCACTGCTTTCGGCAGGTGGGGCCCTGACGGGTCTGCGAACAGTTATGGAAAACGGGGAAGGAAGGCTCAAAAAATGTTTTACCTTCAACCGCCCGCCGGGACACCATGCCGAAAGGAACAGGGCCATGGGATTCTGTCTGTTTAACAATGTTGCCGTTGCTGCTGCTGCGGCCAGGCGCGACTACGGTTTAGAGCGCGTTGCCATTGTTGACTGGGATGTTCACCATGGCAACGGGACCCAGCATACCTTTGAAGACGATCCCGGGGTGCTTTTTATCTCAACCCACCAGAGCCCTGCTTATCCGGGAACGGGTCGTGTGGAGGATACCGGGCGAGGCCGGGGAGAGGGATTTAATGTCAATATACCGCTGCCGGCCGGGACCGGTGATAGTGAATACAAGGTGGCATTTGAAAGCATCATAATCCCCATCCTGGACCAGTATAAGCCGGAGCTGCTGCTGATATCAGCCGGGCAGGACGCTTTCCACCGTGACCCCCTGGCCGGCATGGCCTTGAGCGAAGGCGGCTATTATTACATGGCCGATCAGCTGGCCAGCGCGGCCGAAAGATGGACCGATGGCAAAATGGTATTGTGCCTCGAAGGCGGCTACCACCTGGAAGGCCAGGCCGGGGTTATCGTCCAGGTCCTGAACGCGCTGGGCCGGTGGAATTTACCAGTGGACGGGCCGTTAAAAGAAAGGGACCCGGCCGATCATATCCAGAGGCGGCTCGAGCAGGTAATCAAAACCCAGAAAACCTACTGGGACCTCTAAGGGCGGGACAACGGGGACGGGGCAATTTTGTCACATCCGTAACAGTGAAAACGAGGCAAATTTGTCATATCGAAAGTCATGCTAAGCTTTCCTCAGGCAGCCAATGATCATTAGCCCTGTGATAGTTTGGGACATTCCCCATCCCCCTATCTTTCACGTCATCCCCCTCACGTGACAAAATTGCCCCGTCCCCATTGTCACTCCGGTTCCCTGTTATGTGACAAAATTGCCCCGTCCCCACTGTCACGCAAAATTGCCCCGTCCCCACTGTCACGCATGTGATATATTACCAGTCCACCGGGTAGTTTGGGATAGAAGTAGGTTGATTTTTGAGGCATTATCAGGCCGCTGCGGGCTCTTTTTAGGATTTTTTCGACCGGCATTGACCCGAGCAGGAAGGCCGCATCAGCCTTTTGATCCAGGACTGTTTCGATGGCCTGGGATATTTCGTGGGTATATTCGATCCGGGCCTGTGAATTACTGCCGTCGCTGTTCATGGCCGGGTTCAAAAGGCCTTTGTGAAGGATCGTTACCGGCAGGTCGGTGATTTCAGGGCTTCTTCCAGGCAGGAGCAGTCCTGCCCGGGTGGGCGTTATGTATCCGAAGGTACCACTTTCCGGGGCCAGCTGCTCGATTTCAGCTATGAAGGCTTCCCGGTCAAGTTCCCGGGGTCGGCCCCGGTCCAGGAAGTGGAAGTTTTCGGCAATTGTTTGCTCCAGCTGCCTGCGCTGATCATGATCAAGGTTAAACAGGATGCGGTGGGCCGGCAGCATCAGGAGCCCGGGATCAGTAGAGCCGACCAGGGTGGCTAAAATATAACCCGCCCCGGGGAGTCGGTTGAGGTTGGTTTTTTGGCTGTAATGAAGGGCTGTTTCGTAGCGGTGATGCCCGTCTGCAATCAGCACCGGCCGTTCAGCCAGGTAAGCAGTGAGACCGGCAAGAATATCCCGGTCTTGAACCGCCCAGAGCCGGTGGTTTTGGCCTAAAGTGTCCGTAATAACAAAAGCAGGTGGCAAAGCCCTGACTATTTCCCGATATGATTCCATTTTTTGCTCTGCATCGGGGAAAATTGTAAAAATGGGGCTGAAATTGGCCCGGGTATATTTCAACAGTTGATAGCGGTCTGCTTTTGGACCGGCCATGGTCAGCTCATGGGGCAGGACCTGCCCGGAAGCATAGGGCTCCAGCTTAAGGGCGGCCATAAACCCGAACCGGGTCCTGGTTTCACCGTGCCACTGGAAAGCCTGTTCATGAAAATAAAAACTCCTCTTCTGCTCCGGCATCAGGATTTTGTTCACCAGCCACTGCCGGAAGGTTCTTTCTGCCCTGGTATAGCGGTTTTCTGTATCGCTGTCTTCCGGGTAGGTTTTTCCGTATTCGAGGCGGATCACATTATAAGGATGTTTCCGGTACAGGCGTTCCTGCTCTTCGGAATTAATCACATCGTAAGGTGGAGTGATGATTGAGCCGGGTGCTTTGATCAGTTTACTGTTGTAGGTTATGCCCCTGAAAGGCTTGATGATGGCCAAGATTTTCCCCCCGGTTTTAGTAAATCATAACTGCGGCAAAGGGGCAATAAGTATTTTCGATGTATTTGCTCAGCCGTGCTTTCTTTTGAATTGGTGACGGCTCATCGCGGTTAATGGCAGCAACTCAGCTGCAGGCTTTCGCTTTGGTTGCCCTCGACATTCGCCATCTCTGGCTCAGGTCTCGGCGACCTGCTTCCATGCAGGTCGACCAGCTACAACCTTTGCTTCGTCGGCCATTGCAACCGCTCTATCGCAATGTCACCTGTTCAAAATAAAGCACGGCTGAGCAGTAACTTTTCGATTTAATAAGAGCATGTAGCGAAGGGATGGGTACCTGCTAAGCAATCTGCGCCGATCCGATCTAGCAATCACCCCATCCCCTCGCTACGTGTGCTCTACGCTATGGGGATTGATTTTTGCATTGCCATGGTAGTGAAACTGTGCTATACTACCCGTGGTAATTTCAAATACTCACGTTCGCCGAGGCCGGGTCCGGTTGGCTTTACGCTTGGACGGCTGTTATGACGCGGGCGGTGGTAAAAACAAGGAGGAATTTATTTTGGCAAAGGTGAGCATGAAACAGTTGTTGGAAGCGGGGGTTCATTTTGGGCATCAGACCCGCCGCTGGAACCCGAAGATGAAAAACTACATCTTCACTGAACGTAACGGAATCTATATTATCGATCTCCAAAAAACCGTCAAACTGCTTGATACGGCCTATAACTTTGTGCGCGATCTGGTGGCCGACGGAGGCAATATCGTGTTTGTCGGCACCAAGAAGCAGGCCCAGGAATCAATCCGTTTTGAAGCGGAAAGGTGCGGTGCTCACTATGTGAACCACCGTTGGCTGGGCGGGATGCTCACCAACTTTAACACCATCAGCAAAAGGATAGAGCGTATGCTGAGGTTAGAAGAGATGGAGATGGACGGCACTTTTGAGCGCCTTACCAAAAAAGAAGTACTCACTCTCCAGAATGAAAAACAGAGGCTGCACAAGTTTTTAAGCGGCATACGCAACATGCGGGAGCTCCCGGATGCTATTTATGTAGCCGATCCGCGTAAAGAAAAAATTGCCGTGGCTGAAGCCAGGAAGCTTGATATCCCGGTAATAGCCATTGTCGATACAAATTGCGATCCGGATGAAATTGATTATAAAATCCCGGGTAATGATGATGCGATCAGGGCGGTCAAGCTGATCACTTCGGTTATTGCCGATGCCGTTTTGGAAGGCAAGCAAATCAGTGAGCAGCCCGATGCGGATGAAGAAGCTGCTGTTGAAGATGAAGCCGCAGCCCCGGAAGTTGTGGATGAAGTAGCTGAAGATACTGAAGCTGAAACAGGTACTGAAGTGGCAAATGTTTCGGTGGACGAAGAAGATGTGTCCAATATCCCGGTAGCCCAGGTGGTGGAAGGGTCGGACGCGGAAACTGAACCGGAAGAGGCAGCTGTTGACAGCCTGGAAGAGGAAGCGCTCGATGAAGAGGATGCAGATAAGTAATTATTAGTTAGCCCGATCAGATCGCCTGAACAAAAAACAAACAAGTAAAAATAGAGGAGTGTTGATTAATGCATATCGATGCCCAGGTAGTCAAAGCTTTGCGTGAAAAAACCGGCGCCGGGATGATGGACTGCAAGAAAGCCCTGCAGGAAGCCGGCGGAGATGAAGAAAAAGCAGTCAATGCCCTGCGGGAAAAGGGCCTCGCTAAAGCCGCTAAGCGGGCGGGACGGGCCGCCAACCAGGGGATTGTTGACTCATATATCCATTTGGGCGGTAAAATCGGGGTCCTGGTTGAAGTTAACTGCGAAACTGATTTTGTAGCCCGCAACGATGATTTCAAGGATTTTGTCCGTAATATCTGCCTGCAGGTGGCCGCTACAAACCCGGCCTACCTGGCTAAAGAAGATGTTCCGGAAAACATGCTGGAGAGCGAAAGGCAGGTTATTAAGGCCCAGGCCCTGAATGAAGGTAAGCCCGAGAAGGTAATCGACAAGATAGTTGAAGGGCGAATCGAGAAGTATTACAAGGAAAACTGTTTGCTGGAACAGGCTTATGTTAAAGATGAAGAGATTACTATCAGCGAGCTGCTGACTGATATGATTGCCAAGATTGGTGAGAATATTGTAATCAGACGCTATTCTCGATTCGAGCTCGGCGAAGGGCTTGAGTCGGACAGCTCGGGCAGCTGTGGAAGTTAAGTAGAGAAAAAGGACACTGCAAAGTGTTCTTTTTTTTAAGGTGTTTCCGGATTAAATATTCGCCTGGCGGCATAAAAATAATGGAGGTTGAAGGGTTAAATGGTAATATGTCGAATATTAAAGCTGCGGGAGGTGCACTGGTGTCGAAACCTGCATACAACCGGGTAGTTCTAAAGCTAAGTGGAGAGGCCCTGGCCGGCGAAAACGAATTCGGTATAGATCAAAAAGTTTTGGAAAGCATTGCCCTGCAGCTAAAGGAAGTTAACGCATACAATGTTGAGGTTGCCGTAGTTGTCGGCGGCGGTAACATCTGGCGAGGTACCCGGGCCAGTGCGGAGGGCATGGACCGGGCCACAGCTGATTATATGGGCATGCTGGCGACAGTTATCAATGCACTTGCCCTCCAGGATGCGCTGGAGCGGCATGATGTCGTTACCAGGGTTCAGACAGCAGTGGAAATGCAGCAGGTAGCCGAACCTTATATCAGGCGGCGGGCCCTGCGGCACCTGGAAAAAGGGCGGATTGTCATCTTCGCCGGAGGAACAGGGAATCCTTATTTTTCCACTGATACGACGGCAGCTTTGCGGGCGGCTGAGATTGAAGCGGAAGTGATCCTGCTGGCCAAGGGGAAGGTTGATGCAGTATATGATGCCGATCCTCTCCTGAATCCTGATGCCCACCGGTTTGCGGAACTTAATTATATCGAAGTTATAAATCAACACCTGGGCGTCATGGATTCCACTGCTGCTTCTCTTTGTATGGACAACAAGATCAAGCTTATAGTTTTCGGGCTTAACTTTGGCAACATAAAAAAAGCGATTATGGGAGAAAAAATAGGAACCTTAATTAGGGGTGGTTAATTGATGACAGAGGATATTTATGCTGATGCCGAAGAGAAAATGGATAAGGCAATTGCCGCTTTTCATCGTGAACTGTCGACATTAAGGGCGGGAAGGGCTTCACCTTCTTTGTTGGACCGGATTGAGGTGGATTACTACGGTGTATCCACACCCCTTAACCAGCTGGCCGGTGTAAGTGCTCCGGAGCCGCGTTTACTGGTTGTTCAGCCCTGGGATAAACAGTCGATGCCAGAAATTGAAAAGGCGATTATGAAATCCGATCTGGGCCTGACTCCAAGCAACGACGGCAACGTGATCAGGCTGACCATTCCGGAATTGACCGAAGAACGCCGCAAAGAACTGGTGAAGTATGTCCGGAAGAAGGCTGAAGAAGGAAGGGTCTCGGTGCGCAATATCCGCCGTGATGCCAATGACGGAATTAAGAAGCTGGAGAAAGAAAGCGAGATATCGGAAGACGAAAGCAGGCGTTCCCAGGACAGCATCCAGGAGTTGACCGATCAAAAAATTGAAGAAATAGATAAACTCCTGGAAGCTAAAGAACAAGAAATGATGGAAGTTTAACAGGCAGCGGTTCAGGAAATTTTGTTGAGCCGGGCCTGATTAAGAACCGCTTCGCGTAAGTAATTTGATCAATATAGCATTGAAGTCAAACCAGAGGCGGCTCTCTCTTGATCAGGAAAGGGGGAGCCGCTGTTTTTGGACGGTGGAGTTTGGATTTGAACAATTCCCGGAGAGAAGAAGTGCTCAGGCAAAATATTGACACCGGTAAAGTTCCCCGCCATGTAGCTATCATCATGGACGGTAACGGCCGCTGGGCCGTGGAAAAAGGCTTACCCAGGCAGGAAGGGCACCGGCAGGGCGTGGAGACTGTACGCGATACCGTCAGGTGCGCCAATGACATTGGTATAGGAATCTTAACCATGTTTGCTTTTTCTACGGAAAACTGGCAGCGACCGACCTGGGAAGTAAATTACCTGATGAGCCTTCCTCAGAAATACTTTGAATCAGAGCTGCCGGAACTGATCAGCAAAAATGTCCAGGTCCGGTTAATTGGTGACGCAGCCAGGCTGCCCCGCAAGGTAAGAAAGACGGTTGAAGACGGTTCAAAGGCGACCAGACATAACACCGGAATGATTTTAAATTTTGCCTTAAATTACGGATCCAGGTCTGAAATTATGAGGGCTGTCAATAAGCTGCTGGATGATGCTGCAACCGGAAAAATAAAAGGACAGGTTGATGAAAAAACTTTTTCCGATTATCTAGATACTGCCGAACTGCCTGACCCGGACCTGCTAATCCGGACCAGCGGTGAAAAAAGGATCAGCAATTTTTTGCTGTGGCAGCTTGCTTACAGTGAGCTATGGTTCACTAATGTTTACTGGCCTGATTTTTCTACAGTTCATTTATTGGAAGCGGTACATGATTACCAGATGCGTAAAAGGCGATTTGGCAAACTATAGCGATTAAAGGTGGTTACTGATGCTGTTACTTCGCATATTATCCGCTCTGGTCGGTATTCCCATAGTAATTGCAGCTATTCACTACGGCGGCCCCTGGTTTGCGCTTTTCCTGCTGCTGCTAGTAAACTTTGCCATCTACGAATATAACCAGATCATTAAAATCGGGAACATTAGTTTCCTGGCGGTTGTGGCCCATCTGGGAGCCAGTTTTTACTTGATCATAATTTACATGGAGCAGTACCTGCTGGTTACTCCCCTGCTCCTGGTGCTAATCTTTGTTATGTTCGTTTCAGCGCTTTTCAACATGGGGGCAGAAGAAAAAGCAAGCCTGACCGAATCGGCATTATCACTGTGGGGAATAGTCTATATCGGAATTCTTTTCGGCTACCTGCTTATACTGCGGTTGCAGCCAGAGGGAGCAATGTATACTTTTACCCTCTTTGCCGGAATCTGGATCCATGATACCCTGGCTTATTTCATCGGGAGCAAATGGGGAGAGCGCAAGTTTGCACCGCAAATCAGCCCCAAAAAATCGCTGGAAGGATCACTGGCCGGATTATGTGGAACAATCATTATCTTTTTCTCGGTATCAATTTTGCTTCCGGGATTATTTACTATATCTCCCCTGGGATCGATCATCCTTGCCCTCGGCATTGCTGTGTTTGCCCAGCTGGGCGATTTGATGGAATCGGCCTTGAAGCGGCAGATGGAGGTTAAAGATTCCGGATCCGTCATTCCGGGACACGGGGGAGTGCTGGACCGTTTTGACAGTATTATGCTGGCCGCTCCTTTTGTTTATTATTTTTTCTTGCTCATTGAAATGCTTTAAATAGATCCCATAATAATCCGGCAGCCTGAAGGCAACAGTTTGTGCAAAACATATAAGCAAAGATTAAATTTTAGGCTGCAGCTTCATAATGCCGGTTTATATTTTCAGGACTTTGGACAGGGTGTATAATGGAGAAAAAGATAGCAGTACTTGGTTCAACAGGTTCTATAGGAAGGCAAACCCTGGAAGTGATTGAAGCACTTGGCAGGGGTTACCGGGTGGTGGCTTTGAGCGCAGGGAGCAGCGACGAGTTGCTGGCCGAGCAGGTCAGGCGCTTTAAGCCTGAACTGGCCGTGTTAAGCGACGTCGAGGCAGCCGGGCGCCTCGGTAATAGAATTGGCGATACGGGCTGCACTGTATTATCAGGCAATGAAGGACAGCTCCAGGTGGCAGCATGGCCTTCAGCCGACCTGGTTGTGCTGGCCCAGGTCGGTTTCAGCGGGTTTGGCCCCCTGGTTGCCGCCTTGCAAGAAGGTAAGAAGGTGGCCCTGGCCAACAAGGAATCAATGGTGATCGGAGGCGCCATCTTAGAGCGGATGGGCCTGCTCGACCGGGAAAAAATCCTGCCGGTCGACAGCGAGCATTCAGCCATCTGGCAGTGTCTGGGTGGTGCAGGTCCGGATGTAGTAAGCCGGGTCTACCTGACTGCTTCGGGAGGGCCTTTCTTTGGAAAGACTAAAGCGGAACTGGGTGCTGTGACACCCGGCCAGGCTTTAAAACATCCCAACTGGCAGATGGGCAGTAAAATTACCATAGATTCTGCCACGATGATGAACAAAGGCCTGGAAGTTATCGAAGCACAATGGCTTTTTGATCTTAGCCTTGACCAGATAGAAGTGATCATTCACCGGCAAAGTATTATTCATTCTATGGTAGAATTTATTGATGGATCGATAGTTGCCCAGCTGGGCGTTCCCGACATGCGCCTGCCTATACAACAGGCCATCACTCATCCGGAGCGCCTGGCAAGCCCGGTTGAATGCTTCAATCCTTTTGGAAAAACTCTTGACTTTTACCCGCCCGACCGGCATAATTTTCCTTGTCTGGACCTTGCATACAGTGCGGCAGGGCTGGGCGGCACCATGCCCGCAGTTCTTAACGGGGCTAATGAAATAGCTGTAGCGGAGTTTATCGGTAACAGGATCGGGTTTACCGCTATACCGGAAGTGATCGCGGGGGTTATGGAAAGTCATACAATCATTGAAACGCCCGGCATCGACGATGTTATTGCTGCCGATCAATGGTCTCGCCGGAAAGCGGCGGAGATTATCGATCTGCAGATGGGAAGGATGAGTTAAATGCAAACTTTAATTGCTGCTATATTTGTATTCGGCCTGCTGATCCTGGCTCATGAGCTGGGCCACTATTTTGTCGCCCGCCTGACCGGGATCCGGGTTTTGGAACTGGCCGTGGGCTTTGGGCCAAAACTGGTTGGCTGGAGCAGGGCGGGGATCGATTACTCCCTGCGGGCTGTGCCCCTGGGCGGTTTTTGCCGCCTGATGGGGGAAGACCCCGAGGAAGCCAAGGATCCGGACAGCTTCCCCCAGAAACCGATCACAAGCAGGATGGCCGTTCTTTTGGCCGGTTCCGTTATGAACCTGGCCCTGGCCCTGCTGGTCTTTTTCCTTATTTTCTTCTTTTTCGTGGGTACACCGGTCAATACTTCTGAAATCGGCCACATCGTGGAGGATTCCCCCGCTGAAGAAGTCGGACTGCAGGTGGGAGACCGGATTACCGGCATTGACAATGAACCGGTGGAAACTTTCAATGATGTGGTTACCGTGGTCTCGGCCCGGTCCGGTGAAGAATTTCCCCTCACAGTTGAAAGAAACGGTGAAGAGATCAGCTTCATGGTTACAGCCGAACAGGAGCCTGAAACCGGACGGGGGATTATCGGGATTGGCCAGGCCCTGGATCGCTACAATTTGCTCCCATCAATCCAGCAGAGTTTCCGGCAGTACGGCATGATCATGGCTGCCTTTTACTATACCCTCTCGGGGCAGGCTCCTTTAGATGTAGCCGGTCCGGTGGGCATTGTCCACGTCATTGGAGAGGTGGCCCAGACCGGGTTTGTCAACCTGCTGATGTTAACCGCCCTGATCAGCATCAATCTTGGCATCATTAATTTGCTGCCGATTCCGGCCCTGGATGGGGGAAGAATACTATTCCTGATCATCGAGGCGGTGCGCGGTCGACCGATCGAGCCCGAAAAAGAGGGCTTTATCCACTTCCTGGGATTTGCCTTTTTGATAACCTTAATCCTGTTCATCACTTACCAGGATGTCCTGCGCCTGTTTTTTGCGCCGAACAACTAATTAAACCGGAAACTTAACTGCCCGGCTGAGAATTAAGATAATCGAAGTGGTGTAGATACATGGAAAATATTACACGCAGGGAAACCAGCCCTGTCCAGGTTGGCGGGGTGACTATTGGTGGGAATATGCCCGTGGTCATTCAGTCGATGACCAATACAAAGACTGCTGATCTTCAAGCCACCCTGGATCAGATTAAGCAGCTGGCGGAAGCCGGATGCGAACTGATCCGCCTGGCGGTCCCGGACGACGAAGCGGTACAGGCTTTTTCGTACCTGGCCCGAAAAAGCCCGGTACCCCTGGTTGCCGATATCCATTTCGATGCCCGCCTGGCCCTGGAAGCCATGGAAAACGGTGCCGCCAAGATCAGGATAAACCCGGGTAATATCGGGGGACGGGACAAACTGATTGAACTGGCCCGCAAGGCGGAGCAGCTGAAAGTACCGATTAGGGTGGGAGTTAATGCCGGTTCACTTGAAAAGAGGCTCCTGGATAAACATGGAGGTGCGAACGCTGCCGCCCTGGTTGAATCGGCCCTGGGTTACCTGGATGTACTGGAACAAATCGGCTTTTCCAGGATCGTGGTTTCTCTTAAGGCTTCCAACGTCCTGACAACGCTAAAAGCTTACCGGCTTATTTCCGAACAAAAACCATATCCGCTGCATCTTGGAGTAACCGGTGCAGGCCCGCTGCGGACCGGCTTGATCAAAGGGGCTATAGGAATTGGTTCTCTGCTGGCGGATGGTATTGGCGATACGATCCGGGTATCACTTACCGCTCATCCGGTGGAAGAGGTCCGCGCTGCAAAGCAAATCCTGCAGTCTCTGGGCTTGAACAGGTACAGCCCTGAACTGATATCCTGTCCGACCTGCGGCCGTTGTGCGGTGGACCTGGTGACCCTGGTAAATGAAGCGGAGGCTTTGCTTGAAAATTACCGCCTGCCCTTAAAGGTGGCGGTGATGGGCTGTGTGGTTAACGGTCCCGGTGAAGCCAAAGAGGCCGACCTGGGCATTTCTGCAGGTAAAAAACACGGTATAGTTTTCAGCCATGGCAAGGTTGTACGCACCGTGGATCTTGATTATTTACTGGATGCCCTGAAAGAAGAACTTGACCGGGAGACAGCCAGGCATGGCAGGACAGGGGAGGAATTTTAATATGGAAGTAGCGGCAATAATACCTGCTTTTAACGAGGAAAAAACAATTGGCGATGTTATCTGTGCCCTGCAGGAATCATCTGCTGTTGACCGGATTATCGTGGTCAGCGATGGCTCTGAAGACAGAACAGTTGAGTCTGCCCTCGATTACCAGGATGTAGAAGTAATAGACTTGCTTGACAACAGGGGCAAGGGAGGGGCCGTAAAAGCAGGCCTTGACCGCTGCGAATCTGAAATCGTCTTGATTCTTGATGCTGATTTGATTGGCCTTAGCGCCGAGCATGTTGAGGCCCTGTTAAAACCGGTCTTAGAAGGTAGCACCATGATGGCGGTGGGAATATTTGAAAAAGGCCGGATGGCTACCGATATTGCCCAGAAAATGGCCCCGTTTTTGTCCGGACAAAGAGCTTTGAAAAGGGATCTGCTGGAAAATATATCTGACCTCGACCTGTCACGTTTTGGCATTGAAGTAGCTCTGCATAAATATGTAGAGGATAATGAGATTGAAGCGGAAGTGGTCCAGCTTCCGGATCTTTCTCATGTTATGAAAGAAGAAAAGCTTGGCTTTTGGAAAGGAGTCCTGGCCAGGGGAAAAATGTACTGGGAAATTTTAAAATATGTAGCCAGGATTGATACCGATCCCAAATAGGCCCGAGAAACCCGGGAACCTCTGTTTTTTCGGTTCACGGCAGTGTTGCGCTTCGATCATATTTATGATAAATTAGTGAGGATGATAGGGTTTTTCTTGTCAAGGGTGGGGTTTCCCACTCTTTCATGTTAATAAGGGCTTAAATGAACTGCCGCCCGGCCGGCGGCGGCTTTAAAAAGCTGTGGAGGTTTGGCGTTTTTTTATGAGCAGGGAAGAGACAAAGGAAAGGTTAAATGAGTTGATTGAACCGCTGGTTGAAAGCAAGGGTTTTGAACTGGTAAAGCTGGATTACATGCCCGGTAAACAGGGCAAGCTTAATCTATATATTGACCGGGAGGGCGGAGTGACTATCGACCACTGTGAATTGATCAGCAATGCCGTCTCGGATCTTCTTGATTACCATGATCCAATTACCCATGCTTATACTTTAGAGGTCTCCTCGCCCGGCATTGAACGTCCGCTGACCAAAATAGAGCATTTTGAACGGTTTGAAGGTGAAAAAGTAAAAGTAAAAACCTCTGAAGATATTGGCGGACGCAAGAACTTCAGCGGAACCCTGGCGGGCATCGGGGCAGACTCAATATATGTTGACCTTGAAGATGGGAATGAAGTGGAAATACCCCTCAAATTGATTGCCAGGGCCAACCTGTGGTATCCAAAGCAAGATAAAGACGATTTGCTAAAAGGTATATAGGAAAATAATAAGAAAGGAGGTTTTGCTAACAATGAATGACGATTTGTTTGCAGCGATTTCATCGCTGGAGAAAGAGAAAGGGATCAGTAAAGAAGTGCTTTTTGAAGCCCTGGAAGTGGCGCTTGTTTCAGCATATAAGAGAAATTTTCAGGCATCGCCTGCCGTTAGGGTTAATATAGACAGGGAAACTGGAGATATTAAAGTGTTTTCGCAGCTTAAAGTAGTTGAAGATGTGGAAAACGAAGACCAGGAAGTGAGCCTGTATGAAGCCAGGGTTTATGAGCCGCGCTGCCAGATTGGCGATCTGGTCGAAATGGAAATCACACCCAAGGAGTTTGGCAGAATTGCTGCTCAGACCGCCAAGCAGGTGGTAATCCAGAGGATCAGGGAAGCTGAAAGAGAGTTGATCTTCGAGAATTTTACCGATCGGACTGAAGAGCTGATCACCGGCCTGGTGCGCCGATTCGAACATAAAAATGTGATCATTGATCTTGGCAGAACGGAAGCGATTTTGCCCGTGGAGGAACAAATACCCCAGGAACGTTATCGCCAGGGCGAGAGGGTAAAAACTTTTATTATGGAGGTCAAAAAAACCACAAAGGGCCCCCAGATCATAGTATCCCGTACTCATACCGGTTTTTTAAAAAGGTTGTTTGAAATGGAAGTTCCAGAAATCTACGAGGGCATAGTGGAGATCAAGGCTGCCGCCCGGGAAGCAGGGTACCGGTCTAAACTGGCCGTGTACTCTTCCAACAGCGACATCGATCCGGTTGGTGCCTGCGTGGGCCCAAAAGGAAGCCGGGTCCAGGCGATCAGCAATGAGCTCAAGGGCGAGAAAATAGATATCATCAAGTGGAGCGAGGAATCAGAAGAATATATCGCCAACTCGCTTAGCCCGGCCAAGGTATCATCGGTAATCATTAGCTCGGAGAATAAAGAAGCGACGGTGGTTGTTCCAGACAACCAGCTGTCGCTGGCTATCGGCAAGGAAGGGCAAAATGCCCGCCTGGCGGCCAAGATAACCGGCTGGAAAGTTGATATTTCCAGTGAAACCCAGTATGCAGAAAAAAGTTTTTCCGCTATTGGCCTGGCCGATGAAACGCCGGATGCGGAAGGAGAAACTGGCGGGGATGATGCTGATTTGCTGAAGGCCCTGAACTGGGACGATGAACCGGCCGGGGCAGATGAGCAAAAATCATCCGGCACGGAAGCAGAAGAGCTGGAGCCTGCAGAAGATACTGAGGCAGAAGCTGAAGATGAGTCTTCGGAAGGGGAGCCGCGTGAGGATGAGTAAGCAAAAAAAGATCCCCCTGCGGGTTTGTATCGGATGTCGGGAAAAATTACCCAAAAAAGAACTGGTGCGCCTGGTCCGGACGCCTGAAAACGAAGTTGTGCTCGATACGACCGGGAAGAAACCCGGCCGGGGAGCTTATATTTGCCCGCGGGAAGATTGTTTTAAAAAAGCGCTTAAAGGCAAGCGTCTGGAAAGGAATTTGCAGCAGCCGATTTCGTCTGAACTGATTAATGAAATAGCAGAAACTCTTAAACAAGAAGAGAGTGAATTATAACAGGGAGGGCTTACTTTATGGAGGTGTTATAGGTGAGCAAAGTGAGAGTCTATCAACTGGCAAAAGAGCTGGGGACTACCAGTAAGAAGCTGATCGAAGTTATGGAAGATATGGACATAGCAGTTAATAACCACATGAGTACTTTGACAGATGATGAAGCTAAAAAAGTGATGTCCATCTTAACCGGAAAAAGTGGTGAAAAAAAACCTGAAGAGGACAAGAAAGCTTCAGGACAAAAGACTGCTCAAAAAGAAAAGCCAGGAGCCGAAGCTGCTGAAGCTGCGGTTGAGAGTAAGAAGGCCAAACCAAAAGATAAAGAAGAGGCTGGAGGACAGGAACAAAAAAGTTTAGGCCGCAAAGCCCGTAAAATGATCCAGGAAGAAAAAAGAGCGGCTATGCTCAAAGCCCAGAAACCAAAAATTAGGTTCGAAGGGCAGGTGACAGTCGCTGAACTGGCCTCGAAGCTGGATATTACTCCCCCGCAGTTAATAACCGAATTGATGGAAATGGGCGTAATGGCCAGTATCAACCAACCTTTAACCCCCGATACTGTCGAACTGATCGCTGAGGAGCACGGCTTTGAAGTTGATTATATCGAAGATGAACTGGAAGAGGAACTTCTGGCCGTCCGCGAAGGTGAAGATGAAGAAGGGATTGAAGAAGTCCCCCGCAAACCGGTTGTGACCGTGCTCGGTCATGTCGATCACGGTAAAACCCTGCTGCTGGATGCCATACGCAGCGCCAACGTGATTTCCGGAGAGGTGGGCGGTATAACCCAGCATATCGGGGCCTACCAGGTTAGTGTCAACGACAGTAAAGTTGTCTTCCTTGACACCCCGGGCCATGAGGCTTTTACTGCCATGCGGGCCCGCGGGGCCCAGGTAACTGATATCGCCATCCTGGTTGTCGCAGCCGATGACGGAGTTATGCCCCAAACAGTAGAAGCGATTAACCACGCCAAGGCGGCGGGAGTATCGATAATGGTAGCTATTAACAAGATGGATAAGCCCGAAGCCAACCCGGACCGGGTTAAACAACAGCTGTCGGAACATGGATTGGTCCCGGAAGAATGGGGCGGTGATACGATCATGGTCCCGGTCAGCGCCATCAGGGGTGAGGGACTGGATGAACTCCTGGAAATGGTCACCCTGCTCGCTGAGGTCTGCGAGCTGAAAGCATCACCGGATCGGTTGGCCCGGGGGACGGTTGTAGAAGCCAACCTGGACAAGGGGCGCGGCCCGGTGGCAACTGTCCTGGTCCAGGACGGGACCCTGCATGTAGGCGAGCCGATTATTTGCGGCTCCATTGCCGGTAAAATCCGGGCCATGTTTAATGAACATGGTGATAAAGCTGAATCGGCGGGTCCGGCGACACCGGTTGAGATCCTTGGCTTAAATGACGTGCCCATGGCCGGAGATAGTTTCCAGGCTGTAAGCAGCGAACGGGTGGCCCGTGATGTTGCGGCTAAAAGGACTGAAAAAATTAAGGAAGCCAGCCGAAAAGTGCAGAGAGTGACGCTTGATGATCTTTTCAAGCAAATCCAGGAGGGTGAAGTCAAAGATCTAAACCTGATCCTTAAGGCTGACGTGCAGGGTTCACTGGAAGCCTTGAAAGATGCCCTGGCCAAGCTCAGCCTCGATGAGGTCCAGATCAAAATAATCCATACCGGGGTTGGTGCGATCAATGAGTCTGACATTATGCTGGCTTCGGCGTCGAATGCTATTGTGATCGGCTTTAATGTCCGTCCCGACAGCAATGCCCGGAAACTGGCCGAAAAGAACCAGGTAGATGTTCGGTTGTACCGGATTATTTACGAAGCAATCGAAGATATCCAGGCAGCAGTAAAGGGTATGCTTAAACCGGAAATGAAAGAGGTAATCCAGGGGCAGGTAGAAGTGAGGCAGGTATTCAAGGCATCAAAACTGGGCAATATTGCCGGATCATATGTCCTGGAAGGTAAAGTTACCCGCAATTCCCTGGTCCGGGTTATCCGCGACGGGACCGTTGTGCATGATTCAGGCAGCATCGCTTCGCTGAAGCGGTTTAAAGATGATGTTCGCGAAGTGTCATCAGGTTATGAATGCGGGATTCTGCTGGAAAACTTTAACGACCTGCAAGAAGGAGATATTATTGAAGCTTACGTCATGGAGCAGGTTGCTCGCTAGGCTTTAATATATATAGGCCGTATATTGTGCCAGTGGGAGGGTTTGGTCATGTCAGAAAACAGAGTACGGCGGGTTGCTGAGCAAATTAAAAAAGATATAGGCGGGATTATCAATTATGAAATAAAAGATCCGGGAGTGGCGAACCTCACCAGTGTGACCGATGTCAGTCTGTCCAGGGATTTGCGTCATGCCTCGGTATATGTCAGTATTTACGGCAGTGAGGCGGAAAAAGAGGAAACCCTGCAGGCTTTAAACAGGGCGGCCGGGTTTATTCGCAGTGAGATCGGGAAGCGAATCCGGCTGAGACATACTCCAGAAATAAATTTTAGGCTGGATAATTCTATTGAATACGGAGCCTACATAGAAAGGGTTATAAAATCACTGAAAGAAGAAGATGATAACGGCCATGAAAACGGATCGGGACAAGATCATTGAGGTTTTAAAGGAAGCGGATCATTTTTACCTTATATCACACATGCAGCCCGATGGTGACAGCATCGGGTCCCTGCTGGCTATGGGCGAAGGGTTAAAGAGCATGGGTAAGCAGGTCAGGATGTTCACCCCCGGTTATATCCCCCGCAAATACAGTTTTTTAAAAGGAGCAGGGCAGGTAAAGCATGACATCGAAGACTGCGATCCCGGGATTACAGCGGTAATTCTTGACAGCAGTGATGCAGACAGGCTGGGCATTTTTAAAGAATCGTTCATGGAATGCCGGACGATAATCAATATCGATCACCATGTAACCAACCAGTGGTTTGGCACTTTAAACCTGGTAGATTCAGATGCTTCAGCAACCGGGGAGATTATCTACCACCTTTTAAAAGAGATCGGCGCACCGATCGATTATTATGTTGCCGAAGCTCTTTATGTCGCCATTTCTACAGACACGGGTTCATTCAAATATGAAAATACCATGCCCGGTACTCACCGGGTTGTTGCCGGGCTCCTGGACAAGGGGTTGAGCCCGGGAGCCCTGTCGCAGCGTATTTTTGACGAACGGCCCCTGTCATTTTATGTTATGCTCAGGGAGGCTATTTCCAGTCTTGAAATGTATGGAAACCGGAAGATAGCGGTGATGACCTTGAGTAAGGATATCAGGCAGCGCAGTGGAGCCTCGGCAGATGAGCTCGAGGGAATCGTCAATTATACCCGCAATATCGAGGGAATCGAGCTGGGGATCTTGTTCTACGTCGAAAATGGCGGTGAGGTAAAAGTGGGATTTCGTTCTAAAACAGTGGATGTCAGCGTTTTAGCCGGCCGCCTGAACGGAGGCGGGCATGCCAGGGCGGCTGGATGCCGCCTGTATGAAGATTACGGGACTGTAAAAGAAAAGGTGCTTGCAGAATCCCTGAAGATGCTGAAAGGCCAAACTGGTTAAAGGAACGGTGCAGTGGACGGCATTATAGTTGTTAACAAGTCATACGGGGTTACTTCGCACCAGGTAGTACAGCTGATACGCCGGCTGTTTCCCGGTGTAAAAGCAGGCCATTCCGGAACCCTCGACCCGGTTGCTACCGGTGTACTGCCGGTATGCCTGGGACGGGCCACCCGTATAGCCGAGTATATTATGGAGCATCCTAAAACATACCGTGCCGCCGTTACCCTGGGCAAAACCACCGATACGGAAGATTCTGCGGGAACCGTAACCGGTTCATGGCCGGTTCCCAGGCTGGAACGGAGCCGGGTCGAAGAGACCCTGTCCGGGTTCCAGGGTAGTATAGAGCAGATCCCGCCTCTTTATTCGGCCGTTAAATACCAGGGAAAGCCTCTTTACCGCTGGACCAGGAGCGGGAAGGAGGTGCCGCGCAAAACTCGCCGGGCTGAAATTTACCGGATCGAACTGCTGGAATTCAATCCTGAACGCGAGCCCCAGCTGGTAGTTGAGGTGCAGTGCTCGAAAGGAACTTATATCCGGACGCTGGCTGTAGATATAGGCCATGCCATCGGCTGCGGCGGCCACCTTCAGGCGCTGACCCGCCTGGCGGTGGGGCCTTTTACTCTTGACAGCGCTTTTACACCGGAAATGATCGAACACCTGAGCCGGGAGGAGCGAGCAGGCGAGTTGATCAAACCCATGGACTCCGCCCTGACCCTCATGCCGGCCCTTTACCTTGACCAGGTGAAGGTAAAAGCCTTGAAAAACGGCCAGTTAGTTGAGATCGAAGTCCCTGAAATAAAGGAAGAGCCTGAAGAAGGTGGCATGGGCGAAAAGGTCAGGATTTATGACAGAGACGGCAGTTTTAAAGCAATCGCCCGCATGGAAAAAGGGAGAACAGGGGCCAGGTTAAAGACCTTGAAGTACCTGTCATCATGACTATTGTCTTTACTGCTTCAAACCCGGCAAAGACATAAACAGCAGTGTTAAAAAATTTATCCAGGCTTAAACAGAAAGGTGATTGGCTCATGGAGTTAATTAACGGCGCTGACCGGCTGCCGGAAAAAGCTGGCCCGCTTTTTTTGGCGCTCGGTAATTTTGATGGCGTTCACCGGGGGCACCAGGCCATATTGAGTTCGGCGGTGGCTAAAGCCCGGCAAACAGGAGGTTTAAGCGCCGCCCTGGTGTTTGATCCCCACCCCCTGGTTGCCCTCAGGCCGGAACACCCCCTGATTTTACTGACCGATATTGCCGACCGGGCCGAGATTATGGACCGGCTGTGTCTTGATTATCTTATTGTGGAACCCTTCACCGGAGCTATTGCTTCGCTTACACCGGAACAATTTATCCGCCGGATTTTGATCGGCAAACTGGGTGTGAGCGGGGTTTTTGTTGGTGAAAATTATTCTTTTGGCAAGCAGGGTACAGGCAGCGCCGAGACCCTTATTTACTGGGGTAAAGAGCTTAGTTTTATTGTGCATGTTAACCCGATGCTGAAGTTTACGGGCAGAGAGGTAAGCAGTTCAAAAATCAGGTCTATGCTTCTGTCCGGCTGCGTCAGTGAAGCCGCCGAACTTTTAAATTACTACTTTTTTAGGCAGGGCAAGGTGATCAAGGGGTACGGGGTTGGCAAAGAAATGGTTTATCCCACCGCCAATATCGCCACCTCTTCACGTCTGCTCTGGCCCGGCAGGGGAGTATATTTAACTTCCGTAGACCGGTTAAACGAAGGGTTTCATTATGGGGTGACCAATGTTGGATCAAGGCCGACCTTTGCGGACCACCGCACTGCTGTGGAAACACATATTTTAGATTTTAACGGAACCATCTATAACCACGAGATCCGCATCAGTTTTCTCCACAAGCTGCGGGATACAAAAACATTTAGCACCCCCCGCCAGTTGAAAGACCAGATCAGCAGTGATATTGAAACGGGCCGGATGATTATTGAAAAACTGGACCGGGAAAAGAGCAGCAGTAACAATTCTTTACAAGCCGGATCCAGTGTGCTAAGATCGCTTTAGTTGGAACCGCTGGCTAGGTGTGGCGATCTCCCGACGCTGTACTTGGTAAGCGGCGATTAAAAATAGGGAGGATTATGTAATGCTTGAACAGGAAAGAAAACAGGAGATTATTGAGCAGTACAAAAGGCACGAAGGGGACACCGGTTCTCCGGAAGTTCAGATTGCGCTGCTGACAGCCAGAATCAATTATCTTACCGAACACCTGAAGACCCACAAAAAGGATTATCATTCCCAGCGGGGACTTTTAAAAATGGTAGGCCGCAGGAGAGGTTTGCTTAATTATTTGCGTGAAAACTCTCCTGAACGCTACCAGGAACTGTTAAAAAGGTTGGGCTTACGAAAATAAAGGACCAGTTAGCGCGGGGGGCTTACCCCCGTGTTTTAGTTGTAAAACTTGAGTAGTTGAGAGGAGTATCAGCATATGCAATCTTATACCATGGAACTGCAGGGAAGAACTATGACCCTGGAAACCGGCCGATTGGCCAAACAGGCCAGCGGTGCCGTGCTGGTCAGTTACGGAGACACCGTGGTCCTTGTAACGGCTACAGGATCTGATCAACCGCGTGAAGGAGTCGACTTTTTTCCTTTAACCGTAGATTATGAAGAAAGGCTTTATGCCGTGGGCAGGATCCCCGGCGGTTTTATAAAACGCGAAGGCCGCCCCACCGAAAGGGCGATCCTGGGCTGCCGCCTGACCGACCGGTCTTTGCGGCCTCTTTTTCCGAAGACATTTCGTAACTCCGTCCACATAGTGAGCACGGTCCTTTCGATGGACCAGGATTGCCCCCCCGAACCGCTTTCTATCATCGGGGCTTCTGCAGCCCTGTCCATATCAAAAATACCTTTCGCCGGTCCGGTAGCCGCTGTCATTGTTGGGCTTATCGATGGTGAACCGGTGGTCAATCCCGACCAGGAGCAGCTGCAGCAGAGCGATCTGCACCTGATGCTGGCCGGAACCAAAGATGCGGTTATGATGGTGGAAGCCGGCGCCCAGGAAATCAGTAAAGAAGAGGTATTGAAATGTATCGAAGCCGGACATGAAACCATCAAGGAGATTGTTGCCATTGAAGAACAGATGGTTGAAGACTGCGGGACGGAAAAAATGGAAGTCCCTGAAATTGAACTATCTGCAGCAATGGTGGAAGAAGTGGAACCGGCTATCAAAGAAGGAATCAGCGAGGCTCTCCAGATTTCTGATAAACAGGAACGCGAAGACAGGCTGGCCGCTTTTAAAACTGAAATCCTGGACAGGTTCCTGGAGGAATACCCGGAAAATGAAACCGAAATCGGTAAGATTTTCGAAAACGTCCTCAAAGAAACCCTGCGCGGGATGGTTATAAACCGGGCTTTGCGGGCAGATGGGCGCAAACCGGAAGAAATCAGGCCAATAACCTGCGAAGCGCCGGTCCTGCCCCGGACCCACGGATCGGCCGTCTTTACCCGCGGCCAGACCCAGGTCCTCAGTATTTGCACCCTTTCCGCTCTAAGAGATGTCCAGGTTATAGATGGCCTGGGCCTGGAAGAATCTAAACGTTTTATGCATCACTATAACTTCCCGCCCTACAGCGTTGGGGAAGCGGGTTTTATGCGCGGACCTGGCCGCAGGGAGATAGGGCACGGTGCCCTGGCAGAAAGGGCCCTGGAACCGGTAGTGCCTTCAGAGGATGAGTTTCCCTATACCGTACGGCTGGTTTCAGAAGTACTCGAATCAAACGGCTCCACTTCCATGGGCAGTGTTTGTTCATCATCGCTGGCCATGATGGACACCGGTGTACCGGTTAAGCGTGCAGTTGGCGGTATTGCGATGGGTTTAATTAAAGAGGGTGACGATGTAGTAATCCTGTCCGATATCCAGGGAGTTGAGGACTTCCTGGGCGATATGGACTTTAAAGTTGCCGGGACAGACAAGGGTATCACGGCCCTGCAGATGGATATCAAGATCAAGGGTATTTCGAGAGAAATCCTGCAGGACGCCCTGGACCAGGCTGACACCGGTTATAAATATATTTTAAGCAAGATGAATGAAGTAATCAGCGAACCGCGGCCTGAACTTTCACCTAATGCACCGCGGATGATCAGGCTCCAGATTCCGGTAGATAAAATCAGGGATGTCATTGGCCCGGGCGGCAAGATGATCAATAAGATTATTGCCGATACCGGGGTAGACATCGATATCGAGCCGGATGGCAGGGTTTTCATTGCTTCTGTTGATCCCGAAGGCGGCAAAAAAGCTAAAGAAACTATCGAAACCCTGGTTAAAGAAGTCGAGCCCGGCGAAGTCTACAAGGGTAAGGTCACCAGGGTTGAGCGCTATGGTGCTTTCGTGGAATTGCTGCCCGGCAAAGAAGGACTGCTACACATATCACACCTCGATCACCACCGGGTAGATAAAACTGAAGATGTGGTTAACCTTGGCGATGAAGTCGAGGTTAAAGTACTTGATATCGATGATAAAGGAAGAATAGACCTGTCCAGGAAAGCCCTCCTCAAAAAGCCCGAAGGCGGCAGTGCCGGTGGGGGAGGAAGGCCGCCGCGTGGGGGTAGCAGACCACCCCGCGGTAGTGGAGGAAAACCTCCCCGCGGCGGCAAATCCGGACAATAATAAAGACCACAAGATATAGAATAAGCTGATTTTCAGGGTTTTTATATGCGGTAGAGAAGCGGGGTGAAGATTTTAACACCCCGCGTGTCTTGATAGCATCAAGTAGTTATTGTGGAGGTAAAATTAGTTGGATCAGGAAATGGTAACCCTGCCTCTGAAACGGGCCGATCATGCAGCGGATATTCCTCTGCCCCGCTATATGACAGAGGGTGCCTCGGGTATGGATCTCTATGCTGCGGTCGAAAGTGATAAAACTATCGCTCCGGGAGAGATCGCCCTGATCGCTTCCGGCTTGACAGCGGCAGTTCCTTCCGGTTACGAGCTCCAAATCAGGCCTCGCAGCGGACTGGCGGCAAAAAACGGGATCGGAATCCTTAATTCGCCTGGTACAATCGACTCGGATTACCGCGGTGAGATTAAGGTGATCATGATCAACCTGGGAAAGCACCCTTTCGTGATAAAAAGGGGCGATCGGATTGCCCAGATGGTTATTTGCCCTGTATCCAGGGCTGTAGTAACTGAAGTTTCAGAACTACCCTCAAGCAAACGCAGTGATGGCGGTTTCGGCCATACAGGGAGGTCCTAATGGAGGTATATTTTGGGAAAAAAAGGCAAGAAGAATAATAGATTACAACTGATCCCCCTGGGTGGGGTTGGTGAAATCGGAAAGAATATGTTTGCCCTGCAGTACGGTAAAGAATGTATTGTCCTGGATGCCGGTTTAAAATTCCCGGACGAAGCGATGCTGGGAGTGGACATAGTTATCCCCGACACTTCTTACCTGCTGGAGCAGGAACTTAACATCCTGGGGGTTATCCTAACTCACGGGCATGAAGACCATATCGGGGCTATCCCCTATATTATAGATGAGTTAAAAGCTCCGTTATATGGAACCCGTTTAACCCTGGGTTTGCTGGAAGCCAAGTTCATGGAGAACCCGGTTAAAAACTCCGACCTGCGGGAAATCAACCCCGACCAAAGCCTGGTCCTTTCTGATAATTTTAAGCTCGATTTCTTCAGGACCAATCACAGTATTCCCGACTGTGTCGGTGTAGCGGTTGAGACCCCAATCGGTACAGTGGTTTATACCAGTGACTTCAAGTTCGATCAGACCCCGGTTGATGGTAAAATTACCGACTATTACAAACTGGCTGAACTGGGACGAAAAGGTGTAATAGCGGCCCTGATCGACTCCACAAACGCAGATCGGCCCGGGTATACCTTCTCGGAAAAAGAAGTTGGCGAAAATATCAACGAAATCTTTCGTCTTTCGCAAAGCCGGATTATCCTGGCAACATTTGCTTCCAATATCCACCGCATCCAGCAGGTCATTGATGCGGCGGCCAGGTACGACCGCAAAGTGTGCGTGGTTGGGCGAAGCATTGTCAATTCGGTCGATATTTCGACAGAACTGGGTTATTTAAACATACCAGAGGGGTTGCTCATTGATACCGACAAGGTGAGAGATTTTCCACCTGGGAAAGTGGCCCTGATCACCACCGGCAGCCAGGGGGAGCCGATGTCGGCCCTGACCAGGATTTCTCAATCAGAACATCGCCAGGTCCATATCCAGCCGGGAGATACCGTTATAATTGCTGCCAATCCAATCCCGGGTAATGAAAAGCTGGTAGCCAGGACTGTTAACAACCTCTTTCAGCTAAAAGCTGAAGTTATTTACAAACCTGTTTCCGGGGTGCATGTTTCCGGGCATGCCAGCGAAGAAGAAATCAAGTTAATGCTTAACCTGCTCCGTCCGGACTATGTTATACCGGTTCACGGTGAGTACCGCCAGCAGGCCGGCTGTTCCAGGATCGCCTCCAAACTGGGAATACCGGAAGAAAGTGTTTTTTTGACCAAACCGGGTAATGTCATGGAATTTACTGACAGCTGGGGTCGGATGGCCGGATCGATAAATGCCGGCAGGGTCCTGGTAGACGGTTTTGGCGTCGGTGATGTTGGTGAGGTGGTAATCCGTGATCGCCAGATGTTGTCCGAAGACGGGATTGTGATTATTATCCTGGCCATGGATCCTGCGAAAAACAAGATCCTGTCCGGTCCCGAGATTATCACCCGTGGTTTTGTCTATGTTCGGGAATCTGAGGATATGCTGGAAGGGGCAAAAGAGGAACTGGCTAAAACCATGGATCGGATCAACCGTCAGAAAATACAGGAATGGAACAAAATCAAGTCGCGAATCAGGGACTCGGCAGCAAATTATTTTTATAACCATACCGGCCGGAAACCGATGATTTTACCGATAATTATTGAAGTTCCTCCCAAAAAAGAGGACAAAAAATAGATCGGGTTGTACTTTGTTTTCGCCTGGATGACGGTTCACCAAAGGTAATGGCAGCGGCTCAGCTGCAGGATTTCACTTTGGTTGCCCCGGGTATTCGCCACCCCTGGCTCATGTCTCGGCGGCCTGCTTACATACAGGCCGATCAGCTGCAACCTCTGCCTCGGCGGCCATTGCAGCCGTTCTAGAGCAATGTCACTAAAAAATTAAGCACGGCTATGCAGTAACTTGCATATATGTATACGAGGGAGCGCCTGCTGCGCTCCCTGTTATTTTTCAGCTTATGAAGGAATTTCTCTTAAGTAGTAGAAAATAATAAACAGGGAAACAACCAGGAAATAATGCCAGGCTTAATAACCTGGGCCTAAATCCAGAGTCAGGCGGCACTATAACAAGTGGGAGGGTTAAGCTGTGAAAACTACCTTGAGTGTTATTAAGGCCGATGTGGGAAGCATAGCCGGCCATATCAAGCCGAGCGAAGCTTTAGTAGAATCGGTTAAGGATTGTATCGAACGGGAACTTGGCAAATTGATTACTGATTATTATGTGAGCAGTACCGGTGATGATGTAGCGATCCTGTTTAGCCATACGCACGGGGAAGGGTGCGAAGAACTGCACAAGCTGGCCTGGGACGCTTTTATTTGCGGCACTGAGAAGGCCAAAGAACAGGGGCTTTACGGCGCCGGGCAGGATTTACTGGCCGATGCTTTCTCAGGGAATGTAAAGGGCCTGGGGCCGGCAGTTGCGGAAATGGAGATAGAGGAACGTAAAGCCGAACCGTTTGTGCTGTTTACGGCCGACAAGACGGATCCCGGGGCTTATAACCTGCCCTTATACCTGGGCTTTGCCGACCCGATGCACTGTTCCGGTCTGGTGCTCTCTCCTAAAATAAGCCAGGGGTTCAAATTTGTCATTCTTGATGTAGAACATACTGAAGCAGACCGGATTATTGAGCTGCACACTCCTGAAGAAGCTTATGACATTGCAGCTTTGCTGCGGGACAATGAACGCTTTGTCGTTTCCGCAGTTTATTCCCGGGCTACCGGACAGCAGGCTGTGGCAGCCAGCACTACCCGCCTGCATAATATTGCGGGTGCTTATGTTGGGAAAGATGATCCAGTGATGCTGGTGCGCTGCCAGGGTGATTTTCCGGCAACCGGCGAAATCCTCTCTCCTTACAGCATCGGGCACTACGTGGCCGGCTTCATGCGGGGCAGCCATACCGGGCCGCTGATGCCCGCTAAACTGGGCTGCACCATATCTTTCTTTGACGGGCCTCCGGTAGTGAGTGCCGCCGGTTTTTGTATTCATAACGGCAAGCTGACAGAACCAGTTGACTGTTTTGATCACCCCTACTGGGATCACATCAGGGAAAAAGTGTCCCGGAAAGCTTTTGAAATCAGGGAGCAGGGCTTCTCCGGACCGGCCATGCTGCACTACTCAGAGCTGGAGTATGGCGGAATTGTGGAAACCATGAAAAGACTGGAAAGTAAATTTTCCTGTTAAATGACATAATCGACATTGAAGCTGGTATGCGGGGCTGCCTTACCGGGCAGCCCTGTTGAGTAAGGTGGCCGTAAAACTAAATAACCGGGAAAGGGAAGAACAAAAGGTGAAAAGTTATAAGTTCATAATCAATCCGATTGCCGGGGGTGGTAAGACAAAAGCACTGCTGCCGGCCCTGGAAAGGATCTTTAAGGAAAAGGGAGCCGAATATGATTTGTATTGGACCAGGGCCAGAGGCGACGGCATTGAAGCCGCTGCAAGGGCGGCCGAAGAGGGATTTGAGATTGTTGTCGCTGTTGGAGGGGACGGTACTGTTAACGAGGTGTTGAACGGTATAGCAGGAACGGAGGCCGTCCTGGCAGCCGTGCACGGAGGTAAAGGCAATGATTTTGCAACCGCAGTGGGAATGCCGCGCAAGATCGAAGCCGCCGGACTGGCCCTGCTAAAGGGCAAAACCCGGGCTATCGATCTGGGCCGGGTGATGGATCGCTATTTTATTAACTCCGTTGGTGTCGGTTTTGACGCAGCGGTGGCCGAGCGGGTAAATAACGGGGTCAGATTTTTTAAAGGGGTTTCTGCTTACACTTATGTATTTTTAGAAAAGCTTTTTGCATACAAATCCGTCGAGGCCATGATCGACATTGGCAATGGACCCTTGAGGAGTGTTCCACTGCTGGTAGCGGTAGGTATTGGCCAGGCTTACGGTGGGGGAATGAAAATAGTTCCCGATGCAATCCAGGATGATGGTCTTTTTGATGTATGTGTGTTTGACGACAGCATAAGCCGCCTGGGCCTCTTTTATCATTTTCCCAAGGTATTTTCCGGCAAGTTGAAATATGTAAAGCAGGTTTCGATGTACAGGACCCCGGAATTAAAACTGCAGCTGAGCGAACCGCGTCCCCTGCACATGGAGGGAGAGATCTTATTTGGCGACAGTATGCATTTCACCCTCGAACCGAGGGCGATGACCGTCCTGGTAGCCGATCCTTCCCGGGTAAATTTTTAAATGATTGATCGATTGATCGTGCAGACTTTACTTTCTTGAACAAGTGTTTTATAATGCACTGTAGTTAAACTGGCAAATATTATCAGGGTGGTTGATTATACTTTGGCCAAGAAAAGGAAGAAAAAGCGTTCCAATACTGCGATGCAGGACCAGGTTAAAGGGATCCTCCTGGTAGCTTTGGCTATTTTTTGTTACGTCGGCCTAATCCAGACTGATCAGGTCGGCGGAGTGGGCCTGGCAGTAAACACCGTGCTGAGGACCATGGCCGGCGAGGCGGCGGTAGTGGTGCCTTTTTTCGTCGGGATTATGGGCCTGCGCTTGATTATACCGGGTGAAAAGTTTAATCTTAAATCGCGGATGGCCGGATTGCTGCTTCTTTCTGTCCTGGCCATGATCTGGATTCATTTGCAACTGATGATCGGTAAGCTGCCGTACCTGCCTGCAGACAACCTGGTTATGGGTAGTTTTATGCCCGGCCTGCAGGGTGAGGGGGGAGGAGTGATCGGTGCCGCCTTTGCGGTCGCCTTTTATTTTTCCATCGGTGTAACCGGGACCCGGATCCTGCTTTTTGCCCTGGCCTTGATATCTATACTGCTGGTGGTCAACATCTCAATAAACCGGCTTCTCAATATGCTGTTCCAGGTTTTGGAAAAAATGTACGAGATCCTGAATAAACTTTTCAGGGGTTTATTCAAAATAGCCGGCAATGGGGTGGCCAGTTCCAGGGAAAAAATAAAAGAAGTTTCGGAAAAAAAGAATAATGCTGCAGTAATAAGACAGGAAAATACTGAGCCCGGGAATCCGCCCGGAGATGTGAACGCGCTCCCGGTCCAGGTATGGAACGAACCTGCTGAAAGGTCTGAAGACCCTATTCCTGCGGAAACCGGGACCTACCAGGATGAAAGGCAGCTCAATATCAATACCGCTTCCTATGAAGGGAAAAATGTCGAACTTCCGGCTGTGGTTGGTAAAAAAGGGAAGTCTTTCTCCAATTACATCTTTCCTCCCGTAGATTTGCTGTCACTACCGCGTTCAAATGGAGATCAGCACTTTAAAAACAGCAGGGAAAGGGCCCGTAAACTGGAAAAAACCCTGCAGAATTTCGGGGTGCAGGCCAGGGTTACCCATGTCCAGGCCGGCCCGACGGTGACCAGGTTTGAGGTCCAGCCGGAGGCTGGAGTGAAGGTCAGTAAGATTATTTCTCTTTCAGACGACCTGGCCCTTAACCTGGCTGCCCCCCTGGTCAGGATCGAGGCTCCTATCCCGGGCAAAGCGGCGCTGGGTATAGAGGTACCCAACAGCGTCATTTCGCTCGTCCATTTAAGGGAAGTGATCGAAGAACACAATTTTAAGCAAAACGCTTCTCCGCTGACAATCGGCCTGGGCAAAGATATAACCGGGGGGCCTGTAATCGCAGACCTGGCCAAGATGCCGCACCTGCTGATTGCCGGCGCTACCGGATCTGGAAAAAGCGTCTGCCTGAACACCCTGATAACCGGTATTTTATATAAAGCGCACCCTGAGCAGCTCCGCTTCATGATGATCGACCCGAAAGTGGTGGAATTGAGCGCATACAACGGCATTCCCCACCTGCTGATGCCGGTTCTGACCGATCCCCGCAAGGCTTCGCTGGCTTTGCGGAACATGGTCCGGGAAATGGGGCGGCGCTATGATCTATTTGCCCGCCTTGCAGTCCGTGACATCGGTACTTATAATGAAATGGCGGCCAAAGACAAGGAACTGGAAAAGCTTCCCTATATCGTGGTGATCATCGATGAACTGGCCGATTTGATGCATGTATCTCCCGGCGAAGTGGAAGATGCTATTGCCCGCCTGGCCCAGATGTCCCGGGCGGCGGGAATCCACCTCATTGTGGCTACCCAGAGGCCTTCGGTTGATGTCCTTACCGGTATCATTAAGGCCAATATCACTTCCCGGATTGCTTTTACCGTTTCGTCCCAGTTTGATTCAAGGACCATCCTGGATATGGCCGGGGCTGAAAAATTGCTCGGCCGTGGGGATATGCTTTTTTACCCGGTTGGCGCGGTTAAACCATTCCGGGTCCAGGGCGCCTTCATCAGTGAAGAGGAAGTTAAGAAGATCACAGATTTTATTAAAGAGCAGGGACTGGTTGAAGAGGAAAATGGCAGTACTTTTTTGGAGTCACCTGAAGAAGTTGAGGAAGAAGAGACCGACGCCCTTTTTAACGAAGCTGTCGACCTGGTGGTCCGGACCGGCCAGGCTTCTATATCGCTTCTCCAGAGGCGGTTCCGGATCGGTTATACCAGGGCGGCCCGCCTGATTGACGACCTGGAAAGAAGGGGTGTCGTAGGGCAGTTTGAAGGCAGCAAACCCAGGGAAATCCTGGTCACCCCCGAACAGGCGGCAATAATCTGTGAGGAAAACAAGCAGGAGCCCGAATAAAGCTGTCTATTTTTAACTGCTGCTACGGCTGAGCAGCCGTTAAGCAGGCGTTTTGGTTCATGATATTACCTGAAAGCAGGGGACTGATATTATTAATAACTTTTCTAAAAGCGCCCCAGGCAGGCCTGCGGGGATCAAGCTGGCTGCCGTATCGCTCGGCTGCTCCAAAAACAGGATTGACACGGAAGAAGTGCTGGGTTACCTGGCCGGAAACGGCTATATCCTGACCGATGATTACCTTTCGGCAGATGTTATATTCATTAACACCTGCGCCTTTATAGAAGATGCCCGGCAGGAGTCGGTCAATACTATCCTGGAAATGGTTGAGCAGACCCGCGCAAAGCGTCCCAGGATTATTGCCGCCGGCTGCCTGGTTGAAGTATTTGGGAACCAGGTTTTAGAGAGCATTCCGGGTGTAGATGGGGCCATCGGAGTACACAGTTACCGGGAACTGGACCGGTTCATGGCACAGCTTTTTGCCGGTGAGCGTCCGGTTTTCAAAAATCCCCCTTCCGAAACCTACCATAGTCTATCTTCCCGGGTCCTAACCAGCCCTGAACACAGTGTTAATGTAAAAATTGCTGACGGGTGCAATAATCGCTGTCACTATTGTATGATTCCTTCAATCAGGGGCCCGTACCGGAGCAGGGAACCCCGTGCGATTGTGAATGAGATAAATGACCTGCTCGTACGCGGAGCTGCAGAAATAAACTTGATTGCCCAGGATACGACCGCATACGGGATTGATCAGCCTGGATACCCCGATCTTTCCGGCCTGCTGGAGCAAATCCTGGCTCTCGATCACGATTTTAGCCTTCGAATTATGTATACCTACCCCTCCAGGATCGACGAGCGCTTAATTGAATTAATCGGGACAGAAAACAGGATTTGCAAATATCTCGATATTCCAATCCAGCACAGCAGCGACCGGATCCTGGAACTGATGGGCAGGCATTACGGCCGGGAAGAATTGCAATCTCTTTTTGAAAAACTGCGCCGCAGGATTCCTGAACTGGCCCTGCGCACTACGGTGATGGTCGGCTACCCGGGTGAAAGAAGCCGTCATTTCCAAGAACTGCTGGGTTTTATCGAAAAATATCCTTTTGAAAGCCTCGGCTCCTTTATTTATTCTCAGCAGGAGGGCACCCCGGCTGCAGGGTCTGAAGCACTGGTGCCCACCAGGGTGAGCAGAAACCGCCAAAGAGCGTTAATGCTGAAACAAAAGCGCATTGCCCGGAAGGTTAATCAAAAGTACTCAGGCACAAGACTGCCCATTCTGGTTGAGGGTAAGGCCGGGTCCATAAGAAACTTATACTACGGGCGGACTGAATACCAGGCTCCTGAGGTAGACGGAATTACCTGGATTCGTTCAGCGGAAGAGTTCAAACCCGGATCCCGGGTTTCTGCAGTGATCAAGGCAGTGGGACCGTATAATCTCCTGGCAGTTAAGCCGGTTCTGCTCGACCGGATGCCCCGGTGATTTATCACTAACAGCAAGGGGTGGCAATTAATGCAGGCTGACCTGATTTGTATAGGCAACGAAATTTTAACCGGCCTGGTTGAAAACAGCAATGCAGGCTTTCTAGCCAGGCGGCTCTGGTCTGCCGGGATAGAGGTCAGGGAGTCGATGGTGGTGGCGGATGATAAACAGGCGATCCAGGCTGCTTTGAACAGGGCCTTTGAACACAGCGAAGTGATCATTTTCACCGGTGGACTGGGACCAACGGATGATGATATGACCCGGGATGCGATTGCCGCTGCCCTGGGGCTGGAACTGGTCCTGGACCGGGAATGGCTTGAAAAAATTGATTATTTTTTTAAGCAGCGGGGAATCCAGATGCCAGAGAACAACCGCAAGCAAGCCCTGATCATGAAAGGGGCCAGCCTGCTGGAAAACCAGGCCGGAACAGCGCCCGGTTCGATCCTGAACTGGAAGGGTAAGCTTATTGTGTTATTACCCGGCCCGCCAAATGAGTTGAAGCCCATGTTTGACAGCTCAGTTAAGCCGGTTTTAAAAGATTTTAACCGGGGCAAACTGAGCAGGCTGAAAACCCTGAAATGCTGCGGTATCGGTGAATCGTCCCTGGAAGATAAAATAAAATATCTTGGAAAATGGGATCTGCCCCCGATATCTTATGTGGCCAGGGGCTACGAAGTCCACCTGCAGATTAAAGGGCGGGGCAGCGTTGAAGAAGCGGCGTCCGCTATCGACGAGGCTGAGAAAAGGTTGAGGCAAGTGCTCGGCGATCATATCTACGGCAGTGATGATGATACCCTGGCCGGCAAGGTGGCGGAATTGCTAATTGCAAATAATTTAACCCTCTCACTGGCTGAATCCTGCAGCGGGGGGCTGCTGTCGAGTATGGTTACTGATATCCCGGGCAGCTCAAGTTTTTACCTGGGCGGTATGGTGGCCTACAGCGGAGAAGTTAAAATCGGCACCCTGGGCCTGGATAGATTGCTTCTTGAAAGGGAAGGACAGGTTAGTGAAGCGGTAGCTGCTGCTATGGCCAGGGGTGCCAGGGCAAAGTTTAATTCCGATCTATCGATAGGGGTAACCGGGATAGCCGGCCCCGATGGAGGCACAGCGCAGAAACCGGTAGGGCTGGTTTACGTGGCGCTTGATAAAGGCCAGGATTGCTACTGTAAAAAGTTGAACCTGGGCGGTGGAAGGCTTGCGATTAAGGAAAGGACAGCCCAGATGGCCTTAGATATGATCAGGAGAGCAGTCCTGGCTGGTGCCAGGTATTAATTTCTGCTTAAGTGGTTTGAAATGATACCCTCAATCTAGAGTTGATGTTCTTTATGGAGGCTTGATTTGTCTTGGCCAGATTATTTATTGCGCTTGAACTATCCGAGCAGCAGAAAAGCGAAGTTGATGCTTTTCAAGGAACAGTAAAGCAATACATGGAAGGGGTTCGCTGGGTAAAACCGGAAGCCCTGCATATGACCCTGAAGTTTTTAGGGGAGACCGGAGAATCCCGCATTGAAGAAATAGCAAAGACCCTGGATGAAACTGCAGCAACTATAACCCCCTTCGCTGTTGTTTATGGAAAGAGCGGAGTATTCCCGTCACCCAGGAAAGCAAGGGTGATCTGGGTCGGGCTCAGGGAAGGTAATGCAGCGGTTTCAGAACTGGCTTCTAAAGTGGACAGGTCTCTTAACAGGATCGGTTTTGACCCTGAAAAGAGGAGCTACACTCCTCACCTGACCATTGGGAGAGTCAAGGGGTCGCTACCTGAAAAAGCGGTTTACCGCTATATAGAGGAGGGGTCTAATTTTACTACTGCTGCCTGGACAATAAAGAGCGCCACCCTCTTCGAAAGTAAGCTCTCGCCCCGGGGAGCAACTTACATTGCCAGGCACAGGGCTGTGTTTTCAAGCCCTAAGAGTTAAGCGGTATCAAAATATTAATTAACATGATAGAAACAGTCGAGATCAATTAAGGTTATAATATATTTTTACGAAATATATTTTTAACAAGATCGACGGCAGGAAAAGCGCTTTTTAAACAGAATAAAGCAGGGTAAGAAAGAACCTGTTAAGGAGGATAACATAATTTGGAAAAAGAAAAAGCTTTAGAATCGGCCCTGCTGCAGATTGAAAAGCAGTTCGGCAAGGGATCAATAATGAAACTGGGCCAGGATGCTATAGCGGAAGTGGCCGTTATTCCGACCGGCTGCCTGGCCATAGATGCCGCCCTGGGTGTAGGTGGAGTACCCCGGGGCAGAGTAGTGGAAATTTACGGTCCGGAATCTTCGGGTAAAACTACGGTAGCTCTCCATATAATTGCTGAAGCCCAAAAGCGGGGTGGTTTTGCTGCCTTTATCGATGCCGAACATGCCCTCGATCCGCAATATGCCACCAACCTGGGCGTAAACCTGGATGAGCTGCTGGTTTCGCAGCCTGATACCGGGGAGCAGGCCCTGGAAATAGCCGAGGCGCTTGTCCGAAGCGGCGCTATTGATATCCTCGTGGTCGACTCTGTTGCCGCCCTGGTGCCCAGGGCTGAAATCGAAGGAGAAATGGGTGATTCCCATGTCGGCCTGCAGGCCAGGTTGATGTCACAGGCCCTGCGTAAACTGTCCGGTGTTATCAGCAAGTCAAAGACCAGCGCTGTTTTTATCAACCAGATCCGCGAAAAAGTCGGTGTAATGTTCGGCAACCCCGAAGTTACACCTGGTGGCCGGGCCCTGAAGTTCTATTCTTCGGTCCGGATGGAAGTAAGAAGAATTGAATCGCTTAAGGTGGGTTCCGATCAGGTTATCGGCAACCGGACCAGGGTGAAAGTGGTCAAGAACAAGGTTGCTCCACCTTTTAAAAACGCAGAATTTGACATTCTTTACGGTAAAGGCATTTCGGCAGAGGGATCGTTGATCGATCTCGGGTTGGAGCACAAGGTTATCAACAAAAGCGGAGCCTGGTATTCCTACGGTGAAGAACGGCTCGGCCAGGGCCGGGAAAATGTCAGGGATTACCTGATCGAGAACCCCCAGGTCCGGCAGGATATCGAACAGAAAGTCCGTGAATTAGCCGGATTGCCTGCTGCAAAGCCCGCTAACGCGGGATCAGGCGGAGAAGAAGACAGGGAGAATGCCGACAAGCCTTCCGCGCAAAACCAGAAAAAGCAGCCTTGATGGAGTTGAAGCCGCTTGGATGAGGAAGGAGTATTAAAAAAAGCGCGCAACATGGTTCTGCGGTTATTATCTTTCCGGGCCCGCAGCCGGAAAGAAGTCCATGATTACCTGGATCGGAAGGGTTTTTCGGCACCAGTAAGCGAAATTATAGTAAAAGAGATGGAAGGGTACGGTTACATCAATGATGAACAGTTCGCAGAAGATTTTATCACCGGCAGAAAGGCTCACGGCCACGGGATAAAAAAAGTCCGCTATGAATTGTACATGAAAGGCATTGATGAGCAAATTGTCGATCAAAAGGTAGCCGAGCATTTTGACCCTGACCAGGATCTGGCCAGGATTAAAGAACTCCTGGAACAGCGCATGGCCAGGCGGGCGGGCATTGATCAGGTTGAAAAGAAACGGGAAAGTTTAATGCGGCGTGAAGCAGCTTTTTTGAAGCGGCGCGGGTTCCAGGACAACCTGATCATGAAAGCATTAAAAGACTTTGATCCGGTGGAATGATCTTTGCTTGACATAATATTCTACAAAAGCTAAAATTGAATTATAAAATAGAAAATATGTTTGGCCAGAGCAGTTCAGAGCATAACTGTTAAGAGAAAGCCCTTGGTGCCTGTAAGCACTGTGGATAGATAAAAATGCATAATCAAATTTTCAGAATAAGGGTGGTAATATACCCTTTTCTGACCTTTCTCTTAAAGCTGTGTCCTGGACGCAGCTTATCTTATTTTTAAGAGCAATACTGAGAAGATAAATAACGTGATTTTGCAACGAAGGAGCAATTAAAGCCCCTAACAACAAGGAAGCGGAGGTGATTAAGGTGCCAAACACAGTCATAATCATTGCAGTCGCCGTGCTGATTGGAGCAGGAATCGGATATTTAATCCGTAAGATGACTGCTGAAGCCAGGATTGCTTCAGCCGAAGCCGCGGCAAAGAAAATAGTCGATGAAGCTACACAAGAAGCAAATGCCCTGAAGAGAGAAAAAGAGATCGAGGCAAAAGAAGAGACTCACCGGCTCAGGAATGAGCTGGAAAAAGAGAGCAAAGAAAGACGTTCCGAACTTCAAAGGATGGAGCGCAGGTTACTTCAAAAAGAAGAAAGCCTTGATCGTAAGATCAGCAATGTAGAGCGTAAAGAAGAGGACCTTAGAAAAAAAGAAGAAGAAAACAAGAAAACTGAAGAAAAGCTGCAGGAGCTTCATCAGGAACAGCTTTCTGAACTGGAGAAAATCTCCGGTATGACTTCAGATGAAGCCAAAGAGCTGTTACTGCAGAGAGTCCGCGAAGATATCGACCACGAAATCACCATGCTGGTTAAAGACATGGAGAACCAGGCTAAAGAAGAAGGCGATAAGAAGGCTAGAGAAATTGTTACCCTGGCAATTCAAAGATGCGCCGCAGATCATGTATCGGAGTCCACGGTTTCTGTCGTCAACCTGCCCAATGATGAAATGAAAGGCCGCATCATTGGCAGGGAAGGGAGGAACATCCGGGCCCTGGAAACACTGACGGGGATTGATTTAATTATTGATGATACCCCTGAAGCGGTGATAATTTCCGGCTTTGATCCCATCAGGCGGGAAGTTGCCCGCATTGCCCTGGAAAAACTGGTCAGCGATGGTCGGATCCATCCGGCCAGGATTGAAGAAATCGTTGAAAAAACCAGGAAAGAAATTGATGCCCAGATCAAAGAAGAAGGCGAACGCGCCACTTTTGAAACCAAAGTGCACGGTTTACACCCGGAACTGGTGACCCTGCTGGGTAAATTGCGTTACCGGACCAGCTACGGGCAAAATGTTCTGCAGCATTCGATCGAGGTTTCCCACCTGGCCGGCATAATGGCCGCCGAACTGGGACTGGATATTACGATGTCCAAGCGAGCCGGGCTGCTGCATGACATTGGCAAGGCTATCGATCATGAAACAGAGGGATCTCACGTTCAGATCGGTGCCGATCTGGCCAAAAAATACAAGGAATCGCCGGCAATACTTAATGCTGTTGCCGCCCATCACGGCGACACTGATTTTAATACTCTCGAAGCAGTATTAATCCAGTCTGCAGATGCTATTTCTGCTGTTCGCCCGGGGGCCAGGCGTGAAACCCTTGAAGCTTACATTAAGAGGCTCGAAAAACTGGAAAACATTGCCGATTCCTTTGATGGTGTGGAAAAAGCCTATGCCATCCATGCCGGCCGTGAAATCAGGATCATGGTTAAGCCGGACCGGATTGATGATTATTCCTCCATCAAGGTAGCGCGGGACATCGTTAAAAAAGTAGAAAGTGAGCTTGAATATCCCGGACAAATCAAGGTTACCGTGATCCGGGAAACCAGGGCGGTTGATTACGCCAGGTAAAAGATATTTGTACTATCATAAACAAGCTTTTACTTCAGTTACCTGCAAGTTTGAATTCCCCTTAGTAATCTCAGCAGATTATTAAGGGGAATTATTTTAGCGGCAGGAATTAATAAGGCCATAAAAGAATATATATAAAGAAAAGTTTGTCTAGTTGCCCAAACAATAGTATTAAATAAGCGGCATAAGGTTTTGACTTAATATATGAATTGTTACTGAACAGCCGTGTTTTATTTTGGACAGGTGATATTGCGCTAGAGCGGTTGCAATGGCAGACGAAGCAAAAATAAATATTCTATAGAGCCTGGAGAGATCTGATGCGGCTTTTATTCATAGGCGATGTGGTTGGAAAACCGGGAAGAATATGCCTGCAAAAAATGTTGCCTAAACTGATCAACTGTCATAATTACGATTTAATAGTAGCTAATGGCGAAAACGCAGCCGGCGGAACCGGGATAACTGAAAAAGCATTTCATGAATTAAGGGAAACTGGAGTAGATCTGTTGACCGGCGGCAACCATATCTGGGACAAGAAGGATGTTTTCAATTTTATAGATCAGGAACCGGGGTTAATCAGGCCTTTAAATTTTCCACCGGAAACAACACCGGGTAGTGGTTACGCAATTTTGGAGCGCAGTGGAGTCGATATTGCCGTTATTAATCTGGTGGGCCGAATATTTATGAACCCGGTTGATTGCCCTTTTAGAACTGTCGAAAAAGTGTTGACAGAGTTGAAAAGTGAAGCGAAAGTCATTATTGTCGACATGCATGCCGAGGCTACATCTGAAAAACAGGCCATGGGCTGGTTCTTAAGCGGAAAAGTAAGCGCCGTAGTCGGCACGCACACTCATGTCCAAACTGCAGATGAAAGGATTTTGCCTGGCAATACAGCCTATATAACTGATGTGGGGATGGCCGGCCTTTACGATTCCATCCTGGGCGTGGATAAGAAAGGGCCGTTGCAAAGGTTTCTAACCCAGCTGCCCCACAAGCTGGAAATATCCAGGGGAAGAGAGGTTTTTAATGCTGTTGATATTGAAATAAATGAAAACAGCGGTGAGGCTGTTTCCATAAGGCGCATCAACGAGTTATCATAAACAATTATATCAAATTATTCATATAATTCAGGCAGGAAATCTAAAGCTTAAGTCGAATACAGTAGTGAAATCCGCAAAGGAGGATCACAACAAATGGAAGTATTAAAAGTCTCAGCAAAGTCCAATCCTAATTCAGTAGCCGGAGCGTTAGCAGGAGTGCTTAGAGAAAGAGGGGCAGCAGAAGTCCAGACCATTGGTGCTGGAGCTCTTAACCAGGCTGTAAAAGCAGTAGCCATTGCCCGGGGTTTTGTCGCGCCGGGCGGAATCGACCTGATCTGTATTCCAGCCTTTACGGATATTGAAATTGACGGGGAGGAACGCACCGCAATCAAGCTGATTATCGAACCTCGTTGATTATCGAGCCTCGCTGAAGGAAGCTGCATTAAAACCAGCCTGCAAACTTGCACCAAACACCCTTTGGTTCTACTTATTATCAAGGGTGTTTTTTTGTGCGCTTTACCAGGTACTGATATAATACTGAAAGCAGGTTAGACCAAACCTAATAGTTAAAAGAAAAAGAGGAAAAAGAGATTGATCATATGAATACCGGACAATTAGTTGATCTACACATGCACAGCAATGCTTCAGATGGGATATTTAGCCCTGCTGAACTGCTTGAGATAGTCGGCCGGGCCGGGATTGCCGCTGTTGGATTAACCGATCACGATACGGTCCAGGGTTTGCCCGAAGCCCTGGCTGTGGCAGAAAAATATGGCCTGGAACTTGTTCCCGGGGTTGAACTGAGCGTCCTGGAAGGAAAAAGGGAGATCCATATCCTGGGCTATTACCCGGTGGATACTGAGCTGCTCAACTCAGAACTGGAAGATATCAGGGCGGAAAGATACAGCCGCATGGATAAAATTGTTGCCAGATTAAACAACCTTGGATTTAAGGTTAACCCGGAAGAAGTTTTAGCCGAAGCCGGGGATTCTGCGCCCGGCAGGCTTCATTTGGCCAGGGTGCTCTTGAGAAAAAAATATGTCCACTGTCTTGATGAGGCCTTCTCGCTTTACCTGAACCCTGATCGCGGGGCTTATGTGCCGCGTCACCTGATGACCTTGAAACGAGCTATGAATCTGTTGAGTGCTGTCAAAGCGGTGAAAGTAATCGCTCATCCCGGCGATCTTGGAAAAGCCATTATAGACAGGCTTATCCCCATGGGATTACAGGGGATAGAAGTGTTTCACCCCGATCACAGCACCGCCCAAAAACAATACTACCATGAGTTGGCCTTTTCTCAAGGACTGGTTGTTACAGGCGGTTCAGATTTTCATGGGAGCCGGGAGCGAACAGCCAGGTACCCACGGCACCTGGCTGTAGCAAGCTATTATCTTGATCAGTTGAAAAAAATTGCCTCACAGGTTGGACATGGTTAATCAAAAAGATTGCCGGCCAGGGTAGCAATCCTGGATCCCAACTGCCTGCATTCTTCTTTAGCTTCTTCATCAGGAGCGCTTATGGAAACCGCTCCGTAATGGTTTTTCCTGGTTTTGCCCTGGACAATCATTCCATGAACAAGCATGATCTGCAGGATACTCATCACTGTGGTTTCATTGCCGCCTCCAAGAGCCATGGCGCTGGCAAATGCGCCCCCGACTTTGCCTTCAAGCTTGCCGTGATATTTGACACTGCGATCAAAAAAATCTTTCATCTCAGCTGCAATAATACCGTAGTAAGTAGGTGAACCGGCAATTATTGCGTCGTAATCCAGCAGTTGCTTTGGATCAGTGTCTTTTACATCACCCAGGGTCACTTCTGCCCCGGCATTTTTTGCCCCCTCTACAACGGCATCGGCCATTTTGCGGGTGTTTCCACTGCGGCTGTGGTAAATTACCAGTACTTTAGCCATCTCAAAATCCGCTTATGCGGAACAACCTCCTTTCGATGCTAAAACCTGTAGCTTGTGGTTAGTATTCAGCTGGCAGGAACCAGGTTAGCGCAATTAGTTAGCTTTATTATGGATCAGATTATTTATTTATGCAAACACACCAAACCGGTGTTCTACTGCTGCACTGAACGAGGTCTCTTTTCATTCCCAACCCCTTATTAACGGCCTGGTAACATGATCTTTAAAGGGCATTGTTACCTGCAACTGGCGGTTTTTCGCGTTTACATCCATATAAGAAAGTGCTACAATATAGAATATGCTTCGAGGGAAGAATGGAGGTACAAACGCTGTATGGAGAATTTAGACTTTGCACTACAGGTCATGGTCCTCGGTTTTTCAGTTGTTCTGGTTACCCTTTTCGGGCTTTATGGTGTTTTAATCTTGTTTAACAGGCTTTTATACCAGCCGGTTGCTGCACCGTCCGAAAGCAAGACTGCAGCAGAAGCAGCGTCATCTCAAGTTGAAAGTCCTCAGGAAGATAACGGGCGTGTGGTTGCGGCTATCCTGGGTGCTGTATACCAGTATATGCAAACTGATCAAGCTCATTTTACCGGACCACTTAGTATTGCCGTCCAACCATCTGGTGGTGTGAAAGGCGGCAGCTGGAAATTTATTGGCCGGAAGGAACTGCTCGAAAGCAGTTTAGAGCTAGAAAATATTAGGAGGAAGAAAAAACGTGAAAACATTTAAGGTAACCGTTGACAACCAAATTTATACTGTAAAAGTGGAAGAAATAGCAGATAACTCGAACCAGGAACCTGAAAAAACGGCGAAAAACACCGGTTCCCCGGCAGTTGCTGAAAGTCCCAGGCCGGCTCCCGCTAAGGAAGCCCCGGCAGCCGGGCAGAAGCAGGAAGAAACGCCCGAGGCGGCGCCAGCGGCCGGCCAGGGCTATACTCTTAAAGCTCCGATGCCGGGCTCGGTTCTTGAAGTTAAAGTAAGTGAAGGGGATTCGGTCAAAGACGGGGATGTGCTGCTGGTTCTGGAAGCTATGAAAATGGAAAACGAACTTTCTGCTTCACAACCGGGCACCGTTTCCAGGGTCATGGTTAAGAAAGGTGATTCGGTCAACAGTGGAGACCCCTTAGTCGTCCTTACTTGAAAACATACCCGGCAAAAGACTTAACGATGAACCAGAAAGGGGTTAAGCTTAGATGACAGATTTACTGGTTGAGTTTATAAGAAGTACCGGTTATTTAAACCTGCAAGTCAATGAATTAATCATGATCGTTATAGCCTGCATCCTGCTTTACCTGGGAATTGCAAAAAAATACGAACCCTTACTCCTGGTTCCAATCAGTTTTGGGGTGCTGCTGGTTAATTTACCGCTTGGTGGCCTCATGGAACCGGGAACGGCCGAAGAAGTCGGCGGGCTCCTTTATTATCTTTCGTTAGGCCTGGAACTTGGTATTTATCCTCCCTTGATATTCCTTGGAGTCGGGGCCATGACCGATTTCGGCCCCCTCATTGCCAACCCCGTTACCCTGCTTTTGGGTGCTGCAGCCCAGTTCGGTATTTTTCTTACTTTTTTAGGAGCCATGTTTCTGGGTTTTTCTGCTCCTGAAGCCGGCGCCATCGGTATTATCGGCGGAGCTGATGGGCCGACGGCAATATTTATTGCCAGCCGTTTAGCCCCGGAACTATTAGGGTCGATTGCAATTGCCGCTTACTCGTACATGGCTTTAGTGCCCATTATCCAGCCGCCGATTATGAAGCTGCTGACCAACAAAAAAGAGCGCACCATTGTGATGGAACAGCTGCGGCCGGTGTCGCAGAAGGAAAAGATCCTGTTTCCGATCGTGGTCATCATTCTGACCGGGCTTCTGCTCCCTGCTGCCCTGCCGCTTTTGGGGATGTTGATGTTTGGCAACCTGATCAGGGAAACGGGTGTAACTGAAAGGTTAAGTAAAGGAGCTCAGAACGAGCTTAACAACATAATAGTTATATTCCTGGGCCTGACCGTTGGAGCCAAGGCTTCAGCAGTTTATTTTTTAACCCCGGATACATTAAAAATCATTGTCCTTGGCCTGGCTGCTTTTGCTTTTGGAACGGCTACAGGAGTATTGATGGCCAAACTTCTTAACCTGGTAACAGGCGGGAAAATTAACCCGCTGATCGGGTCGGCAGGGGTATCTGCAGTTCCCATGGCTGCCCGGGTATCACAGTTTGTCGGCAAGGAAGAAAACCCGAATAATTACCTCTTGATGCATGCCATGGGTCCAAACGTAGCCGGTGTTATCGGTTCTGCTGTTGCCGCCGGGATCCTGCTTTCAATCCTCGGGTAACAAGCTGCAACAGGAACGCCCCCGGTAATCCGGCGGAACCTGAGAAAAGAAATGAGGTGTTGAATTTGTCAGGGGTAAGAGCCAGATTTGCACCGAGCCCCACAGGGGAACTGCATATAGGCGGAGCGAGAACCGCTCTGTTTAACTATTTATATGTTCACAATGCCGGTGGAAAACTCATTTTAAGGATAGATGATACCGACCTGGAAAGATCCCGTTCAGATTATATCGATAAGCTGATAGCCTCCATGCAGTGGCTGGGCCTAAAATGGGATGAAGGGCCATATTACCAGTCGCAAAGGCTTGATCAGTATACCAGGGAAGCTGAACGGCTGATTTCTGAAAATAAGGCCTACCGCTGTTACTGCAGTACTGAGATGCTTGCGGACGGGCGTTCTGAAGCTAAAAAAGAAAGCAAGGCTTACCTTTACCCGGGCAGCTGCCGGAACCTGTCTGAAGGCCAGGAGGAAGAGTTCCGTAATGAAGGCAGAACGCCGGTGGTCAGGCTGTTAACACCTGAGCAAGATGTTACCGTGGTCCGGGATCAAATCAGGGGAGAGGTAAGCTTCGAGAATGCCAGTATTGATGATTTCATTATAATAAAATCAAACGGGCTGCCTACCTACAACTTTGCCAGCATCGTTGATGACCTCCAGATGGAGATAACCCACGTAATCAGGGCTGAAGAGCACCTTTCCAACACTCCAAGGCAGCAGCTGTGTGTTAATGCGCTTGGCTATGAATTGCCATATTTTGCTCATGTTCCGATGATCCTGGCTCCTGATCGCAGCAAGTTGAGTAAAAGACATGGCGCAACATCGGTTGAAGAGTTTTACTCCGAAGGTTATCTCCCGGAAGCGCTCATAAATTACATGGCCCTGCTGGGCTGGTCTCCAGGTGCCGGTGGGGAAGAGGAAATATTTTCGTTGGCGGAAATGGTAAACAGGTTTGATTTGAACAAGGTAACTAAAACTGCAGCCGTATACGATGTTACCAAGCTGAGCTGGATGAACAGCCATTACATCCGTGAATATGATCTTGATAAGCTGACCGGGGCAGCCATACCTTTTTTTGAACAACAAGGGCTGATCGAATCTCCGCTAAATAATAATGACTACGAATACCTGAAACAGGTTATTGCAACAGTGAGAGAGAGGGCAAAAACCCTGGTGGAAATGGCCGAAATATCAAGCTATTTCTACCGTGACCAGTTTGATTATGAACAAAAAGGGGTTAATAAGCACTTTGCCAAGGAGAATGCTGCCGAACATGTTCGCCGGGCAGCAGAGGAACTGGAAAAGCTTGAACCATACGATAAAGAGTCTATCGAAGCATTATACCGATCGCTGAGTGAGGATCTTGGTATTTCTACGGGCCGCTTAATCCACCCGACCAGGCTGTCTATTACCGGCCGAACAGCAGGCCCCGGGCTTTTCGATATCATGGCTTTGCTGGGCCGAAAGAGAACGGTAGAGAGGCTGAAGAAAGCAGCTGCCTTCATTGAAGGCGGGCTGACGGAACAATAACCAACAGTTTTACTTTTTATCCTTACCGGTTTGCTCTTTTTCCTGTTCTTTTATTTGATAGCCTCTTTTGAGCATTAACACAAGAATAAAGAAAATACCGATTAATATCAAACCGGAAATTAACTGCCACATAGTTTATACCCCCATTGCTTACAAATTTTAAAGCAGGCAAGCCCACTGTTTAACAAGCTGCGGGCCTGTATTTTGAAGAAAAGAAAGTGGCTGCGGGACCAGGGATCGAACCTGGGCCTGGTGATCCAGAGTCACCCGTGCTGCCGCTACACCATCCCGCAGTTCATTTTATATTATAACGATTTTGGTTATATGGATCAACCTGAAAAAGTGAAAATTAACCAGACCTGGCCCGCGAAGTCACAGGAGACGGTGTAACCGTTCCCTTAGCTTAGCTTATCATGCAACAGGGGGCAACACAGGCTGAAGTAGTTATAAAAAGCGATAGCGGGGGGCGTACTCTTCTTGTTCTATCATTTCCTGGTATACGGCGAGCATTTTTTCCGCACAGTAAGAAGATGAAATTGCTGCCACGTTTTTATAAGCGTTTTGGCTCATCCTGTCATACAGGTCCTTGTTTTCAAGCAGGTCCATTATAGCAGTAGTAAAAGAAGAAAGGGAAGGGTCGGTCAAATAGCCGTCTTCTCCATGGTAGACCATTTCTGCAGGACCAAATGCGCGGATTGCCACTACCGGCAGTCCGGTAGCCTTCGCTTCCCCGATCACCAAGCCCTGGGTTTCTGTTACCGAGGGAAACACAAACAAATCGGCGCTGGCATAGCAGTGGACTATTTTTTGCCGGGGCAGGACCCCGGTAAAAATAACCTTGTCCTCGATCCCCAGGTCCCGGCACATTCTGCGCAGGGTATTTTCCTGGGGCCCTTTACCGACCAGGACCAGGCGGCAGTCCGGGAAGTTTGACAGCACAGTGTTGAAGGCTTTGATTAAAAAGATAACATTTTTTTCCTGGCCGAGGCGTCCCACGAAAAGGAAGACCTTTTCTTCAGGTTTAACACCATAGTTTTCTTCCAACCAGCCGGGATTAAGATCGGTGAACTCTTCGAGGTCCACCCCGGTGGGTATGTTTTCGATCGGAGTTTTTACCCCGATCCGCTGCAGGTAGCTTACAATCATCTGGGATGGAGCTATAACCCTGTTGGAACGGTTGCAGAAGTTGCGGCTGATTCGTTGTACCACCTGCTTCGAGGCCTGCCTGGCAAAGGGAAAATAGTGGACGTACTGATCATATAGTGTATGGAAGGTAAAAACCAGGGGCAGTTTATAGCGCCTGGCGGCACGGGCACCCAGGCTGCCGAGCAGAAAGGGGGAGTGGCTGTGTATAATATCGAGGCCGATGTGCCTGATCGTTTTGCCCAGCTGGGTCGAGATAGGAATGGGGAGGGCGAAATCAGGCATAGTTGGCGCCGGGACGGAAATAAAGCGAAATACCCCTTCTTCTTTGGGCGGGTGCAAAAGAGGGTAGTCCGGTCCGAATATATAGACCTGATGGCCGCGATTATTAAATTCCCGGGAAAAGAGTTCAATTGACCTGACAACACCGCTGGTATAGGGACGGAAACTGTCGGTAAAAATGCCTATTTTCAAGCTGGATTCTCCTCCCTAATAGTTTTCATGAGCCTGCGCATAAAGTAAATCAGAGATTTCCATGGCCCTGGTTTTGTCTTCGCTGTGGCCGTATTTTTCAAGCACTTCTATATTTTTTTGGTACCATACTTCCAGTTCTTCCAGTTTAGACTGGCTCAGGTTGTAATCATCCGGAGAGTCGGCAAAAACTGTGGAGAGAGGGAGGATGCGGTGGCGCCAGTCGCGGTGGACCCAGGTAACTTCATAATCTACACCACTGATCCAGGCCTCTCCCGTATCTTTGTTCTTGGTCAGATCAATATCCAGGAGAGCACCATATTCCACAAACGGTGATTGGTTGTGGGGGTAGTGCTGGTTGGACAGGAAATTACCGAGCGAATAAATGGCCAGTGCTGCTCTTTCTTCCCCATTTTCATCTTCGTTAAAAAACCACTCCAGGGGCTGGATATAATGCGGATGGCCTCCCATGATCAAGTCGGCTCCGGCTGCCGCCAGCTGTGAAGCCACATCCCGCAGGCGCTGGGGCTGCGGTTCGCTGACATACATATTGCCCCAGTGCGGGAAAACGGCAACCAGGTCGGCCCCGTGCTCTCTGGCAGTATTTATATCCTCAATGACAGGTGTGATATCCTGAAATTCGGGTGTATGGTTAACACAGTATTCATGGCCTTCAGGTACTGGAATGCCGTTCAGTCCGTACGTATAGCCGATGAAGGCAATCTCAACCCCATCATGTTCAATGATCGTGGGGGTATCCCGCTCTTCCTGGCTTTTATATGCGCCGAACGTTTCAATGCCCAGACCCCGCACATGGGAAAGGCTGTTCATCAGGCCTTCGTAACCCCGGTCCATAGTATGGTTGTTGGCCATGGTGAGGGTGTTAAAGCCGGCTTTTTTTAAGGCTTCTGAAAATTCCTGGGGCGCGTTAAATTCGGGAAAACCGGTATACCCGGTTACCCCCCAGGCAACAGAGCGGATCTCCGGACCGGCCTGGGCGGTTTCCAGGTCGCCGACAGTTATATCGCCTTCCTGCAGGTAAGGTTTAATGATTTCAAAGCTAGGAGTAAAGTCATAGTTACCGTCACCCAGGTGCGCCTGTTCTATTTGCGGGACATGGGCGGTAATATCGCCGGCTACGATCATATTGACAGTACGCAAATCGGGCTCCGGCTCTTCAGCTATTTCCTCCGCTGGTTCAGGATCTTCCCCGGTTTCTATGGTCCCGTTTTCTTCAAGTGTTTCTTGCTCCTGCTGTTCACCGGCCATGGCTGCTGCTGCCATATCGAAAAGCTCTCCCGGCGGGAAAGTATCGCCGGCGCGCATGCCAATATTAAAAGACAGGGCTAACAGCACCAGGGCCAGTATAATGAAATAGATTCTACGCATAGTTCAAACCACCATCCTCCGGGTTTATGATTTATTACTGCCCAACCTTGCTTTATTTTGAAGCAGATAGAACTATTTTTGTGAAAGCCATACAACAGCCCTGTACAACCAGGGCCACTGGGCTCCGCCTTCTCCATCCGGGCTGAAATCGGGAGATTCAGCAGAGTATCCACCGATCTCCGGATGAGGACCGAGGAGAAGGTATTTGCCGGCGCCTTTGCTTCCGGCAATAATCGCCGGTTCACTGTTTACTTGATAGCGGGCCAGGACGGTAACAGAATCATTATCATATGGTTCGAAATAGGGCCCGTCAAAATAATACATCTCTTTTTCCAGGTTGAAACCCTGGTTCACCGGGTGTCCTTCTTCCAGTTCGACAATACCGGTTTCGCCCCAGCCTATCTGCCCGGCCAGCGGCCCAACACCTTTTCCGTCAAAAAGGTGCAAAGGATATTCATAATCGGTTCCCTGCCAGCGCAGGATATCCGAGGCATAATAAGCTCCGGCGCAGCTGCCTATGAACAAGCCGCCGTCGCTGACAAAGTCCCGGATATTGGAATGATCATTGATGTAATGCTTATACTCGGCAGCAAAACCGCCTGGAAACCATAACAGGTCATAGTGGTTTTCTAAATCAAGACTTACGGCTTCATTTTCCTCAAAACTCGACCATTCAAACTCATAGTGATCCAGAAAATTTCCGGCAACCTCTACATTTTCCTTCCAGCTTCCTTTGCCGGTGTAAAGACCTACCCGGGGCAATTCTGGACCAGGATCGACTTCCATATTATTACATTTTTCACCCTGCTCCAGGTCGCCGTTGTTCCTGTTGCCCTGTTCCTGTTGATCCGGGCACGGTAACTCCAATTCCGACTCCTGTTCTGCCGGTTGTTCCCGGGCTTCCGGTTCAGGATCGGGTCTGGCATCCTGGTTTGAACAAGAAGATAAAAGCAGGGAGGAGGCAGCCATATAGAGAATTAAGGCCAGACCAAAAGTATACCGGTTTATCTTTGGCTTAATATGTGCAACAACCAAATAGTATACCTCCAGGTAGGTTGTTAAAATGGCTCAGAGGCCGTTTATTTAGTTCCATAATATACCGGCTGTAATAACAGTGGATATTTTAGGCCGATGAGCTTACCACAGTCGGCAAAACCATGGGCCCGGCAAAGATGCGCAAAAAAAATAACCAGCATACAAACCAGCGCTGTACTATTATCTCAAGTGTAATTATATCAGTTTATGATAAAAATATACANGGGATCGCCAGGGATTAAAAGGTGATTTAAAGGACTCGCAGGTTATCCTTTAAGCTTTAGGGGCCGGGTCCCACCTGTAGCTTTAAATCACGCTCCCCCTTCTTGTTAACATAAGATGTATTATCGGAAGTTAAATCAGGAGATATCAGGCCCTCTCATTTGCTGCTTCCCCCCTCTCCACTGCAAAATAAGACTAAAAGAATGTTAAACGTTTTTTCTCCAGTGGTTTAGAATGGATTCAAAAGAAGCGCCGCATTTGGGACAGTTTTGCTTGTACCTGAGGATATATGAACACCGGCTGCATTTTAAAGCAGGTATTTTTCTCTGCCCGGTTTCCTCTTCTGGCTCCATCTCCATAGAGATAGCCGGTTCGCCGTTATTTTCGGTTTCAGGTCCAGGATTGGTCTGCTGCCCGGCCCCATCTTGTTCCCCGTGATCACCCCTGCTATTATTCTCCTGTTTGCGGTCCGCCGTGTGGCAGGCGTTATTATCTGAAATACTGTTAATGCGTATATCGTTATTATTTCTTGGCTCTGCAGGGTTATGATTAAATCCCTTCTCTTTTCCGTTCATCTCTTTTTCGCCCCAGTTTCTGCTATTATTGTCAGTATTTTCAGTCACACCCTCCTCCTTTCCCTCTTCTTCCTGCCCCCCTCCTTTTCCTTCTTTCCAGTTATTGTAATTACAATCGTTTCCGGGTAGCTTTAGACCTGGTTTTTCTTCAGCCGGGATCCCGCTCCGCCTGTAGCCAAGGATGTCATAATAAGTCATGCTGTGTTCACTGAACAAGTGTTTGATATATGATTGGGTGGTGGAAGCATCCCTGTGGCCGAGGGCGTTTTGAGCCAGGCGAATATCGTTTGTTTCCCTGATTAAATTTACAGCAAAAGTACTGCGCAATAAATGGGGATGAACGTCTTTTTTTATTCCGGCTTTACGAGATAGCCTTTTTACCATTTCCCGCAGGTAGCGATCTTTTAATGGCTTGCCTTTTAAGGTGGAGAAAAAAATACTGCTTTCAGGAGGTCTCAACCGGTCCCATTTTTTTAAAAGTTCCACCAGTTCCTCATCCAGCCACAGGGTCCGCTCTTTTGCCGCTCCGCTTTCGGCAACGTGGATTTTGCCCTCTTCCCAGTTTATATCTGTCTTCAATAAGGCAAGGACTTCACCGACCCGCAGGCCGGCCTTTAACATTAACAGCAGCATACAGAGGTTGCGCAAACCGGTTGGCGCTTTTTTGTTTGGCTGACTGAGTAAAGCGGCCTGTTCGCTGCTGCTCAAAACCGTTATCCTTCTTTGAGGGGTGGGCATGGTTTTCACCGCTCTAGCGATTTATATCATAATACCGTAAATAATAAATAAGGAATTATATTGCTGGTAAACCGGGTTCAAGCTAAGGTATGATTACGGAATTATATGTATATTCTGATCTATTTATCCCTTTTTGTCAAGTAAAAACGGTACTTTATCTGGCTATGCTAAAACGGCATTTCTGCTCAGTCTACAGGCGCCTGGTATTACCGGCCTGCTTAAAAAAACTTGAGTGATCATAAAGCGCTAGCTGGTAATACCGGTGAAGCCAAGCCTGGAGCGGTTTGGAGGGATCTAGGGCTGCACCGGGTGATCGCCCAGGATGAGTTCTTCAAAAAATTTTGCTTGACAAGGGCATTTATTTTCGGTAATCTTACAATAATTGATCAGGCAAAAGGCTGTGATCGGAAGCAGTAGCAGGGAAAGTCATCCTCAGAGAGTCACCGGTTGGTGCAAGGTGGCATGGTTAAGCCTGTGAACTCATCCGTGAGCCGCCAACCGAAACCGGACTTTTAAAGCCGGAATTAGGATTGGCCGGAGACTTCCGTTATCTTAAAGAGTGGGCGGTAGATGTTGTGCCGCCAAGAAGAGTGGTACCGCGAAAATACTTTCGTCTCTTAGGCGAAAGTTTTTTATTTATTATATATATTACAAATACTGGAGGAGATGGCAATGAATGATCAAGTGGCTGTGAAAGGTTCAGGCGAGGCTGAAAAAATCTACCTGTTCGACAGCACCCTGCGTGACGGAGAACAGACTCCCGGCGCACGCCTCAACCTTGATGAAAAGGTAGAGGTCGCCCGGCAGCTGGCCCGCCTTAATGTTGACATTATCGAGGCCGGGTTTCCGATTTCTTCGCCGGGAGAGCTGAAGGCGGTCCAGGAAATATCGAGGCAGGTTAAAGGCCCGACTATCTGCGGCCTGGCCAGGGCGGTCAAGGATGATCTTGATGCGGCCTGGGAAGCGATAAAAGAGGCGGAAAAACCCAGGCTCCATGTCTTCCTGGGTGCCTCAGCTATCCACATGCAGCACAAGTTCAACAAAGACCAGGACCAGATTTTGGAGCAGGCAGTCGATGCGGTTAAATATGCCGCCCGCTTTACCGATAATATCGAATATTCCCCGGAGGATGCCAGCCGGGCCGATGAGGAGTATCTTTACCGGATGATTGAAGCAGTTATAAAAGCCGGAGCCACGGTTATCAATATTCCCGATACGGTCGGTTATGCCGTTCCTGAAGAATTTGGCGGGTTGATCCGCCGGATCAGGGAGAACGTCACCAATATTGACCGGGCCATGATCAGTGTCCACTGTCACAACGACCTGGGCCTTGCCGTAGCCAATTCCCTGGAAGCAATTAAAAACGGGGCCCGCCAGGTGGAGTGCAACATAAACGGCATCGGTGAAAGGGCCGGAAATGCTTCTTTGGAAGAAATAGCTGTTTCCCTGCGAATCCGGCAGAACTATTTCCCCTATTATACCGACCTTGATTTTTCTGAAATATACCGGACCAGCCGCCTGGTTAGTAAGTTGACCAATATCTCTATTCCGGTTAACAAGGCGGTGGTCGGCCTTAACGCCTTCTCGCACTCATCCGGTATTCACCAGGATGGAGTCTTAAAGCACAAAGATACTTATGAAATTATCGATGCCGAACTGATCGGAGGAAGTGCGGCCAGAATGCTCCTCACTGCCCGCTCCGGCCGGCATGCTGTCCTTGACCAGCTTAAAAAACTTGGTTTCTCTTTGAACAAAGATCAGCTGAACGTGATCTATGATCATTTCGTCAGCCTCGCCGATAAAAAGAAAGAGATTTATCCTGAAGATTTGGAAGCCCTGGTGCTAGATCACATATTTGCTGCAGAACCGCGCTACAGGCTTGATTACCTGCAGACGGTAAGCGGCAGTAAGAGTGTCCCGGCAGCAGTGATCCGGCTTATGAAGGAGGATGGAAATACAATTGAAGAGGTTGCCGTCGGTTCCGGACCAATTGATGCCGCCTATAACGCTATTAACAAGATTACCGGACTCAGCGTCGGCCTGGAAAAATACAAGATCAATGCTGTGACACAGGGCCGCGATGCCCTCGGAGAAGTCCAGGTCAACCTTTCATACCAGGACCGGACCATTACCGGCCGGGGGACCAGCACCGATATTATCGAGGCCAGCGTTAAAGCATATTTAAACGGGCTCAATAAACTGCTTAAAATAAATGGATATGGTTAAAATTGCGGAATAAAGACCAAAACCAACACAAACAATCGTTTGTTTTCTCAGACAAATGATGCTATAATCGAAAACATACTCCATCTTGAAAGGGTGATTCTTTGGAACCGTTAACGGAGAAGCAAAAACGGGTCATGGAATTCATTGAACGGGAAGTTAAACGCTGGAATTATCCTCCCTCTGTGCGGGAAATATGTAAAGCGCTTAATATAAGCTCTACAGCAACCGTGCACGGGCACCTGGACACCCTGGAAAGCAAGGGGTACATTTCCAGGATGGCCACCAAGCCAAGGGCAATTAAACTGATTAAAAATGCTGACGGGGAAGTTATTGCCGACCCGGAAGAAAAATGTATTTTTGCTCCTCTCGTTGGAAGAATCACCGCCGGGCAACCGATCCTGGCTGAAGAAAATAAAGAAGGCCTTTTTCCCATCCCTTCGACAATCTCAAACGATGAAAACTGTTTTGTTTTGAGAGTGGCAGGTGACAGCATGATCGGGGCCGGGATTAATGACGGCGATTACGTGGTTGTCAGGCAGCAGAATAATGCCGAAAACGGTGAAATTGCAGCGGTTTTGATTGAAGACGAAGCTACAGTTAAGCGTATTTATATTGAAGAAAACAGCTACCGCTTGCAGCCTGAGAATGAGGCTTTTGAGCCGATCACAGCCCGTGAGGTTGAGATCCTGGGCAAGGTAATCGGCTTATTCCGCCGGATTTAACCCCGGATAATTAGCGCTGCCCGGCTGCCCCGGCATTATAACAGCTTCTTATGAACCGGTAAAGGGCTCCAGTTTTTTTGCCAGTGCGGGATCAACATCGACGATTATTTCCAGGTGATCTGGCCTGGTCACAACACTTTGCACATCACCGTGATCCTGCAGCTCGGAGTAGAGCTTACCTTCGCTGTACGGCAAATACAGCTTTAAATTGCGCCGCTGGTTACTCAGGTAATCAGCGATGTTTTCTTTTAGCTCCTCCAGGCCCTCCCCGGTCAAAGCAGATATAAATGAAGCTGAAGGAAACTCTCTTTCCAGGAAACTTTTTTCGGAAATGTCGTCTACCAGGTCGATCTTGTTGAAAACCAGGAGTTCGTGCTTGTAGTAGTCAGGATCAATGACAGCCAGGTGGCTGCGGACAATTTCAATTTGCTTCAGGTACTCAGGATGGCTCAGATCCACAACATGCAGCAGTATATCGGCGGCGACCAGTTCTTCGAGGGTGGCCTGAAAGGCGGTGATCAGCTGCTCAGGCAGTTTTTCAATAAAACCGACGGTGTCAGTAAATAGGACTTCCTTGCCTCCGCTTAACCGGCCGCGCCGGACCGTCGGATCGAGCGTGGCAAAGAGTTTGTCTTCAGTATAAAGGTCGGCCCCGGTCAGGGCGTTGAGCAGGGTTGATTTGCCGGCATTGGTATAACCGACCAGGCTGACAATATTCTGACGGTTGCGCTTCCGGCGCTGCCTGTGCAGGGCACGGTGCTTGCGCAGGGATTTTATTTCTTTTTTCAGATCGGTGATCCGCTTCCTGATAACACGCCTGTCTACTTCCAGCTGGGTTTCACCGGGGCCCCTGGTCCCAATTCCGCCCCCAAGACGAGACAGCTGGTTACCCAGGCCGATCAACCGGGGCAGGAGGTAGTGCATCTGGGCCAGTTCCACCTGCAGCTTCCCCTCTCTTGAAAGGGCTCTCCGGGCGAAAATATCCAGGATCAGGTTAGTCCTGTCGATTACCTTGGCATCAATCACCTGGTCCAGGTTCCTGATCTGCGAAGGAGAAAGCTCGTCGTTAAAAATAACCATATCTGCATCATGCATCTGGACCAGGGCGGATAGCTCTTCAGTTTTGCCTTTTCCAATATAGTTGGCCGGATCCGGGGCGTCTCTCTTTTGGGTAACCCGGGCTCCTACTTCCGCTCCTGCTGTTTCAGCCAGGAGTTCCAACTCCTCCATGGAACGCTCGATATCATCACCGGGCCGATTAGTTTCCAACCCGACCAGGATCGCTTTTTCTTCATGTTCTCTCAGTTCCTCACACCTCTCTTGAATCCATACCGTCCTGCTCCTGATTGACGGGCGGCAGGGGCAATCTGCAAGAAAAGACACTTGCCTGGCAGTGCCTTTTCTAAAGCGGTGCTTTTATGAAAGATTAACTAATTGCAGTATTCTCGTCTCCAGGGATCCCTTCGTCCACTGCTCCTGTCCCGGCACTTTCCTTCTCTTCGGAGGTTTCTTCTTGCCTGAGGTTGATATTGCGCATCGGTATGATAGTTGATACGGCATGCTTATAGACCAGCTGTTGTTTGCCATCTACTTCGAGGAGTAGGGTGAAACTGTCAAAACTACGCACAACACCTTTAATCTGGTAGCCGTTAATCAAAAACACAGTGCTCAACATGTTCTCTTTACGAATCTGGTTTAAAAAAGTATCCTGCAAATTGATTGCGCCTTTCATAGATCGGGCTCCCTTCTTTTCTTTTTCTATCTAAAACCAGGCTCTTTCTTAGTTATTCGCCCGGGCTGGTGTTAAATCCTTCACTTTAAAGCAAATATTTTCTGTTAAATTATCAAGATCTGTTTGTTCGGTAATTTTTAACCATTCAATATCTTTATAGCGGCGAAACCAGGTTAACTGCCGTTTGGCCAGGTTGCGGGTCTGTTTTTTTATTTCTCTTACTGTATATTCCCAGCTGCTGCTCCCCTGGAGATATTCCAGCAGCTGCCGGTAGCCCAGGATTTGCAAACCGGGATGATTTTCATGGTAACCTTTTTCATGCAGGAGGCGGACTTCATCAAGCCATCCCGCTTCCAGCATTTTATCAACCCTTCTTTCAATTTTATCATATAACACTTCACGATCCATGTACAGTCCGAAGATGACTGGGTCATAGGGCCGTTTACTGCCTGCTGTTCTGGCAACCTGTTCCGATATCGGGCGTCCTTCTAAGTCATATACTTCAAGGGCCCTGATAATACGCTTCCTGTCGTTGGGGTGAATCTTGGAGGCGGCTTCCGGATCGATGGTTAGCAATTTTTCATAAAGGGTTCCCAGCCCTTCTGCAGAGGCCAGCCGCTCATAATGATCCCGGATCTGCTGGTTGGCCCCCTTTTGACCAAAGGCATAGCCTTCGATGACCGCGTTGATGTAGAGCCCGGTTCCGCCAACCAGGAACGGTATTTTTTTTTCCTGCCAGAGTTTATTTATAATTTTTCCTGCCTGGTGCTGGTAATCGGCTGCACTGAAGCAGCAGTCGGGTTCGACGATGTCAATTAAGTGATGCGGGGCAGCTCTTTTTTCCTCTTCGGAGGGTTTGGCCGTTCCAATATCCAGGTAGCGGTAAACCTGAGCTGAATCGGCGCTGATTATATCAGTTTGCAGCCGCCGGGCCACTTTTACTGCCAGGGCAGTTTTGCCGGCGGCAGTAGGGCCAACCAGGACCAGCAGAGGGATCTTTCGTTTCTGCTCCTGCTCTGTATCGTTTTGATTAACAGGCATGCTTTAATCCTCTCTTCCCCTGCCGCTGCGGTGAAAGCTTTTATCAAGGTCACTGCGGTTAAAGCTGATCACCGTAGGGCGTCCGTGGGGACAGTAACCGGCCTGGGGGGTTTTTTCCCACTGCCGGAGCAGCTGTTCCATTTCCTCCCTGGACAGGGCCTGTCCGGCTTTAATTGACTTATGGCAGGCTATGGTAATTAAAATAGTATCCCGGGGGTCACGGTCCGGTTCATTTTCAGCCTTGACCAGGTCTTCAATCAGGTCGTAAACCTCAGTCCTGCTGATATTTTCCCGAAAGGCAAAAGGCACCGCCCGGACCTGGTATTTATTCTCCTCGAGTTGTTCAAGTTTAAAACCGGATTGCTCCAGCAGAGGCAGCAACAGCGGTAAGCGTTCGCACCAGGCCGGCGGGAGATCCAGGACTAACGGGATTGTCAACTGGGCTTTGTTGGTACCGGAAGAGTGATAATCGTGGTTTTTTAGCTGGTTGTAATGAATTCTTTCATGGGCGGCATGCTGGTCTACGAGCAGGAGCTGTTCTCCTCTCTGAGCCACCAGGTAGCTTTGCATGAACTGGCCGATTAAGTGCAAATCGCCCGTGGATCGGGCCGGTTCTTCTTTAACCTGATCTAGTTCTGGATCTTGAGCCTTACCGCTGGGGCCGGGAGCTAATGGCGATGCTTCCAGGAAAGCCGCTTTCCGGTTGATTACCCTGTAGTCTCCTGGCGCGGTTTTGCCAGGTAAACGGTCCGCCTTCCAGGCTTCATTGCTGCTTTTTTTAGCAGTAGTGCTCGCACTATTACGGGCGCCCGGCGGTATAGCTGCCTCCGGCCATGCGGGGTGCTTATGCGTACCCTGCAGGGCCATCTTGACCGCTTTAAAGGTCAGGCCTTTAATTACTTCTGGTTTCTGAAAGCGGATTTCAATTTTAGCCGGATGGACGTTCACATCAATTACTTCCGGTGGAACACTCAATTTAAGGATAGCCAGGGGATGGCGCTGCCTGGGCAGCAGGTCTTCATATCCCCTTTCCAGGGCGTTTATAATCATGGCGTCTTTGACCAGGCGTCCGTTTATCACCAGTGTAATCCAGCGCCGGGACGACCTGGTCATGTGGGGTGCTGATATAAATCCGTTTATATTATATCCGGTACTAATATCTTTGCGATCCACTTCGATCATGGTTTCGGCGGTTTCGCTGCCGTACAAAGAGCCGATCACGTGGCGCAGAACTCCGTCCCCGGGTGAACTGAACAGGACCCTCCCTCCACTCTTTAAAGTAAAGGCTGCCTGTGGATTGGTGAGAGCCAGTTCAGAAACCAGGGTGCTTATACGGGTAGTTTCGACATTGTCGGCCCGCAGGAATTTAAGGCGGCCGGGGGTGTTGTAGAATAAATCCCTGACTTCAACCCGGGTTCCCACTGGAGAACCAGTATCATCCTGCCCGATAATCTCACCGCCCTCAACTATAATCCTGGTTCCGGAAAGGGCTGTTTCAGTCCTCGAAGTCAGCCGGACCCGGGCTACGGCGCCAATGCTGGGCAGGGCCTCGCCACGAAAACCGAGGCTGGCCAGGTTTTCCAGGTCGTCGAGCACTGTAATCTTGCTGGTGGCAAACCGCTTAAATGCCAGCGGCAGGTCTTTTTCTTCAATGCCCTGACCGTTATCGGTTACGCAGATCAGGCTTTTGCCGCCATTTTCAATATCCAGATCCACCCTGGTGGCGCCTGCATCGAGGGCATTTTCCACCAGTTCTTTAACTACTGAAGCCGGGTTTTCGATAACTTCGCCGGCGGCAATTTGTTCGGCCGTATTTTTGTCGAGCACTTTAATAGCCATTATTAATCAGGCTCCTTTCCCGCATCTTCACGCTCGTATTCCAGGAGCTGTTTTTGCAGTTCGTAAATCTTCTCCAGGGCTTCAAGAGGGGTAATTCGGTTTACATCAACTTCTTTCAGCTGTTCAACCACATCCAGTTCCCGGCTGTAATCGGAAACCGGTTCGGAGACCATCGGCAGCAGGCTTAACTGGTGCCCGCCTGCTGTGGAAGCAGCATTCTCCAGTTCGTAAAGGATTTTCTCGGCCCTGATCAATACTTCTAAGGGTACTCCGGCCAGGCGGGCCACATTGATCCCGTAGCTTTTATCCGCCTTTCCTGGAATTAGCTGCCTCAGGAAAATAACCTGCCTGCCTTTTTCTTTAACTGCGATGGTGTAATTTTTTACCCCGGGCAAATCCCCTTCCAGGTTGGTCAGCTCGTGATAGTGAGTTGAGAAGAGCGTTTTGGCTTTAATATCGCTGCTGATATATTCTAAAACACTGCGTGCTATGCTCATCCCGTCGTAGGTGCTGGTCCCTCTCCCGATTTCATCGAGAATGATCAGGCTGTCCGGGGTAGCCTCTTTAAGGATGCTTGCGGTTTCCTGCATTTCGACCATGAAGGTGCTCTGGCCCCTGCTGAGATCATCGCTGGCTCCAACCCGGGCAAAAACCCGGTCTAAAACTGGCAGTTTAGCTTCGCTGCCGGGAACGAAACTGCCCATTTGCGCCATGATGGAAAGTAAAGCGGCACTGCGAATATAGGTGCTTTTTCCGGCCATGTTAGGTCCGGTAATAACCAGCAGGTACTGGCTGCGGTCCATGTGAATATCATTGGGCACAAACCGTTCAAATACTGTTTGCTCCACCACCGGGTGGCGGGCTTGTTTAACGATCATGTTTTTGCCGCTGGAAAACACGGGGCGGCAATAACCGTGCCTCTCCGCCACCTCAGCCAGGCCCTGGGTGCAGTCCAGGCGGGCCAGGTTGTGGGAAGCAGAGAGCAGTTGTTCGGTGTAAGTTCCCACTGTGCTGCGCAATTCTTCGAATAATGTATATTCCAGGGCGGCCTGCTTTTCGCGGGCCCCGGTAATTTGCTCTTCCATCCGCTGCAGCTCCTCGGTTGTGAACCGTTCTGCATTGACCAGGGTTTGTTTACGGTGGTACTCCGGTGGGACCAGGCTGAGGTTTGTTTTGGTTACCTCAATGTAATAGCCAAAGTTTCGGTTGTAGCCGATCCGCAGGGATTTTATTCTCGAACGTTCCCGTTCCTTTTTTTCAAAATCGAGGAGCAGGGTATTGCTTTCCTCGGAAAGATTTTTCAAGCGATCCACTTCTTCATTATAACCGCTTTTAAACAGGCCTCCGTCTTTTAATGAAAGCGGCGGGTCTTCCACCAGGGCTGTATCGATCAGGCTGTGCAGATCTTTAAAATCGGGAATGCTGCCTGTGATCTCTTTAAGCAGCGGTGCGTCAAATTCTCTGCATTTATATTCCAGCATTTCGATTTGAGCCAGGGTTTTTTTCAGGGCTGCCAGGTCCCGGGCGTTAATGCGCTGGTACGATAAACGGCTGCAGAACCGCTCCAAATCAAAGACATCCGCAAGTAAATTACGCAGCTCTTTTCTTTGCAGCGGTTTATGAAGCAGTTCTTCCACGGCATCAAGCCTTTTTTCGATTGTTTTTTTCTTGATCAGGGGCAGTTCAAGCCGGCGTCTTAATAGGCGCCTGCCCATGGCCGTCACACAGCGGTCGATCAGGTCCAGGAGGCTGCCCTTTTTGCCGCCTTCCCGCAGGGACCGGGTTAATTCCAGGTTGCGGCTGGTAACATTGTCGATAATCATGTTGCGGTTGGTGAAGTAAAGGTTAAGGCGGCGGAAATGCTTATCGCCAACCGGCAGCTGCTGCAGGAGCTGCAGGTAGGCCAGCGTAGCCGCACCGGCTGAAGCGGCCAGCGGGTACTGTTCAAGGTCGAGGTTTTCCCAGGTATGATCATCCCACTGGCCCTGGATTAGTTTTTTAGCATCTTGCTGTTCCGGGATATATGTTAGCTGTTCAATCAGGCCGCCTTGCTTTAAAGCAAGCTGCTTGCGACAAAGCTGTTCAGTTTCTGGCGACCCGCAGAGCAGTTCGGAGGGCTGGAGCCGGTATAGTTCATCGGCGATATTTTCCCAGGCTCCTTCCCCTTTTTGTTCGGTAACCTGGAAATCGCCGGTGGAGATATCCACTGCGGCCAGACCGTAGTAATCGCTGCCCCGGTCAACTACCGTGACCAGGTAGTTATTGCGGCTTTCTTCCAGCATTTCCGGGTCCGTAATTGTACCGGGAGTAAGAATGCGGGTTATTTCGCGTTTCACCAGGCCCCTGGCCTGACCTGCATCCTCTACCTGCTCGCAGAGAACGATTTTATAGCCCTTGCCGAGCAGGCGGTTCAGGTATGCTTCGGCGGAATGGATGGGCACCCCGGCCAGGGGTATGGGATCCTCGCTGCCTGCATCTCTTGATGTGAGGGCAATGTCCATTTCCCTGGCTGCAACCCGGGCATCTTCAAAAAAAAGCTCATAAAAATCGCCCACCTGGAACATGAGCAGCTTATCAGGATGCTGTTCTTTAATAGCCTGGTATTGTTTCATCATCGGACTGGTCCGGTTCAATACGGCTCTCCTTCCGTCTCTCCAAACAGGTTCCAGGTTCTTGCTTCGGTTATGTGCACCCTGGTTAATTTACCACTCAGGCTTTCCGGGCCTTTAAAATGGACCAGTTTGTTGGTCCTGGTCCGGCCGGTTTGCAACTCCGGGTTGCTTTTGCTGGGGCCTTCAACCATGACTTCCAGGGAGGTGCCTGCCAGGCGTTCATTTTCTTCCAGGCTGATTTTCTGCTGGATTTTATTCAATTCCTGCAGCCGCTTTTCTTTTTCTTTGTAGGTGGTGGTATCGGTTAATTTTTCCGCCTTTGTTCCCCGGCGGGGGGAATAGATAAAAGCGAAAGCGCTGTCGAAGCGGACCTGTTTTAACAGGTCCAGGGTAGCGGCAAAATCTTTTTCCCTTTCCCCGGGATAACCGACTATAATATCAGTAGTGATTGATACCTGGGGGATATCCTTTTTTATCTCCCGCACTAAATCCAGGTATTGTTCGCGGGTATAGCGGCGGTTCATTTTTTCCAGGATCCTGTTGCTGCCGGACTGGGCCGGCAGGTGGAAATGTTCGCATATTTTTTCGCCCCGGGCTACTACGTCAATTAATTCAGGCGATAAATCCTTGGGATGGGAGGTCATGAAACGGATTCTTGACAGCCCTTCGATCCGGTTTAATTCATCCAGCAGGGTCGCGAAAGTTGGCTTATCGGGCAGATCGTGACCGTAGGAGTTTACGTTCTGGCCGAGTAGAGTTAGCTCCCGGTAGCCTTCAGCGGCCAGGCTTGAAGCCTCGGCAGCTATATCAGAAAGCTTCCTGCTGCGCTCCCGGCCCCGCACATAGGGAACAACGCAGTAAGCGCAAAAATTGTTGCAGCCGTAAATTACAGGCAGCCAGGCGTGGAAGGTGCTGGCCCTTCTGGCCGGCAGGCCTTCCCGCCCGTCATAATCTTCCTCGATATCGACAATTGTCTCCCGTTCCCGGTAGGCCCGGTCCAGCAGCCC
>SL_5KL_010_SEDDRAFT_10000036_pt1 | contig 68139 bp, 61 predicted proteins | sample SodLakKL_010_SED_FD_9118 | JGI IMG/M metagenome (IMG submission 9118)
GCTTGAGCCGGTCGAAGATCAACAAGCCGATGACGAGCGTCAGCGCGATCGAGGGGCCCATGTAGGTGAAATTGTAAGTAAGGGAATACTCGAGGACGGGGGTGCCTTCCGGTGCGTACTCGCCGAAGAACACCACGCCGCTCACGACGTGGAGGGCGAAACGCAGGATGCCGGCCGCAAGGATTCCGAGACCGAAATAGACGGCGCTCTCTCGGCCCATGCGGAAGAACCACGCCGCGGAGGCAAGAGCGCCGAAGGCGAGGAGGTAGTCCAGAAAGAACGACCCCCAGTGCAGGGCGAGTCCGGAAAGCAGGAAGTTCAGGACACCGAAGATCATGCCCCCGAGCAATCCACGGAGGAAGCCCTGTCGATAGGCGAGGATGATCAACGGCAGCATCGTGATGTCGATGCTGCCGCCCTGCGGCTGCCTCGGCAGGATGCGGAAGGCGAATTCGATGACGACGGCCACGGCGATAAGCAGAGCCGTCTCGGTCAACTGTCTGCTGGTGGGGTTCATGTAATCACTCCCTTCAGGATAGAAAAAGGGTTCTGTTCCGCCTAGGAACAAAACCCTCGTGTGTGCAAAGATTTCTTCCTACGCTGGCATTACCCAGATCAGGTAGGGTCCGTCCTAGTTCCAAGGACGTCTCAGCCTAGTACTCTAAGCTCCCCGTGTTTAAACGACAACCTCATTATAACATGCCTCGTGCTGCTGACAACCGTCATACATCCCTAATTCAGGAACACCTGGAACTCAAGCGTATGACCATCGGGGTCTTCGGCGAAGAAATGGTAGAGCTTGAATTCATCGTTGAGCTTGGGCTGGGTGATCGAGGAGACCTCGGTCTTCAGCCGCTCATACATCCGTTCGACTTCAATCTTGCGTTCATAGACAAAGGCGATGCAGGTCGAGTTCGCATGATGCGCCGGGTGGTGCGTGCAGAAACCGATCTTGCCGTGCCCGTCCAAGTCGTAGATGAGGCACTTTCCCTGGTCCTTGTAGAGAGTGAGGCCCAGTACGTCCCCATAGAAGCGACGGACGGCGGTGAGGTCGTAGGTCTTGTAGAAATGGATCACGTCTTTCATCGTGAACGCCTCGCTTTCATTCGACGATTTCGAGAATGAGAGGCGGTTTCTCGACATGCTCGCCCGTGATCTCGAAAGCGTCGAGGATAGTCTTGAGTTCGTCGTCGATGCCTTCCTTGTTGGTGTAGACGTAGGCGAGTTCCTCGCCTTTTGCGACTTTATCGCCGACTTTCTTGTTCAGCACGATGCCGACGTTGGGGTCGATGTCGTCGTCCTTCGTCGAGCGCCCGGCACCCAGCCGCATCGCGGAGAGGCCGATCGAAAGCGCATCAAGCCGTTTGACGTAGCCCTCGGATTCACTCTTGACAGAGACGATGCCCTTGACGTCGACGAAGTCGTTCAGATCGGGAAGCTCGCCGCCCTGCGCCTTGATCAGCTGCTTGAAGCGATCGCTCGCTTCCAGGTTGGAGACTTTCTCCTTGAGGAGCTCGCGCGCCGCGTCCGAACTGTCTGCAAGCTCCGCGTCCCGTACAAGATAACTGCCGATCTCCGTGCAGAGGCGTTCGAGGTCGGCCGGACCGTTACCCTGCAGGGTCTGGACGGCTTCGATCACCTCGAGGCGGTTCCCCACGGCGTAGCCGAGGGGCTGGGACATGTCGGTGATGAAAGCCGTGACGCGCTTGCCGAAGTTGCGGCCGATCTTGACCATGATCCGGCTCAGCTCCCGCGCATCGTCGAGGGTCTTCATGAAGGCGCCCTCGCCGATCTTGACATCGAGCACGATGGCATCGGAGCCGCTCGCAAGCTTCTTGCTCATGATCGAGGCGGCGATGAGGGGGATGCTCGGGACCGTGCCCGTGACGTCGCGAAGGGCGTAGAGCTTCTTGTCGGCCGGCGCAAGCGAGGCCGTCTGGCCGGCGATCGAGATATTGATGTCGTTGACCTGCTCGATGAACTGCTCATTCGAGAGCGAGACGGAAAGACCCGGGATGGATTCAAGCTTGTCGAGGGTCCCGCCGGTGTGGCCGAGGCCGCGGCCCGAAAGCTTGGCCACCTTCGCTCCCGCGGCGGCGACGAGCGGACCGAGGACGAGCGTGGTCTTATCGCCCACGCCGCCGGTTGAATGTTTGTCGACCTTGATGCCCTGGATGGCGGAAAGGTCGATGATGTCGCCGCTGTTGAGGACGGCTTCGGTCAGATGCGTTGCTTCATCATCGTCCATGGAGTTGAAATAGACGGCCATCATCAGGCTGCTGGCTTGATAGTCGGGAATCTCCCCTTTGACGTAGCCCTCGACGAAGAATTCGATTTCTTCCTTGCTCAGGGCATGATTGTCGCGTTTCTTTTCAATGATGTCGACCATGCGCATGGAAAACCACTCCTATTCTGTACTGTCATCTGTCTTGCCTATCTGCTTCTTGAGCAGGCACATTCATTCTATCATAGATTGAACGGGCCTTCACCCCTCTGAATGTTCCTCCGCATGGGGGCGGATGATTTCACGGACCTGCTCGCTGAGTTCGGCCGAGTTCATGCCTTGATAATCCGCCGGTTTCAAAAGCGGGCCGAAACGGATCTGCACATTCTGCGAGACGAAGGGCCAGCCCCGCCAGGTCCGGTGCACGCCTCTGAGGGAGGCGACGAGGATGTCTGCCTTCGGTCTCATCGCCAGCTTGAAGGCGCCGGAGCGGAACGGACGCATCTTGGGAGAGTGGCTGCGCTCGCCTTCGGGGAAGATGATGACGGGGACCCCTTGCTCATAAGCCTTGATGCCCTCCAATATCGCCTTGGCGGCGCTTCGGTCCGCCATACGGGTGATGGGGATGTTGCCGAGCAGGCGCGTCCATCTGCCGATGACCGGCCAGGAGAAGATTTCCTCCTTGGCGATGAAGACCACCCGGCGGTTTTTGAACTGGGCCTTGAGAACCAGGATGTCATAAAGCGTCTGATGGTTGCTGACAAGCACGAAGGGACCCTCCGGGGTCTTCTCAAGACCGCTGACGTCGACTCGCAGCCGCAGCAGGCGAATCAAAAGCCTCATGACGCTCACGACGACACGGTGGTCGGTGGGGTTGAAGGGGTCTTTGTTGCGGCGGATGAGGGCATAGACCCACAGGAACAAAAGCAACCCCGCGAACGCCGTCGCGAACGAACCGACCAGGGCCAGCACCAACAACCCTGCCCGCCAGCCCAGGACAAAGGCATCAAGCAGCCAGCCATAAAGCACGAAGAAAGCGGCCCAGGCGATAAGATAAAGAAGCGTCGCCATCACAAACCACCTTCCTTGCGCCGGTAGACCTTGAACGTCAAGGGCGGTTTATTTGTCTGGCTGATCATCTCGAACGCCTCGAAGTCAACCTCGGGGAAATACGTATCGCCCGTGTGCGATTCATCGATGCGGGTCAGATAGAGATAGTCCGCATAAGGCAGGGCGGCCTCGTAGACGCTGCGTCCGCCGATGACGAACAGCTCTTCTTCTTTCTCCTTGAACTCTGTAAGGAACGCATTGAGGTCACGGACCATCCGCACCCCTGCAAACCCTTCCGCAGAACGGCTCAACACATAGTTCTCACGCCCCGGCAGCGGTCCGCCGAGCTTGGCGGCGATGGATTCGTAGGTCTTGCGCCCCATGAGCACTTTCTTTCCTTTCGTCGTGCGTTTGAAATATCGCAAGTCCTCGCTGTGGTGCCAGGGCAGGTCGTCGCCCTTGCCGATGAGGCCGTTGCGGTCCATCGCCGCAATCAACGAGATCATACGCTCACCTCCGCCTTGATGTGTGGATGCGGGTCGTAGCCTTCAAGGACAATATCCTCGGGAGTGAAATCAAGCACCCTTTCGCAACGTTCCCTGAGATACACCCGGGGAAGCTTCCGGGGTTCACGTCCAAGCTGTATTCTTGCCTGTTCGAGATGGTTCTGATAGATGTGGGCGTCCCCGATGGAATGTACGAAAGTGCCTGGCGAATAACCGGTCTCCCGGGCGACCATCATCAACAACAGCGAATAGCTGGCGATGTTGAAGGGGACGCCGAGGAAGACGTCCGCGCTGCGCTGATAAAGCTGCAGCGAGAGGCGTCCCTCGTGGACATAGAACTGAAAGAGGACATGGCAGGGAGGGATTTCCATGTGGGGAATCTGCGGCGGATTCCAGCTGCTGATGACATGCCGCCGGGAGTGCGGATTCTCTTGAATCTGCCGGATAATCGTTTGCAGCTGATCGACGTTCTCGTGTCTACCCTCGAAGTCCCGCCACTGTTTCCCATAGACGGGCCCCAGATCACCATGACGCTCGGCGAAAACCTTGTCCGTCTTGATTTTTTCTACGAAGGTCTTCAATGATTCGCCCTGATATTCGGAAGACTGCTGGAACCTACGGTAGGGCCACTCGTTCCAGATTCGCACACCATTGCGCACAAGATAGCGGATATTGGTGTCCCCTGAGAGGAACCAAAGCAGTTCGTGCACGACGCTTTTAAAATGGATGCGTTTCGTCGTCACCACGGGGAATCCATCTGCCAGGTTGAAACGCATCTGATGTCCGAAGACCGATCTTGTGCCGGTCCCGGTCCGGTCATCCTTGTCAATGCCTTCGTTCAGGATGCGGTGCAGGAGATTCAAGTACTGTTCCATGGCCACCACCTCTTCTTGTCCTTTCATTATAGCATACCCGCCGCCGTTGCGTGAGGTCAAGCTCAATCACCGGATTATTCGCGATTCAAGAAAAAAAGGCCCCGCGGGGCCTTCAGGCATCGGAGGAAGTGTCCTCCCGATGCTTCGGACTGATAAAACTGATCTTTTCGGCGACGACTTCCGGGTAGGTGAACGTACGATCCTCCTCGAGCTTGTAGAAACGCTGTGCAAGACGTGCCTTCACCCCGACGGTCGAACCCTTTCGGCAGTGCGCGACCGTGTTCTCCGCAATGCCGCTCCACAGCGTGCACCGGATGAAATCCGTCTCGTAAGTGCCACTTTCGGCGCTTTTGAAGCTTCTTTGCAGCGCAAGGGTGATGGTGGTCACTTTCCGGCCGCTTTCGAGCTTCCGGAGTTCAGGGTCGTAGACCAGCCTGCCGACAAGAACGACTTGGTTTACCACGGCGGTCCCTCCTTTCGGCTTTTCACTCTATCACGTCCCAAGCGGATACCGAAATGTCGTAGACAGGAGGGGTTTCGAAAATAGTAAAAAAACCCGTCGGGTTCAGCTTGAAAAGCGCAAGGGCCGGACGGGTTTTCGGCAATTTCTTCGATAGGAGGGCTTTTGAGGACGGTAACGCAAAATTCTATTTTTCAGATTCTTAAGCTGTCACTTATCGGGATGAACGATGTAGGTGCTCCGTGCGGAGAGGTCGAGCCGTCGACGCTGCGCTTCGACTTCCTCGTAGGAGATGGATTGAGCGAGATCGAGGACGTCATGGAAATAGACACCGTGTGAAAGATGGGACGTGAATTGCTGTGAAAGCGCTTCGAGGTTGTCAAGACCCATGAGGAAGCTGCCGACCATGCGACGCTTCACCCGTTCGAAATCGTCCTTGTTGAAAGCGGCATCTTTCCCGGGGAGCTGCTCAAGCAAATCATGGAGCTTCTGCTTGAGCGCTTCCGGTTCGTTGGTCTCCGAGCCGGCGAGGATGTGGGCGTATGTGTCCTCATAGACGATGTCAAGACCGAACGTGTCGTTGATGAGTCCGGATTCGAGCATCGATTCGTAGGTCTCGCTGCTGCGTCCGAACTGAAGGTCGAGCAGGATGGAGAGGATTATCTTTTCGCGGATGCGGGCTTTTTTGTCGCCGTGCAGCCGCGGCGAGAGCTTCACGCCGAGCAGAAGGCTCGGTGTGAGCACGTCGAGGCGTTCTTCCTGATGTTCACGTTCGACGCCGGCAGGCTCCTGAAGCGTTGGCGGCAGCGGTTCCTTGAAGGTTCGTCCCGGAAGTGTGACGCGCTTGTCGAGATAGTCCTCGAGGACATAAGGGTCGACATCCCCGACGACGACCACGACCGCGTGTTCGGGCTGATAGAATGCTTCGTGCATGCTTCGCAAATCTTCGACGCTGACCTTGTCGATGCTCTCCTTGGTTCCGAGAATGTCCTCGCGAAGAGGATGTTCGCAGTAGAGATTGTTGAGCAGGCCGTGGAACTGCCGATAGTGGGGATCGTCAAGGTGCATGTTGAGCTCCTCGGATATGATGTTGCGTTCCTTTTCGACACCGTCCTGGGAGAAGTCGGGGTAAAAGCACATCTCAAGCAGTCGTTCGATGTTGGCGAAGACCTTGTCGGTCGCATGAAAAAGATACGTGGTGCGGTGATGGTCCGTGAAGGCGTTGATCTGCGCTTCGTCCATCGAGAAGTCGGCAGAGATGTCACGACCGGCGCGCTCGAAAATCTTGTGTTCGAGGAAGTGCGCCACCCCGGGAGGGACGGTCCGCACGGCTCCGGATTCGTCCTTGTATCGACGGTGGACGCTGCCGAGCGGCGCCGAAAGCGTGACGTACGTCTTTGCGAAACGACGCTTGCGGAGGACGTAGATATCCAGCCGTTGCCTGAGGGTGAATTTGTAGACAATCTCGTCATAGGCTTTGTAGGTGGTCTTTTTCATGCATCCTCACTCCCGAGCACATAGGTGAAGATGAACGAGAGACGTGTGGCCGCGCGCTGGATATCTTCCCGTTCGACCTTGTGGATCCTCTGCAGGCGCTCTTCCTCTTTGAAAGGCGCATCGAACAGCTGGCTGCGCGCCGCAAGAGCCGCAAGGCCACGGGGATGGTCGTAGCTTTGCTTGATGGTCGTGATGAGGCTATTCTTGGCGAGTGTCAGGTCGCGGTCCGTAAAATCGCCTTGTTGAAGGGAGTGAAACGTTTGAAGTACGGTCTCTCTTGCAAGGTCCACGTTTTGCGCCTTCATCGCCGAGTGGACCGTGAGGAGCCCCGAAAACGGCAGGAAGCTTGCGCCGATGTGATAGCAAAGCGAGGCCTCCTCGCGCACCCTGCGGAATAGCAGCGACTCGCTGCCGCCGCCGAAAAGTTCACTGAGGACCACCATGGAAAAGTAGTCCGGATCGTCGTGATAGACATCGGAATCGAAGGCCATGAACAACCGGTCCTGCTCGAGTTTCAGGCTTTCACGCCGGGGTCCTCTGGGTTCAAAAGGCGTCCGGATCGTGAACGAATCCGGGAGCTCCGCATTCCCGGCGAAGGCCAGATCGTACTTGACCATCGTGTGCGTACGTTCCGCCTCCAGATCGCCAACGGATGTGATCAGCACGGGATTCTCCTCGATCATGCGCGCATGGGCCTCCTTGATGTCGGTCAGCGTCACCGCATCGATCCATCCGGGTTCGCCGAACGGACTGAGCCGGTAAGGGTGCCCTTCAAAAAGGTGTTCGAAGAAGCGCTTCTGTGCATAGCGTGTCTTCTCGGCGTATTCAGCCTTGAAGTAATCCTTCAGAAACTGCTTCTCCTCCTCGAGCGTCTTCTCATCGAAGACCGGGTGGAAGAGCGTCTCCTTCAAAAGCTGCAGCACCCGATAGAAGAAATCCGCACCACCCACGATCGAAGGGTTGACGAACGACAAGGTGAGCTGATTGACGTGCGCGGTGCCGAGCTTCGCGGACTGCGCGGCGAGGCGGGTGTCGTAGAGATGCTCGAGCAGGCGGTTCAGACTTTTGCGGGAGGGTGCGAAGCGGTTCTTGGCCCGCAGCATCATCAGCATCAGATGCCGGGTTGTCGTGCGCTTGGGCTCGAGGGTGTCGAAAAAGCGCAAGGTGATCTCGACGGTCTTGAACTGCCTTGTTTCGAGGTAGTGATAGGTCGCGTGGGGTTCTTGCCTGATCTTGAGTTCCATTGTCTGCCTCCAGAAAAAAAGTGCCGAAGCACTTTTTTTGCATGTCAAGCTAGTCGGAGCGCAATTTCCATCATGTTGGTGAAGGCGTTCTGACGCTCCTCGGGCGAGGTCTCCTCCTGTGTGACGAGCGAATCGGAGACCGTGAGGATTGTCGCGGCGTTCTTGCCGGTGACTTGCGCGTTGTGGAACAGCGCGAAAGCCTCCATCTCGACCGCGATGGCCCAGTGTTCATCACGGATGCGTTTGAACTCCTCGAAGTTCTCTCGATAGAACACGTCGCTGGAGTGGATGGTGCCCTTGGTGATCGGGGTCCCGAGGTCTTCAGCGATGGCCTCGATGCGCTCATTCAGCGATTTCGAGGGATACGTGTAGGGGCCCTTGTCTTCTCCTGACTGGACGGCGGCGTAGGTCGATTCGCTGTAGGCGCAATCGGCGAGCAGCACGTCATACAGACCGATCTGGTCGGTATAGGCGCCGCAGGAGCCGATGCGGATGATGTTCTCGACATCGAAGAACTTGAACAGCTCGTAGGAATAGATGCCGATGCTCGGCATTCCCATGCCGCTGCCCATGACACTGATGCGCTTGCCCTGGTAGGTGCCGGTGTAGCCGAACATGTTTCGGACGGTATTGAAAAGCTTGGCGTTCTCGAGGTAGTTTTCTGCGACGTATTTCGCGCGCAGGGGATCGCCGGGCATCAGGACCGTTCTGGCGATATCGCCCTTTTCTGCCTTGATGTGCGGGGTGCTCATGGAATCGCCTCCTTGGATTGGGGGGTTAGTATGACTCGGTGCCTTGTTCGCCTTTGAGAATCTTGACGCCGCTGCTGGCGCCGATTCGACTCGCGCCGGCCTCGACCATCTGTTCAAGGTCGCTTTTGGTCTTGATGCCGCCGCTGGCCTTCACGGATTTGTTGCCGGCGGCACGTTTCATGGTCCGGACATCCTCGACGGTGGCACCGCCGGTGCCGAAGCCGGTGCTGGTCTTCACAAAGTCCGCTCCACCGTTGATGGCGGCCTTGGTGGCTCGTTCAATCTCCTCATCTTCAAGGTAACAGGTCTCGAGGATGACTTTCAAGGTGTGGCGCCCGCAGACGTCCTTGACGGCCTCCACTTCCTTGGCGACGGCCTGATAGCGTCCTTCCTTGACCCAGCCGATGTTGAGGACCATGTCGATCTCCTCCGCGCCTTTTTTCAAAGCGTCCCGGGTCTCGTAGACCTTGGTCTCGGTGGTGTTCGCCCCGAGGGGGAAGCCGATGACCGTACAGACAAGCACAGAGGATTTCTTGAGGCTCTCGGCCGCATAGCTGACCCAGGTGGGGTTGATGCAGACGCTTTTGAACTCGTGCGTGATCGCCTCTTCGAGGATGCGATCGATCTCCGCTTTGGTTCCGAAAGGCTTCAGATACGTGTGGTCGATCAGTTTGTTGGTTTCCATATTGGTATCCTCCCGATCAGGTTTATATAGATTCGCAATAACGGCCCGGCAAGCACGACAAAGAGGGGTGTGCCGAAATTCAGCGCGCCGATCGTCCCCTCGAAGAATCCAGTGAGCAGTACGGCGAAGAGGACGAACGCCGCCTCCATGAGGATTCTAACCAGGGCCAGTCGCCGGGTCTTGAACAATTTCATCAGGACCAGCATCAACTCGTCATATACACCGGCCGGGAAGCGGCTGACCACATGGAAAGACGCGCCCAGGGGGATGCTCAGCAGTCCGTAGATGAACAGCCAGAACCCAGTCATGCCTTCGGGGTCGAAGCCGGAGAAGACGATCCGCTCGAAAAATTCCACGAAGAGCCCGACAAGAACAAAGGGGATAATCATGAAGAGATATTTCGGATCCTTGCGCACGGCGATGATAAACAGCAGCAGCAGCAAGGTCACCGCGACGATCGCCATGCCGAAGGACAGCGGCGTCGTGGCCCGCACGGCGTAGTGCAGGGTATCCCACGTGCTCATCCCGAGCCCGGTCTTCATCAGAATGACGACCCCGAGGGCGATGATCAGCGAGCCGAGTACATATAAGGATGCATCAAGCAGTCTTTTCGTTGTTGGTTTCATAGATGACCCCTTTCATCCAGCGAAGCTGCAAATCCAGTATCGGGGCGATCAGCAAGGCGAGCAGCAGGCTTCCCAGGCCGACCGCGCCAAAACCGACACCGGCGAGGGTGCCCAGCAAGATCGCCAGCAGGATGGCGAACAGCTCCATACCCAGACGCACAGCGAACACGCTATGGATCTTGAACACATCCATGAGCAGGAGCATCATCTCCTCGAAGACCATGGCCGGATACCCGCTCACCACGATCGTCGCGAGCCCGAGCGTCAGTACGAAGGTCCCCGCGACGTAAAGCAGCGAAGTCCCCATGATCCCCAGTTCCTGAAGGCGCGCTAAAGGAATGATAACATTCCACAAGTCAATCGAGAGCGAGATGCCGCCAATCGGCACGACCATGAACAAAAACCGCCATTTCTTCCGTGCCAGGACGACCATCAACATGATCAGTCCGTTGATGGTGAAACTGCCCATGCCGACTGTGTAGCCTGCCCAGAAAAAGCTCCTCACGAAACGGTGCAGGTTATAGGAGACGGCGTCCCAGGGGCCGGCGTGCTGCGTGCGCAGAAGCATCACCACGCCCGCGCCGGTGATCAGAAACCCCAGAAGATAAAGAGCCGCCTTCACAGCGAACGGTTCGAACACACGTCGTCTTTTCATGCCGACACCATTCTACTCCATCGGCGGGCAAAAATCAATCTAGCCCCATCCGGGAAAGGACATCATCACAACGTTCGCAGACATCCTTGCCTTCCACGAGCTCATCGACCTGCCAGCAGCGCGCGCAGCGTTCGCCCTCGGCCGCTTCGACATCGATCGAAAGCCGTTCTCCGTCGAAACGCCCCTGATCCTCTGCGAACTCGACGCGACTGACGATGAAGAGTTTCTCAAGATTCTCGATCGACGAGAGGAGCTCGCGCGTGGCGCCATCCTTCGGATGCAGCGTCAGCTTCGCTTCGAGGCTTTTGCCGATCGTTTTCTCGTTGCGGGCTTCCTCGAGCGCCTTGAGCACATCCTCGCGGAGGGTCATGAACGCCTCGTATTTCTCAAAGAGGGCCGGATCCTTCTCACTCTGGGGCTCGGGCATGTCCTCGAGGTAGACGCTTGTCTCTTCCGCGCCCGGCAGATACTGATAGGCCTCCTCCATGGTGTGCGGGAGGATGGGCGTGAGCTGCTTGAGCATCGTGAGCAGAATCCGGTGGACAACGGTCTGCACGCCCCGGCGGGCGGGGTCGTCGGCGGTCTCGATGTAGACGGTGTCCTTGATGACATCAAGATAGAAGGCGCTCAGATCGCGCACGACGAAACGATTGTAATGCCGCATGACGTCGTCGAACGCATAACGGACGTAGGCGCCGTTCGCCTGGTTCACGAGGCGGTCGAGCTTCAGCAGCATATACCGCTCGACCTCGCCGAGGGCTTCTTCCTGCACGGCGTCGCGCGCCGGGTCGAAATCCGCCAGCACCCCGAGCATGAAACGGAGGGTGTTGCGGATCTTGCGGTAGGATTCGGCGATCTGGCGCATCATCTTCTCGCTGATGCGCACATCGCCGGTATATTCCACGTTCGCGACCCACAGCCGGAGGATGTCGGCGCCTTTTTGCTCCATCTCTTCAATGGGGTCGACGACGTTGCCGAGTGATTTGCTCATCTTGCGGCCCTCGCCGTCGAGGACGAACCCGTGGGTGAGGACCGTCCGGTAGGGCGCTTCGCCCCGCGAGGCGACGGCGGTCGTCAGGGAGCTGTTGAACCAGCCCCGGTACTGATCCGAGCCTTCGAGGTAGAGGTCCGCGGGAAAGTCCATGCCGCGGTCGGTCTGGCCGCCGCGGTGCACTGTGCCGGAGTCGAACCAGACATCCATGGTGTCCGTCTCCTTGCGGATGTCCTCGCCCGGGGTCTTATAGCCTTCGGGAAGCAGCGCCTCGGCGTCGAGTTCATACCAGGCGTTCGATCCGTGCGAGCGGAAGATGGAGGCCACATGCCGGATGACATCGGCATCAAGGATGGGCTCATCGTCTTCGCGGTAGAAGACCGGAATGGGGACCCCCCACGCACGCTGGCGGCTGATGCACCACGAGGTGCGGTCCTTGATCATGTTCTCCATGCGTACACGGCCCCACGCGGGCAGCCACTCGACCCCGTTGACGGCTTCGACGAGCTGGTCCTTGAGGGTCTCGACGGAGGCGAACCACTGGTCGGTGGCGCGGAAGATGACGGGCTGCTTCGTGCGCCAGTCATGCGGATAGCTGTGGGTCATCCGCTCAAGCTTGAGCAGGCTGCCCTGCGCCTTGAGATCCTCGACGACCCTTTCGGAGCAGTCCTCGACGAAGAGCCCTTCATAAGCGCCGCTCTCTGCGGTCATCCGTCCACGCTCATCCACGGGGCAGAACGTCTCGAGCCCTTCATTCCGGCCGATGAGAAAATCGTCCTCGCCGTGGCCCGGGGCGATGTGCACGAGGCCGGTTCCGCTTTCGATGGTCACGTGATGACCGCGGACGACGGGACTCTCCCGGTCGTAGAGCGGGTGACGGTAGGTCAGCCCGAGCAGCGCTTCGCCCTTGACGTGGCGCAGAACCTCGACGGACTCCAGGCCGAGGCGTTCCTTGAGGTCGGAAAGCAGCGCCTCGGCGAGGACGTAGATCTCCTCGCCGGCGCGGACGAAGACGTAGTCGATCTCCTCGCTGACGGCGAGCGCCAGATTGGCCGGAATCGTCCAGGGCGTGGTCGTCCACACGAGGAACTTGAACTGCTCATCGAAGGAACCGGTCTCGACGGCCTCGAACGTGAAATAGATCGAGGGCGAGGTCTTCTCGGCATACTCGATCTCGGCTTCGGCGAGAGCCGTCTCGCTTGAAGGCGACCAGAAGACCGGTTTGAGACCCTTGTAGATGAGGCCCTGCTCGACCATGTCGGCGAAGGTCTCGAGCTGGCTCGCTTCAAAGCCGCGGTCCATCGTCACATAGGGCTCCTCCCATTCGCCGAGGATGCCGAGCCGCTTGAACTGCCGGCGCTGGTTGTCGATCTGGGTGCGGGCGAAATCCGCGCAGCGCCGCCGGAACTCGGGGATGCTGAGCGTCTTGCGGTCGACGCCTTCATCCCTCGTCAGGGCCGTCTCGATGGGCAGGCCGTGCGTGTCCCACCCCGGCACGAAGCGGGTGTGGAAGCCGCGCATGCTCTTGTCGCGGACGATCATATCCTTGAGGATCTTGTTCAATGCATGGCCGATGTGGATGTCGCCGTTGGCATAGGGCGGGCCGTCGGGAAGAACGAAAGGCGGGTTGTCGCGGTTCTTCTCGAGGCGTCTACGGTAGATGTCTTCTTCCTCCCAGAACGCCTGGCGCTTCGGTTCGTTCTTGCCAAGACGCCCCCGCATGGGGAAGTCGGTCTTCGGCATGTGCAGGGTGGATTTGTAGTCTTTCATGTTCACACGCTCCTTGGATGGACCCGTGGGACGGGTTCTCAGAATAATAAAAAAAGCACCTAGTCGAAGGACGGACGTGAGTCCGCGGTACCACCTTCGTTCTAGCTGCCACTAGCGCCTTGTTCCCGATAACGCAGGGTGCGGGACGGCCTCTTCGACCGTCCGTCTCCGCGGTGATGCCCCCGAGGGCCCGTTCCAAGTTCCCAGCGCCACTTGGTCTCTGTTAACGGCAACTTCCCGAGGTCCGTCCGCTTCGCTGACGTTACATACATTATATACACACCGGGCGAGGAATGCAACCCTTCAACCCAGCGATGCGACGAACTGCTGGAAGGCCGACAGCCCGACGGCGTAGATGATAAAGCCGACAATCGGCGTGAAGTCGAAGCTGCCGAAGACCAGCACGCCGCGGAAAATGCGCATGTAGGGGTTCGTGATGACGTGCAGATAGTAATAGATTTTCGTTTCGCGGATGGAAGGCACCCAGCTGAGCAGCACATAGGCGATCATCAGATAGAAATACACTTGCAGTGCAATCGCGAGCAGTTCCAAAAAAAAGACCATGGGATTACTCCTTGTATTTGTTGATAAACTTGCGGAGGCTCTTGTCCTTGAGATCGCGCTTCGTCGCAAAGGCGAAGATGCGTTCCCGGATGGCCTCGACGTCCCCATCGAGCGCATAGATGACGCCGCTTAAAAACAGGATGTAGCGGTTGCTCTCGACGAGGTCGAAATCCTCGAAGTTCAAGATCAACGGCCGGCGGTACATGAGCTTGTCCGCCAGCTCGAAGACGTCGGTGTCGTCATCGATCTTGATGAACTCCGTCCGTTCGTATGCGTTCTGCTTATCCTTTTTCTTCTTACTCATGGTCGCCCTCCCGGATCAGGATGCGGCCGAGCCGAAGGATGGTCGCCCCTTCCTCGAGCGCTGTTTCATAATCCTCGCTCATGCCCATCGAAAGTCCTTCAACCTCAGGATTCTCGCGCCTCGCCTCGTCGCGCAGGCGTCTGAGGGTGGCGAATTGTTCCTGGATCCTCGTGGTGTCGTCGGTCTGCGAGGCCATCCCCATCAAGCCGACGACGTGGATGTTGCGAAACGGACGCAGCGCCTTGAGAAGCGTATGGGTGCGCTCTATCTCGACGCCGTGCTTCTGGGGTTCTCCGGAGATGTTGACCTGGACGTAGCACGGTAGGGGCTCATCCCGGCGGCGGTCCAGCTCACGTGCGAGTTTCAACCGATCCAGACTGTGCAGACAATCGAGGTCGGCGGCGATTTTTTTGACCTTTTTCGTCTGCAGGGGACCGAGGTAATGCCAGCGCACGCCTTCCGGGACCCTGCTCCGTTTAGCCTCCAGGGCTTCAGCACGGCTTTCACCGAAATTGCAAACACCCGCATCGAGAAAAACCTGAAAATCTTCGGCGGCTAGGTACTTGCTTGCGAGGACAAGCTCCACGTCCGGATGTTTACGCCTCAGGCGGCTGAGCAGGTCGTAGTCGGGGAGACGTTTCACTTGAAGCGGTTCTTGAGCCACGAGGGGATGTTCTCCTGCTTCTTTTCGCCTTCCGCTTCCTTCGCGTCGGAATCTTCCGGCTCGTCCTTGTCCTTGCCTTTTTTCTTCTTCTTCTTTTTCTTATCGGCCGCGGCCGGCTGCTTCGCGGTATTCTCGTCCCGGCGGGGTGCGTATTCGCTTTCAACGTATTCGCTCGTGCCGAGTTCCTCGAGCTCGATGGTCTTGCTTTCGTCGAACCCGGTGGCGATGACAGTGACGATGACTTCTTCTTCGAGATCTTCATTAATCGTGGCGCCATGAATGATGTTGATTTCGGTGGAGCTGGCGTCCTGGATCGCCTCGATGGCTTCGGTGACCTCCCAAAGCGAGATGTCGGTGCCGCTTGTGACGTTCACGATGGCGTCCGTCGCGCCGTCGATGTTGGCATCGAGCAAGGGGGAGTGAATGGCCTTCTTCGCCGCATCCGTCGCGCGTTCCTCGCCGCTGGCGATGCCGATGCCCATCAGCGCCGTACCCTTGTCGCGCATGACGGTCTTGACATCGGCGAAGTCGACATTGATAAGACCCGGGACGGTGATGATCTCCGCGATGCCCTGCACACCCTGCCGGAGAACGTTGTCCGCCTCGCGGAACGCTTCGAGCATGCTCGTGTCGCGGTCGACGACGTAAAGCAGGCGGTCGTTGGGGACGACAATCAACGTATCGACGTACGGTTTGAGAGCGTCGAGGCCTTCGAGAGCGGTGGCGACCCGGCGGCGTCCTTCGAACTTGAACGGCTTCGTGACGATGCCGATTGTCAGACAGCCGCACTCACGGGCGATGTTGGCGATCACGGGCGCGGCGCCGGTGCCGGTACCGCCGCCCATGCCGGCGGTGAGAAAGACCATGTCCGTCTCGTTCAGCATTTCACGAAGCTCATCTTCACTCTCAAGCGCCGCCCGGCGTCCGATTTCCGGATCGGCGCCGGCGCCGAGGCCACGGGTGAGCGTCTTGCCTATCTGCAGGCGGATATCCGCCTTCGAAAGTCTCAGGACCTGGGCGTCGGTGTTGATGCCGACGAATTCCACGCCCTTCACTTCGTTTTCGATCATGCGGTTGACGGCGTTGCCGCCGCCGCCACCGATGCCGATGACTTTTATCGAGGGCTTCTGTGTGAAATGCTCGTTCTGCTCGAACATAGTATAACCTCCAGGTCAGTCTTCAAAGCCATTATAACGCACATGGGACGATATTGAAACCACCGGCCGCATTATCCATCCGTCTTTTGGCGGTACCGTTTGAGAAATTCGGTCCTGAATGTGTCGAACGTCCCCGCAGCGATCGCGTCGCGGGCCCGCGCCATGAGGCGCTTGAGGAAATAGAGGTTGTGGTAGCTGAGAAGGCGTTTCCCGAGCCATTCCTCGGCCTTGAGCAGATGTCTGAGATAACTGCGGGTGTAGTGGCGGCAGACTTTGCAGCCGCAGCCCGCATCCAGCGGTTCCATTGAATCGGCGTGGACGGCCGCCTTGACGCTCAGGCGCCCCTGTTCTGTATAGGCGGCGCCATGGCGGGCCAGGCGGGTCGGATGGACACAATCGAAGAGATCCATTCCCCGCGCGATGCTTTCAAGCAAAGACTCGGGCGTGCCCACACCCATCAGATAGCGCGGCTTCTCTTCAGGCAGGAACTGTTCGGTCCACTTGAGCGCTTCGTTTCGTTCTTGTGCACTTTCCCCCACCGACAGGCCGCCCACGGCGTATCCGTCGAAACCGATCTGCAGAAGACCCTCTGCCGACCGACGGCGGAGGTCTTTGTGAGGGCCGCCCTGGACAATGCCGAAAAGCGCCTGGTCCTGACGCGCATGCACATCCCTGCCGCGCTTCGCCCAGCGAAGCGTCCGTTCGACGGACGCCTCCATGTACGCACGGGAGGCATCAAAGGGCGGGCATTCATCAAAGCTCATCGCGATGTCGGAACCCAGCCGGTTCTGGATGGCGAGGCTTTTTTCGGGCGAGAGGAAAAGCGGACGGCCGCTGCGATGGTGACGGAAATGCACGCCCTCTTCGGTGATCTCCCGGATCTTCGAGAGGCTGAACACTTGATAGCCGCCACTGTCGGTGAGCAGACCGCCGTTCCAGTTCATGAAATCGTGCAGGGTGCCGTGCTTGGCGACAATCTCCTCGCCCGGCTGCAACCACAGATGATAGGTGTTGGCGAGGATCATCCCTTCACTCACGGCCCCGACTTCCGCGGGCTCGAGTGTCTTGACGGTGGCTTGCGTGCCGACCGGCATGAACAAAGGTGTGGGGAAACTACCTCTTGCACTCGTGAGCCGGCCGAGGCGGGCCCGGGTGTCGGGACAGGTCTGAAGTTTCTCAAAGATCAGACTCACGTCTGCTCACCGCCCCGGGCGTGATTGCGGAAGGCATTCGAGACCATCAGGTTGATGCGGTTGATCTGGTTGATCTTCGAGGCGCTGGTATCGTAGTCGATCGCCACGACGTTGCTTTCGGGATAAAGACTCTTGAGCTTTTTGAACATGCCTTTTGCGACAATGTGATTGGGCAGGCAGCCGAAAGGCTGCGTGCTGACGATATTCGGGGCGCCATGCTCGATGAGGTCGATCATCTCCGCGGTGAGCAGCCAGCCTTCCCCGGCGTGAGCCCCTTTGTCGAGGACGCCGTCCACGAGCTTCTTGAGCTGCTTGAAGGGGATGGGCGCCTCGAAACCGGCTTCACGCATGGCTTTGCGGATCTTTCCACGCCGGATCTCGACATACCAGATGATGAACCACCAGAGCCATTTCTCCAGACGGCTCCCGCCGTAGCGGGAGATGTCGATAATGCGGTTGGTGGAGGTGTAGAGGAAGAAATCGTAAAGCGGCGGAGTGACGACTTCGACGCCCTCTTTCTCGAGCGTCTCTTCGAGAGAGTTGTTGCCGAGGGGGGAGTACTTGACGTAGATCTCCCCGACAATGCCCACCTTGGGCTTGTTCCGCGGGTGCGTATCGATGGCGCGGAACCGTTCAATGATGAAGTGCACCATCCGTTTCGCGCGGCGCCAGGTGAATATCCGGCGGTGTTCGAAATAATCGGCGAGACGGGCGTCGATTTCTTCTTTGGCGCGTTTCGTCGCGCCGGCTTCCTTCTCGTAGGGGCGTGTCTGCAGCGTCAGATTCATCATCGTGTCGCCGAAGAGCATCGCATCATGCAGTTTATGCAGAAGCCGCGGCGTGATCTTGAATCCCGGGTTCTTCTCGAAGCCTCGAGGGTTCAGGCTGATGACGGGCACCTGTGAAAGCCTGGCCTTTTCAAGCGCCTTGCGGAGAATCTTGATGTAATTGCTCGCCCGGCAGCCGCCGCCCGTCTGCACGAGGATGAGCGCGACCTTGTCCGGATCGTAGTCCCCCCGCTTCAGCGCGTCGATGAACTGGCCGATCACCAGCATGGCCGGGATGCACATGTCGTTGTGGACGTATTTCATCCCTTCGTGGATGAGGGAGTAATCCTCGCTCTTCAAGAGCTCGGCGTTATATCCTTCGCTGTTGAGGGCCTGGATGAGATAATCGAAATGGTAGGGCGCCATCTGGGGCGCAAGGATGGTGTATTCTCTCCGCATCTCCTCAGTGAAGAGCAGGCGACCGTCCTCGTCGTATTCAAGCGTCGCCACGGTAATCCCTCCCTTCCATCGTGGAGAGCAGGCTGCGCAGACGGATCGTGACAGCTCCCAGGTTGGAGATCTCATCGATCTTGACCTGGGTGTAGACTTTTCCGTTGCGCTCGAGGATCTGCTGCACTTCATCGCTCGTGATGGCGTCCAGGCCGCAGCCGAAACTGACCAGCTGCACGAGGTTTACATTCTCGTAGGCGCTGACCGCCCGTGCGGCATCGTAGAGCCGCGTGTGGTAGGTCCATTGGTTCAGCACGTCGACCGGGTCCTGCTGTGCTAGATGGGAGATGGAATCCTCGCTGAGCACCACCACGTTCAAACTGCGGATCATCTTGGGGATGCCGTGGTTGACTTCCGGGTCGATATGATAGGGGCGGCCGGCGAGCACGATGGCGTTGAGGTCGTGTTCGCGGGCGTATTCAAGGGCGCGTTCGCCCTCTTTTTGAATGTCCTCGCGGAAGGCGCGGTAGGCGTCGATGCCGGCATCATAGGCTTTGCGCAGCGCGTGCTTGCCGACATCGAGATGTGGCGAGAGCGCCTTGTGGATTGCATCGACGAACTTCTTGCGGTTGTTCAGGCTCAGGTAGGGCTGGTTGAAAGCCTCCATGTCGAGATGCGACATGTTGGCGTCGACGACTTCCGGATAATAGGCCACGATCGGGCAGTTGAAATAATTGTCGCCGTGCGTTTTCTCACGGAAGTTGAACGGCATGTTCGGATAGAAGATGAAATCCGGTTCTTTCTCGAAAAGGGACTCGATATGGCCGTGCACCAGCTTCGCCGGGTAGCAGACCGTATCGGAGGGGACCGTGTCCTGTCCTTTTTCATACAGGCGCTTGCTCGAACGTTCGCTGTAGACGACCCTGACGCCGAGATGGTCGAAGAAGGGCTGCCAGAAGGGGATGTTCTCGTACATGTTCAAAGCGAGCGGGAGCCCGACCGTCGCACGATACTCCTTATCTTCATCGGGTTGGTAGGAAAGGAGCTTCTCATATTTATATAAATAGAGGTTCGGCAGTTCTTCGTAGCTGACGTTCAGGTTGCCGCCTTTCTCACAGCGGTTGCCGCTGATGTATTTCGAGCCGTCGCCGAAGATATTGACGGTCAACGGGCAGCGGTTCTCGCACTTTCTGCAGACAGCTCGCTTGGTGTCGTACTCGAAGGTCTTTAGCGCGTGGTGGTCGAGAAGGGTGGAATGGTTGTTCGGCGCCGCCGCCTCCTTCGCGAGCATCGCGGCGCCGAAGGCGCCCATGAGCCCGGCGATGTTGGGGCGTGTGACCTCGACGCCGGTTTCACGCTCAAAAGCCCGCAGGACCGCGTCGTTGCGGAAGGTTCCGCCCTGCACGAGGATATTCTCGCCATACTCTTCTGTCACGTCGTGCGCGCGGATGACTTTATATAGTGCGTTCTTGACGACGCTGACCGCGAGCCCGGCGCTGATGTCCTCCGTATTCGCCGCTTCGCTCTGCGCCTGCTTGACGCTGGAGTTCATGAATACCGTGCAGCGGCTTCCCAGATCGACGGGTTCCCCGGCTTCCAAGGCAAGCTCCGAGAAGTCGCCGATATCGTATCCCATCGATTCGCTGAAGGTCTCGATGAACGAACCGCAGCCGCTCGAGCAGGCCTCGTTAAGAATGATGGAGCTGATCAGTCCGTCATCGACCTGGAAACACTTCATATCCTGTCCGCCGATGTCGACGACGAAGTTGACATCGGGGTCGAAATGCTTCGCGGCCGTGTAGTGACAAATCGTCTCGACTTCACTGCCATCGAGCTTGAAGGCGTTCTTGATCAGCTCTTCACCATATCCGGTGCTGTAGGCCTTCTTGATGATGATGCCCGGGTGGAGTTCTTCATACATCCGCTCGAGGGCTCTTCGGGCGACATCGACAGGGTTGCCTCGGTTATGCGCGTAGTATTCGTAGAGGATGCGGTCGTCCTCGCTGATGACCAGCATCTTGGTCGTCGTGCTGCCGGCATCGATGCCGAGAAAGGCCTCGCCGCTGTAATCGTCCGGGTCGAGCCGCTCGACGGTCGCGTGGGCGTGGCGTTCCTTGAAGGCCTCGTATTCTTCTTCTGTCTGGAACAGGGGCTCAAGGCGGTTCTGCTTGTCGTCGCTGTGCTGCTCGCGGTAAGCTTGAATGCGGTCGATCAGGGACTGGATGGTGACGGGGCTATCGGCGGCCTCGAGCGCGGCTCCGATGCCGACGAAGATTTCGCCGTCTTCAGGTGTGAACACGTCCTCGAGGTTCAGGTATTCGATGAAGCGGCGGCGCAGTTCGCTGGAGAAAGTGAGCGGGCCGCCTAGAAAGGCGACTCTGCCTTGGATTTTCTTGCCTTGCGAGAGTCCGCCGATGGTCTGATTGACGATGGCTTGATAGATGCTGGCCGCGATATCCTCCTTGCGGGCCCCCTGGTTCAACAGCGGCTGGATGTCGCTTTTGGCGAAGACACCGCAGCGGGAGGCGATGTCGTGAAGCTTCTCATAATTCTTGGCCAGTTCATTCACGCCGGCCGCATCCGTATCGAGCAGCGCCGCCATCTGGTCGATGAAGGCGCCGGTGCCGCCGGCGCAGGTGCCGTTCATGCGTTGTTCGACATTCGCTCCATCAAAGAAGATGATCTTGGCATCCTCACCGCCTAGCTCGATGCACACATCCACACCGCCGGCATATTCCCTCAGCGCCCGCGTGGCGCTGATGACCTCCTGCGTGAACTGCGCATCAATGCTCTTGGCTAGCGAAAGACCGGCACTGCCAGTGAAATTGAACTGCATCTCCTGGTTCCCGAAATTGCTTTTGAGGTCCTCGAACATGTCCTTGAGGGCCTTGGAGATGCTGCTCATATGCCGGTCGTAGGTTCTATATATTATGTTGTCGTCTTCATCGAGAACGACGACCTTGATGGTCGTACTTCCGATGTCGATACCTACACGATATGCCATAATACCTCACCCTACCTTGACGTCTCCTTGATATTATAAACGATGCACAGCGGCTTTTCCATCCCTTCGCTTTACGATGATGCGACCTTTTTTCCAGAATGCGTAACAGACAAAGTTGAATGGCGAAATGGTTATATAAAGATTCCCGACATTTAATATAATCAACATAATAATTAATATTTTTAATAAATGTGTGCATATTTTTGATTTTTAGCTTGACGTCGTCTGGATTATACACTATAATAACATTACCAGCCGGCGAAAGAAAGCGTAAGACAAAGCGAGAGGTGAGGGAATGGAAAGGCTTGAATTGCTGGAATCCCTTAGGGATGCAGACCTCGAAACATTAGACGCCTACCGGATGTTGAACCAGCCGGAAGAGACCTCGAAACTTCCAATAAGAGGCACCTTGAAACGCGCGCATTTCATCAAACTGTCGATGGATTTGCCAAAGGAATCGAAGAAGGTCAACCTCTTCTTCCGCACGCTGTTCGCGCTTCCGCTGCCGATCTCGATTGTGAACCTGTTCCTGCGCATCGCCGGGAAGCGCTCGCGACATCTTACAGAAGAAAACATCGACATGAAACTCATCTGCAGACTCATCCGCTACGCAAAGGGTCTAAGGGTCGACATCGAAAGCGATGATGCGACCATCTGTATCCGAATCTTTTGAGGAGTGAGAACATGCACAAGAAAGTCATCGGCGAATGTCCAATCTGCGGGCATGACCTCTTCGTCACGAAACTCGAGTGTTCGCATTGCCAGACCGAGATCAGCGGTCAGTTCCACCTTTCCAAATTCAACTATCTCTCGAAGGAACACCTGTATTTCATCGAACTGTTCATCAAGAACAAAGGCAGCATCAAGCAGCTCGAAAAGGAACTCGACCTCTCCTACCCCACCGTCAAGAAGATGCTCGATGAAGTCATCGGCGCGCTCGGCTACAAAGTCGAGAAGGAAGAGCCCGCCCGCCCGGACCGCGAACAGATCCTCGAACGCCTTCAAAACGGCGAGATCTCAAGCGAGGAAGCACTGAAGATGTTGAAGGAGTGAAAACATGAGCCAGGAAAAACTCAAGATTCTCGACATGGTCCAGAACAAGACCATCACTCCGCAGGAAGGCGCGGAGCTTCTCAAGTCCCTCGAAGAGGAACCGAAGCAGAAATCCCCCAAGAAGGAACCCTTCCGGATGTTCAAGATCCGCGTGAACAGCCACGACGGAGACAAGGTCAACATCCAGATTCCTCTCGAGTTCGCACGAGTGGCCCTCAAATCCAAAAAAGGCCTTCCCAAGCTCAACAAGATCGAAAACATGGATGTGGACCTGGACCTCGACATGGTTCTTGACATGATCGAGGCCGGGACCGTCGGCAAGATTGTCGATGTCGAATCAAGCGAAGGCGACATTGTCGAGATTGTTATTGAATGACGCATTCATGAATGAATCCCGGACGCAGTCCACAACTGTCCGGGATTTTTCTTTATTCACAGTTTGTCGGTGAGGAACATAGCATCCCCGAAGGAATAGAATCGATACTCTTTTTCAATGGCTTCCTCATAAACCGAGAGCACATGCTTCCTGCCGGCGAAGGCAGAGACCATCATCAGCAGTGTCGACTCGGGGAGATGGAAGTTCGTCAACATCGCATCGACCGCCCGGAACGGATACCCCGGATAGATGAACAGGTCGCTCGAACCGCTGCCGGGGCGGATGAAGCCGTCTGCATCGGCGACGGTCTCCAGAGTCCGCACGCTCGTCGTGCCCACCGCGACGACGCGTCCACCTTCCCTGCGGGCACGGTTGATCCGGGCGGCTGTCGTTTCGGGCACGCTGTAGTATTCCTCATGCATGTGGTGCTCCTCGACGCGCTCGACTTTCACGGGGCGGAATGTCCCGAGGCCGACATGCAATGTCAGGAAGACCGCGTCGACGCCTGTCTCCTCTATCTGGCGCAGATAGTCCTCCGTAAAGTGCAGACCGGCGGTCGGTGCCGCGGCGCTGCCTTTCTCACGCCGATAGACGGTCTGATAGCGCTCGGGGTCTTCGAGCGTCTCATGGATGTAAGGCGGCAGGGGCATGTCGCCGAGGTGTTCAAGGATTTCATCAAGCGAGCCCTCATAATGCAGGGAGAATGTGCGCAGCCCTTCCTTCCCGACATGGGTGCAGCGCATGCGCAAGGCCCCATCTCCGAAGACAAGCGGGGTCCCGAGCTTGACCTTGCGGGCGTTGCCGACGAGGCACTCCCATTCATCCGGGCGCACCTCCCTCAGCAGTAAGACCTCCACTACCGCGCCGGTCCCTTCCTTCTCGCCGAGAAGCCTGGCCGGGATGACGGCGGTGTCGTTGAGCACCAGCACATCGCCCGGGCGCAGATATCGATGGAACTGACGAAATTGCGTGTGCACGGTCCGCCCGTCGAAACGGTCCATCACCAGCAACCGTGAATCCGTCCGCCGCTCTTTAGGCTGCTGGGCGATGAGGTGTTTCGGTAGATGATAGGAGAAATCCTTCGTTCTCATCCGAACAATCCCTTCTGATGAGGCTCTCCGAGGTGCTCGTAGGCTTTCTCCGTCGCCACCCGTCCGCGAGGGGTCCGCTTGATGAAGCCGAGTTTCAGCAGATAGGGTTCATAGACGTCTTCGATGGTCGTGACTTCCTCGCTGATCGAGGAGGCCAGACTCTCGACGCCGACAGGACCGCCGCCGTAGCCTTCGATGAGGCCTCTTAGGTAGTCGTGGTCCTTCTGGTCGAGGCCGAGGGTATCGATACGCAGCTTGCCTAGCGCGTGACGCGCGATCTCAAGATCGATGACGCCGTCGTTTTGAACATCGGCGAAATCCCGGATGCGGCGGAAGAGACGGTTCACAATCCGTGGCGTGCCTCGGCTGCGGCGAGCGATTTCAGCGACTGCCGGATCGTCGATGGTGGTACCATAGATGCCGGCCGTCCGCCGGCAGATCTGCGCGAGGGCGTCCTCGTCATAGTATTCAAGTTTGTGGACGACACCGAAACGGTCCCGAAGCGGCGCCGTCAGGTCACCGAAGCGTGTCGTCGCGCCGATAAGCGTGAAAGGCGGGAGGTCGACCCGGATTGACTTCGAGGTCTCCTCCTTGCCGACAATGAGATCGATCGCGAAGTCCTCCATCGCCGGATAGAGAACCTCCTCAACCACACGGGGAAGCCGATGAATCTCATCGATGAACAGAATATCCCCCGGTTCAAGGTTCGTGAGCAGGACGGCCAGATCGCCGCTTTTTTCTATCGCCGGGCCGCTGGCGACTTTGATGTTCACGCCGACCTCGTTGGCCACAATGTTGGCCAGGGTCGTCTTCCCAAGACCCGGCGGGCCGTAAAGCAGGACGTGGTCAAGCGCCTCGCTACGATGACGGGCGGCCTGGATGAAGACCCTCATCATTTCCTTGACATGGTCCTGTCCGATATATTCTTCGAGCCGCTGCGGGCGCAGTTCGACCTGTTCGACTTCTTCAGGATGTTTTTCCGCAGAGACGATGCGTTCACTCATAATCTCACCTCTCTATCCCAGATTATACACGAATGCCTCGCTTTTACAATCCCATACGGACGGGGCATTATTTTCGGGCGCGTTGTTTTTGGCAATGGGGTGTGATAAAATATAAACAATTGCAAAACGGTTTACGTACGCGATGGAAAGGAGGGGACCACCTTGGCTTCCGACCACGATGAACGCAGCCTCGAACAGCGGATCTACGCTATCGAGAACGCTTACCGGGAGCAGATCGAGCCGCATCGAAAAGCACTCGGCAGGCTCAAGGACGAACAGGAGCGTGTCCTCTCCGAGGCGCAGAAATCCTTTGAAGCAAACGAGAAGGACCATGCGGAGCGCCGCCGGGAAGCCGACCGGCGACTGCAGAAAGAACGAAGCGCAGAGGCGAAGGCCTATGACCTCCGCATCGAGGAACAGATCCGCCGCATCCAGAAGGATAAGGCGGATATGGAGAGCGGACTCGAGACGCTCGAAAACGAGCACAAGCACGCCCGCACCGTCCTCGAGGCCGAACTTGAGGACATCCAGCGCCAGAAGGACGCCAAATCCAAAGAGATCCGCTCGTCCTATCAAGAGGACGCCGCCGCCTATCGCGAGCGGATCGACTTGTACGAAAAGAATCTGGAGAAAAACAAACGCCAGGGACGTGAACGCCTTGAAAAGGCGCTCAAGGACCTGGATAAGCTGCATGCTTCCGAACGCCGGAAGCTGAAGCACGTCGAAACCCGGATCGACAAGGACTTCAAGCCACATGAAAAAGCCATCGAGAAAGCCATCGAGACCCAGCGCAAACGCCTGAAGAAACTCGACGGCTCCTTTCAGCACCGTCTAAACATGGTCCGCAAAGAGGTAAACCAGACCATCCGGGCTGTCAGCTCCAATCTGACGCGGACACGTGAAAGACTTCTTGAACCTTTCCAGGACTTCGAGAAGACCCTGGACGATGTCTCCGACTTCTTCGATACCTATCAGAAGGATTTCAAGAACCGGGTCCATCAGGATGTCAGCGCCGAAAAGGTCCGCCTTCGCAACCTCAAGGATGACGAATCGGCCGGCCGGGACCATGTAAACAAACAGAACGAACTCAACCAAGCCCGTCAGGAAGCGCTATACAAACACGTCGACGCGCTGCAGGAGACCCTCGGCAAGACCTTGCGGATGTTCCGGTCGCTAGCCGGAGAGACCAAGCAGACCGTGGAATCCGCGATTGAGGAGCACGAATCGCTGGTCTTTACACACCAGGAGCGCCTCAAGCAGATCTTCGACCACTTCCAGGACGCCTCCCCCAAACTGCTCGATGAGCTTGATACCTATCTCGGGGACCATCCGCTCCACCAGGAGCTAAAGCAGCTCAAAACACATTTCAAATCCATTTTCAAAGCACTCCACGCCTTCGAAAGCCGACGCATCAAGGAGATCATCGATGTCACCAGGGAGCTTCTGCCCATCTATGATGAGATCGACGACATCCGCTTCCGCCTCGATATCAAGGACGCCGAGAAAGAAATCCGCTACACGGATGCGCGCGCCGCCATCGACGAGGAGGATGCAATTCTCCGTCTCCGGATGAAGGAGACCCAGAAACAGCATGAACAGACGCTCGCCGACATCGAGCACCATTTCAGGATCGAAGAGAAGAAACTTCAGCAGGCCATGCACCAGGCCAAGGAGGAGCAAGTCGAACACGACCTGCAAGCAAAGAAGGATGCCGCCCTCGACCGCCTGCAGGCCGAATACGAGCACCGGCGCGCCGCCATCGACCACGAGCTGCGTCGGCGCCACGCCGAGACCGACCGCGACCAGCTCGAGCGGCGTCGCGAACTAGAGCAAACACGCCTCAGCACCCAGCAGACCATCGAAACCCTCGAAGCAAAGAGAAACCGTGACATCCAGCTTGAAGAAGTCAAGGCGGCCCACGAGAACAGCATCCTCACCACCCGCCTCGAAATACGCAAGACCATGAAGCGTCGCGACCGTACGGCCGCGGAGATTCAGCAGATTGAAAAGCGCATCGACGCGGCCAAAGAAGAGGAGCTCAAACAAGCCTTTCTTGACATCGAGCACCAGAAAACGGAACTTTCCAATCAGATCGAGACGCTGAAGCGCCGCCATCAAGAGCGCCTGCGCTTCATCGACGAAGCGCTCGACCGCGAGACAAAGAGCGCAAGAGAAAGACTCGAAGGCTACCGTTCGATGGTCGAGAGCCGCCTGAAGCCGCAGCGGTCCAAAAACCGGGAACTGAAACAGACGCTCGAACATTTCCAGCGGGCGGCCGATTCTGACGATGCATCGCTTGCGGACTTGCTCGCGCATCTGAAACGTCCGTACGTCGATGCACTCAAGGACCATGTCTCCGAAGTCTATGCCACCATTCGCGAAGCCCGTTCCTCGGCGCTGGAGGAGCGGGTATCGGAAACCGCCCGACAGGAGGGCGACGATAAGGCGGCCTCGCTTGAAGCCCGGCTGCAGCAGCAGTTCACGAAGGCTGAAGAGAGCGATGCCAAAGCCCGCGCGAAAAAACTCGAAACCCTCGAGAACCTTCTCGAAGACGCCCGCAAAGCATTCAGAAATCATGAAACGATGACCCTCGATACCGTCGCCGCAATCGCCGGTGAAGCAGCCGAGGGCTTCCAGGAGATACTGCAGGACATCGAGGCGGCCGCCGAAGAACAACTCGACGCACTGTTCAAACCGCTCAAGGATGCGGAACAGGCCACCATCGACCGGGCGGAGTCCTCCGCCATCAAGGCCAAGGAGGAAGCTGAACGTGAATATGAACAGAACCGTCAGCCGCTTGAGGACAAGCTAGCTTCCTTTGATGCGCAATGGCGCAAGACCAAACAGCAGATCGAAGAGCAATACGCCGAGCGCAAACGCAGTGAGCTGGCCTCCCTCAAGGAAGAGGAGGACCGTCTCCAAAGCGAGGTCGAACGTCTCGAAAGCACCCTCGATGCCCGCAAGCAGAGTCTCGAAGATGAAAAGGCGTCCATCGAGGACGAGCACCACAGGACGCTTGAGAACATTCAAGCTCGTAAACAAGAAGAGAAAAAACAGCTCGAGGCGCGCTTCGACCGTCAGATCGGCAAGATCGACACCCGCCTCGGCGACTCGAAAAACATCCTGCAATACGCGGAGGAAACCGCGGAGGCCGCGAAAAAAGACATCGACACCCATCTGCAGCGGCGGCTGGAGGAGAACCAGGAGACCTACGACCGCTTCCACAATCAAGCAAAGACGCGCATCGAAGCCCTCGCAGAAGAAAAGAGCCGCCGCAACGACGAAGAGAATCAGCGGCTCAAGGAACGCACCGACGCCTTCGAACGACAGATTCTCGATACCTCCAGCCGTCTCGACGCCCGCCTGGAGAAGATCTCACGCGAACTCGAGGATCGGGCCCGCCTCGACCGGGGACGCAAGGAGCATCTCGAAAGCACCGTCGCGGATAAGGAGAAAGCACTCCAGGACCGCCTCGAAGGAGCCTTCGCCACTCTCGAGGAGACGCTGTCGCAAGCCCGTGAGGATACCTTGCTCGACGCACGGGACGAAAGCCTCCCCGATACCGTCTTCACCCTCGAGGACGAGCTGCTTGAAGAGTTTATCGAAGAGACCATCGCCTCGATCAAGTCCACGGACAAATAAAACCTCGCCTCCGTCCGCAGCCCAAGAAGAAAGGAGTCATGCTTCATGGCAAAGAAACGCGACCTCGCCAAACGCAGCAACAAAAGAAGCCTGGCTTCTTTGGTCGATGAGAACCTGCAGAAGGAGTCCAAGCTACTGCAGAATCTTATCGAACGGGTGATCGAGGCCAACCGCAAGGTCAAACAGACGCACGAGGAACGTCTCGAAAAAACGGACGAGAAACTTCAACATCTCAACAACGAAATCGACCGGCTGAAAAAGGAAATCAGCCGGGTCGACCAGGAAACCACCATCAAACAGCTCAATTACCTGCTGGATTCGAAAGACCGGATATTCGACGCCCTCGAGGAGATGCGCAGCCATTACGTCAACGCCTTCACCTCGAAAAGCCGTTCGGATACCATCGAGAACCTGCGGGAGTCGCTTTTCTCGATGCTTGAAAAACACCGTGAGTCGCTGGAGGAGACAGACTCCGTCCAGGAGCAGTTCACGGAGGCGACCCGCGTCTTTGTCGAGAAAGTCCTCGAGCGGGCCACGAAGCACTTCAACCGCCACCATTTCGAAACCGCCGGTACCGAGAAGGTCCTGAAACAATTCGATGCCGCCGCCCGTACCTTCAACGAAACCTTCGAGCCGTTCCGCTCCGAGCTGGAAGACCTCCTCAACAGTCGTAGCCATATGCTGCTGTATGAGGAGGACCAGACACTTGAAGCGCGCATCGACGCCACCTATCAGGAACGCAAGGAAGCCCTCGATACACGTGAGCGGGAGCTCCGGGAACAATTCGAGGAACAGCTGCAATCCATCGATGCCCGCATCGAATCCATCGAACAGGATAATCTCGAGCGTCTCAAGCAAAAGCACGCCAGAAAGCTCGAAGCGGAACAGGAACTCCGCGAAAACCTACAGAAGGACCTCAAGGAGCTTCGGCTCCAGATTCTCAACGCCGAACGTCAGGGAAACACCAAGGAGCTCAAGGACCTCCTCGAGACCTACGAACGTAAGCAGACCTCGAGCGAATCGATGCTTGAGGAGAAACTCGCGAAAAAGGCCAGACAGAAATCGGGCCGCAAACGCAGACGTTTGATGAAAGAGCGTTACCGCGTCGAGAAGAACTACCTCGAACAACTTCATGAAATCCACCTCGAACGCGAGAAGGAAAGCATTCAGTTCAACGATTCGCATGAGCTCTTCAAATTAAAAGAGGACCATAAGGCGCTTGAAGACGACCTCCGCTTCAACGACGACTTTATCGAGCTGCTAAAGGATAAACTCGAGGCCTTCGATACCTTCAACAAACAGACCGTGTCGTTCATCGGCGCGTTCCACGAACTGCTCATCACCCAGCACGAGGGCTTCCTCAACGAGGAAGTGAAGATTCTCGAGGCGCTCTCCCCGCTGAAGCAATCCCTCCGCGAAGCCCACCTCGAGCTGGTCAGGCAACTGCGGCTCAAAAACCTCAAACAGCGCCGTATTGACGCGGACATCCGCCATCGCATCCGGCTGCATGAGATCAACACCCGCCATCACCAGGCGCTTTATAACATCGACAAGCACATCACCGATTCCCACCGCCAATCCTCCATCGACCGCCTCGCCGCCGAGGAGGAGGCCCAGAGCGAGATCATCTATCAACGCGGGCTCATCGAACTCGCGGACAAGGAATACGAACTGCAGCTTTTGAAGATCCAATCCCTCTACGACAACGAGATGAATCTGACCAAGGCCCAGACGGACCGCCTCAACATCGGCCAGGATGTCAGCGAGGCCATGGTCTCCACGACCATCGAGAGTCAGATCCACTTCGCCAAGCAGCAGATCGAGTTCGCCGAGAACGAATACGAACTGCGGCTCGAGAACATCGACCGGGCCTTGAACAAGGAACTCGAATACGCGCGCGAGAAACTCGAGGCGCACCGTCAACCCTACAAGACCGACATCCACGAACTCAAGCGCGCCCGTGATGAGAAACTCGAAGACATAGCCTACAAACAGGCCCTCTTCACAGAAGACAAAGAACGCCGGCGGCTCGAGGAACAAAAACAGCGGATCAAGGAAGACTACCAGGCGCGGATCGATGACGTCAAGCGGAAAGAAAGCGAAGATTCATACGTCCAGCGCTACCGCAAGCAGATCGAGGCGGCCGAAGCGCGGGCGGAGAAAGCCCGCGAAGACGCCAGGCGGCTCAAGGAACGCACCGTCTCCACCTTTGAAGATATGCTCGAAAGCAGCGAGCAGAAGCTCGAGCAGTTCCAAAACGCTGAATCTCAGGAGGACTCGCTCGCGCCCTACATCGAATCGGAAGCCTCCAGCACCGCGAAGAAGCGCTACGAGGAGTCGCTTGAGGAAGCCCGTGAGATTTATGAAGAGAAGGTCCGCGAGCCCAAAGCCCGCATCAAGGAGCTTGAGAAGAAGCTCGAAACCCTTCACGGCGGAACGGACGACGACACGCGCGATGCCTACCAGAAACACCGTGAAGAGCTGAAGGCAGAACACGAGCAGGCGCTCGAGAAGGAAAAGGCGCGCCACCAGGAGACCCTCGACAAACTTGAGGCCGAAGAGGACGCCTTCCTCGAGGACGCCCGTACACGCGCCAAGCAAGCCGCCAAGGAGTCCATCCACGTGGATGACGCAGCGCTGCGCCGGGCGTTGAAATCCCGCCTTGAACGGCTTCGCAGGGACCAGCAGGAAGCCCGGAAACAACGGCTCTCGACCCTGAACAAAGGCATCAGGGACCGTCGGAAGCGTCTCGACAACTTGAAGCGCACCCTCGATTCGCACCTGATGGAGATTGATAAACAATATGGGGCCTTCCTGAAAAAGCAGACCTCCTCCCAGCGCCGAAAAGAAGCCAAGGCCGAACGCCGCCTCCAGGCAAGGAAGCGCAAGGAGATTCGTGAACTGAAACGTCGATACAAAAGCGAATAAAATAAGCCTCCGCAGCGAGCGGAGGCTTTTTGATGGAACCGACATTCAATCAGGAGAGAAAGTCTAAAAAACTCTTTCCATAGGGCGGGTGCTCGACGTTGAAATTGTCGCTGATGGTGGCGGCGAGGTCCGCGAAACTCTCCCGTTCGGGGAGGCTCCCCCCCGAGAGCGCGGGGCTGTAGATCAAAAGCGGCACGTACTCGCGGGTGTGGTCGGTACCGGCATGCGTCGGGTCGTTGCCGTGGTCCGCGGTGATAATCAGCAGATCCCGCCGGCCGAGCTTGTCCATCAGGGCCGGTAGCTGGCTATCGAAGGTCTCGAGCGCTTCCTTGTATCCTTTGGAATCGCGTCGATGGCCGTACTTGGCATCGAAGTCGACAAGGTTCAAGTAGGCCAGGCCCTTGAAGGCACGGTCCGCGTAGGCGGTGAAGTTCTCCATGCCTTCGACGTTGTCTTTCTGTTTGTGGGATTCGGTGATGCCCTCGCCGTCGTAGATGTCTTCGATCTTGCCGAAGCCGATGACATCATAGCCGGCATCCTCAAGAAAATTTAGGGTCGTGCGGCCGTAGGGCTTGAGTGCGTAGTCCTTGCGGTTGGCGGTCCTTGTGAACTCGCCTTTGCGCTCCCCGAGGAAGGGGCGGGCGATGACACGCCCGATCTTGTAGGCTTCTGCGCGTGTCAGCTCGCGGGCGATCTCGCACGCTTCATAGAGATCGTCGAGACCGATCTTCTCTTCGTGAGCCGCGATCTGCAGGACGCTGTCCGCGCTGGTGTAGACGATGAGGTCCCCGGTCTTGAGCTGATGTTCACCCAGTTCATCGAGGATGGCGGTCCCGGAGGCGGCCTTGTTGCCGACGATGTTGCGGCCGGTGCGCCGTTCGAGCGTTTCGATCAGTTCATCGGGAAAGCCGGTCTCGGTGAACGTGCGGAAAGGTTCGGTGACCTTGAGCCCCATGAGCTCCCAATGGCCCGTCATGGTGTCCTTGCCGGCGCTGATCTCCTTCATGCGTGCATAGCGTCCCCTGGCACGCTCCACGGGAGCGACCCCCTCGATGTCGGTAAGGTTCCCGATGCCCAGACTCTCGAGGTTCGGAAGCTGAATGCCGCCTTCATGCCTGGCGATGTTCGCTAGCGTGTTCGTCCCGGCGTCGCCATACTCGTGGGCATCCGGCATGGCGCCGATGCCGACGCTGTCGATGACGATGGTGAAGATGCGTTCGTACATGTCACTCGCTCCTTTGTTTAGCATGCGGATGGTATCGGTCATACACCGCGATGAGCTGTTTTTTGTTGATGTGTGTATACAGTTCGGTTGTCGAGACGTCGGCGTGTCCCAGCATCTCCTGTACATAGCGCAGATCGACACCTGCCTCGAGCAGGTGCGAGGCGAAGCTATGCCGCAGGGTATGGGGACTGACCGGCTTCTCGATACCGGCTGCTTCCGCTAAGGACCGGAGGACTTTGTAGAATCCCACCCGGCTGATGCGATTGCCGTTGCGGTTTAAAAAGACGTAGGGAGTCGGGGTTTTCGAAAGTTTGAGCCGGCCGGCCTCAAGGTATTTCTTGAGTGCCGCCGCGGCGGCGCTGCCAATGGGGACAATACGTTCCTTGCCACCCTTGCCGAAGACGTTGATGACGCCTTGGTTGATGTGCAAATCTTCTGTTCGCAGCTCGAGCAGTTCGCTGATCCGCAGGCCGCTTCCATAAAGCAGTTCCACCATGGCCCGGTTGCGCTGATCAAGCGGCTCTTCTCCTTCCGTGTGTTCGAGAATGGCCTCGAGTTCCGCCAGCGTTAGCACGTCTGGAAGCCGCTTCTCCTGCTTGGGGCGTTTGATGTTCTCAACAACGTTCATCTTGACGAGCCGCTCGCCCAGCAGGAATCCATGGAAACTCTTGATGGCGGAAAGCTTACGGGAAACGGTCGATGCAGAGGTATGGCGTTTCCGCAAGGTTTGAAGATACTGCTTGATAGTCCGCTCGTCAATATCGGCGGGGTCTTTCAGTCCTTTTCTGCCGAGATAGTCCACGTAATCGGAAAGATCGTTCAAGTAGGCCTTGAGCGTATTCTTACTCAGGCGGTGCGAAGCTTTTAGTTCGTACTCATACTCTTTGAGTAGCTGTCGCATCGTGGACCCTCCCTACACACGAGCGAAGACTTCATTCCCGAGCAGCTGCCCCCGCTCGCTGAGGCGCACGCGATTGTCTCTGACCTCAAGCAGACCAGCAGCCAGCGCCTCTTTCAGACGCGGGCTGAAGCTGAACAGCTCAGTGCCGTGGCGGGCTTTGAAAGTTTCCATGTCGACGCCTTCACGTAAGCGGAGTCCGAGCAGGAGATCGTCCTTCGCGGCCTCGGCAGACTCCACGCAGGAGGTGTTGCCGCCGGATTCAACGGCTTCGATGTAACGCTTCACCGAACGCACATTTGCGTAGCGGATGCCGTTCAGACGACTGTGCGCCGCCGCACCAAGGCCAAGATAGTCCTCGCCCCGCCACACCGCGAGGTTGTGAAGGGAGGGGCGGTTGCGTGTAAAGTTGCTGATTTCGTATTGCTCGAAGCCCTCGGCGGGCAGCCAATCCCGTGCAAGCTCATACATCTCGGCGGCCGCTTCTTCGCCTGGTAGGTCCATCAACGCTTCTTGACGCCAAAGGCGATACAGGCGTGTCCCGGCCTCAAGCGTCAGATGATAGCATGCCAGGTGATCGGGCCCGAGTGCGACCGCCCGCTGCAGATCCTGCTTGAACGCCCCCAGGGTCTGAGAGGGGAGGCCGAATAAGAGATCAATACCGATGTTGTCGAATCCGGATTGCCTCAGGCGCGCAAATACTTGCTCCACCTGCGAGGGGGAATGCCCTCGGCCGAGCCGACAAAGCTGTTCTTCATCGAAGGATTGCACGCCGAGGTTCACACGGTTGATCGGGGTGTCGGCGAGTTGTCTGCAGAAGGATTCGTCGATGTCCTCGGGATTCACCTCGACAGCGATTTCTTCCAGCAACGGCATCATTCCTGAGAGCTCATCAAGCAGTTCGCCAAGCAGCTTCATCCCCAGTTCGCTCGGGGTGCCGCCTCCGAGATGCAAGGTGCGTGCCGATGAAAGCCGCGTGCGCTGAATCTCCGCCTCCCGCAGCAAAGCCTTGACGTATCGGCGCCGCTTCGGCTCCTTTGCCATCTCCCTGGGGAAGTCGCAATACGTGCAGATGCGGCGGCAGAATGGTATGTGGACATAGACATTCATCGTCTCCACCCCGATTCTATCACATGTGCGCATGCAGGACCTCTGCGATGCTTGAAACTACTCATCGTCAAGCGAGAGCACGCTCAGGAATGCTTCCTGAGGCACTTCGACGCTGCCGACATGCTTCATTCGTCGCTTGCCTTCCTTCTGTCTTTCCAGCAGCTTCTTCTTGCGGGTGACATCTCCGCCATAGCATTTCGAGAGGACGTTCTTGCGCAGAGCCCGAACTGTCGAACGGGCGATGACGCGGTTGTTGATGGAGGCCTGCACGGGCACTTCGAACATTTGTCTGGGAATGAGATCCTTGAGTTTCTCGGTGATGGCTTTCCCGCGACGATAGGCGAAGTCCCGATGAACGATGAAGCTCAACGCATCAACCGGCTCGTGGTTGATGAGAATGTCCATCTTCACGAGGTTGCTCTCCCGATAGCCGGCATACTCATAATCAAGAGAGGCATATCCTTTCGTCTGGGATTTCAACCGGTCAAAGAAATCGTAGATAATCTCAAGCAGTGGAATCTCGTAGGTCAGCTCGACCCGGTGCTCGCCCAGATACTGCATGTTCATGTAGCGGCCGCGCTTGCCTTGAGCGAGCTCCATCACGTTCCCGACGTATTCCTTGGGCGTCATGAGCGTCGCTTCGACGTAGGGTTCTTCAATGCTTGCGATGTTTTCCTGAGAGGGCATCTCGGAAGGGTTGTCGACCTCCTTCACGCCGCCTTGTTCAAGATGCACGCGATAAATCACCGATGGCGCGGTGGCGATAAGGTCGATATTGAACTCGCGTTCAAGGCGTTCCTGGATAATCTCAAGATGCAGCATGCCTAAAAACCCGCAACGGAAACCAAAGCCGAGCGCTTGCGAGCTTTCGGGCTCGTAGACGAGGCTGGCATCGTTGAGCTTCAGCTTATCGAGCGCTTCACGCAGGTCGTTGTAGCGATTGGAATCAAGCGGGAACAAGCCGCAGAACACCATCGGGGTCAGGGGGCGATAGCCCGGCAAGGGATGGGCCGCCGGCGCATCGGCATGCGTGATCGTGTCGCCGACCTGCACATTCTCGACCGATTTGATCGAGGCGACGACGTAGCCGACCTCGCCCGGGCCGAGGCGTTCCCGCGGAACCTGCTTGGGCGTGGTCACGCCGACTTCGGTGACTTCGTAGCGTTTCTCGCTCGCCATCAGCCGAATGTAGTCCCCTTTGCCGAGTGTCCCCTCGACAATACGGACCGAAGGAATGACGCCACGGTAGGGGTCGTAGATGGAATCAAAGACCAGCGCCCGCAAAGCATCCTCGGGATTGCCTCCGGGGGCGGGGATGCGCTCGCAGATCGCATCGAGGACCTCATCGATGCCTTTGCCCTCTTTCGCGCTCGTCAGGATGGCTTCCTCGGCATCGATGCCGAGGACATCCTCGATGTCGGCCTTCACTTTTTCCACATCCGCGCTTGGAAGGTCGATCTTGTTGATGACCGGGATGATCTCCAGGTCATTATCTAACGCGAGATAGACGTTCGCCAAAGTCTGCGCCTCGATGCCCTGTGCCGCGTCCACAACCAAAAGGGCGCCTTCACAGGCGGCCAGACTTCGGGAGACTTCGTAGGTAAAATCCACGTGCCCGGGGGTGTCGATCAAATGGAAGATATACGCTTCGCCATCCTTGTGGCGATGTTCGAGCTGCACGGCGTTGAGTTTGATGGTGATGCCTCGTTCACGTTCAAGGTCCATTGAATCGAGCAGCTGCTCTCGCATTTCACGCGAGGTGATCGAACGGGTCTTCTCGAGGATGCGGTCCGCGAGCGTACTCTTCCCGTGGTCGATGTGTGCGATGATCGAGAAGTTCCGGATGTATGCCTGTCTGTTTCGCATGTTATTGAAGTCGCTCACGCGGCATCGTCCTTTCCTCGGCTTAAAAAAGAAACGCCTCCACGGCGCATTCACCAACGGCCCTGGCCGTCTGGCGCAAACATATTCTATCACATTCGGAGCGTCTATTAAAGCTGTCTTTTCCCTATTCCTCAGGCGTCGGGATTGCACAATACACCGGGTGGTGCTATGATTAACTTAGAAGCTTACTTAGGAGGGATTGCATGGCCACACAATACCATGAACCGATTGAGTTCCTCGACAAGGACACTCAGGACATCACGCGCATCATCAAGAGCATCATGGAGGAATTCGAGGCGGTCGACTGGTACAACCAGAGAATGAGCGCAACGGATGACGAAGACCTTTACGCCATCTTGAAGCACAACCGCGACGAAGAGCTCGAACACGCCGCGATGGGTATCGAGTGGCTTCGTAGAAAGCTGCCCGAGCTGGATGCGGAGCTGCGTGACAACCTATTCACCGAAGGGCCGATCACCGGCCATCACGATGAAGACGAAGATGAAGGGGAGACTCCGTCCCGCGGCAAGTCTCTCGGCATCGGGAAAATGAAAGGATGAAGGAGTGAACAGGATGGATCTATTAAAACGCAACCTCGCACCCATACCCGCAGAAGCCTGGGAAGAGATCGACGACCGTGCCGTCGAAGTCATCAAGTCCCAGCTCAGCGCGCGAAAAGCACTCTTTGTCGACGGCCCTCACGGCCCTGAAAAGACGGTTGTCCCCACCGGCCGGCTGGAAGTTTTCAAGGATGCCCCGGAAGGCGAAGTCGGTGCCGGAACCTACGGTGCGAAGCCCTTGATTGAATCCCGGGTCGTCTTCAAGCTTTCCCGCTGGGAGCTCGACAANATCCTTCACGGTGAACGCGACGTCGAACTTGATAAGCTCGAGGACGCCGCAGAGGCCATCGCCCGTTTCGAGGATGACGTCGTGCTCAACGGAAGGAAAGAAGCCGGCGTCCAGGGGCTGACCCAAGTCGCCGGCACCACATTGAAACTGGATGCGAACGCCGACACCATTGTCCGCACCATCGGGGAAGGCCTCGCCACTTTACGCGATGCCTACGCCGAAGGGCCCTATAAGCTGATTGTCGGCGACGATGTCTACGGCGCCCTCCATCAGGGCTACCATAGCGGCATCCTCAGACGCGTCGTCGAAGAGATGACGGGCGCGCCCATCGTCCGTGCACGCCCCCTCAAGGGTGCAGTTCTGGTTCCCGAGGACCACGAGGATCTCGAACTCACGATCGGCCAGGACTACGCTGTCGGCTACGAAAGCCATGACGAGACGCACGTACAGCTGTTCCTCACCAATGCGTTCACATTCCGCTGCCTTGATGAGGACATCGTCGTCCATTTCCAATACACTGGCGGATAAGCATCCAAAACAGAGATTTCCAAGTTATAAAAGGCGCCGGGGTTTGTCCCCGGCGCCTTTTTCACATCGCGCACCTGTAAGCCATGTTCTGTACCCTTCCGGGCGGCGACCATTTATCTGCGCGTCTTCACGCGCCTCCTCTTCGGTTGATTTCCCGTCGAGGAGCGCCCCTACCATCTTTTGGGTTTCTAGCTCGTGGGGTTTACCCGTTCCACCCCGGGGGTTTCCCCCCGGGCTCGTCTCTGTGGCACTTTTACAGGTACTCACACCCGCGAAGGGTGATTTCCCGGCCGTCACCCCCTCGGGGGTGCATGGCGTTATGGTTTCCGCCATCACGAACACTACAGGCGTCTCAGCCTGTGCTAGCATGGACTTTCCTAACGTTCTCTCAAACGCTCGGTCGCCCGGTGCGCGATGTGAAAATTGACAGATCAGTGTTGTTTGCTGGAGTCTTTCTTGCCCTGGTGCTTCTTGTTATCGCGGGACGGCTTGCCTTTCGCTCCGCCGCCTTTGCGGTTGTCGTCCGGCTTCTTATTTTTCGGCCCGCCCTTCCCGGGCGGCGGTCCGGACTGATCTTTAGGCTTGGGAAGCGTCGCTTTGCGGGAGAGGTCGATGCGGCCGCGGTCGTCGATGCCGATGACCTTGACCTTGATCTCATCACCCTTCTTGACGACGTCCTCGACGCTGCGCACACGTTCGTGCGCGAGCTTGGATATATGACACAGACCTTCGGTGCCGGGCCAGAGTTCCACGAAGGCGCCGAATTTCTCGACGCGGGTCACCTTGCCGTTGTAGACTTCTCCGACCTGCGCGACGCGGACGAGGTCCTCGATTTCTTTGAGCGCCGCATCGATAGGCGGAATTTCGGTGTGCATGAGCGTGATGCGGCCGTCCTGCTCGATGTCGATCTTCACGTTGTCATTGCGCTCGATGATGTCGGAAATGATCTTGCCGCCCGGACCGATGACGTCGCGGATCTTATCGGGGTCGATGACCATCACCTTGACCTTCGGTGCGTATTCGGACACTTCCGGACGAGGCTCGGGAATCGTTTCGAGCATGTTGTCCAGGACTTTGTGCCTAGCGTCGCGTCCTTGCATGAGCGCCTGCTTGAGTATGTCGCGGGAGAGCCCCCCGATTTTGATGTCCATCTGCAGGGCGGTGATGCCTTCACGCGAGCCGGCGACCTTGAAGTCCATGTCGCCGAGATGGTCTTCCAGGCCCTGGATGTCGGTGAGTACGCGAGTGGTGTCGTCTTCCTTGACGAGACCCATGGCGATGCCGGCTACCGGTGCCGCGATGGGAACCCCGGCCGCCATCAGGCTCATGCAGCCTGCGCAGATGCTGGCCTGTGAGGTCGAGCCGTTGCTTTCGAGGATTTCCGAGACGATGCGGACCGTATAGGGGAAGTCCTCCTCGTCGGGCATGACCTGCAGCAGCGCGCGTTCACCCAGTGCGCCGTGGCCGATCTCCCGTCGCTTGGGCGGGCCGTAGCGACCGACCTCGCCGACGCTGTAAGGCGGAAAATTGTAATGTAGCATGAAACGCTTGTGGTCCTCTTCGCCGAGGCCGTCGAGTATCTGGTATTCACCGAGCGCGCCGAGCGTGGTGATCGAAACCGCCTGTGTCTCGCCGCGGGTGAAAAGGGCGCTGCCGTGCGTGCGCTTGAAGACATCAACCTGGCTGTCGAGCTCGCGCAGCTCATCGAGCTTGCGACCGTCCGGACGTTTCTCTTCTTCGACAATCAAGCGCCGTACTTCGTCCTTGACGATATCGTCGATGTGCTGCTTCGCATCATCAACCTTGCCTTTGACCACCTCGTCCTCTTCGGATGCGAACGCTGTCTCGAGGGTCTCGGTGACTTTCTCCTTGATGGCGTTGATCTGCTCTTTGCGATATTCTCGGTCAAGGGCGCGCACCGCGTCCAGGATGCGGTCGCGGAAGGAGTCGTCGACGAGTTTTTTGGCGTCCTCATCAAGGGCGTCGGGTATGAATTCCTGTTTCTCCTCGCCGAGTTCGGCGATGATCTTCTCCTGGAATTCGCAAAGCTTCTGAATCCATTCGTGCCCGAAAAGCATCGCATCGAGCATCGTCTCTTCGGGGACCTGCTTCGCGCCGGCCTCGACCATGTTGATGGCGTCCTTGGTGCCGGCGACCGTCAGGTCGATATCCGATTCCTCGAGCTGCTCCTCGGTCGGATTGAGAATGAACTCGCCGTTGAGGCGACCGACGACGACACCCGCAATGGGGCCCTCGAAGGGCAGGTCCGAAAGACCGAGGGTGATGCTGCTGCCCAGCATCGCTGCCACCGGCGGTGAATGATCGGTGTTCCCGCTCATGACGGTGTTGATGATCTGGACTTCTTTTCTGAACCCATCGGGGAACAGCGGGCGGATGGGGCGGTCAATCATCCTTGAATACAGAGTCTCGACCTCTGAAGGCTTCCCTTCGCGCTTGAAAAACCCACCAGGGATCTTGCCCGCCGCATAGAGTTTCTCGGTATAGTTCACCAGCAACGGGAAAAACGGGAGATCCGTGGGCTCATCAGAAGCCTGCATGACGCTCAGAACCGCGGTGTCCTCGAAGCGGATAAGCGCCGATGCTGTTGCTTGCTTGGCCATTTCGCCGATTTCGACGCGGATGTTTCGTCCATCGAGATCGAAATCGTAAACTTTAGCTTCTGGCATACTTTCTACTTCCTCTTTTCTTCTTTATCTTTAATATTTTTTCCATCTTTTCCATCAATATATACTACCACATACATCCTTATAAGTACAGTCCCGGCACGTTTTTGAAAAGAGAATTTTCCTAACTTCACTCGGCATACGTATGATGGAATCCTTACATCCACGACCCTTGCGGACCAACCATGCGGCCTGTATAACCGAAACTCTCGCCCCTGGATTTGAAGCAAAACGTTCCGGTTCATTCCAACCGCCTACGGCCGCGGTCCATGGGAACAGAAAATACGCAGTCGAAAGGCGCCGGTGCTTGCCGGCGCCTACTAGTAGCGATTGTTTCTCCTTGCTGGCTTCACGCACATGGCGACTTCGGAAAGACAACCTCCCGCCGGTGGAAATTCAACTCACGGGAGCAGCGCTTCCAAGGAATCCTCCTCGAAAGTCCCCTCGCCATCCGCGAGGTCAAGCTCGATGTCCTCCTCATCATCCTGGAGTTCATCGACCAGACCCTCGATGAGTTCACCGTACGATTCGACATCCGCTTCGAGCGCATCGAACTCGGCGGAGGCCGTCTCCTCATCTTCGTAGACAGCCAATTCCAGAGCTTCAAGCTTGTCCGTCTCATCAGGGTCGGAATCGACGGCTCCATCATCATCGTCGCTGTAGTGGAAGTAATAATCGGCGACCGCATAGGATGCGGCTTCATTGTCAGCGACGAATTCGATTTTCAAAGCGATACGTTCCGCGCCGTTTGTTCCGTAATCCTCGCCGGTGTATTCATAATCGATCGCGACCCAGTTGATCCGGTCCACATCGATCCCGCTGTCGACTTCCTCTTCAAGCTGTTCAAGGATGAACGGCGTACGCGCCTCCGTGAGTGCTTGAGCCCCCGGCGTCGTACAGGCGCTCATACCAGCCAGCAGGACAATCGCCGCGAAGACGGCAAGTGACAACCGCATGGAACCCCTCCTGCAAATAGGATGGGGTCATTATATCCAAAGCCTTTGGCCATTTCAAAGGAGGTGCATCGCGGGTTGAACTTCTGTATCCTTGTGATCACTGAACAGGTGCGAGATCAGAATTCGACCCTGCATCAGATCCTGAGCGGATTGCCGTCGATATAGACACGGGCGGGGTCGCTCATGATATCGAGCGGGTCGCCTTCCCAGATGACCAGATCGGCGTCCTTTCCGGGTTCAAGACTGCCGACGCGATCCTCGAGCCCGTTGACGCGGGCGGCGTCGAGAGTCACCGCACGCAGCGCCTTCTCCCTTGGAAGGCCGGCCTTGACAAACAGCGCGACCTGGACCAGGGCATTCTCGGCCGGTACGACGGGATGGTCGGTCATGATGCTGATGGGAACTTGGTAGGAATCAAGAATGCCGGCGCTTTTGAACGTCCTTGAGGCGGTCTCGTATTTCGTCGCCGCGCCGAGTGTCGGACCGAGGATGACGGCAAGGCCGCTCTGCTTGAGCGTGCTGGGAATCAGATGCGCCTCCGTGCCGTGGTCGATGGACGCATCCAGACCGAATTCGCCGGCCACCCGCACCGCGGTCGTGATGTCGTCGCTGCGGTGGGCGTGGATTTTCACCTTCATACCCTCGAAGACCCGCATCAGGCTGTGCAGTTTCATATCAAAAGCCGGCTTGTCCTCGGCTTGACCCTCTTCGTAGGCAGTCAGCTTATCCCGATACTCCTGCGCACGTATGAGCCATTCCCGCATCAAGGCGGCGGAGGCCATCCGGGTCGACGGGCTCTTCTTCTGTCCGCTGTAGACCCGTTTCGGGTTCTCCCCGAGCGCCATCTTCATCGCGACCTCCTCGCGCAGCACCATGTCCTCGACGGTCTCGCCGACAGTCTTGACGGCGGTGAAGGTGCCGCCGATGACATTCGCGCTGCCCGGGCCGGTCACGACCGTGGTCACCCCGGCGGCCGAGGCGGACTGGAAAGCGGAATCCCCCGGATAGAGGCTGTCGATCCCCCGTAGCTCGGGGAAGATGGGGTTGGTCATTTCGTTATGATCCATGCCCTCGAACTGGATGCCCTCCTCGACCACGCCGATGTGGCAATGCGGGTCGATGAGGCCCGGGGTCACAATGCGGCCCTGGGCGTCGTGAATGTCGGCCCCGGGGAAACGTGCGGGGTCGAAACGGCGGCCGGTCTCGACAATCCTGCCGTTTTCGAAGGCGACGTAGCCCTGTTCACCGTCGATGCCGGCCATGGTGTGCAGTGTCGCGTTCTTGATGATCTGCATTACTCTTCCTCCCTGCGTAGACGTTGTCTTTCTTCTTCATTCAACCGCACGCGTTCCGCGTGCAGTTCTTTCAGATAATAAACACTCGTGCGGACCATACCGGTGATGGGGATCGCGAGAATGAGGCCGACCACGCCGAAGAGATACCCGAAAAAGACGAACGCGCTCAGCACCAGCAGCGGGTGCAGCTTGGTCTCGCGCCCCATGATCAGTGGTTGCGCGACGTTGTTCTGTATGAGCTGCCCGACGACCACCGTGATCAGAATCGCCAGGGGAGCGAACTCACCGAAACGCAAGGTCTCGTCGGTCAAGCTATAAAGCACCGGCAGGACCATGGCGATGAACGGTCCGACATAAGGGACGATGTCGAAGAATCCAAGCATGAAGCCGAAAAGCAGACTCTGTTCACGAAAACCGAGGATGAAGAGCACGACGGTGAAGACGACGGCCATCACCAGCATCGTCAGAAACCGTCCGTTGAAATACTCCTCGATGACACGGTTCGCCCGGCGGGTGAGTTCGATGACGTGCTTGCGAAAGTTTTTGGGAAAGATGATGACGATGGCTTCGTAGATCCGCGTGCGGTCGTTCAGGATGAAAAACAGGAAGACCGGCACCAGCACAATAGTGATGACCACGTTGGTCACGCTTTGGAAGACACCGAATAGATCGATGTCCAGATCCCCGATCCGCTCGAAAGTGAACCACTCCGAGAACCGGTCCGTGATGCCTTCGAGGAACGGACGCTCGGCAATGAACGTGCCGACCGCATCGACAACAGCCGGCCAGTCGTTTTCAATGAAATGGACGGCCTGTTCAACTATCAACGCACCGGCGAAACGACCGAACAAGAACAGCAGAAACCCGACACCGGCAAAGACGATGACTGTGGTGAGATAACGGTTGTTGAGTTTCAACCGCTTCTCGAGGAAGCGAAAGATGGGTGCCAGCAGATAACTGATGAACAAGGCGATCGAGAACGGCAGCAAGATGGCGATGAAGGCATCGAAGAACCGTTCAACGAACGTACTGAAAAGTTGCTGGAACAAGGTCAGAACCAGCAGTCCGAGGGCGACGATGCCAAGGTTGTACAACCACTGTTTCCGCCTGTTGAATTCAGGTTCACCCGCCATGGAGCCACCTCCTTCAGGGTTGTCAAGTCAATTATACCAGAAATCATCGTCCTGCTCACGACAAAGACCGACACTCGGAAAGAAAAAGCCCGGCTGCATGGCCGGGCGTGGGCTCAGCGACGGAGGCCGAGCTTCTTGATGAGTTCACGGTAACGGGGGACATCTTCAGCTGCAAGGTACTTGAGGAGCTTGCGACGCCGACCGACTTTTTGAAGCAGGCCACGGCGCGAATGGTGATCGTTCTTGTGCTCGCGGAGATGCTCGTTGAGCCGTTTGATCTCGGCTGTGAGCAGCGCGATCTGCACTTCCGGCGACCCGGTATCCCCGGGCTTGCGCCGGTACTCCTCAAGAATGCGTTGCCGTTCGTCCTTTGTCAAAGACATACGGTTCCTCCTTGTTCATAGACTTACCCGGAACCTAGTGGACCGGCGGAGTACGGACCACCACGTAACGGGCGCAGAAAGCATTATAGCACATACTGGGGATTTTGCAAGGGGGATTCAAGGAAGACGTTCTCTGGATTTGAAAATGTCCCGTGTCCGCTGCTCGTCTTCCTTGATCTGCGCCACAAGCGAGGCGGTTGTGGGGAAATGACGCTCTTCGCGCAACTGCTCGATGAACGCCAGCCGAAGCGTCTCTCCGTAGAGATCCCCTTGATAATCAAGCAGATGGGTCTCCACCCGGATTGTGCCTGAGCGGTTCAACGTCGGATTGTAGCCGATGCTGCTCATCGAGGGGTGCCACCGCCCTTGGACTTTCGTCCTTGTCGCATACACTCCGCGGGCGGGGATGAAGAACGCACCGGTCTCGAGATTCGCGGTAGGGTAGGCGATCGTCCGTCCGCGGCGGTCTCCCGCGACTACCGTCCCTTCGATGGTGTAAGGTCTGCCGAGCAGGGTTTCCGCCGCACGGACCTTCCCTTCACGGAGTAGACGCCTGATGCGGGTGCTGCCGATCTTGTCACCCGCGACCGTCCGTTCATCAAGGACGACAACCTCGAAAGTGGCGGTCTCTCTCAGTGAGTAGACGTCGCCGAGCCCGCCTCGACCATAGGTGAAATCGAATCCGCACACCAAAGTCTGCAAGGTGCCCAGGTAGTCCTCGATGAACGTCTCCGGCGACAACGAAGCCATCTTGCGGTCGAAAGGAAGAACGTAGGCGACATCGAACCCTTCCGCTTCGAAGTGTTCAAGGCGCATCGCAAGCGGGGTCAGATAAAGAAAGTCTTCATTCGAGAACAGCCGACGGGGATGCTCATCGAACGTCACGACTGCCGAGGTGCTCCCTTTTGAGGCGGCAAGCTCGCGTGTCTTTTGAAGCAGCGCCGCATGCCCGAGGTGCACACCGTCAAAGAAACCGATCGCGGCGACGGTGTTTGAGAGGTCCATCCCTGGCTTGAGCGTACGTACATCCATGTTCATCACAGCACCTTCTCCGGGCGGAAACGTCCTTCTGTGCGGCGATAGATCGCGAGCAGCCCGCCATCCTCATCGAGGATGCGCACGCGTTCAGCCTCGCAATCAAGCGTCAGGGGCTTGCCGCTCTTGATGGCTTTCGCATCCTGTATCTTAACGGCGGGATAGGGAAGCGCCTCTGCAAGCGGAATCAAACGCGCAATGCGACCCTCCCGCAACGCTTCAAAGGGCCAGGCCTCCGCAAGGGTGAAGCGGCCGCTGCGGATGCGGCGGATATTGCTGGCATGCGCCACAGTGCCCAGCGCTTCGGCGACATCGGCCGCGAGCTGGCGGACGAAGACGCCTTTGCTGCAGTCCAGACGAAAACGCGCCCGATAGGCGTCGGACTCGGCTGTCAGTCGGCTCAACCGGATGAGCCTCTCGATGCGCACGCGGCGCGGCGGGACCTCGGGGATGGGTTCACCGGCCCGGGCGTACTCATAAAGCTTTTTGCCACCAACCTTCACCGCTGAATAGGCGGGCGGTATCTGTTCAAGCTGTCCGTGGAACCGCTTGAGGACCTCGTCAAGGTCCTTGAAGTCCTCGAACCGTCGCGTGCGGGTGATGGTTCCAGCGTCATCGAGCGTATCGGTCTCGACGTTGAAGACAATATCGAATTCATAGCCCTTATCATCACCGCTCAAGTACGAAAGCAGTTTCGTGCCCCGGTTGATGCCAAGCACAAGCACACCGGTCGCCGGAATGTCCAGCGTACCGGCATGGCCGACACGTCGCGTCGAGAACGTGCGACGGGCGACGTCGACGACGTCGTGGCTGCTCATGCCGGCGGGTTTGTCGATCACTAGGATGCCATCCATAATCATCACCGGCTTCATTATACACAAATGCAGTCAAAAGAAAAAGCCCGTTGCGGGCTTCCTCTTTGCTTATCCAGCAGTGTCTCTGACCCAGTCGACGACTGCGTCCTTCGGCATGAAACCGGCTTTCTGGTCAAGCACCTCTCCATCCTTGAGGACGAAAAGGGAAGGGATGCCTTGAACGCCGTATTGTTGCGCAAGGGAGATGTTCTCATCAACGTTGACTTTGACGACCTTGAAATCATCGTTCTCTTCGGCGACCTGCTCGAGGACAGGGCCGATCATTTTGCAGGGGCCGCACCAGTCTGCGTAGAAATCGAGCAGTACGACGCCATCCTTGACTTTTTCATCGATGTTTGTGTTGTCTGCATATTCCAATGCCATGTCTATATCCTCCTTTTTTCAGATTCAACCTTATTATACAAGCCACGGCAGGGTCGCACAACCATTTTGCTTGCGTTAGGTTTCATTCGAAGTAGGCGATGGTGACGCCCTGGCCTCCTTCGTTTCCTTCGCCATCCCGATGGCGCTTCACATGGGGGTGCTTGCCGACGACGTCCCTGACCATCTTCTTGAGGGCCAGCGTGCCGAAACCGTGAATGATGGTGGCGTAGGGCTGCTGCGAGAGAGCACAGTCGTCAAGATATTTCTCCAGCAGTTCCCTAGCTTCCGCGACGCGTTTGCCACGTAAATCGAGACTGGGGTCGACCTGCTTGTCGACACGGTTGTTCACGTAGGCGGTCTGGGGTTCTTCCGCTGCGTCTTGTTCGGCGGAACGTTCGAGTTCCTCCGGTTTGAACGTGGAGGTGAGATTCCCCATCCGGACCTGCCAGCGACCATCCTTCTGCTGCTTTTCGAGTCTCCCGTAGCGGTTGAACCGGAATACATAGACGGAATCGCCCGCTTGCAATTGTGAATCATCCGTTCCGGACGTTTCGGACTGCGTGGTGTCGCTGCCCATGAGATGTTTCGCGTCGTGTTTTTTGTCCGCAAGCTCGTGGGGCTTGTAGGGACGGTCCCGCATCGCTTCAAGCTCGCTGATGAGCTGCTGCGCGCGGCGTTTCGCCTCTCGCATCTGCTGCTCGTGTTCTTTTCTGAGCTTCTCTTCAAGGTTGTTCCGTTCTTGTTGCAGTCGCTTGCGCTCTTCAGCCAAGCGCTTTTGTTCGCGTTCGACTTCCTTGCGTGCGTCCTCGTAAGCGCTGAGCTCCTTGTCGAGCTTCTTATGTTCCCGTTTGAGCGTGTCGATCAGGTCGCTGACCTCGCTGCGTTGCGTCAGGACTTCTTCTTTCGCGGCGTCGACAATCTCACGCTTCAAGCCGAGGCGCTCGCTGATCAAGAACGCGTGGCTCTCTCCCGGGGTCCGCAGCAACAACCGATACGTCGGTTCAAGGGTCGTCTCGTCGAACTCGACGCTGGCGTTCATCACATCGCTGCGGGTATAGGCGTAGGCCTTGAGCTCCGGATAGTGGGTCGTGGCGACGATGATGCTGTTCTTCTTTCCGAGATAATTGAGAATGCTCATGGCCAGCGAAGACCCTTCCCGTGGGTCGGTACCGCTGCCGAGCTCATCGAGCAGGACGAGCTGGTCATCGTCGTAACGATCAACGATGTCGACGATGCGGGAGAGATGGGAGGAGAATGTCGAGAGTGACTGCTCGATGCTCTGCTCGTCACCGATGTCCGCACGGATGGCGGAGAAGAGCCGGATGGTGCTGCCCTCGACGGCCGGCACCATCAATCCGCTTTGCGCCATGAGGTGCAACAATCCGACGGTCTTGAGGGCGACCGTCTTGCCGCCGGTGTTCGAACCGGTGATGATCATCGTCGTTTCATCGTCGAAGGCGAACGTGTTGGCTACGACTTCATCCGGTGGCAGGAGGGGGTGTCGCGCCCGGATCAGATGGATGCGTTCGGAAAGCCTGGGGATCGACCCTTCGGTTTCATGGCCGTAGCGGGCTTTCGCGAAAAGAAAATCCAGATGCGCGATGGCCTCGTCGTTCGCCTGCAGGGTATCGGCGGTTTCCATGATCAGTCCCGACAACCAGCGGAACAGCCGTTCGAGTTCTTCCGCCTCCTGCTTTTCCAGGCGCCGTTTTTCCGCGGCGAGTCCTTGAACGTTCTCGGGCTCGATATAGACCGTTTCGCCACTGCTCGAGTAATCCAGAATCGTGCCTTTCAAACTTTTTTTGTTCGAGGCACGAACCGGCACCACGTAGCGGTCCTGACGGATGGTCACCAGCTGCTCGCTGAGTTTCTCGCCGTGTTTTTTCAAAAAGGCATCCAGCGTCGACTTGATGCGACGCTCCTGGTCCGCCAGCCTGCGACGGATGTCACGAAGGGCGGGTGAGGCCTCATCGCGCACATCCCCGTGGTCATCGAAAACTTTCCCAAGCGACTCCCTCAGATGCGCGGGAGGGTCGATGGCCTCGGCGTGCTCAAGAATGCCGAAGGTCTCCCCGAGGTCCTCGGGCAGTCGATGCATCTCCCGCTTGAGCTGGATCGAGGCATCGATATGCGAACGGACACGCAGGAACTGCGGCACATCGAGCACGCCCTCGATGCGTGCGCGTTCCAGGGCATCGTCGATGACTTTCACGCCATCGAAGGAAGGCACGGCGTCATGATGGATATAGCGATACGCCTCCGCTGTCTCCCTTAACCGCTCTTCGACTGTCTCTCGCTGTACGCTGGGTTCAAGCTTGAGGGCGCGCTCGGCGCCATGCTCGGTAAAAGCTAGGCTCGAAAGTTGTTCCTTGACTTTATTCAGTTCGAGGGTTTGGGTGTCGAACATGCAATCACGCTCCCGTCTCTGTCATTCTATCAGATTTCATGCTAAAATACAGCCGAAGGAAGTGAGACGCATGAATCATGTACTGAAGCTGAATGATGCGCAGCTCGAGGCGCTTCTCGATTTCTACGCCGACAGCCGGAAGAACGTCCCCAACCCCTATATGAAGGCCTTCATCAAGCAGAGTGGTCTCACCATCTCCATCTATACTTCGAACAAGGTCGTCTTTCAAGGGGAGGGTGCTGAAGAGGCGTTCTTCTTCTGGCACGAAGCTCTCGGCCTGCCTGAACTGGAAACCGAGGCTGAAGCCTTCGACACCCCCTCCATCGGCAGTGACGAAAGCGGAGCGGGGGATTATTTCGGTCCGCTCTGCGTCGGTGCCGTCCACATCGGTAAAGCCGACATGAAACACATAGACAAGCTAGGACTCAAAGATTCGAAGGCTCTCACCGACGAGACGGTGCGGACTCTGGCTCCGAAAATCCGCAAGGCGTTCACGAATGTCGTCTACACGCTCGACAACGAGCGTTACAACCGCCACATCGAGGAAGGCCGCAACGCCAACAAGCTCAAGGCGCTCCTCCATGAGAAAGCCCATCGCTCGCTTTTGCAGAAGGTCGAGGGCCGGCCCTTGATCATCGTCGATCAATTCTGCGACGAAGTCCGCTACGATGCATATCTCAAGCAGCTCTCCAACCCCGTACGCCCGGACCGCTTCCGCTTCCGCGCCGAAAGCGCCTACGCCTCGGTCGCCGCGGCAAGTATCCTCGCGCGGCATGCGTTTCTGCATCACCTCGAAGAACTGTCGAATCAAGCCGGCACGCCCTTGCCCAAGGGCGCTTCAAGCGAGGTCGAACGCGTCGCCGCAAACATCCTCCGCACACAAGGCGAGGATGCCCTCCGTCGCCTGGCAAAGGTTCATTTCCGGACAACAGAGAAAGCGAAAAAGCGGTGAAACCGGCGTTCCCTTCGCAGACAACGCGCGACCGTGATACAATAAAGCTATCCGATACATATTGTCTGAATTTTGGAGGCTGACACCATGCCGGAATTGCTGCTTTATACATTCATCTTTCTAATCAGCTATTACACACTGGCCTTCCTGATAACCCGGTTGTTCCGCCTGGCCAACGCCTTGAGAGAAGAATCCTCCGTTGACATCTTCGCCGGTCCGGCTTTGATTGTCGTCGCCTATGGCATCGACTATATCCGTCTTCAGGCCGGCGAGGACCTTCATCGGGCGAGCATCTTCATGACGCTGTTTGCGATCTTCATGGGCGTGAGGCTGCTACGTTTCACGTTCGTACGGCGCCTGGACCTGCTTGAGCGGGGGCGGGAAAGACGCCCCTACCGGAATATTCTCGAAAACATCAAGGAGAAGTATCACCTGAATGTCTTCATAAAAATCTATCTGCGCCAGGCGCTTGTACTGTTTGCGATTCTTCTCCCCTATCCGCTGATCAACGCTTTCCCCCGGGACGCCTACACCATCGGTGCGGTCGATACGCTCGGGCAGCTTGGAATCATCGCCGGCGCCATCCTCTGGCTGGCGGGTTTCCTCTTCGAGGTCATCGGCGATGCGGTGCTACGCAATTTCCGGCGGCGTCTCGAAAACGACGGAAAAGTCCTGCGCACCGGTCTGTGGCGGTTCACGCGCTTCCCGAATCTGTTCGGGAAGACCCTTGCGTGGGTCGGCATCTTTCTTCTGGCCTTTCCCAACATCGCCTTCCCCTACTCGCTTTTGGCGATTATCAGCCCGCTGCTGGTTATCTATCTCATCGTCTTTGTAATCGGTATCCGCCCCGTTGAAGCCCGTTATGAAGGCCACGCGGAATACGAACACTACAAGCGGACGACCAGCCGGTTCTTCCCCTGGTTCCCCAAGGACAAGCAAAAAAAATAGGGCCGAGCCCTATTCTGTTTCCATGTAGATGGTCTTCCCGATGGCGAGAAAACGGTGTTCAACCTCACGGGACACCTTTATGTCATCGGGAAAGGCCTCATAGAACCGTTGGTAGCGCGGGTCCGCCACTCTGGCGAGGATCCGCGTTCTTTTCATATCGGATCGCAGTTGTTTTAAAATCTGTGGTTTCGGTTCTGCCTGCAGGGTGAGAAGCGCGACATCGTAAGGCTCACCAAAAGGCTTCGTACCATCATGCAAGGAAACCTTGACCTTTGAAGCCAGCCCCATTCGGTCGAGGATTCTGCGCGCCCGCTTGATCGCGTGCGGATCGATGTCGATGGTGTGGACATCGACGCCGAAGAAGCGCGTGAGCAGGATCGGCGTGAAAGGAATCGAACCGCCGCCGACAACCAGCACTGTGTCGTCATTTGTTAGCTGCGCGAGCATCCCCTCCCGGCGAACGAGCCGCCGATACGGCAGCATATACATCCCGCTGAGAATCCGCGAACGGGAGGCGAGCTTTTCAAACCCGCGGATGAAGGGCTTGATCATGAGTGGACCTCCTAAAGCGTCATACTAAGCAACGCGTGCAGCTGAGCGAACAAGCCACCCACGAGGAAGGCGGTGAACGTCGTCAGCAGCAGGATGCCGGCGGCCGTGCGGATGCTGAACTCCTTCGAAAGCGTCGCGATCATCGCAATGCAAGGAACATAGAAGAGCGCAACCAGTGCGGCTGTAAAGAACTGTGCGGTCGAGAGCATATCCGCCATGTCGATGAAGGGCAGCACCGTGAGCTCCCGCCGGACGATGCCCATGAGCAGGGGCGTCGATGCTTCCTCGGGCAGGTTCAGCCAGCCGGTGACGACGGGCGATAGCGCCCTGCCCGCAGCTTCAAGGGTGCCGAGCTCATAAAGCAGTGCCGCCGCAGCGATGGCGATTACCATCGGCATGGCGCCATCACGGACAAAATGCTTGATACGGAAGAGAACCTTCTTCGAAAGGATAGAGGGTTTCGGCGCCAGCAAAGGCGGAATCTCCATCAGGGTGAAGGGCGTTTTCTGCTTCTGATAGCGGTCCATGACCAAGCCGGCAAGCACGATGGCGACGATGGAAACCAGGAAAATGCCAATAAAGGCAAGGAGCGAGCGTTCAGCAAGCAAGGAAATAAAAGCGCCCATCTGGGCGACACAAGGAATGGCCAGGCTGACGATCGTCGCGACCATGATCCGCTGCTTGCGGCTTTGCAGGGTCCTCGTCGACATGATCGCGGGGATGCCGCAGCCATAACCGAGCAGCATTGGAATGATGCTCGAGCCGTTGAGACCGATCTTCTTGAGCACGCCATCGAGCAGGACGGCGACCCTCGGCAGATAGCCGACATCTTCAAGGATGCTGATGCCGGTATAGAAGGTGATTACATAGGGAAGCACGAGCGCGAACGGCCATTCGATGCCTTTGATCAGGAATCCGTATTCCCCGATGAGGACACCTTGCAGCCCGGCGTGGTCGGTGAGCGCCTCCACGCTCCGTTCAATGAAAGGGAACAGCCCGGGGATGGTGAAGGGAATCAATCCGCCGAACAACTGGCCGCCCTCGAAAAGCGGCAACAGCAGATACTGTCTCAAGCCCATCCCGACGCCGATCACGAACGCGAAAAGCAGCACCAGCACGCCCAGGGCAATGGGGATGCCGGGAAAAGGCCGGATGAGGAAGTCCATCCGACCGTTCGATTCGGGAAGCGCCTTGAGCGTCGCGCGCTTGATGGATTCAACTCGCTCCCAGCGGGCGGCATCATCCTTCTTATCGACCGCCTCGATGGTCTTGCCCAGTTCACGGGAGAGGGCGTAACGGACCAGGTCGAGGCTGTCGCCGCTCAACGCGACAGTGGGCACGACCGGCACACCGAGCGCACGTTGCAGACGGACATGGTCGATCTTGATGCCGCGTGAACGCATCAAGTCGGTCCGGTTCAAGGCGACAACGGTGGGAATACCGGCCTCCATCACCTGCAGCAGCAGATTCAGGCTGCTTTCAAGATTCAACGCATCCAACACAAAAAGCACGGCATCCGGCCGGTCGTCAAGCATCTTTTCGGCGACACGCTCCGCTTCATCATTGGGATGCTTGATGTTATAGATGCCGGGGGCGTCCCGAAGTAGGACGGTCTCCCCCTCGATGTCGAACGTTCCCTCGGCATAGGACACCGTCGTGCCCGAATAGTTCGAGACCATCGCGTCCAGACCGGTGAAACGGTTGAAGACTGCACTTTTCCCCACGTTCGGAAGCCCCATCATGAGCACACTACGCAAACGGCCTCTCCCGAGGCCGCGGTCTTGGCGTCGTCGACGACGCCGTGGGTGTCGGTGACAGGATTCACTCATGCTATCGCTGCTTTCTGATTGTGATTTGTGAAGCCAGCTCCCGGTCCAAAGCGACGGAACGGTTGTCGATGCTTAAAATCAACGGTCCGTTCGCGACACTTTTAGAAATCAGCCTCACTCGCTTGCCCAAGCGGATGCCGAGCGAAGCAAGCAGGCTTAGCGAGGGAACGTCATGGATAAATGCGACCTCGCCACGTACAAGGGAGTCGATGCTTCCGGTTTTGAAGATTGTTCCATCTATGACCGTTCTTGTCTTGCGCGGCTCCATAACGGTCCCCTTTCTTTGTAAAAAATATAATTAGTATTACAGGTTCATTGTCAGTATAACGCGCCCATAAAATCGTGTCAACACTATCTGTAAGTGTTATAAACAGTCATACAATCTGACCTTTCGGGGGCTTATCGTCTTTATAAGTCTGTTTAGAATATTTATAGATATTGTTGCAAGCGATGCGGGCGGATGTTACGTTAATTTTGAAACAGACAAACGGTATCAGGAGGCTGCTTTCATGCTCCGACATTTAAAAACCAACCGCAACCGGTATCTCCTGGTTCTGGGTGTTGCGCTGCTCGTACTGCTGCTCTTGCGCAGCGACTTCAGTGAACTCTCCAAGGCGCTTGGCGGACTGACGCCGAGCGCTCTACTGGGGCTTTTCACTCTGCAGGTGATCACGGTGCTTCTGATCAACATACAATGGAAAGCCATCGCTCAGCACCTCGGCCAGACGATTCCCTTCACCCGTCTGCTCGAGATGAATTTCCTCGGCACCTTTTTCGAAAGTGTCACACCGGTGGTGAAGGCCGGAGGAGAAGTCTCGAAAGTCGCCTATCTGAAAAGTCAGGGCCAGGCCCTACCAGAGGGCGCCGCGTTGCTCACCGCTCAGAAATGGTTCAGTGCATCCACCTTTGTCGTGTTCGCCCTTTTCAGCGCCGCCTGGGCGGCGCCCTGGCTGGGCGGTCCGCTGCAAAGCGGCGTATGGGGTGGTTTGGCGCTGATCGGCGGGGCATTGGTCGCAACGCTCGCCGCGGGCATCTATTTCTATCGCACACAGACACGGGGTGGAAAGGTCCGCGCGCTGCTTGAAGAATTTCTCGCCGTTCTTTCAAAGCTTGCAAGACGCAAGCGGCGAATTGCTGCTTACATTGTGCTCGGCTTTATGATCTGGAGTCTCTATGCCTTCAAGACCTTCTATGTCAGCGACGTCCTCGGCGCCGGCCTATCATTCGCCGTCGCCGGAACCGTCACGTTTCTGGCTTATGCAGTGAACATGCTGCCGCTTTCCCCGGGCGGCATCGGGACATTTGAAGGGGCCATGGCGGCGCTTTTCGTCCTATTTGGTTTGGAATATGCGCTCGCGCTCTCCATCGCGTTTGTTCTCAGACTGATGACGTTCTGGGCCATGCTGGGTGTGAGCGCCTTGTACCTGGGTCTAAGGCATCTCCAACGCGAGGTCTTCACATGAACCTGAAGGCTAACGTGATCAATGTTCTGACCGTTCTCGGCATCGTCCTCGGCATGCTCGCCATCGCCATGAACCTGCTAGCCGGCTGGCTGCTTCTGCCCGCGGCGCTGATTCTAACCAGCGCGCTCATCGACCTTTATGACGGCAGGCTGGCAAGACGCCACAACCTCGTCTCAACCGTGGGCGCGTGGCTCGATCTAACCAACGACCTGCTGTCGTTCGCGATCGCCCCGGTCGTCTTCGCCCATACCTGTAGCCTTACCGGTCAACCCGCCTTCCCGGTTGTTGTCGCCCTTTTTCTGCTGTCCGCGCTTTTCCGGCTCAGGCGCTATCATCTGCAGTCGGACTCGCAGGTGATGCAGGGCCTGCCCACGACGGTGAGCGGCGTGGTGCTGACGATGGTAGTCGTCGGCTTCGCGTTGAGCTCTTTTAAAGGAATCGCGGCTTCATGGATTCTGTATGCCCTCATGATCTTGTTAAGCATACTCATGGTCTCCTCGTTCCGGTGGCGAAAAAGTTAAGGCGACGCCGAGCACATGAAAAACGCACCGCCAGCAGGCGGTGCGTTTACTATAGGAGGCTTCGGATCATCACTCGTCATCCGGATGGTCGGGCCAATCAAAGAGATAGCCCTGCTGGATGGTGCAACCCAGCTCCATCAATCGATCACGCTGTGTTGGCTCTTCAACCCCTTCCGCGACGATCTGTTTTCCACTCAGTTCGCTGATGCGCCGGATCATGCGGACAATCTCCCGATTCTTCTGCTTGTCGAGATGCTGGGTGAAGAGGGAATCGATCTTGATGATGTCGAAGGGCACCGCATCGAGGATGCCGAGGGAAGAGTATTCCTTGCCGAAATCGTCAAGGGCGATGGTGAAACTGTGCTCTTTGAAGGCGTCGATCCGTCTGATGTAGTGCTCCATGTGATGCACGAATGTTTTTTCCGAGATTTCCACGACCACGTCATTCGCGGTCATGCCATAATGGTCGAGCTGCTTGAGAAGATAATCCAGAAAATCCGTGTTCATAATCGACTGCGGGGCTAAATTGATTGCGAGGCGCGGGCGGGGCTGGTCCTGGGAAAGGTAGTGTCGACTGAATAATTCGAGCGACCGGTCGACGAGATAGCGTTCGAGCGTCAGGATGAGGTTCGAGTCGATGGCGATGCTGATGAAATCCTCGGGCGGAATCGCACCGATGGTCTCATCGGTCCAGCGGGCAAGCTGCTCGACATAAACCGTGCGGTTGGTCTCGGTGTCCTTCACTTCCTGGAAATGGATGTCGATCGTTTCGCTGTTGATTGCTTGACGGAGCTTGTTGGCGACATGGATGTTCTGTTGGAGCTTCTGGGTCATGTGCGGCTCATAGCGCACGATGTGATAGATTTTTTCATGGCGGGCTTGTTTCATTGCAAGGCTGGCGTTGGAGACAAGTTTTGCCAGATCGTGGGTATGCTCCGGGTAGGTCGCATAGCCGATGTTCTTCTTGATCTCGACGGTGATGTCCTCGGTGCGGTGCGTACTCGATAGCGAGCGCGACAGGCGCTTGAGCGTGTTTTGAATATTCTCCTCGCTAGCCATCTCGCCATGGCAGTAAAGCACGAACTGATCGCCGGAATAGCGTGAGGCGAAGCATTGTTTGCTTTCAAATCCTCTGAGGAAATCGGCGATGGAGATCAAGATCCGATTGCCGGTCTCATGCCCATAGTAGTCGTTAATCTGCGAGAAATTGTCAATGTCGATGAAGAACGCGGCCCCTCTGTCCACATCTGTGAGAGCGGAGATTTCACGATAGAGCCCTCGTTGATTGAGCAGACCGGTAAGCTCGTCATGGTATTTGTCGAATTCAATCCGGAGATTCGCCTCGACAAGCGGGGTGACGTCATCGCCGCTGATATAGATGTGGCTTAAGCGTCCGTTGGCCTTCACCCCTTCATAACACCAACGGATCCAGCGGCGGCCCTCGGTGTTCGTGATGTCGAAGATTTCCGTTCCCTGATTGCCTTCAAGCGCTTCATAGAACCAATCGTGATTGTGCTGCCCGACCGATTCGTTGATCGTCGTAATGGGTTCGCCGAGGACATCCTTCGGGGTCATGTCATAAAACCGGATCGCCGCACGCGAAGCGTAGAGAAGACGACCCTCCGAATCCAGCTTGAGGATGATGCTGTGGGAATCGGAGACCACACGCCCGTTCTCTTTCTCGACAGTTGCTAGGACGTTCTCGTTGTCGGATAGCTGGCGGTCGATGCGCTCGACTTCTGAAGCATCGTAAGCGATGAAGCCTTTCCCCTGCGGCACATCAAAAATCGAATGACGGAACATGTTCGTGTAATGAGTCTGTCCGGGAAAGCGCACGCGGAACTCAAGTATTTTCCGTCTCCCGTGGGCCTCTTCTTCTTGGGGAGCGATGTAGGCAAGATCGTCGGGGTGGAAAAGCGTCTCGAGGTCGTCATAGTGGAGCATCGTGGATTGCATATCCAGCTGATAGCGCTCGATGAGTGGTTTGCTGAAGCGGATGAGAACCTGGTCGCTGTCCCATAGATAAAGAACCTGCATGGACAGGGGCTCTCCCTGGGCGCTTTGCGAACGCAGCTGCTTTTCCGGCGGCCGGGTCGCCTCATAATAAGCGCCTCCTGCAAAGAACGCGACACTCAGCAACGTCGCCGTTCTTCTAAAAATATCACCGGCGAAGAAACCAGCATACAGAGGAAGTCCGTCGACCGCATTTTCTTTCACTAGTATCGAGAGCACTCCTGCAGCCACGAAACCCGATGTAATGGCGGCGAAGAACTTTCCTTTCCTTCTGGCAATCATAAAAAAGCCAACGGCGGCTAATCCGCCTGCTATCGCCAGGATGATTGCCGAAAGAAAGATTATCGGATCAAGAAGATTCCCACCATGGACGACCGCCACCACCAGCAGCGTCACCGGTGTGGCAAGAAGCACGTAGCGTAGCGGTTCATTGAGGAAGGTCATGTGCATCACCTGCTTTAGTCGGAAAGTGCGAATGTACCGGACACCTCATCATTCTCGCCGGAGGGTTGAAACACTTCTCCAGATACATTCTGTTGTGACATTTTAATTATAGGATGCACAACATCCTGTAAACAGCGCGGATATGTCGTAGTTTTAGCGATCCGGGCGGATCCAAGGGATAAAGATTAAAAAAACAAGGCGCGGTGGGCACCTTGTTTTTGTCTTATTTTAGCTGTTTTTCAGGATTTCCTCAGCTGATTTCTTTTTTTAGATACTGAATCGCGAAATTGCTGAGGCTGACGCCGAAATCTTTCTCAATCCATGCCGTGAACATGTCGAGCTTATGCTGATTCGCCTCCATGCGCAGGACGCTAAAGCATCGGAACAGGTTGTGCTCGAATTGCTCATAGTCCTCGAGGGCATGATAGGCAAGCGCCTTATAATAGAAAAAATAATCCCAGAGATAATAGTTTTTCGTCTTCATCCCGCGGTTGATCCCCATGTCGCAAAACGAGATGACCTTGTCGTAGTTACGCTGTTTGCCGTGGCTTTTGCTCAGCCGCATGAGAATCAGGTAATAGATCAGATCCGTACCCCCGCTCATGATCCCTTCCCCGGCCTCGAACAAATCGGAGAGGCGGTTGAGGAGGGTCTGCCTTTTCGGTGTCTGCTCGAATTCGAGCAGCGAGCTCATGACCAGGACCTCGACATCCGTAAAGTATTGTTGCTTGAGGATGGCTGGATAGTTGATTAAATCAGCGGTCTGCCTTGCAGTCGATTCACGCGACAGCCGACCTTCAAAAAAGTTGTTAAGTATGATGGAGTGTTTATAGAAGACCTTCTTCTCTTCGTCGATAATGAAATCATGACGGAATTCTTTTATCATCCGTTCAACGGTTGGTCGATCACGGGTCACGACCGCACTATAGAAACGATTCAGCCTGGATGCTTGTTCATTCTTCTCTTTTTCGAATTCGTTCAATAATTTTCTGCTCGGAATACCGAGTTTTTCAGCGAATTTCTCGAGTTTTTCATAGGGAATCTCGCTTTCACCACTGCGATAGCGCTGATACTGCCGTAGCGAGACGATTCCGAATACAAACTCTTCCTGCGTGACCTTTCGCCCGAGGCGGACTTTCTCCAGATAGTTGCTGAGTTCCATGGAATTCATGTGCGTCACCCCTAAAACTACGACATATCCGCGCTGTTCAATATAGGATGGCGGCGTTACCCTTTAGGTAGAATCAACCAAGGAGGAGATTTTATGAAAAAACTATTCATCATTGCTATTTTCATGCTCGCTTTAGGAACCATCGGAATGAATGACGGCATCACCCCGGACGGCTTCGACGACGACCACTTCCCCGAGTACGTCACCGTCGGCATCACCCCGGACGGCTTCGACGACGATCATTTCCCCGAGTACGTCACCGTCTAAAGGGACACAACACTCTTTACTGTAACGATCTTAGATCCCATTTCAACCAAAGATACCCATCGATAAAGGACTGAGTATTTATGGACAAACAGGAATTTAAAGTCGAACTCGAAGGTGTCATCGGAACGATTCGCACCTATACGCGGAATCCATTCATGATGGGGTACACCAAAGAGCTCAAGCAGGCGGTCGAAACGGACGACTATCAAACCATGCGCCTAGTGCTCGATAAAGTCATTGATTGGTACAGCGAAGAACTAAACAACATCAAGAATGATGAGTTTGTCTTTAACAAGCACATGCACGAAAAAGCGTTCATCATTCTCAAGCAGTACCGCCAGGCGATTCAATGAAAACGGTGGAAACCATTTTCACTGATAAGCATATCACAAAACCCCAAAAATGTCATTGAAACTGTCGGGCCCTCAATTCTTCACTATGGAGAATTGAGTCTCCATACCGTCCCCTAGCCCGAACTGGCACCTCTCCCCTGCAAAAAGCCAAGGTCTCCCACCTTGGCTTTTTGTTCGGTTTTGAGCTGCTGGGTTAATCCTTGAAGGAAGCTCCAATCGTGGTTTTCTCCAGCAGGCGGTCAAGTGTATAGAGGATAGACGGCAGCAACAGCAACACAAACAGCACCGAGACGCTCGCACCGCGGGCGAGCAAATAGCCCACAGAATAGATGGCCATCTGACTGGAGACGATGCCCACGGCGAGGCCTGCCGTAATGAGAATCAATCCGGAAGTGAACACCGTGGGCAGGGAGTTGTTCACGGCTTTTCTCAAAGCTTCGCGTTTGGAGTGATAATGACGCTGTTCGAGGTAGTTCGAGGAAATCAGGATGCCGTAGTCGACCGTCGCCCCCATCTGGATCGCCGTGACGACAATGTAGGTCATGAAGAAGATCGGCTGGTCAAGCACTGCCGAGACGCTCATCGACATCCAGATCGCCCCTTGAATGACCATGACAAGCACAAACGGCAGCAGATAAGCCCGGAAAGCAAGCGTAACCAGCAAGATGATGGCACCGACGGTAATCAAGCTGATGCGCAGCAGATCCTCATCAAACGCATCCGCCATGTCGTAGTTCGAGATGATCTCGCCGGCGAAGAAGGCTTCCCCAGTGAACGTCTCATCCGCCTCGTCCCGGAGGAAGTCCACGAAGTCGAAGGTATCGCTTCCTTCCTTGGGGATATCGAGCGTGAGAATCATACGCGAGTATTCCTCGCCGTTAAACATCTCATCGGCGAATTCGAGTTCGCCGATGGCGTAGTCGATCATTTCCTGTTCTTCCTCACCGATCTCTTCCGCTAGCAGCTCGTTCTCTTCAATTTCGATTTCGATGAACTCAATCAAGTCTCTCGCGCGAATCGGCAGGTCAGGCGTTTCGTCCGTATATTGAAAATAGAAAGCGTAGATGAGACGGGTTGCATCGGCGGGCAGGACGTCGAACCGTTCGGCGAGGTCCTCATATGACATTTCCTCTTCAATGTTTTCAACGAACGCGACTTGTTCATCGAGCTCCTCGCGTTCTTCCTCCGACAAGGTGATGGCTCCTTCGCGTTCGAGCTCGTCAATAAACAGAATCAGCTCTCCGAGCGGAATGGTCTCCGAGCCGTCGAACTCGCCGGTGATAATCGCGGTGGCAAGAGCGAGCGCCTGCTGGAGCAACGGCTCCTCGGGGTCATAATCTTCCGAATGATAGGCAAAGTAGATGAACAGCATCTCGAATTCACTGCTGTCCATGGCCGCTGCCGCTTCGTCGAAGGTCATCTCTTCATCGAGGCTCTCCATGAATTCGTGGTATACTTCAATCTCTTCAATGACTTCTTCACCAAGAACCTCTGCGATCTGATCCTCATCCGTCGCCTCGTAAAGCGCCGAAAGTAAGTCCTCGCCCACAATGGTGTCCGAATCCATGTTCGAATTTTCCAGATGATACAGACTAAACAGCACGCCCGCCGATTCTTCATCAAGCGCGGTCAACAGGGCCACATCCTCGGGGTCAAGCGGCGCCAGCGCGGTCGAGACGTAGCCGGTATCGCTGAGCAGCACCGGTTCCCCGTCTATTTCATAGTCTTCCAGGGAATCCAGCAGCGCTTCCTGTTCATCGAAGACGTCGTCGGTGGCCTCGGTGATCGCCGTGAGCGGTACGCTCTTGCCGAAGACTTCCTCGATGCGTTCCGCCCCTTCAAGGTCGGGGTCGTCCGCGAAGAAGTAGTCATTGGTGCTCTGAACGGCAAAGGCAAGAAAGAACAGGACGAGCGTCAGGGCGGGGAGTACACGACTGCCCTGGATGGAGAGTTTCGCGAAGGGTTCTCCTTTTAAGTTGATCGGTTTCTTGCGGGTCCTCTCGAACCATTTGGCGAAAATGACCAGCAGCCCCGGGAGCACGAGGAACACCGTGATCAGTGAGCTGAGGATGCCTTTTGCGAGCACAAGGCCCAGATCCATGCCGATCTCGAAGGTCATGAACGTCAACGCGACCATCCCTGCGACGGTGGTCAGCGAACTCGAGGAGATGGGGGCGATTGAACGGGCGAGGGCCCGCTGCATCGCCGGTTTTTCATCGGACATTTCCTCGCGTTCCTGATGGAACCGGTTCAGCAGCATGATCGAATAGTTCATCGACAACCCGAGCTGCAGCACGGCGGCGACGGACTGCGTGATATAGGAAATCTCGCCGTAGAGGAAGTTGGTCCCCATGTTGATCAGGATGGCGATGATGACAACCACAATAAAGGCGACCGGCTCTAACCAGGAACGGGCGTTCAGCCAGAGGATGGCCAGCACGATGGTAATGGCCATGATCATGATGAGCGGAAGCTCTGAAAGCACGGCCTCCTGCAGTTCATAGTTCGAAACCGCCGGGCCGCCGAGATGGTAGTCATGCCCATGGAAATCGAGGTATTCGTCGATGTCGACGACGACTTCCTCGGCGACCTGGGAGAAATCGTCCCCGTCGATTGTCACTTGCAGCAACGCGGCGCCATCCTGTTCGTCGGGCAGATAATGCTCTTCAGAATGTTCATCGAAGGTCACGAACTGCACATCTGCGAAATCGTCGATATCCGACGCCACTTCCGACGCCGTCGAAGCGTCCACGCCAAGCAGCATCACCTGCGCGGTGCCGGTGCGGCCGAACTCATCCTCCATGCGCTCAAGCCCGATGGTCGTCTCCGAATCATCGGGCAGGTAGTCCGCCATGTCGTAGTTGATCTCCACACGGGGAATCAGCAATGCGCTGATGACTGCCAGGACACCCATCGCGATCAGGATGTAGAGACGTTTGTCGACGATGAAGGATGCGATGCGTTCGAGCATTGCGATCCCCCCTTTCATTTGATAATTCTACATATGTGTAATATAATACATATGTTGATTACAATCAACACCAATGCTTGAACCGGTGTCCGATATTCCCCACAATGTTCCAAATTGTGTAGCGAAGGAGTGCAAACGATGGACAGACGCATCCGAAAAAGCCGCGAGGCCATCAAGCAGGCTGTCGTCGATTTGCTCGACGACAACACCATCGAGCAGTTGTCGGTCACCCGCATCGCCAAAGAGGCGGACGTCAACCGCAAGACGTTCTACAATCACTTCTTCAGTCCGCAGGATGTGCTCTCGACGCTCGAAGATGATCTGACCGAACGGACGCTCACAGTCATGCGGCGCTTTGACTACCACTCGCTCTCTACGAACCCCCAGCCTCTTATCAAGACGCTGAGCCGGGAATTCGACGAAAGCCTTCTCTTCCGCCGTCTGCTTTTCGAACAGGACACCTCTTCAAGATTGATTCAAAAGCTCAAGCGCACGCTCAAAGAGGAGCTGACCGAAGTCTACCGCGCACGCTACAGCGGAGACGAAGCCGCTTTCTCCTACGCTCTTTCGTTCATTATCAGCGGGGCGCTGGACTGCTATCAGGAGTGGTACCGTTCGGGGAGGAACATGCCGCTTGAGAGACTGAGCCGCTATATCGGGGCGCTGATCGCCGAAGGCATCCAATCCGTGCTCGAAAACGGCGAAACATGAGTCCGGCAACCGCTGTCGATCTTTAGAGGCTATGTAGCTACTAATAGGTTGCTTCAGTCCGTAAACAAAACACCTCTTTCGAGGTGTTTTTCATAAGTTATCGCGTTGCGTGATTTATTCCCGTAATCTTAAACACCGTGGGCCCTAGCTAAGCGGAGAAAAACCTCGACGGCGCGGAGAAGCACCCGTTCGTTGAAGTCGAAGGCGGGACTGTGAAGCGGGGCATGCAGCCCCTCCTCGTCGTTTTTCGTACCTAAAAGAAAGAACAGTCCCGGAATACGCTGCTGATAATAGGCGAAATCCTCCGCAAGGAGGAGCGGTTCGGGATGGACGATAGCGGACATATCCACAGTGTCGATCAGGGTCCGGTACAGCTCGCTGTCATTGACGACGGGCGGGAAGAGCCGGCGGATGGTGCTGTCGATGTGCACGCCATGGCGTGCCTCCACGTCGCGGTCGATGGCGTGCATGCCCTCGACGAGCGCGTCGAAGTTTTCCTCATCGAAGCTTCTGAGCATTCCCGACAACCGTGCGGAGCCGCCCACGACGTTGCGGGCCTCTCCGCCGTGGATGGTACCGACGTTGAGCACGCCCTCGCGGGCATGGGGGAGGATTGTTTCGGGAAGCGTCCGATAACGGGTCAGCAGTTCGGCGCCCGCAGCCAATGCGTCCACGCCGAGATGCGGCTGGGCGCCGTGGCTGCTTCTCCCCGTGAGCTGGACGTCGAACTCGCCGTCCTGTCCCATGAGGATGCCTTCGCGGACACCGATGGTCTCTTCGGCGAGGCCGGGGTAGAGATGCATCCCGTAGATGGCCTCGATGTGGTAGCGTTTGAGCACCCCGGCGTGGATGATCGCCTCTGCGCCGCCGGCGGTCTCCTCCGCCGGCTGGAAGATGAAGACGACACTTTTCTGCGGGCGTTCACGGGAAGCCATGACACGGGCCAGCCCCAGCAAGGCCGCCATGTGGCCATCGTGCCCACAGGCGTGCATCGCGCCGTTATGCCTTGACATGCCGACGCGGGCGGATTCCTGGATGCTGAGTGCGTCCATATCCGCACGGAAGGCGACGGCTCCGGCTTGAATGCCTTGCCGTACGGCCACGATGCCACTTCGGGCCACGACCTCCACTGTGTAGCCCAGCGACTCGAGCGTGCTCCGCACATAGGCGTGCGTGCGGGGGAGGTCGAAACCGAGCTCGGGGATGCGGTGCAAGTTCCGGCGGTAACGCTGCATCCATGAGAGCAGCGGGTCTTCAATGGTGCGGCTGATTGGTTCGTTGCGCGGAGTTATCTGCATGTCGATCACCTGTTATAAAAGAAAATCCACGAACCTTCCAAGGCTCGTGGATGCATACGTCAAACTCGCCATATGCCCCACTTCACGGAAGCACATTCCCCTTCCCTCGGGCAAGGGAGGGGAACAGTCCAGCGTCTTTTCGACGAAGGACCAGCATGCGCTTCGGCGTGCGCCCCTTTCCCGTGAGGTACTCTTGGCGCACGCAGCCTCTTCCATAAAGTTCGTGAGGCCATCGTAGCACGGGGGTCGGGGCTTGTCAAGGCGAATGGCGCGATGTATGGAGGTAAACGTTTACGTATCTTCTGCTAAGTTCATGGCGAAATGCATGGACTGATAAGCGAAGGAACCGATCGGACTCTTGATCGTGGTTCTGCGCTCACCGATCCGTTCGAATCCGTAACGTTCATAGAACACATACGTGCTGTCCGTGTCCGAGAACAGATGGACATTCTTCCCGCCTCGGCTGCGCACGCGGGTGAGGAAGGCATCCATCAGCGCACGGCCGATGCCCTTTCCTTGATAATCGGGGTGGACTGCGAACAGCACGACTTCGCTGTCGTAGGTCCGGGGAGCTTTCTTTTCGAGCTTCTTGAATTCACGCTCGACTTTCAATGCAGCCCTGAGCGCGCCGATTCCCTGCCGCATAAAAAGCAACGGGATTGTCTCGACGTTCAACGCGAGGATCCGGGGGATGGATGCGAGCGAAGCTTTGTTTCTACCGTACCGACCGAACAAAAGCCCCACGACGCGTCCGCTGTCTGCGACCACGCGACAGTCGTTCGCCTCGGCGAGCGACAAGTGCGCATCCTGACGCATCATCCGGCGCACGACGGAAGGATTGTCGGTATACTGCTCCATCGGCCAGACGGCCCTCAGCACGTCGACCACCTGTTTGAAGTCCCCTCGTCTGTAGGGACGAATATCCAGCGTGTCCTCCATAGAACCTCCTAGTGATACTCGATCTCAAGATGGCCTTTGCGGTGCAGTTCCTCGAGCAGGTTGAAAAGCCGATCCGCGTATTCTCCAAGCGACGCCCGGGCATCCTCTGCATGGGTGAGCACGAGCCGAAGTGGTTCACTTGAAAAGCGAAGCGCCTCTTCGAGCGCATCGAGATTGTGTCCATAATATTCACGCAGTCCCAGCCGGGACTGCAGATACGCATGCGTCTCTTTACGGGAAGTCAGCCGCCGTCCGTCAATCGTAATGCGTTTCATAGTCCTCATCCCCATACAGCAAGATGAACGTGTCGTAGTGATCCGGGGTGTAGAAGATCAGCCCGTCGTTGGAATAGACCAGCCGCTCCGCGCCCCGGTAGCCGCCGTCGTAGTTCACATCGGCGCTGAAATACCGGCGTCCGTAGGCATCGGGGAGGATGTCCTCTTGGTTGTTGAAGGGTTCTCCGCCGATGCTTTTGCCTTCGGCGACCGCCCAGAGGTTGCCGGCCTCGGGAACCCAGCCCCTGGATTCCGCTTCCGCCTTGGTGATGTAGTTATCGGGAAGGCGGTTGTACTGGTTCAAATAGGCAGCGACCGCATCCGGGTCCGTATATTCTCCATCCTCTTCGATGGTTACCTGGGCATCGTCGACGGTGTTGATGCGCTGCCGGTCCTGCATATCGAGCGAATCGTCGCCAACACAGGCCCCCAGCGACAATCCCAGCAGCATGGCAAGCATGGCAAGTAGTTTGTTCATTGATGTGACCCCTTTCATTATATAGCATAACACAGTCCACACGGCCCGTCACGGGCGCGAAGGGAATGAAAACGGTACATTTGATAAAGAAAAGTCCATCCATCCTCCCACCGCCGGCGGGAAGACACCGAGGTGCGGTCGATGAACGGACTCCGAGAACGATGATGGTGCGAGCGGGGGGACTTGAACCCCCATGGGATGAACCCACATGACCCTGAACCATGCGCGTCTACCAATTCCGCCACGCTCGCGTGTCTAGCTTTACCGATAACATGATAGCATCATCCCCACCGGTATTCAAGTGCCGAGGGGATTTTTCAACGCCGCCGTCCACATGTCAATTCTGCCAGGGACAGGAAACCGCCGGCTTATTCGCCGACGATGCGAAGGTGCAACTTGCGTCGGCGCGGGCCGTCGAACTCGCAGAAATAAATACCCTGCCAGGTGCCGAGCACCGGCGCGCCGCCGTCGATAAAGACGGTCTCCGAGACCCCGACGACGGAAGATTTGATGTGCGCATGCGAGTTTCCTTCGGCATGAGCGAAATCGGGGCGGTCGGGTAGGCTTTTATCCAGACCCAGCAGTAGATCCCGCTCCACATCGGAATCGGCGTTCTCGTTGATGGTCACGGCGGCCGTCGTGTGCGGAACGAAAAGCAAGGCCTCGCCTTCACGGACACCGCTTTCTTTGATAGCCTCACGCAGCTCGCGTGTGATGTCGACCATGTCCGAGGCTCCTCGGGTGCGGATAGTCAAAGTCTTGGTCATGCGTCCCATGACGGGCACTCCTTCCGCTTCGCATTCCCGCGAGCAGGGGGCGCTTTTAGCTACCCGGCGCGGGTAAAAAAAGCAACTCCGCAGAGCTGCTGAAGAGACAGTGTGGTGCGAGCGGGGGGACTTGAACCCCCATGGCCGTAAGTGGCCACATGGCCCTCAACCATGCGCGTCTACCAATTCCGCCACGCTCGCCGATGGTGGAGACTGACGGACTCGAACCGCCGACCCCTTGCACGTCAAGCAAGTGCTCTCCCGCTGAGCTAAGTCTCCTTCACCGTCGCAAAAGATTATATCAACCGCCCGTATGAAAGTCAAGGCATAGGGGAATGAAAAACGGATTATCCATGGTACAGACGGAAGCGTCCTGCACCGATATGTCGGATGTCGGTGACGACCTCGAGCGTCATCTGCGTCTCCTGTTTCGTGAAGACCCGGGTGCGAAGCGCAGGGTTGGTGTGCTTCGGGGGCTTCTCGAGAGACTCGACAAAGCGGTTGTGCGCGTTGAGGCGCTCGTTGACATACAGCATCGACTCCACCGGCAGTTCCTGCATGCGCCGCTCGAAGGTGGGAAGGAAACTCTCGTCATATTCATAGCCGATGGAATTCCGCGCAAGCATCCCCGCGGCCACAAGCGTCGTGCCCGTCCCTGCGAAAGGGTCCAGCACGGTATCGCCCTTGATGGAGTACATGTTGATGAGTCGCTGGGGCAGCGCGAGCGGAAACGCCGCCGTGCGGGAGCGGTTCAGCTCCGCATCGGCACGCTGGCGTTCACCGCCAAGGCGCCATACATCCGAAAACCAGGTGTTGCGCTCTTCATAGAAGAAGGCGCTCTCTCGGCGGCGCTCCTTCTCTTCTTCCGTGAAGCGGCGTTTGCCGCCCTTGCGGAAAATCAGGACCTTTTCATGCTCGAGCGTGACGTAGGCCCCTGCGGGCAGGACACCCGAACCCATGAACTTCGTCGGTGCGTTGGTGCTTTTGCGCCAGACGATCGAGGGCAGGGGCGAGAAGCCCCGCCGACGCA
>SL_5KL_010_SEDDRAFT_10000037_pt1 | contig 67814 bp, 54 predicted proteins | sample SodLakKL_010_SED_FD_9118 | JGI IMG/M metagenome (IMG submission 9118)
TCTCTGTGTGCGGGGTCGGAAGGTTTAAGAGGATTTGGATAGACGTAAAGCTCCTCCAGCGGCGGGGGAGTTTCACAAACGAGTTTGCATATGTGATTATCTGAAAGTTTGACTTCCACCCATTGTTCCTTTTTATTTATAATGATTTTATCCTTATTTATTTGATTCCATTTTTTGTGGTTTTTATCCAGCTTAACCATACGGATTAGATTATCGCCTTTGGATTTGAAAACATCATCTTGATAGTGAAGTCGAAGTTTTATCTCTTCTGTTAAAACCGATGAGATATCTTCGATTTCTTCTCCTTCCCGGCTCATCACAGCGTAACTGTATACGGGTGTAATGCCTGTTAAAATGTTTTCATTTAGCTTTTTGTTTGCGGTGTTGACTTTTTCTTTTTGCCGGGTGTTTAAGTCTCTTATTTTTAAGTATATAGGAATTTGGGCCGGCGGAATTGTAAAGCTGCATACAGTTTCGCCGTTCTTTTTTACTTTTTCAGTTTGTTCTTCTTCATGAGTTGTCGTGAGGGATATTATCTTTTCAGCGGGTGTTTTTAAAGCGTCCAGATGCAGAGTTATCTGATGTTTACCCCCGGAATAGACAGTAAGATTTTCAATCGCAACTCCTTCTTCAAAAAGGAAATTGATTTTTAAGGTTTTCGTATTTATTGGGGTTTCGCCAATATTTGCTTTCGGCACAGATTTTGATTCATTAAAAAGACTGACTTCCAGGGCGTTCTTACCGCTGAATGTTTTATCGGTCCTGCCTTCGGAGTCTTTTACTTCAATTGTTATTTTAGTATCTTCTCCGGCGGCCTTGTCTCCTGCTTCGGCCGAAATGTCTGCCTTATACGCTCTCTCTATGACCTCAACTTTTTTTTCGGAAAATGGAATGATTCTGTATCCGGAAAACGATTGAATGTCTCCGCCTTCGTAGCTCAGCTTCACCTGGTCTCCGTATTGTATTTCTTCACCGGCTTTTTCCAAAATGAATTTATAAGAATTTTCTTTATGGAGTTTAATGGAGCTGAAATCCTGTGGGTCTCCATTGTTTACTCGGTATTGGAAAAGTCCTTCTTTACCGGAGGGGTCATGCATCTTTTCACTCAGTATCAAAGAAACGGTATTTTCATCTGAATAGACAAACGTGCGTTCGGCCTCTATTTTAAAAACATCCAGTTCATTCATAAGTTTTGAAGCATTGATCCGGCCGTGTCCCAGTGCTTCGTTGTTTATATCGTCACAGGCCTCATACAGTAATTTCTTTATTTTATCTACATCCCATTCAATATTCCATCTTTCCATGTATGAGATTGCCAGGGCGGCTATGCCGGCTACAAAAGGGGATGACATGGATGTTCCGTTGGCATGCCTGTAGCTGTCATTTAAATCAGCGGAGAAGATATCAGTTCCGGGTGCGGCAAGGTCTGTTTCCTCACTGCCATAGCTTGAAAAAGATGCTTTATCGTCATCGGGATCCGTTGCTGCCACTGAGATGATGTTATCATAAGAAGCAGGATAAAAAGGACCGCTGCTGTTATTGTTGCCCCTTGCGGCTATTAGTAGAGTTTCTTTTTTTCGCGCATATTCTGCGGCTTCATTTACCGCTTCAAGTTCTTCGGAAGTTCCGAGACTCATGTTTATAATGTGGGCGTTGTTGTCCGCAGCGTATATGATGGCTTCAGCAAGGGCGGATTCTGTGCCGGAACCTCTTGAATCCAATACCTTTAGTGACATTATTCTGCTTCTCCAGGAAGCCCCCACAATACCGACTCCGTTTTCTGCCGCGGCGGCTATACCTGCTACATGAGTTCCATGATTGTTGTCATCATCGGGATCATTGTTATCATTTACAAAATCCCATCCATAGAGATCGTCAATGTATCCGCTGCCGCTGGTGTCTTTCCCGTTTTTCTTTTCATTCGGGTTAATCCAGATGTTTTCTTTCAGGGTTTCATGGTTCATATCAACACCGCTGTCAATAATAGCTATTACAACGTCAGTGCCTGTCTCTATATCCCACGCGGAAGGCAGGCGGGTTTTAACTAATCCCCATTGGGCTTCCTCCATCTCTTCGAGATTATTATATTCCCCGGGAAGACGGTAGTCTTGCTGAGCATGGTATACTGTGTTTAATCCTGCGTAATCTACAATGCGGCTGTTTTTCAATCCCCGCTTTACTTTTTTTAACTGACCGTCAGGAACCCTTATCTTTTTAATGTTTATACGGGGGATTGATTTGATTTTATCAATTCCATATGAATGAAAACAAATCTTTTTTTCCATATTGGTGACTCCAGGGTTGAACCTTACAAGAAGTTCATTTTTTACGGCCTCTGTCTTTATTCCTTCAGAAGTTTCGTATAAGGTGAATTCAGCGGCATTAGTGGCTGATTTTATGCATAATAGAATAAGAATCCCAATAAGTGTTTTAAGGGTTTTCATCTTTATTTCTCCGGCCTTCATTAATGATATAAACAGGAGAAAATCAAAGTTACATCAAATTTTCTTCAAATTTTGCGCAAAAAGAAAAATCTGCAGAATTATTTGTCTATTTTGCCGGGGGCCAGGGGTGGAAAGGGGCATCCGGCTGCATCGGCTGCAGCCCTTAACATTTCATACTGTTTTAAGGTCACAACGCCGTCAGCGGTAACGCACTCGGCGCAGGCGTATATAATAACTCTTTTAAGGTTCGGCGAGGACTTCTCTACTTTTTTCAGGGACTTATCAAACTCCTCAAGAGTGCATTTCTCAAGGGGAATCATAGTCAAAGATGCAGGCAAGCCCAGCCTGGAGGAGGCTTTTGAGAAAGCTTCCGCTCTCATTTTTTTATCATCAACACCGTGATGGGCAAGAGCTGATAATATTATTCGGACTTCTTCATTAAGAGATTTGATGCTGCGGTATTTAACCTGAGGGGACGATGGTTTTGAAAAGGAGTATTCGAGATGCCTTAGTAGCATTGTTTTAACGGTGTATTCAAAAAGGGATATTTTTCCGTCGGCATCAACGAGCCTCAAAATGGTATTCTTAAAATCAGGAAAATCTTCCGGCTCCATTTCTTTAAGGGTTGCGATGGAAATGTCCAGCAGGGGAATGCGGTACTCAGGAGGAAGTTCTGTTATTTGGTGTTTAATTTCTTTTATTGTTTCGATGACCTGCTTTTCAGATTGTGAGTTTATCAATGTCAGCTGTTTTTCCCTTACCGGGAGGTTATTGCTGAGTAAAAGTGAATATACGACCGCCTTTGCATGCGGAAGCTTATGGGCGGCATTAACTACCGGATCCTTGATTCCCCTCATTATTTTCCCTGCATACGCCAGATTTTCCGGGTTGGTCTTTCCAACAGAAGATTTAACCTTCTCTGTATCTACAGCGAAAGAGCCGCCCCCTGCAAAGCCCTTAACGGGCGAGTCCGCCTGAAGGTGGGAAAGGTCAGCTTTAGTTTCCCCGGAAAAACCGGGGTCTATTCTCTTTATTCTTTCATTGATGGGGGGGTGGGTGGACATCAGATTCATGATGGCGCTTGATATGCCGTTAGAGAAGAAAAGGTGGCTTGCCTCCTGGGCATGAGAATTCTCAATTTCGGAGCCTTTTGCAATCCGGGCTATTTTTTTCAGCGCGCCTTTAATGCCTGAAGGATTTCTTGTGTACTGAACGGCTGCGGAGTCAGCAAGATATTCTCTCTGCCTTGAGATTGCGCTTTTTATAATATTTCCGAAAAAGACCCCGACATACCCGATTATAATAAGCGCTATGCCCAATATAACAATGGCTATTGTGCCTTCCCGGGAGGACCTTGATCTTCTTCTTCTGGTTGATCTAAAGAGAGTGGAGCGTAATACCGCAAAACCAATAAAAGAGATAATCAGTATCCCGTGGAGTACTCCCATAAGTTTAATGTTAAGGCGCATGTCGCCGTTAATTATGTGGCTGAATTCATGCGCGATGACTCCCTGAAGTTCATCCCTGGAAAACTTTTCTAAAGCCCCCCTTGTTACTCCGATTACGGCGTCATCGGTATTAAAACCGGCTGCGAAAGCGTTGATTGATTTTTCATTGTCCAGTATATACACCCGGGGAATCTGCATGCCCGAGGCTATGGCCATCTCTTCAACAACGTTTAAAAGGATATGTTCTTTTTTATCCTCACTCTGTGGATTTGCAGGCCTGCCTCCCAGCAGCTCGGCCACAGATTTTCCTCCCCTGGAGAGCTGGTGAACCTTGTAGAGGGTTCCGGCTGCAATTATGAGCAGTGTTACCGTCGCAGCGCCGGCCAGGAGTTCCGGATGCCAGAAGCCATAGACTTCGTAGCCCTCCTGGGAGTTTAACATACTCAGCAATAGTATCAGTACGGAATATACGCCTGCTACTATAAAAAGCACTGCCAGGCAGTAGTAGAAAACGAGAAGGCCGGTTTTACGCCTGGCTTTTTCCTGATTCTCAAAAAAATCCATTCTTCGTCTGTCTCTTTATTATGTTAAAACGATACTTCGGGAGCTTCTTTTTCTTCTTCCTTTTCAATTTTAAAAAGCACAGCTTCTTTAAAGCCCAGGGGTCCCGCAAGGACTACATTCGGAAAAACTTCGCGTTTCGTGTTGTAAAGCATTACTGCATCGTTATAGGCCTGTCTCGCAAAGGAAACTTTGTTTTCTGTTGATTTAAGTTCTTCCATTAACTTCTCCATCGTCTGGTTGGCTTTCAGGTCGGGATATCTTTCTACAGTTACAAGGAGTCTTCCCAGGGCTCCTCCGAGCTGGCCTTCAGTATCAACCAGCTTTTTCATCGCCTGGGGGTCTTCAGGATGTTTTGAGGCTTCGTTTTCGGCCGATGCCGCCTGGTTGCGCGCCTTTATTACAGCTTCCAGCGTTCCTCTCTCGTGTTTTAAATAGCCCTTTGCCGTTTCAACCAGATTAGGAATAAGGTCATATCGACGCTTTAGCTGAACGTCGATCTGGGCAAAAGCGTTTTTAAACCTGTTTCTGAGTGTAACAAGACCGTTATAGATTTTTACAGTCATGATTATAACGATAAGTAATACCGCAATTAAAATGATTAATCCTATGTTCATTTGAAAAACCTCCGTTTTCTCTATGCTGCTGTTCCGGAATTATTATTATATATTATCTTATATGTGTCAATAATTGTCGAATCGGGGTTTTGAGCATATAGTGAAACAAAACTCCGGAGTTAATTGTCTAAATATATGAGAGGAGGGAAAATGAAATTAAAGACAGTTATGTTAATGGTAGTCGGGACGGTTCTTTCAGCAGCGCTGGTATCGGGCTGCGGTTCCAGGGAACCCGAAAAACCTTACGAAAGAGGGATGAGAAGTGAAAGAAGAGAGAGGTTTAAGGAGAAGGGGCGCGCCGGAAAAAGAAGGCATGCCGGATATTGGTCGAAAAAGAATCTTACAGAAGAACAGTTGTCTCAAAAGCGGGATGAGATTAAGGGTTTAAAGAAAGAGGGGGCGGAAAGAGAAGATATTAAAGAAAGAATAAATGAACTCTATGAAGAATGGGGTATTGAAAAACCGGAGAAGGAGGAGCGGGAGAAAAAATAAAATTTATATCAGCATTATTTAAAAGAGGTTAAATGAAGCCCCTATTCCAAATGTAAGCCTGTGCTGTATATCATCAGGGAATTTTGGGCTTGGGCCGTCCGGGTCATAGTCGTGAAGAGCCAGGTATCCTATTCGGGCGGTCAGATAACGGTTCAGTTCCACGTGAAGTGAATTATCCCACCTCATATCCGCGCCTCCGTCGAAAGCGGTAAACATATTGAGCTCGGATATGTATCTTATGTTTTTAGCTATTTTAAGGGAATAGTTTGTTACCCATTGCATACCTGTGTCATGTTTGGGTTTTTCATCTTTTGACAGGGTCTGTTTAAGGGCCCCTCCCATTCTTGTTTTTAGTGTTTGTTCTTCTTTTTTCAGAACATCCCAGCTTATGCCGGCGGCTTCCGTAAGTTCCCCGGGATCGAAAAAGTTCCTGAAATATGTTTCTGCGGAAAAAGAGGCGTAAGGGTTGCCGTATCTGCTTACCTTGTATGAATAAACGCTTTCAAGGTAAATCCGGTCTGCGGTAACCTTGAAGGATTCATCTTCGGATGTGGACTCACCGTATTCCACTTTTAGGGAATTGGAAAGATCTGACTTTTTCTCTTCCAGATCTGCATAAATGTCACTCTGTACCATCCAGTTTTTGGCATTGGATTCGCTTCCCTCCCAGTTGTCGGATACAGCTGTTCCCGAATAATTAGCGCTTAAACTTCCGGATATTTCCCAGCCGGCCTCTGCTTTTGGTGTGAGTGCTGTGATTGTGATTAATAAAAATATATATTTTTTCATTATTTAATTTTTCTCCTATTACTTAAATTTTCTTTATTACATTCTACTTTTTCCCTTTTTAATTTCAAATTATTTGGCGTTTGTAATATAGGTAAGAAATAAATTATGATAAATGTATAATCGAAAAGAAGTAAAAAAAATTTAATGAAAGGAAGGGTAAAAATGAAGTTTGCTACTTGTTTGAGCTGCATGGACGGAAGAATCCAGCTGCCGGTTATAAACTGGATAAAAGAAAATTACAGGGTTGATTGTGTCGACATGATTACCGAGGCGGGGATGGACGGGTTGCTTACAAAACAGAGATGTCCGAAAAAGGAAAGCCTTATAGATAAAATAGACATATCATTAGAGAAGCACGGTTCCTGCAGTGTCTTTATCGTAGGGCATAGTGATTGCGGGGGTAACCCTGTAGACGACAAAAAACATAAAAAACAGATTCGCAGCTCAGTTAAAAGGGTGAAAAAATGGAAGCCTGCGGTGAAAGTTGCCGGTTTATGGGTTTCGGATAAATGGGAGGTTGAGGAGTTGATCAGCATGGAATAAAAGATGTTTTTGAATTTTTATCTGCATCTATTCAGATGCATTCAGCAAAAAGATAGGGTAAGGCAGATTGAGTCTTTTTTTATAAGAAATTTTTTATTTATAGCATTAAGCCTGATTGGTATAGGGGTTCTTCTCTTTCCTGTTGAATATTTCAGGTTTACACGGGTGTATGAAAACACCGAAAGCGGTGAAAGAAGAAAAACCCACGATTTCATAATGTCTTTCTGGTTTGAAACCGAAGAGCCTCTTGAGTTTTCCATAGGAAGAGAGCCGCAGCAAGAGGGATGGAAAACTGCTCCGGGAGGGGATGCCGATCACAGAAAGTTCCCGGTTTCTCCGCATAGATATCTGATTGTGTTTTTTTCAATGGCGGGACTGGTTCTTATAAATATCTCTGAAAAATTTGAATCCAGGAGGGAATTTCTTGTTTTCATGTTATCAGATAACTTCGTTAAGAAAGTGTTTAAGCTCTTTTTCTTTTTTGCAATTTCCATGGGTGTTCTTTATTTGGCTCTGCGGCTTATAGGCGGTGTTTATCAGGGCAAGACACCCGGGACGGGCCTTTTTCATATTGATGAAGATAGGTTTAATGAGTATGGTGAGGACTCCGGAATAGAAGAGCGATTTATTGAAAGACAGGAATTTTTGCGTGAGCACATGGATTAAATGGTAAGTAAAAAGCCTCCCCTGAATAACTAATCCTTGATTATCTTTGTCGGGAATTTGACAAATTGAAATAAAATTGGCTGAATATAGCACATTATGGAAAAAAAACTTAATAAACTTATAAAAAAGTGGGAAGGTCGCAGGGGTAATCTTGTAATGATATTTCATGAGATTCAAAACTCCTACGGGTATGTTCCCCGCGAGGTTTCCATGAAGCTTTCCCGGATGCTTGATGTTCCTCTTGCTACTATATATGAGGTTCTCACTTTTTATAATTATTTCAAGTTGGATCCCCCCGGGAAGTACACCATATCGATATGCATGGGTACTGCCTGTTACCTTAAGGGGGCCGGCAGGGTGCTGAAAGAGTTCAAGAATATACTCAATATACAGGAGGATGAGACCACAGAGGATGGAATTTTCCAGCTTAACACAGTAAGGTGTCTTGGTTGTTGCGGTCTCGCTCCCGCCATTACGGTTGACGGTAAGGTATATGGAAAAGTAACCAAATCTCAGGTTGCCGATATCATATCCGAATATATGGATAAGGAGTCATCAGGTGAATAACCCCGAAAATTCGGAAGTAAGAAACTCAGGCATGGATCAGGGAGAAAACTGGATAAGGGTTGGAATGAGCACCTGTGGTGTCGCGGCGGGGGCCGATAAGGTCTATGAACACCTTAAAAAAGAAATTAAAAGAAACAACCTTGATCTTGAGTTAAAGCGCTGCGGCTGCCTGGGAGCTTGTTATGCCGAGCCGCTGGTTGAGATTAAGTATAAAGGTTTGCCGCGTGTTATATACGGCAAAGTGGATGAAGGCATATCCGAGAAGATTATAGAGGAGCACATTATAAAGGGCAGGGTGCTTGATTCGGGTATTTATGAATTTAATACTAACAGGTTTTGAAATGCGAGAGGAATATGGAAGATAAGGTTGTAGTACTTCTTAAAGATACCGGGGTGTCAAATCCAGACAGGACAGAGGATTTTTATTCCGAATTTCTTAATTACCTTAAGAAGAAAGACCTGCATGAAAGAGTTCAGGTGGCCCGGGCGGAGTTTGCCGGCATATATAACAAGGGCGTAGTCATGAAAATATGGCCTAACAATGTTATCTACAGCAACGTAAACACTTCGGATTTTGAGAAAATAGTTGAGAAAACAATAGTAGAGAATACCACCATAGAAGAGCTGCTCCATAAGGATGTATCACGGACTAAAAGAGTGGTTTTGAGAAACTGCGGAAAGATTGACCCTGAAAGAATAGAAGACTATATTTCCGCAGGCGGATACAGTTCTCTAAAAAAGATTCTAAAAGGGATGAACCCTGATGAGGTAATAGAAGAGCTTAAAGAAAGCGGCCTCAGAGGAAGGGGGGGGGGAGGATTTCCCACATGGATGAAATGGAATTTTGCCCGTCAGGCTGAAGCCGACGAGAAATTTATAATATGCAATGCCGATGAGGGGGATCCCGGCGCATACATGGACAGAAGCATTATTGAGGGCGACCCCCATTCCGTAATAGAGGGGATGATAATAGGCGGTTTTACATCGGGGGCTTCAACAGGTTATTTTTATATAAGAGCAGAATACCCTCTGGCGATTGAGAGGGTGCAGAAAGCCCTGGATCAGGCTCGTGAACACGGTTTTTTGGGCGAGAGAATACTGGGCACGGATTTCAACTTTGATATGGAAGTAAGGCTGGGAGCCGGAGCTTTTGTATGCGGAGAAGAGACTTCCCTGATAGCTTCAATAGAAGGTAAAAGGGGAACACCGAGGCCTCGTCCGCCATACCCTTCGGTACAGGGGCTGTGGGGTAAGCCCACTATAATTAATAATGTTGAAACGCTTGCCAACATACCGGTCATAATTGAAAAAGGCGGCAAATGGTTCAGCGGCATCGGTACAGAAAAATCTTCCGGAACAAAGGTTTTCGCATTGACGGGAAAGGTTAAAAACTCCGGGTTGATTGAGGTGCCGATGGGTGTCACGCTCAGAGAGATAGTAAATGATGTGGGAGGGGGGATTGAAACCGGGGCAGAGCTTAAGGCTGTACAGACAGGAGGCCCGTCAGGCGGGGTGATTCCTTATGAGTATCTTGATACCCCCGTGGATTATGAAAACCTGCAGAAGCTGGGTTCTATAATGGGCTCCGGGGGAATGATCGTAATGGATGAAACCGACTGTATGGTAGATGTGGCGAGGTTTTATCTCAGATTCTGCGTAGATGAATCATGCGGGAAGTGCCCTCCCTGCCGGATAGGCGGGTATCAGCTTCTTGATATACTCAATCGGATAGCTAAAGGTTTAGGCAGAGAGGAAGACCTTGAAAAAATGGAGAAAATATCCGAAGCTATGGTAAGGGCGTCTCTTTGCGGATTGGGGCAGACAGCTCCCAACCCTGTGTTTTCAACCCTGAAGTATTTCAGACAGGAGTATGAAGAGCATGTAAAAGACAGAAGATGCCGGACAGGAAGCTGCGCGGAGCTTATGAGATATTCCATAAATCAGGAAAGATGCACAAGGTGCAGCCTATGTTTTAAAAAATGCCCGGTTAACGCCGTTTCGGGTGACAGGAAAGAGGGTTACACAATAGAACAGGAAAAGTGTATTAAGTGCGGTGAATGCTACGAAGTTTGCCGTTTTAATGCCGTAGAGAGAGAATGACTAAAATAAAAGCCAACATTAATAATATTGAAGTTGAAGTAGAGAAAGGAACCACCATTCTGGAGGCCGCCAGGGATGCGCAGGTGGCGATACCTACATTATGCAAGCATCAGGACATAGATCCTTCGGCTGCATGCGGCATATGCATAGTCAAGGTGGAGGGTTTTTCACGTATGATACGTGCCTGCTGTACTCCTGTTGAAGAGGGGATGTCAGTAACAACACATGATCCGGAAATAATTGAAACGCGGAGAACGGTGCTGGAGCTCATTCTGTCAAATCATCCCAACGACTGTCTTAAATGCGGAAGAAACAATATTTGCGAACTTCAGAAACTTGCAGCGGATTTTGGAATCCGCGAAGACCATTTTGAGGAGCACCTAAGAAATCTTCCTGAGGATAAATCAACTAAGAATATTGAGCTGATTCCGCAGAAATGCATACTATGCGGCAGATGCATAGAGGTATGTCAGCAGGTGCAGGATGTCTGGGCTCTTTCGTTTTTGGAAAGGGGTTTCAATACCAGAATATCTCCCGCCGGGGATATTGTGCTTTCTGAGTCCCCATGCATACGCTGCGGCCAGTGTTCTGCGCACTGTCCTACAGGGGCTATATTTGAATATGACCAGACGAGGCAGGCCTGGGATGCGCTGCTTGATGAAAAAAAACACTGTGTCGTTCAGATTGCGCCGGCAGTGAGAGTAACGGTGGGGGAAGCCTTCGGTTATGAACCCGGGGAAAATCTTACCGGCAAGCTTTATACGCTTCTTAGAAGGATGGGGTTTAATGCTGTTTTTGATACAAATTTCGGGGCGGATGTTACGATAATGGAGGAGGCTTTTGAGTTTGCGGAGAAATTTAAATCGTCTCCCGAGGAACTACCGCTTATAACTACCTGCTGTCCTTCTTGGGTGGACTTTATGGAAAAATTTTACCCCGATATAATAAAACATTTTTCTTCTTGTAAATCTCCGCACCAGATACTCGGGGTTCTTTCAAAGACCTACTATGCCCGCTCTAAAGGGATTGATCCAGCGGATATCTTTATGGTTTCCATAATGCCCTGCACCGCAAAGAAACATGAAATTACGCGAAGTTATCAGATGGCAGCTTCCGGTTATAATGATGTTGATCTGGTATTGACAACCAGAGAGCTCTCCAGGATGATTTCACAGGCCGGTCTTGAGTTTACAAATCTGGCCGAATCGGAATCAGACAACATATTGGGAGAGTACAGCGGAGCCGGCACTATTTTCGGAACAACCGGCGGTGTAATGGAGGCGGCCCTCAGAACAGCCAGCTACAATATTACCGGAGAGGAATTTAAAGAGATGAATTATAAGCCGGTAAGAGGGCTTGAAGGGGTGAGGGAAGCTTCTCTTGAAATAGCCGGAAAAGAGATTCGAATCGCGGTTGCCCACGGGATGGGCAATATAGAGACAGTACTAAATAAAGTCAGGCAAGCCAGGGACAAGGGAGATGAAATGCCTTATCATTTCATTGAGGTTATGGCATGTCCCGGGGGGTGTATAGGAGGAGGCGGTCAGCCCTATGGGGTAACTGACGAAATTCGTTCAAAGCGCGCTTCGGGCCTATACAAAGATGATGAAAAGAAAAAACTGCGAACTTCACATTCAAACCCTGCGGTAAAAAAACTCTACAGCGAGTTTTTGCAAGCCCCCATGAGCGAGAAAAGCAGGAAACTTTTGCATACCACATTTAAGCCCCGGCCTATATATAAAAAATAAAATAGATTGACAGAGTTGAAGCATATCTGAACAAAAAACGCGCGGCGTGAATACACCGCGCGTTTTTGTGTAGGAGGCCTTTTCTTGATCTTTTATACGAAAGATCTAATATTTATTTTCTTTCATTTATTAGACATTTAAGCAGCCGAAAAAGTTTCAAGGTTTATGTTAAATTAATTTTTGCAGAATATTTGCGAAAAATTTGATTAAAATTTGATTTTAGGGTGTTTTCATTAGTATTGGGGAAAGGAAGTGTAATTGTGTTTTATGTTGAATTAATAAAGGATTTGAATTAGTATTTATTTTGAGAAGAGAAATAAAAAGTGAAAATATAAAAATATGTAAATTTCTCTTCAGGCAGAAGATATGTGAAATATTGAAAGAAAGAGGTAAACATGGTTGTACTTATTGACGGATTATTAAAAATGATGTTTGAAAAGGGCGCCTCGGATTTACATGTTCACGCAGGAGCCCCGCCGATATTCAGAATAGATGGAGAGCTAAGGAAACTTAACAGTGAGGTTCTTTCCAAGAAGAAGTGTCAGAATATGATTTACGGTATGTTGAATGAGCACCAGAAGGAGATTTTGGAAAAAGACCATGAGCTTGATGTTTCTTTCGGAATAAAGGGAATGGGCAGAATAAGGATGAATGTTTATTACCAGCGCGGTTCCGTATGCTCTGCAATGAGAGCTATACCCAATGAGTTTTACAGCTTCAACGAACTCGGCCTTCCTCAGGCAATTAATGATGTGGTAAAACTGCCTACCGGGCTTGTTCTTGTATGCGGTCCCACAGGAAGCGGTAAATCTACAACCCTGGCTTCGGTTATAAATTACTTAAATGAAACCAGAAACTCGCATGTGGTTACGATTGAAGACCCTATTGAATACGTTCATCAGCATAAATCATGCCTTATTTCACAGAGAGAAGTGGATTCAGACACCCACTCTTTTCCCAATGCGCTTAAATACGCCATGCGCCAGGACCCGGACATAATACTGATAGGAGAGATGAGGGATCACGAAACCATAGCTTCAGCGCTTACCATAGCCGAGACCGGCCATCTTGTTTTTGCCACGCTGCATACTTCCGACGCCCCTCAGTCCATAAACAGGATAATCGATGTTTTTCCTCCTCATCAGCAGGCGCAGATCAGAAGTCAGCTTTCGCTTACTCTACAGTATGTTTTCTGTCAGAAGCTGATTCAGCGCAGAAAAGAGCAGGGGGGAGGAATGACCCTTGCCGTAGAGGTCCTTACAGTTACATCCGCCATAAGAAACATGATAAGAGAGGATAAAACGGAGCAGATGCCTTCCGCAATGCAGTCAGGTTCCGAATTTTTTATGCAGACAATGAACCAGTCACTGGCAAAACTTTATAAAAAAGGCGATATAACATATGAGCAGGCGTTAAAGCACTCAATGGATAAAAAGGATATGCAGAGGGTTATAAAAGGGGTTAAGGTTCAGTAAATGAAAAGGAATTTTTTATGACTGTATTTAAATACAAAGCGCGGAGCAGCGAAGGCAAGCTGGTAGAAGGAATTAAAGAGACGAACACTGCGGAACATCTCGCAAGTTTTCTTGACCGAAACGGCCTGATACTTGTTTCAATAGAAGAACTGGAGTCTAACGAGCAGAAAAATCCCGTATTTTTGAAAAGAAGCATCAGCAGGAAAGACATTGCCATATTCTGCCGCCAGATGGCTACTATGCTAAAAGCCGGAGTGACCATATTAACTTCGATAGAAAGCATCAGGGGGATGACCACTAAACCGGCATTGAAAAAGGTTCTCACCAGCATGTCACAAAAAATATCCAATGGTGAATCTCTTTCAAAAACAATGGCGCAATATCCAAAGGTTTTCAGTAATGTATTTACATCAATGGTCAGGGTTGGTGAAAAGGGAGGGCATCTGGAAAAGGTATTTGAAGATATGGCCGATTATATGGAAAAGGTGAATAATTTACGCAGGGATATAAAAACCGCTAGCATGTATCCCATATTTGTCTTGGGGTTTATGATTTTTGTCTTCGCGGGCGTGATGCTGTTTCTTATTCCGGCTTTAAGCAATCTTTTTGCGTCTTTCGGAGCGGAGCTTCCAAGGCCTACACAGATAGCTATTGGAATCAGCGATTTTTTTGTGGGAAACATAATATTAATACTGCTTTTTATTGCTCTTCTTGTGTTCGGGATATATCTTATATACAGAACGGAGCGGGGGCGTTACAATATTGATAAGATGATTATATCAGTTCCGATTTTCGGAGATTTCGTTGCAAAGGTAATACTTGCGCAGTTTTTTCATACTTTCGGTTCGCTTCTGGACAACGGGGTTCCAATACTGGAATCGCTGGATATTGCAAAAAAAGTGGTAAATAATGCGCCCTACAGAAGAAGTATTGAACTTATGAAAGAAGAGGTTACCCAGGGGGCATCCCTTTCGGAAGCATTGAAAGAGGCTCCTCTGTTTACAAGTATGGCAACCACAATGATTACCATAGGAGAACAGGCCGGAAATGTGCCTGATATGCTTGAGAAAATTTATGAGTACTATACAAAAGAAGTAGTCGCTATAGTCGAAGGGTTAAGCTCTATTATAGAACCGGTTTTAATAGTAATACTCGGCGTTATGGTAGGCGCCTTTGTAATAGTAATGTACCTGCCAATATTTCAGATGGCGGGACAGATGATGGGGGGAATGTAACAAAACCGGAGGTAAAAAAAATGATAAAAAAAACATCATTGTTTAATTCTGATATCCCCCAAAACCGGGGATTCGCCTTCCCCGCAATCATTGCAACAGTGCTAGTTCTGACTATATCAGGCTTTGCTTTCATATATTTGAGCCAGGCAAGAAGAGTTGAAGTTCAAAACGACATAAAAAGAAGCCAGGCGCTTTGGCTGGCGGAAGCGGGCCTGGAGAGGGCAAAAGAGGAGCTCAAAATAGAAATGCAGGCTGAGGGAACCTGGGAGAATTTATTTCTCAGTGGAGGAAACAATATAAATCAAATTGTAGATGAAGCAGATTTTGGAAACGGCACATACGAGGCAGAGGTTGAGGCTATTGTAGATGCCGCTGGTGATCCCTTGCCTGATGAGACCACGGTGAGGGCAAGCGGAACGGTTGGTGATTTTACAAGAACAATTCAAGCGGATGTAAGGGGTATGAATATCAATCCCGGTGAGTCTGCATTGTTTTCCGGTGGTATGTCAGCAGATGAAATTAGGGGAAGTGCAACTATCTGTGGTTCTGTTTATATTGGTGGAACTGGTCTCAGCGAAAATGAGCTTGTATTGAAACTTATAGGAGGTGCTAGTATACAAAACTATTATGCAGGCATTGATTTAGATTTAAAAGATAGGATTCCAGATTTGCCGAGAGTAAGATATCAAGGAGGTTATTATGAATCTCTGAGAACAAATGTCTGGGTTATGAGAGGTAAAATAAGTGTTAATAACCAGATAGGAGATGAGCATAAGGGCAACTCTTACAAACGTCCAGTTGATGGGATTTATCTACCGAAAGGAAAGGAGAGTATAAGAGGGGGTTTAGAATATTTTTCAGACAGGGGGATAGGATATAGTACTTTCTATGATGAATTAGATTTACCTGACCTTACGAATCATGATAATATTTTTGGGGAAAATAATTACGCTTTAACTCCAGCGGAGGTATCATTAATTATTGAGGATGATGCTATAATTAATGCGAATACTGGTGTAGAATTCGATACAAATACACTTACGGGTGATACTATTAATAATTCATTTCATCATGATGGAAGCACTTTAACGGTTGAAGGCGCCATTGTAGTACAAGGAAACTTAGAGTTTGGAATTCATCCGGGGGGAGATGAAATTCATTATGAAGGGAATGGGGTCCTTATAGCAACCGGGGATGTTTTTATTAGAAATTCGCTTTTAACCGTTGATTTTGCTGATGAGAATGGTGGCAATATGTTGGCGGTATTATCAGAAAATGATATGAAATTTACTAGATCAGCTATGAGCTATATGGGGTTTTTTTATGGAGAAGAACTTTATTTCGTCCCTGGAGTTGCTAATAGTATATTTGTTGGTTCATTTGGAGCTGAGAAGAATATTGTGCAGTTTCAGAATCCAGGAACAATATATCAAGTTCCGGGATTAACTAGAAGATTACCTTTCATGAATATTCCTAACAATTGGAGGATACTTACCCGAAGCTGGGAGGTGATAGAATGAAAAACGGCGGATTTACGCTCACGGAGGTCATGGTCGGGGTTATCGTATTCGGTGTGGTTACGGTAGCGGGGTTTTATCTATTTGTCTCCGGAAGCTCTTTTATAGAAAGAGCCAGGAGAAAAAACACCGCCCTTGAGGTTGCTTCTTCTCGTATGGAGCTTATTAAAGGCGCAACGGACTATGCTTTAATTACCGGGACCGGTGAGACAAAAACAGTAAATGTGGGGACCGGAATTGATTATAACTATAAGATTTCTGTAACTGAAGTTGACGATGGGCACAAAGAAATTGAGGTTGAGGTTGATTGGGAGTTAAGTGATGGGAACAAGCAGGACTTGAGGTTGAATACAATAATACACAGATGGTGAAAAAAATGAAAAATAAAGACTCAGGAATGACATTAGTTGAACTGCTGATATCTTTTATCATCAGCATACTGCTTCTGCTGACGGCGATTATACTTATAGTCCATGCCTACAGGACGTGGTATGAAGGGGAAGAGAAAGTTGGACTGGTCAGGGAAGCTGACCATGCAGTTTATCAGATGGAATGGGTAACAAGAATGGGGGGTAGTTCTGGATGGGACGAAGATGAAGAGCCTGATAAATTTAAAGTTTACACCGGCACTATCACCCTGGGGAGCTTCTGGAAAGAAGACGGGACTGTTAAAGCTGAAGTGAGGGGGGGTAGCGAAAGGAACCTGACATATTCTGATGTAAAAAAATTTGAAATAAATAAAAAAGATCCGCCTTTTCACAGAGAGGTGGGAATAATACTTGAACTGGAGAGAAACGGAGAGGTTCATCTGTCTTCAACCACAGCGCAGCACAGGGTGCAGTTATAATTATCTCGCCATAACAGCATAGTTTTATTGACTTAAAACTCTTTATTGATAAAATTTAACTAATGTTTTACATAATAAAGAATTCGGGAGGGGTTTCTTTTAATGGTTGAAGAAACATCCAGCCGTCGTATATCATACCTTAAAGGACGGATAGAAAGAATCACTTATACCAACGAGGAAAACGGATATACCGTTGCAAGGGTTCAAGCAGAGGACCGTAGTGACCTTGTTACCGCTGCCGGAAGGCTGGCGGCGCCGAACCCTGGTGAGGTCCTGGAGATGAAGGGGGAGTGGGTAAATCACCCAAGGTACGGAAGGCAGTTTAAAATTCGTGATTATAAAAGGGTTTCACCGGCAACTGTTCACGGAATAGAGAAGTACCTGGGGTCGGGGCTGATAAAAGGGATAGGTCCCGTAATGGCTAAAAGGATAGTTTCTTTATTCGGGGATAAGAGCCTGGATATAATAGAAAATGATTCTGAGAGGCTTTCAGAAGTCGGGGGCATAGGGAAAAGGCGCATAGGTATGATACGGGGGGCCTGGGAAGAGCAAAAGAGGATAAGGGAAGTGATGGTTTTTCTGCATTCCCATGATATCAGCTCCGCATACGCAACTAAGATTTTTAAAAAGTACGGAGAAAGGTCTGTTGAGGTGGTGAAGGAAAACCCTTACCGGCTTGCGGATGATATTTTCGGCGTGGGGTTTCTTACCGCTGATAAGATAGCTCAGAAAATGGGTTTTTCCAGGGAATCTGCACTGAGGGCGGAGTCGGGTGTTGTTTATGTTCTTAATCAGCTTTCCGCAGACGGACACCTTTATTATCCCGCTGGGGAGCTTGTTGAAAAATGCTGTGAGATACTGGAGGTTGAAAAAAAGGCGATCAGGGGGGCCCTTGATAATCTTGCCGGGGAAAATAAGGTGGTCATAGAAGAGGTTAAGGGTGAAGAGGCTGTATACCTGAAAAAGTATCATGTGTGCGAGGGAGGCATAGCTTCCAGGGTGAAGGAAATGAGCCGGGGCCGTGGTAAGCTTTGGGGAATAGATAAGGAAAAAGCGATTGAATGGGTGCAGAAACAGAGCTCCATAAAGCTGGCCCGGAAGCAGAAAGATGCTGTTATGCGCGCTGCAGACAGCAAGGTTACCGTTATTACCGGAGGGCCGGGAACCGGAAAGACCACTATAATAAGCTCTGTTATAAGGATATTTGAAAAAGCGAATATGAATATAATGCTGGCGGCCCCCACGGGAAGGGCTGCAAAAAAAATGAGCGAATCCACGGGGCGTAAAGCCGGGACGATTCACAGGATGCTCAAGTACAGCATTGCAAAGGGCGGATTTCAGAAAAATGAGAAAAACAAACTGCACTGCGACCTTCTTATTGTTGATGAAGCCTCCATGATTGATGCTGTATTAATGCATCACCTTATGAAAGCTGTTCCTTTGGATGCCGCGTTTGTGCTGGTGGGAGATGTAAACCAGCTTCCATCGGTAGGCGCCGGAAGCGTTCTGAGGGATGTAATTGAGTCGTCTCTTGTTCCGGTTATTAAGCTGGATAAGATTTTCAGGCAGGCCAAAGAGAGCATGATTGTTGTTAATGCGCACAGAATAAACAGCGGCAGAATGCCGGTTGTCAGTCAAGAGAGGGCGGGCCTTTCGGATTTTTATTTTATCAGGCAGGATGACCCTGAAAAAACAGTTGATATTATTATAAGGCTTGCAAGGGAAAGAATTCCCCGAAGGTTCGGCTTTGACCCGGTGAAAGACATACAGGTTCTCACCCCCATGCATAAGGGGACGGCCGGTTCCGCGAATCTGAACAAAAGACTCCAGGAAGCCCTTAACCCCCGGGGCAGGAGGCTTCAGCGGGGAGGATGGGGCTTCAGGGTAAATGACAAGGTCATGCAGGTCAGGAATAATTACGACAAGGAGGTCTATAACGGAGATACGGGCAGGATTACGGGGGTGGAAAATGAGCTGGGTGAGCTCTCGGTCAGTTTCGATTCCCGTATTGTAAAGTATGAGTACAGCGAGATGGATGAGATTGTTCCTGCCTACGCCATATCAATTCACAAGTCACAGGGCTCTGAATACCCTGCGGTTATAGTCCCGATACTTACGCAGCACTATATTCTTCTGCAGCGCAATTTGATTTACACCGCTGTAACAAGGGGAAAGAAGCTGGTGGTATTGGTGGGAACAAAGAAGGCTCTTGCCATAGGGATTCGAAACAACAAAACCACCCGCAGAAACACTTTTTTGAAAGAAAGACTTAAAAATACAAGGGCTGAATCCGGGATGCTTAATCTGCAGTGATAAGGGAAATAAAAAAAGAAGAGTTTGAAAGAATTCTTTCCTTGCCACGGGGGAAGGTTGTAATAACCCCCGGCAGGGACAGGGCCTCTGTTTATCCGGATTCTGCGGCCGTTTTGTATGAAAAGACCGCAAATATGAGGTTTGTCAGCATTAAGGATTTTCCCCGTTATCTTTCCGGAGTTCTCCGGGAGGAGGTCCCGCAGAAAAACCAGTACAGCGATATTCTGTATAAGGCTGCCGGTAATGTAATAGGTGAAGGTTCCTATTTCGCCGGATACAGGGATAAACCGGAGCTTTTTGCTCACCTGGGAAAGGTCATAAGGGAGATGCTATCTGAAGATGTGGATTTGAATATTTTAGAAAAACTTCAGAATGCCGAAAAATGGGAAGAAATAATCAGACTTACATCAGAGGTTAAGCGCATTTATAAAAAGAGGGGTTTTATAGCTCCGGATGAAGTCTATAGGAAGGCGCTTGAAGAGGCAAAAAGAAAAAAGGATGAATTTTATTTTGTTGAAGACGGAGTTTATACTTCCGGACAGAAACGTTTAATCGACGGGCTTTCATGCAGGAATGAGTGCCGCAGGATAGATTCATCATTTCTTTCATGCGGCAATGAGGGGTTTAAATCTTATCTTTTGGGCAAAAGGCAAAAGCCCGAAGATGATTTTGTTGGGCTGGAGGCCTTTGCCCATCCGGATGATGAGGTAAAGGGGGTTTTCGACATTATATGCTCGGGCGGCAGCGGGGCTTTAAAAGCAGTCGGCATTGCAAACTACTGCGGGAGCATCCACCGCTACAGGGCCGAAGCGGAAAGGCGGGGTATTAATATAACCTGCGGCAGGGGGCTGCCGCTGGGAGGCTTTGCGCCGGTGAGGCTTTTTTTATCTTTCATGAAACTTTTGGAAAATGAGATGAGGACAGCCCCGGCCAGGGAGGCCCTGTCTTCACTTTCCCTGAATATACCGAAGGGGCTTGACAGGGAGGGGTGCCGGGAGGTTATAACCCTGTATAAAAGAAACAGGGGTTTGAATGATTTTTCTGTTTTCCTTAAAGAGCAGAGAAATGAGCTAAAAGTTGCGCCTGAGGGTTTGGGTTTCCTGGCGGAGTTTTTCGGCGAGCTGTCAGAAAGTTTTGAGAGGGTGAGAAAAGGGAACAGAGAGGGCAAATTCATAAGCGCTCCATTGCTGTATATTATTGAGAGGTATATCAGCCCTGCCGATGAAGGCGACGCGGAGGCGCTTTCTGTATTGAAGGGGCTTTTGGAAGACCTGGAGGGAGACAATTTCTTTTTGAATTCTCCGCTGTCTCTACCGGAAAAAATTACGGAGAGGGTTTCAGGGGCAATGACTCCGGGTAAGGAGCCGGACGGAAAATCCTGCTATTTAAGCACACCGGAGAGGGTCTTGGGGGGAGTTTTTGAAACCGTGTGTTTTTCGGGGTTTGACCAGAATTCATATTCTGCCCGGGTTCCTGTAGATCCCGTCTTTCTCATGTCGGAGAGGGATAGGTATAACAGGTTGACGGGAAAAAATTCGGTTGCCGGCAGAAGCGTTCTTGAGAAGAGAAAAAGGAAAGAATTCATGGGTTTAACTGCAGCGGCTGCGAAAAAAGTAATATTTTCCTGGACGGCAAACGATCCGTTGACGGGCAAGGGGGTTATGCCTTCTCCATTTCTTTTTGAAATTTACAGGGCAGTTTCCGGCAGGGCAGGGGGCCTAAAGGATATTGAGGATTATGCCGGGCTGGACAGGGATATCCCCGGGGGTTACGGTTTTTATTCCGGTTATATTAAAAAGGGTCCGGGGAGCGCATCAAGAGCGCTGGCTGTTTTTAATAACCTTGACAGGCATGAAATGGTCCGCAGCGACAGAAGTGAAAGGGATATAAGTGATTTTTCGGGAAGGGTTGATTCGTGCGGGATAAAGAAAGATTTTGATGAGAGGGTTTTCTCCCCTTCAAAGATCTCTCGTATCATCAGTTGCCCCGCTCAGTATTTTTTTGAGAACGTTCTGAAGCTTGAGGCGGGAGAATATCCCAGGCATGACCCATTTGCCTGGTTTGACCATCTTGAGTGGGGCACGCTTATTCATGGAATATTCAGTGAGTTCTACAGGGGTGTCAGGGACAGAAGTATTCCGGAGACCCGGGAGAGCCTCATAAAGACAGGGGTGGAGTCTCTGGCCTGCCATAACCGTTTCAGGCCCGCCCCCGGAAAACAGGTTTATAAAAGCACGGAGAACCGTTTGAAGAAAATTCTTTCCCATTATTATACCGCCGGCATAAAATTCAGGGACGGGTTTACCCCCTCATATTTCGAGGCGGGAATTGGAAAGGTTGACGGGGAGACGGACCCGGAGCTGAGAGTTGAAAAGCCGCCTGTTATTGGGTTCGGCAGTTTAAGAATTTCATTAAGGGGTATTATTGACAGAATAGACTCTGACGGCAGGGGGAACTTCATACTTATTGATTATAAAACCGGGAAGAATAAGGTCAATGACAGGGAGCCCCATATATCCCGCTCCTATGTGCAGCATGTTTTATACCCTGTGATTTTTAAAAAGGCATGCGGCTCGATGTTTGGGATAAAGAACCTGGAGTCCGCGTACTACTTCTGCACATTCAAGGGGGATTTTCAGAAAGAAGAGTATTCTTCAAAGGAGTTAAAGCGGCAGCAGGAGCTATACCATAATCTTCTTACAATTCTTCTGGGAATGGTAAGAAGCGGCAGTTTTCCTCAAAACAGAAAGGCCTGCCGATTCTGTGATTACAGGCATGTATGCCCCGGAAAAGACCTTGAGAAACCGGCGGGTAAAACGGCACAGTACCTAAATATTTTAAGAGATGAGTGACAGAAAACCAATAGATGAAAACGTAAGAGCGAGAATCAGAAAAGATTTTAAAAGCAGTTTTCTGGTGGAGGCGTCTGCAGGCACGGGAAAGACCACATGCATGGTAGAGAGGATAACAGGCGCTTTAGTGGAAGAGTTAGCTTCACCGGATGAAATAGCGGCCATAACATTTACAAACAAGGCGGCCGACGAACTTAAATCCAGGGTAATGACAGAGCTTTTCAAACTCCAGAGCAGGGCTAAAGGCAGAGAGAAAGATAAAATAGCGAATATTGTTGAAAAAATAGGCGGGTGTGAGATATCAACAATCCATTCTTTCTACCACAGGCTGCTTTCCGAGAGGCCGCTTGAAGCGGACCTTGACGCCCGGGTGGAGTTAATGGATGAGAGCGAAGAGACGCCGGATAACATATGGCGTTATTACATGGAAGAGAAAATAACTGACTTTAAAAGGTATGAGGATCTGTTGTACTCCCTGGAGGTCTTCTCGGTATCAATGGATTATTTCAAAAATTTTTGTTTTAAATCGGCCGATTATCCTGAGCTGGAGCTGGGGTATGTTCCTGAAATAGATTCAGTGGGAGAATTAAAAAAAATATGTTTCAGGATGTTTGAAAGGTTTGCAGGGCGGGTGACTGAAAGCTTGAGAAAATGCAACAATCCGATTGAGGACGAATACTGCAGACAGGTTAGATATATAAAAAAATCATGGGAAAAAATGAAAGACTCTTCCGACCGGGAGAAGATGGCGTTTATATCGGCCTTAAAGAAAGTGAAAAAGGTAAAAAAAGGGGACAAGAAAAACTGGGATAAAGACGGCAGAAATATAGGGATAATGGAGTCGGAGAATGCGAATGAAATTCTTTCTGAGATAAACGGGGTCATTTCTGACTTTCTTTTCAGGGTAGCGGTGGATCTTTACCGGGATTTTGAGTCTTTTTATGATGAGTACAAAAAGAAGAACAGCGTCATAACGTTTGTAGATTCGCTGGTAAAGATTAAAGATACTCTTCGAAATAATAAAAATGTCAGGGGGTACTTTAGAAAAAAGTATAAAATGGTACTGGTGGATGAATTTCAGGATACCGACCCTATACAGGCTGAAGTGGTGGCCATCCTTTGTTCGGATGATGCTTCGGTGGATGACTGGAGAAAACTGAATATAGTGCCGGGGAAGCTTTTTGTCGTAGGAGATCCGAAGCAGTCAATATACAGGTTCCGGCGGGCGGATATAACAGTGTATGAGGAGTTTAAGGAATTATTTAAGGGAAGAGGCAGGGATGTTTTGAAGCTGAAACAGAACTTCCGCTCTCTTGAAGGAGTTACATCTGCGGTAAATAAATATTTTAGTCAAAGGATAAGAAAAACAGATAACATGTCTTCGCCCGGATACGATCCGATTGAATCGTTCAGGGGTCCCGGAGGGGGTGTAACCCTGCTGGAGATGAAGCTTACCGGTGACGGTGATCCCGAGGAGGTTTTAAAGAAAGACAGCGATAAGCTCTTAGCCAGGTATCTTGCTTCCCGGGAGCAGAAGACCTTCGCGGGTTGGCTGAGTGAGTCTCTGGACAGCGGAAGTCTGAAGGTGCGGGATAAAAGAACCGGAATTGAAAGAACTGCGCATCCAGGGGAGATAATAATTCTTTTTAAAAGGAGTACTCATATCGGTGGGTGGGAAGAAGCTCTCCAGGAGAGAGGAATACCGGTTGAAAACGTATCCGGCAAAGACTTTTTCTCAAGGGAGGAGATCAAAGAGGCGTCAGCCATTGTGACTGCGGCCGCCTCGCCCTCGGATACGGCCTCGGTCTACGGCGCGCTTAAATCTTCTGTATTTGGCCTTACCGATACCGAGATATATGAAATTGTAAGAGAAACCGGCGGGCTTAATTATTCAAAAACAGAAAACTTTTCATCTCTGCCGGATAAATCTCGCAGGGCTCTTGAAAAATTGGAAAAACTTTCAAGAATAGGTTTAAGTGTCCCACAGAGCGTGGCTGCGCGATTTATTATAGAGGAGTCCGGTTTAATTCATTTGTATTCCGGGGTTCTCGGTAAACATTCTTCGGCCGCCTCTCTTTATAAATTTTCGTCTATGATGGAGAATATGATGCGTGAGAAGTCTCTTGATTTGTACGCAGCGGTAGAGGAGCTTGCAAACATGAGAGAAGATGGTGAAAGACCGCTTTTTTTTGAGCAGGAAAAACCTGCCGGGGTGAGGCTCATGACAATTCACCAGGCTAAAGGCCTGGAGGCTCCGGTGGTTGTTCTCGGGGACATGTCTGCTAAAAATTTCCGAAAAAGCTACATAAACACATGTACGGACAGGAGTAGGGGTAAATATTTCAGGACATTTGTCGCAAACCGTACGGAAAGCTATGAATGGAGCAAGGATTTTGAGAGTAAACCAAAGAACTGGGATGAGCTGCATGAAAAAGAAATTGATTTTCTGCGCCAGGAGGAGAAAAGGCTTGAGTATGTGCTATTTACCAGGGCCTCGGATAGATTTATCGTTACCGATTCTAAATCCAGGGGAAAATCATTTTCTTCCGATTTGATAAGAGAGCTTAAAAAAGACGAAAATACTGAAATTGAAAAAATAGAGTACAGCAATTATTTAAAAATCCCCGAGCTGAAAAAAGAACGTAAGCCGTACGACAGGGGATTTGAGTTATATAAAAATGAGTTTAAAGAAAATGTCAAAAAATCTAATTCCCCGCTTTATGAAAAAAGAAATCCTTCCCGGCTGGATGATGATGCATACAGCTCTGAAGAGGGTTACGGTAAAAAACACGGGGATACTGTACACAGGCTGATTCGCAGTGTTTTTAAATTTCCGGAGAAAAAGATAGAATACGATAAATATGAAAATCCTGATGCCGTAAAGAAACACCTGGAGAATGCAATAAGAAGTGATGTTTTTTCGCGCGCCCAAAAAGCTCGGGAAAAATATACCGAGTTTAATCTTTCGTATTATGATAAGGCTAAGGCCGATCTCACAAGGGGGTCTATCGACCTTCTTTTTAAGGAGCCCGGCGGGTGGGTTATAGTTGATTATAAAACGAATATGATACATAATCGCGAGAACATAAACAGACTTACAGGGCATTATCAAATTCAGCTTAAAAGATACAGAAGAGTTTTTGAGGAGGTAACGGGGGAAAAGGTGAAGGAAACACTGTTGTTGTTTTTAGACCGGGAGGATATGTGCCCGGACCCGGTGGAGTTAACCTGAGGTTAATATATTGGTGCATTTGAATATAATTCAATTCCGGAAGCCTCAAAGGATTTTAATAGAACTTATAATACCGGAGAACTATTTAAAAAAATATGAGCATAATTGAGCCCACAATACGCCCCCCGGCTGAGGCGCAGAGTTTTCTTTTACAGGTTACGCTGGGGTGCTCTTCTTATACCTGCAGTTTTTGCGGCGCTTATCAGGGAAAGAAATTTTCCATAAAAGAAGAGAAGGAAATATTTTATGATATTGAGCGGGGAGCCAGGCTGCATCCTTTTAAAAGAAAAGTTTTTCTCCTTGATGGAGATGCCCTTGCGGTGCCGAATAAGCGGCTTATTCCGGTGCTCGAAAAGCTGGATAAAAGTTTCCCTAAGTTAAGAAGGGTCTCTTCTTATGCGAACGGGTATAATATTTCTTCAAGGTCCGATAATGAACTAAAGAAACTGAAAGAAAATAAACTTAGCCTAATCTACATGGGGCTGGAAAGCGGGAGCAGTTCGGTTCTCAAAATGAGAAAAAAGAAATCTTCGGCAGAAGAGATGATTGAAGGGGCGCGCCGCTGTTCTGATACAGGGATAAAAACCTCGATAATAGTCCTGCTCGGCCTGGGAGGAAAAAGATATTCCGCCGAGCATGTCCGGGAGACCATCAGGGCGCTGAATAAAATGCAGCCGGATTTTCTGTCTTTTCTTTCGGTTATGCTTATACCGGGAACAGAGCTGTACAAGGAAGCTGAAAGAGGGGATTTTAAGGAGTTAAGCCCTAAAGGGCTTCTAAGGGAAAGCTTCGAGATACTGAAAGGGATTGATATGAAAAGAACAGTTTTCAGGTCAAATCATGCTTCCAATTATCTTCCTCTACGGGGAAGGCTTCCTAAAGATAAAACCAGGCTGCTTGAACTTACGGAAAAGGCGATGAAAGATAATGGAATTTTAAAGCCGGAATACCTGAGGGGGTTGTAGATGAGGTTGCAGGAATTTGAAAAAGAGGTTAATTATATTTTAAGAAATATACCCGGGGAGTATAAAAGAATTCTCGAGAAGGAGGAAATCAGGGTTCTCTGCCGTGAAAAAGTGCCTCCGGAAATAGCGGCGGAGCACCGGGGAATGGTTATTTTTGGAATGTTTATCGGTGTTTCAAAGAAGGATAAAAGAGTTTTTTCAATACAGCATGAACCTACGCGCATAGAGATTTATAAAGAGAGTTTCGAAGAAGTATACGGGGATTTTCTGACTGAAGAGATGAAGGGGCATATTTACAGGACAGTTATACATGAAATAGCCCATTATTTCGGTTTCGGTGAGGATGAAATAAGAAACTTACTGGGAGGGTGACTTCTGAAGGCTGTAAAAGGGATAGTTTTTTTAGCATTACTTCTGACAGTTTTAATACGGCAGGCATACACACCTGTACCTGCATATAAATTAGAAATAGATTTAGAAAAAGGCCTTTTAAATTATAAATATGACAGGGTAAAAATTTCTGCTGTGGGAGATATTATGATGCATATGCCGCAGGTAAGACAGGCTTATGCCGGCGGCGGGTATGACTTCAGTTCCAGTTTTCAATACATAAAAGAGTACATAAGGGATGCGGAATACGCCGTATGTAATTTTGAGTCAACCCTTCCGGGTGAAGAAGAGGGATATGCGGGGTTTCCTCGCTTTAAAAGTCCGGATGAGATTGCTTCTGATCTTGTTTTATCGGGATTTGACTTAATATCTACGGCAAATAACCATTCGCTGGACGCCGGCATAGATGCCCTTTTCCGCACTATAGATGTTTTTGAAAAAGCCGGGGCAAAAACATTCGGCACTTACAGAAGCAGGGAGGAACAAAAAAAACCGCTCATTGTAGAAGAAAACAACTTAAAAATCGCATTTCTTGCATATACGGAAAGCACAAACATGATACCTGTTCCAGCCGGAAAGGAGTTCAGCATTAATTATATCGGGGCGTCATCTGATGTGCCGATAGAAAAAAAAGCCGCTGAAGTTTTCAAGAGGGATATAGAAATCTGCCGGAGTTACGGAGCGGATATTGTAGCTGTATATATGCACTGGGGGCAGGAGTATAGGACAGAGCCGGTTCAAACGCAGAAGGATCTGGCCGCTGCTCTTGCTGAGTCAGGGGCCGATATTATTTTAGGAAGCCATCCTCATGTTGTTCAGCCCATGGAGTTTATCACCGAGAAAGAGTATAGCGGAGCTAAGCGTGATGTTTTTGTAGCTTATTCAATGGGAAATTTTCTGTCAAATCAGCATTACAGGCCCCGTTCCGTGCCTACGCATGAGGTGGAATACGGAAAAATTCTGAATATTATTTTGAAAAAAAACAGGTTGACAGGGAAGGCCTATGTAGACGATGTACAATATGTTTTGACCTGGGTCAACCGTGAATCCGGGCATAAGATAATACCATTGCACAGCGTTGTATATGGGGATTATGAGTGTCCTCAAATATGTTCTTTAAAGAGAGAAGAGATTGAAAATACATGGGAGGAAATATCTGAAAGGCTGGACAATTTTGATCACGCCTCCTTTGAATAAGATGTATTTATTTTCTATTGCGGATACTTCAGCTTCTGATATATAAACAATACCCGCATATTTCTATGCGGGTACTGTTAATGCCTGAAGGGATTTTTTCTATTCTTTTTCTTCTCCGAATTCTCCTTCTTCCTCTTCGAATTCTTCTAGTTCTTCCTCTTCAAATTCTTCTTCTTCCGCAAAAAAATCTTCTTCATCTTCTTGTGAGGATTCGCTTTCTCCGGAGATCTGGCGATAAACATGAGCCATTGCAACCATGGTATAGGGAGAGGTGGCTATTAAACCTACTATTAATACCAGCAGCCCTACAAAATTTATACCAACTGTTATTATGACAAATAGAAGAAGCTTCCAGAATAATCCTTTTGTCAATATAATGCTTGTTTTAATTGATGCGAAGGGACCGGCGTTATTATCAACCAGTTCATATCCGAAAAACATAAGCTTAATCATTAAGTATATAAGCGGTAGTAAAAGTATGAGTCCTATTACTGAAGGTGCTCCGGGTATTTCAAGAAGAACTATAATCGGGATAGAGATAAGTATAAATATGATCATTATGACCAGATATTTTAAAAATAAATTATACTGGGAGAAAATGTCGGATAACGAAACTTTTTCACCGTCGCAGAATTTCAGGCCGATCTTTATTAAACCTAAAGTCACGATGGCTGTAATTATAATATTTAGAACTGTAAATACCCATCCAAGCGCTGCGATACCAGCCCCAAAGGCAAATGTTGCAAGAAACTCCGGCACCATCATCAAAAGCAGTGAGACCAGCCCTATAAGAAGCATAATGCCGGTGTTTTCTTTGAAAGTTGTTAACCCGAATTTCAGTGATTTACCTATTGAAAAGTTGTTTTTTTCCATAAAAGCTCTCCTTTCAAGAAATCTTTTCTTTTAATACATAAAAACTTGCCTAAATATAACATTATTGAGTATGAAACGCAAGGGAAATTAAAAAATTTGAGGAAAATTTGAGAATTATTTGATTTTTTTTTGATATTTCAATGTTATAGTTGTGTATTGAAAGGAGAGCTGCGTATTGAAATTACTTGAACAGTGTAATTCAATTTGCTATATTCACAGTTGATTTAATGAAGTGAAAAAGGCAGAACAGAGGCAAAGGAAGAAACACGCAGCGTAAAAAAATGAAGAGCATGGAGATTTTTAATTCAATAATATGGGATTATAACGGCACTCTTCTTGACGATTTAAAATACTCGGTTAAAAGTATCAATATGATGCTTTCTAAAAGAAATATGCCTTTGATGTCGGAGAAGAAATATCGTGAGGTTTTTTCCTTTCCCATAAAAGATTATTATGAAAAAATAGGTTTTGATTTCAGTGATGAAGACTGGGAAAAAGTCGGGCTTGAGTTTATGGCGAATTACGCATCTTTAAATCCCGAGACAAGCGTATATCCCGGTGCCCTTGAACTTCTGGATGAGTTTTACGGAGAGAAAAGGCAGTTTGTTCTCTCTGCCATGGAACAGAATATGCTTGAAAAATCAGTTGATAAAGCAGGCCTTAAAAGATATTTCAGGGATATCGCCGGCATAAATAATCTTTATGCGGATTCTAAAATTATAAAGGGAAGAGCTCTTTTTGAGAGACAGGGGCTTGACCCTGAAAAAACATGTTTTATAGGAGACACATCGCATGACTGGGAGGTGGCCCGTCAGCTTGGCTGCGGGTGTATTCTTCTTGGCTGCGGACATCAGTCGCTATCCAGGTTAAAAAAAACAGAATGTCCGCTTGTCGTTGAATGTCATGCTGATATAAAAAAATTGCTTACTTCTTCATCATCAGGAAAAATGAATAAAGAAGGATAATCTAACTATTATTGAATGTTTAAATTAAAAAGGTATTATAACTTTTACAATGCGATTGTATTTATTTCAGCCTGTATGCTTATTTACGGATGCGGCAAAAGAATTTTTCCTGGAAAAGCTCCTGTGAATTACGAGATTCTTCGTCAGGATTCTGACAGGGTTGTTGCCCGTCTTGACAACAGAATGGTTGTCGTTGCAAAAAGGATGCCTGCCGCGCCTGTTGTGAGCGCTCAGCTATGGGTGCAGACAGGTTCAATATTTGAACAGGAGTATTCGGGATCGGGTATTTCGCATTTTCTTGAACACCTTCTATCCGGGGGTACAACAACTACCAGAACCGAGGAAGAGTCGAATGAAATACTGGGTCGCATCGGGGCCCAGAAAAACGCTGCTACAGGCCTCGATGGTGTTTTTTACTATATCAATGCTCCAAGCGCTCACTCCTCAAAGGTAATAGAACTCCTTTCGGATTGGATCATTAACGCAAGTTTGCCCGAGAGTGAATTTCAGCGGGAGAGAGAAGTAATAAAACAGGAGTTTTCCATGGGAGAGGGAGAGCCGGGGAGGATACTGTGGCGCCTTACTCAGAAGGCAAGATATGATGCGCATCCGGCCAGACACCCTACTATAGGATACATAGATGAATTTCTGGAGATTACCCATGATCAGGTAAAGGATTTTTATAAAAGGATGTATCTTCCTAATAATATGGTCTTTTCCGTAGCGGGTGATATAAACCCAAAAGAGATAGTAAGGGAGCTTGCTGATATATGGGAAGATGTCCCCGCGGGAGAGCTGCCGGAAATAGGCTTTCCCGATGAACCCGGGCGCCCTTCGGGAAAAAGGGTTTCAGGCAGAGCGGATATTCACCGGCCGAGGGTAAGGTTTGCATGGCCTTCGACAAAACAGGGATGCAGGGATGATTTGTCTCTGGATCTTCTATCGGCCATAATGGGACAGGGGGAATCTTCACGGCTCAGGCGAGATTTGAGAGATGACAGACAGCTTGCGACTGTTATCAATTCCTATAATCTGAGTTTTTCATGGGGAGAAGGTTTTTTCGGAGTGGATGCCGAGGTGGCTGCGGTCGAGGACTATGAGGAGGCGGTTGGCAAGCTGCAGGACGCTGTCCTGGAGCATATAAATAAAGTAAGAAGGGAAACCGTGAGCGAAAGGGAGCTGGATCGGGCCAGGAAAAATATTATTTCAGCAATTCAGGGGGGAAATCAGAAAGTGCAGGATGTCGCCTCGAGACTGGCGGAGGATATAATTGACACCTCTGACCCGGATTATATTTACAGGTATTTGAAAGAGATTAAGAAGTTAACGCCGCAGGATTTAAAATCAGCGGCGCGCAGGTACCTTGATCCTCAAAATGTTATAACGGTAAAACTTCTTCCGGAAACTGAAAAGCACACCGCTGAACCCCTTAAAAGAGAAAAGGAATTAGATAGAGCTGATTTTCCCTTGAATGTTTATGAGCTGGATAACAGAAAGCATTTTGAAGAAATAAAACGCCCCCGGGAGGAGGAGATTGAAAGAAGAATCCCGGAGATGGGGGAGTACAAATACTATGAGCTTAACAACGGCCTGAATCTGGTAGTTCAGAAATCTAACGCAGTTCCTAAGGTTTCCATGCACCTATACTTTAAGGGCGGACTTCTGGCTGAAGAGAAGGGCAGAGAGGGAAGGGCCAGGGCTATGACTTCAATGTTAACAAGGGGAACTCAAAATTATTCTGCCGAAGACTTTATAAATAAAATTGAGGACATGGGGGCAAGCATCAGTTCATCAAGCGGCTATAATACCGATTATGTGCGCGCCAGCTCTCTAAGTGAGGATTGGCCGGAGGTTATGGGGCTTATGGCTGAAGCGGTTTTAAGGCCTTCTTTTTCAAGTCAGCAGTGGGATATTATCCGGCCTAGGCTTATTGCCTCCATAGACAGGCAGGACGATTCATGGTACGGAGAGTTGAGCAGGAAGTTCAGGAAAGGCTATTTCAGGGATCACCAATGGTCTTTGACTTCTGCGGGGAGAAGGGAAACGGTTGAAAATTTAACTGTTGAGGAATTAAGAAAATACCACCAAAACCGGATAAATGCAGAAAATGCCGTGATTTCTGTAGTGGGGGATGTGGAGCCGGATAAAGTTTATAAAAAGGCACGAAAATATTTTGGCGATATGCCTGCTGAGTCAAAAGGTGATAAAGAAATATATAATCCGGAGATATCTCAGCCGGGATTTCATAAGATAGATACCGCAAAGCCGGTGGCGGCGGTGAAAATCGGATTTGGTCCCGTAGTACATTATGGGCATGAGGATTTCCCTAAAATGAGGGTTATGTCAAATATAATAAGTGATTTCCCTTCCGGGTGGTTGCAGAGATCATTGAGAGGGGAAGGCCCGGGGCTTGTTTATGCTTCATGGGCCAGGCTGGTTACAGGGCTTGTTCCGGGGTATTTCGAGGTAACTTTTAATACATCCCGGGAGTATATTCCCGAAGCGCTAGAGCGTGTGATGAAAGTGATGGAGCGCATAAGGAATGAATATGTTAATCAGGAGGACATTGACAGGGCGGTTTCCAAAACTGTTTTTAATGAATTTTTCTATCGCCAGAGTAATTCCGCCCGGGCTGAAAACGCAGCCCTGGATATGATATACGGCGTAGAAGATCCTGACGGAAGCAGGTTTCGAAGAACAGTGGAGAATATTACCCCTGAAGAGATAAAAGAAAACGCAAAAAAGTATCTGCAAAATCCGGTAATATTTGTTATGGCTTCAGAAGATTATCAGCTCGAAGGCCTTAAAGGTATTGATATTTCCAGGTAATTTTTAACTATGCCGGTCGAGGTTATCCTCGATGGTTTGGCGCAAAACATTTAAAATCTCATCTTCGCTTCTGTTTTTTATTTCCTCATAAGAAATGGGTCTTCCTATTCTTATGGTGATTGTTTGCGGGTGTATCCGCCAGCTTTTTTTCTTCATGATATTAAAGGTTCCGTTTATTGTAATAGGAATAACGGGGCTTTTTGCCATTTTTACAAGCCGGAAAAACCCTTTTTTGAAATTTTTCAGCCTGCCGTCAGGTGTTCTGGTTCCTTCCGGAAAAATTACAGCTGAAGCCCCCTTTTTTACAAGTAGGGATGCTTCTTTAAGGTTTTTTAGCGCTTCTCTGGGGTTTTCCCGGTTTATGCTGATGTAGCGCGATGCTTTCATTCCAGGGCCCATGAGGGGTATTTTAAAAAGCTCTTTTTTCGCTATCCATCTGATTTGAATGGGGAGATAAGCGGTGTAGGCATATATATCAAAACCGCTCTGGTGATTGGATACGATTATCATACCGGTGTTATTGCGCAGATTTTGCAGGCCTTTGATATTTATTCTGCAGCCGCTGGCAAGCATTATTGTTTTTGCCCAGATTCTGTTTAAATTATGTGATGTATTGCCAGTTTTATCAAAAAAACCGGCTGCAATTGCTGCAAGGGAAAAAAAGACAGTTGCAGGTATAAATGTTACCCACCATAGGATTGTTCTTAACATAGGCATAATTATATGAAATTTCAGAAAAAAGGTCTAATTTGTATTTCTTAAATTCCCTGCTTGACAAGCAACCTGGAATATAGCAATAATTAAATAAAATAATGAAAGCTATAAAAGGTGGATTGGAAAATTCGCATAAAAGGAGATAATGCAATATGGTCTTTGGCAGTTTATTTAAAAAAAGAAAGGTTTTGATTGTAGATGATGATAGAGGGATGCTTTCATCGCTGAGGATTATTTTCAGCAAAAGCGGTTATAAAGTTTTTACTTCATTGAATGGAGAAGAAGGGCTGCGTCTTGCTGAAGAGGTTAAACCGGACATTATGCTTCTGGACATCATGCTCCCCGATATAAACGGATATGAGGTTTGTAAAATTCTTAAAGACGAAAAGAAGACTTCAAAGATAAAAATAATATTAATTACGGGAAAGTCCGGAATGAAAGACGTGGATAAGGGTTTTGAGAAAAATGCGGACGGTTATATTATTAAGCCTTTTGACAATGAGGTCCTTTTAGATAAATGCAGTGAGATTCTTAAAAAGTGAGTTTTCAGGTGTGAGGCATGTCCGGTAGTGTTAAATTCAATTTATTAAAATTAATGAGTAGTTTGGGAATTAACGGAGGAATTTTATGAAATTCATTTTTCTTTTTGTTTTATTAACTATATCTTTTAGTTCAGCTGTTTCTGCAGAGGGGTATTATGTTTTAAAGGTTGACGGGGCAAGAGTTTATGTAGACTGCGGAATGGCACACGGTTTGAGAGAGGGAGATAGTGTAAATGTGTATAAAATCGATTATACTCCGCATCCCATTGACGGAAGAACTATCAGAAGCCGGATGCTGCTGGACCACAGCGTGCCTGTTCTTTCGGCTACAGAGGAAACATCCGTCCTGCTTATTGCCGATGCCCGGGTTCAAGAGGGAATGGAACTGGAAATTGAAAAAGAAGAAACAGCAGCCCGAAAAGTAAAAAGCGGTATTAATTTCAGCGCAGAACATTCATCGATTGACAGTGATGACGATTTTACTTTTATGGAAGCCGGTTACAGGCATGAGTTTGAAAGCTATGCAGTTTTAATGGGAGCCGGGGGAGCAGAGGATGCTGCCAAACGCTATTATTACGGTTATGCGGGTTCTAAATACATCAGTGAACATTTCTCATTGGCCGGAAAACTTCTTGTGGGCGTTACGGATGAAGAAACAAAACTGGGAGCCGGAGCAGAATTAAGAGGGGGCCGCAAGAGGGCTGCGCATTTACTGGCTGCGTATAGGTACTATCCTTCGCTCGGTTCTCACGGCTCATTGAGTATGGATGCCGGTTTTCCAGGCAGAGTTAGTCCGGTATTAAAAATAGCGTGGGCCGGTATTCCCGATGTTGATGACAGCGCCATGTTTTTCACTGCCGGTTGCCGTATAAAGATTTCGGACAGCTTCAGTTTGACCCCGATGGCAGGCATAGGGGCAAGAGATGCGGATAATACCGGTCTTGCGTTAAACTTAAGCGGAGAAATATATTTCTAAAAGTCTTATACATAAAAAGATAGTTTATGGTCAGTGAGAATTTTGGAAAAAAGGTTTTTAACTCCTTAACCGGAGGCGCTGAAATAAAAGAAGTTTTAAAAAAATCTTTTTTCTTTTCCCTCATAGCAACACTTGTATCAATACCCTATTTTCAATACCTGATAAAGGCATTTCCGGAGTCTATACATATGGCGGCGGAAGACCTGACGGGAATTCTTGCGCTTCAGTTGTTTCTTCTCTTTTTTCTCTGTTTTATATGTTCTTTTACGGGGTTTATACTTTCAAAAAAGCATAATCTTCCGGGTATGGGAACCTTTAAGGGTTTAAAAAAATTTCTTCCTGTTCTTATTCCCGTCGGGGTCAGCGCTGCAGTTTTTTCTTATTTCATTTTTGACCGTTATATGTTATATATATCCCCCCGGTCCTACCCGGACGGTGTTTTTTACATAATATTCTTTCTGTTGAAAAATGCTATTGCGGAGGAGCTTATTCTAAGGCTGGGGATATTAACTTTATGCATAGGCCTTTTCAAAAATAAAACTGCCGGCATAATTATAACATCTTTCATTGCGGTGCTTTTTTCTTTCTCCTATCTGGATTTTATCGGATTAACATTCGGCCTAAATTACATATTAATTTCCGGGGTTATTGTCACTTTTATAATAAATTTAATTCTTGGATACGTATTTGTGAAACGCGGCCTGATATCCTCCGCGTTTTTAAGACTTGTCCTTGGTATTAAATACATAATAATAGCATTTTTATAAAGTTTACATGTAATATGTTTTATGTAGAATAATTAAAAAGGCGTATTGCTGCAGAAGTAAGAAAGCGGAGGTACTGATGTCAGAGAAAAAAAGCAGAGGTTTATTGTTGGGCGGTGTTCTTATAATAGCGGTTTTGGCGGTTGTTTTTATAGTAGGAGGAAATAACAGTTTTAACGGGGAACAGAATATGGCGCATGCAAATGAAAACAGCATAGAACTTCCTTCGGTGGAAACCGATGGCAATGTTTCTGTAGAAAAGGCAATATTCAACAGAGAGTCGGTAAGAAATTTTTCAGATGATTCCCTTTCAATCGAAGAACTCTCCCAGATTGTGTGGGCAGGCGCGGGATTCCGGGATGTGGATGCTGTATCAGAGGCGACAAGAACATATCCTTCAGCAGGCGGGATATATCCGGTAAACCTTTATATTGTGGTTCGCAATGTAGATGGTTTGAATTCGGGTGTGTACGAATTTATTCCTTCAGGGCACAAGCTTCAGCTTTTGAAAGAGGGCGATTTTTCTGATCAGTTGAGCAGCGCCGCGCTCAGGCAGGGTTTTATCGCTGATGCGGCAGTTAATCTTGTTTATGCCGCGGACTATGATGCGGTAAGAAGCCGGTATGGAGAAAGAGGAGCTGAGAGATATATTTATATGGATATCGGCCATGCTGCTGAAAATGTCTATTTGCAGGCAGAGGCGATGGGGCTGGGCACGGTTGCTGTAGGAGCTTTTGATGATGATGGAGTGGGAAATGTGCTGGGTAATGAAAATATAAAGGGTGTCCCGGTATACATTCTTCCTGTCGGTCGACCAATTTAGGAAAACGGAAGATGGTAATACCCAACACTATTGTCAAAATTGTAAACAAATATGGCGAGGTTGTAGATTTTGAAATTTCAAGAATCACAAACTCAATCATTCCGGCCATAACAAATACAGATAATGTAAAAAGATGGATAGCTCAGCGCCGCGCCCATAAATATGCCGAAACTGTTCGTAAAAACACATATAACCGTTTTTATAATCTGCAGTGGATTATTGAGGATTTTTTCAGAAAGTATTGTAATTTCAAGGAAGATGAGAGATTAGGGCGGCTGGATAAAGCTTTTGTTACTGAAAGGCTTTCCATTTTACTTGGAGAAAAAATCAGGAAGCAGGGCAGTTTAGGGGAGGTTGAGAAAAAGAAAGAAGAAGTAATCGGGCTGATTAGGAATATTATAAGAAAATCGAGGTTTATGGAAAGAAACGATGAAGGCCTTTTTCCTTTTCTAACAGATGATGAGATTAATAATGCCGCCCGGTTTCTTTATGGAAAAGTGATTGAGTACTATAACGCCGAACTGAAAAATTACCAGGTATATCCCTCCCGCGAGTTTATAATGGATATGATAGAGAAGACAATGAAGGAAATCGGTGAAATTGAGGTGGCGGAATCTTTCATGACTTTCAGGGAGGGAAAGAAAAAAATAAGAAACGGGGAAATATCACAGCTTCAGTTTACTTCAAACGGGATACATTATGATATGTGCCGAAGAACACTTGAGTGGAACATTGAAAATGAGTGCGAAAGCATATTTTCTCTAAATGACTGGGTGAAAAACGAAAACGGCAAAGATATTAAAAAGCTGATTCAAAAGTCGGAAGCCCGTTACCACAGTGATGTGGAGGAAACCGCCAAGGAGATTCTTGAAAGGAGTTCGGATACCAGGGTTATAATTATCGCAGGGCCTTCTTGCTCAAACAAGACAACCACCACAGTAATCATAAACAGTGTATTAAGTAATAACGGTCTTAAGCTAAAGCAGCTCAACGTGGATGATTATTTTAAAGATTTAAAGGATCAACCCAAGGATGAGTTCGGGGATTATGATTTTGAGATGCCCGATGCCATAGATATGGATCTCATTAACAAACATATGACAGCTCTTTTAAGGGGGGAAACTGTAAAAAAACCGTGCTATAACTTTAAGAGAGGCAAAAGAGATTCTTATACTGATTTCAATTTGAAAGAGGATGAAATACTGCTGATTGACTGTCTTCACGGGCTGTATCGCGGACTGACTCGTTCCGTGGATGAAGATAACAAATTCAGCATTTATATTGAATCAATGAACATTTTGAGAAATATTGACGGGAGTTATACTAGATGGGCTGATATAAGAATGCTTAAAAGAATGATAAGAGATGTGCAGCACAGGGGATATAATACAAGAAAGACTCTTTCACACTGGCGTTATGTGAGAAAAGGAGAGCTGAAGCATATCATCCCCTATATATTTTCAACCGATAAGGTAATAAATTCCGGGATTGCATATGAACTTCCGGTATTAAAAAAAGCCCTGGAAAATCTGCTTCCTAAGAAAAAGCACATAGAAAACATGAGAGATAAGGGCCTTTTGGACCCTTATGTGAGAGGACTCCGGGTATATTCGCTGCTGGATGCTGTTGTTCCGATAGGTAGCCTTGATCTTGTTCCTGCTTCATCACCCCTACGGGAGTTTATAGGGGGCAGTGAGTATATTATCCCTCATAACGAATAGAACGGATTCTTCATTTGAATATTCATAGAAAAGAATTATTTAAACCGGAACTCCTTGCGCCTGCTGGCAATGCTGAGAAGTTAAGAATTGCGATAAATTACGGCGCGGACGCTGTCTATCTTTCAGGACAGGATTACGGGTTAAGGTCAGCGGCCGATAACTTTTCTCCCGGAGAGATGCAGGAGTCTATAAGATGGGCTCATAACAGAGGAAAAAAAGTATACGTGGCCGCAAATGCATCAATACACGAGAAAGATTTAAAAAATATGCCTGATTTTATAGAGAATTTAAAGAAGGCATCTCCTGACGGGGTAATTGTATCCGACCCGGGAATACTGGAATTAATAAAGAATAATATTCCGAAAGCTAAGATTATTCTTAGCACACAGGCGAATACAACAAATTCTGAAAGCGCGCGTTTCTGGAAAGCTGCGGGGGTTGACAGAATAATTCTGGCGCGGGAGCTTTCTTTTGAAGAGGTAAAAAGGATAATAGAAAATGTGCCTGAAATAGAATTTGAGGTTTTTGTGCATGGTTCAATGTGCATTTCATATTCGGGCCGCTGTCTTTTAAGCAGTTATATGACCGGAAGAAGCGCGAACAGGGGCGGCTGTACTCAGTCCTGCAGGTGGTCGTACAGGCTGCTGGAGGAAGAAAGGCCGGGTGAATATATGCCGGTTTATGAAGATAACAGGGGATCCTATATAATGAGCTCAAAGGACTTGTGCCTGATTGGGAGGATAAAGGAACTTATCCAGTGCGGGGTGCAGAGTTTTAAAATCGAGGGCCGGATGAAGAGTGTGCTGTATCTTGCAACTACAGTATCCGTTTACAGGGACGCAATTGATACATGGGCGCAGGATACCCGGGGGTTTGAGGTCAAAAAGGAGTGGGAAGAAGAACTTGGGAAAGTAAGGCACAGGGGTTATACCGAGGCTTTTTTTGATAATAGGCCCTCATATGACGGTCAGCTTTATGAAAATGAGTGGAATACTGAATATGTGCTGGCAGGTATTGTAAAAGATTATGATGAAAAGACGGGAGTTGCGGTTATTGAGCAGAGAAATAAGTTCTCCGTAGGTGATAAAATAGAGGTGATAGGGCCCGGCCGGGACTGGTTTTCGCAGGTTGTTGAAAAAATGACCGATGATAAAAATAATGTCATTGATTCTGCCCGACATGCAAGGCAGGAGGTCAGGCTTAGTATGGAGCGCCCCGTAAATGCAATGGATATTTTAAGAAAACCAGCCGGCTGATTATATATTAAAAATCAGCTTATGTCCGAGATCCCCGGACATTTTTTCCCTGCCCATTTCGCAAAGGTCTTGCAGCGTTATATCTTCAAGCAGGCTGTTAATTTTCCTTGAAAGCTGTTCCCAGAGAAATTTTGTGGTGCATATTTCATATCTTTTACAGTTTCCGTTAAATGCACATGATACTGCCTTTATAGGCCCTTCCACTGCAGTTATTATTTCTGCCACCGTAATTTTTTTCGGAGGTTTAGAGAGCTTGTAGCCACCGCTTCTTCCGCGGATACTTTCCACAAGTCCGTGTTCTTTCAGCTTTAGAAAAAGCTGTTCTATGTAGTTCGGTGAAATTTCTTCCTGTGCCGCAATTCTTGATATCGGTACAGTGCCATCTTTGGCATGTATAGCCAGGTTAAGCATGCACCTTACTCCGTAACGTCCTCTTGTTGATATTTTCATATATTCCTTTCTATAATTTTCTACTTTTTATATTAGTATTTATGTCAACTATTTTCAAGTCATGGGGCCTCTGAGGTGTTATTTGCTCATATTATAAGGATCAAGGGTGTAATACTTGACAGGTGAAATAAACATAACTACATTAATACATAATAATGTCACTTATATATAAGAAATTGTTTGGTGGAATAAGGGAAATTGACAAAAAACAGGGATATATGGTAGTGATTAAACAATTGCAAAGAGGTTTTGAAAGGGTTAAAAAGGAAAGGAAACTAATATTATGGTTTTGAAATTGACGGGTATTATTCTGATTGCCGGAATTTTGGGGTTTGGTTGCCGTGAAAATTCAGATATCGTTTTATCCGAAGAAATCATTGAAGAAAATGAGGGAATATCCTGGAATCATAATGATTTTGAAGCAGGATTAAATCAGGCCGCTGAAGAAGAAAAATATTTAATGGTAAATTTTCACGCCGATTGGTGCGGCTGGTGCCAAAGGATGGACTCTGATACTTTTGCTGATCCTGAAGTAGTGGGATTTGCAGATAACTTTGTAAACGTTAAAATTGATACGCAGGAAGATCAAAGAGTTGCTCAGCAATATAATGTAAGGGGTTTGCCGACAACTGTTTTTCTGGATTACGACGGCGGGGTGGTTGAAAATGTTTCCGGGTACAGAGAAAGTGAAGACTTTCTTGAGATAATGGAAGGCGTTTTGCAGGGAAGCCAATAAATAGTAATTAGGAGATTGAATATTGGGTAATTATAAAAATATAACTGAAACAGTCGGAAGAACTCCAATTGTTGAGCTGGGCAAAATATCTGGCGAATTAAAGGCAACGATCCTGGGGAAAATTGAGTCTTTCAATCCAATGGGCAGTGTTAAGGACAGAATCGCAAAAGCAATGATCCTGGCAGGTGAAAAAGAGGGTAAGATAAAAAAGGGAACGACTATAATTGAGCCTACTTCAGGCAACACAGGAATAGGGCTGGCCTTTGTATGCGCCTCAAGGGGATATCCGCTGATTTTGACAATGCCGGATACCATGAGCGTAGAAAGGCGCAGGCTGCTGAAGGCCCTGGGAGCCAAGCTTATTCTGACTCCCGGAGAAGAGGGCATGAAGGGCGCCCTGATCAGGGCCAGGCAGGAGAACAGGTCCATAGAAAACTCGTTTGTCCCCCAGCAGTTTAAAAACCCCGCAAATGCCGAAGTACACAGGCGTACGACAGCGGCTGAAATACTTAAAGCCACTGGAGGGGATGTGGATATTCTTGTTTCAGGGGTTGGAACAGGCGGGACTATTACCGGTATTTCAGAAGTTATGAAGGAAAAAAAAGAGGGTTTTTATACAGTTGCCGTAGAGCCGGCTGAATCACCCGTTCTTTCCGGCGGGCAGCCCGGCCCACATAAGATACAGGGTATTGGAGCAGGGTTTGTTCCGGAGGTTCTTAATGTGGAAATAATAGATGAGGTCGTTCAGATTACATCCGAAAAGGCGGTAGAATACACAAGAAGACTGGCAAAAGAGGAGGGGGTTTTTGCAGGGGTTTCTTCAGGGGCTGCTCTTGCAGCGGCTGTGAAAGTAGGGCAGAGAGAGGAAAGTAAAGGAAAAAATATTCTTGTAATACTCCCGGATTTGGGAGACAGATATTTATCAACAAATCTTTTTGAATAAGGCGCCTGACGCGCAGGCGCAGAGTAAATAGAAGGAACTTACCACCGCCGAAAGAAGTTTATTTCTTTCAGATTTGGTTCAGTTTTTTTCTGCAGGTTTTCAAGCTCAGTTTCTGAAAAGGGTTTAAATTTTCGGGCAATATTTACGTTCTCCTGAATCTCCTGCAGTGATGATACACCTATCAAAGCGGTACTTACCGGCATGCTCAGTGTGTAACCTAATGCCTGTTTCATTGTATTAATGCCCCCTTTTTTAAAAATATTTCCGTATGCCGGCACCTTTATTCCTATGATTCCCATGTTTTTCTCCCTTGCAATAGGGAGTACGTTTCTAATAAAAGAGTCATTCCATAGCGCATCGGCAGCATTAATTGGAACCTGAATTGTATCAAAATCATACTCCTCAATTGCTTTTATCATGACTTCCGTGTTTCTGTGCCCGGTAACCCCTATAAATTTCACCCGGCCGTCTTCTTTTAATTTCTCTAGTGCTTTTACCGCCCCCCCTTCATCGAATATTCTTATCAAATCATCCTGGTTGTGGAGCCCATGGATCTGGTACAAATCGATATATTCTGTCTGCAGCCTTTCGAGACTCTGTTCAAATAAACGCATTGTTCCGTCATAGCTGCGTTCAAGGGTCTTGGTGGAGATATATACTTCGCCGCGTCTATCTTTAAGCGCCGCGCCAATATTTTTTTCACTGTTTCCGTAAGTAGGCGCGGAATCTATAAAGTTAACTTCTAAATTTAGGGCTTTCTCTATAACCGCAGATGCTTTTTCCTTCCCGCCTGCAAGGGCAAAGGCGCCGCCCAGGCCGACAATACCGGTTTTCAGTCCGGTTCGCCCCAGTCTTCTCCGGGGTAAATTGAAACTTTCAATATTTTCATTAAAGGGAGCGTAACCCTTTATGCTGCTGGCTGCCAGCATAACAAAACTCAGCTTTATGAATTCTCGTCTGCTCAGATTCCCCTGCCATATATCTCTATTTTTTCTTTTTTGGTTGTTCATAAAATTAATTATAAATTAACATATTTAATTTGGCAAAAATTTATAAGTTCTGCATGTGGTAACAGGATTGGACATCCTAATTCTTACATAGAAATATGATTTTAGTAAGTTGTTATGCATATAGTCGATATTTTCAATTATATTTTAGAGTATTTGACACAACCAATGATAATGAGTATTATTTTCATACTATGATAAGTGAAAATAATAAAAATAAAAATTCAAAATCATCGGGCAGATGGACGGCCTCCAGGCAGTCTATTTTAGATATTTTTAAAAAAACGGGAGAACATTTAACTGCTGAGGATGTATTTATGCATGTTAAAAGGGCAGGGTTGACAATGGGGTTGGCTACTGTATACAGAAATCTGGAATTTTTAAAGGATCAGGGATTGATAAAGAGGTATCAGTTTGGTGAAGGCAGGGCTAAGTATGAATTAAGCAGTGAAGAAGAGCACCATCACCATTTGATATGTACGGGGTGCTTGGAAGTCAGGGATTACTCGGAATTTGTTGAAAGGGAATTAAAATTAATCCAGGACATACAGAGAGAATTGTCTGACAAATACGATTTTGAGATAGATTCGCATCAGCTGCATTTTTATGGAGAATGTAACAGTTGCAGAAAAAAGTAAAAAAATTTTGACATAAAATGATAATGGTTAACATTATCATATGCAAAGAGCAAAACTTTTCTATCGAGTAAGTTCATGAATATTACAATAATTTATGATAACAGGAAATATGTCAAGGGTTGGGAGAAGGGGTGGGGTTTTTCTGCCCTCGTTGAAAATGATAGGAATGAAATGCTGCTTTTTGACACAGGAGATAATCCTGATAAATTAATGAAAAATTTGAAACTCTCAGGTGTGAATACTCGGGATATAAACGCTCTTGCTTTTTCTCACAACCACTGGGACCATAAAGACGGAGCAGTGAAATTTTTAAAAGAAAATACCGATGCGATTGTATTTATTCCGGAGAACTTCCCGGATGATTTCATAAAAGTTGTGGAAAGTACCGGACATAGATGGATATTGATTGGAAATAAATGTAATCAAATTATAAATGATGTGTATTCTACTTCACTCTTTAAACAGCCGGGCTATCCACAGGAACTCGGGATTGTATTAAAGGTCGGGGAGGTGTCTGCACTAATTACCGGATGCGCTCATCCGGGTATATTAAGGATGGTGGAAGAATCTGAAAAAATATTTAAAAACAGGATTGAAGCTGTTGTGGGAGGGTTTCATTTAAAGGGGTATACGGCTGCAGCGGTGAAGACGCTGATAGGCTGCATGAGAGAAAAAGGGATAACCTGGTGTGCCCCCTGTCATTGTACGGGGGAAAATCAGATTAAAATATTTAAAGAACATGTGCCGGGTTTTATGAAAACCGGCAGCGGTAGGGTAATAACCCTTAAAAGAGGTTTGGAGTAATGAAAAAACTGAAAGCTGTATCAATTTTTATCTGTTTTTTACTTTTTATATCGGTTAATGTTTCATTTTTTTCAGCCGGTAGTCATCTTATTGATTTGGGAGATGAACATGATCATCCCTTAAATTGTACTTTAAGGGAGTTTCTTGATGTTTGTGAAGCCACCTGTGCATTTATTTTAATTCTAATTATTCTATTGGGTGTCAAGCGGATTACCCATAGTGTTACTGTTCGTGAAACTGTTTTTATTGAGATAAAAACTCCTCTTTCTCGCGCTCCTCCGTCAGAAGTTTAATAATAATGCAAAACTGACAAGTTTAGAACAGCATGCCTGAATTATCCGGCATGCCTATGGGAAGGCAATATTTAAAGAAAGGAAATTAAAAAATTATGTTTAAAAAAAATATTTTTGAAGTTTTAAGCTGCGCTTTGATTTTAGCTGTCGCAGCAGTATGCCCTATCAGGGCTTCCGAGAACAGATCAGGATTCCTGGTTTCCGGAGGTGATGCTCCTGTAGGGGCTGGAACCCTTTTCAATCCCGAGATATCGGCAATACTGGATTTTACATACGGGTATTCTGAAGGCAGTATAGGTGAGCCACAAGGATACGAGCTTGCTCACTGCCATGGTCACGGACACGACCATGATCACGGGATATCGGAAGGGTTTGCACTTAGAGAGGCAGAGTTGACATTTGCCGGCGCTCTGGATCCTTACTTTGATATGATGCTTATGATGGCGGTTACCGAGCATGATATAGAAATTGAAGAAGGATATATCACAGCCCGTTCTCTCCCGGCAGGTCTGGGTATGAAGGTTGGAAAATTCATGAGTGATGCCGGATATATAAATAAGCAGCATCCTCATGATTGGTTGTTTGTTGACCAGCCCTGGGTGAACGAGTATCTTCTCGGAGATCACGGTCTGACAGAACTGGGGGTTCAGCTTTCCTGGATGCCCCGCACTGCCTCCTATACCAAATTTGGTGTTGAGATTCTTGAGGGTGAGACCGAAGGGGTAGCCAATTATGTAGGAGAAAAGGATCATCAAATAGTAACTGTTCTTCCGGAGAACACCGGGAAAGATGATTACTCGCCTGATAGAAACCGGTGGCGAGCCGATATGGGGTTTGAAGATGTAAAATCTCCCCGTCTGTACACCGGATTTCTTAAATGGGGACCGGACATAGGGTTTGACCATGCCGTCCAGCTGGGCCTCTGGGGAGGATTCGGCCGGGCCTTCCAGGCCGAAGACGCCCATTCAAGCGGCCGCCTTGAAACCTGGGACGGCGAGAGCCTCTTTGGGGGAGTTGATATTGTTTATAAATATAACGGACAGGGAGCCATGGATTACGGCAATCTGATTCTCCAGGGCGAGTATATGTATCGCCAGCTGGATTTAAATTTTAAGAATCGTAATTTCAGTGATTTTTCAACTCTTGAAATTTTGGATGAGAAAGACCAAATCTGGCAACAGGACGGACTCTACCTGCAGGGAGTATACGGTTTTGCGCCCAGGTGGAACGCAGGGCTGCGTTTTGACGTGCTGGGGCTTACAAACAGATCCTATGACGAAGCTGACCGGTTGGATGACGACCCCTCTATGCGCTACACGGGCCAGGTAAGTTTTGCCCCCACGGAGTTTTCCAGGTTCCGCCTCCAGGCGGCCTACGATGATCCCTATGGTGAAAAGAGCGGATGGAAATTCGCATTGCAGTATAACGTAAGTCTGGGCGTACATGGCGCTCATACGTTCTGATTGTAAGTTAATGAGAATGTTTGCGTAGAAAGTAAAAAAGGAGAAAATAAAAGTGAAGAAATTTATTATATTAATGTTTTTTTGTATTCTGATTGCCCCTTCATGGGCTTCTGGGAAGTTAAATGTGGCGGCGACGGTGCCCAATATGGGCATGCTTGCCAGGGAGATAGGGGGAAATAAGGTTAATGTTACGGTAATGACGCCGCCCGATAGGGATGCACATTACCTGGAGGCTCGTCCATCTATGATGGCGGCACTGCGGAGGGCTGACCTTGTAGCAGCTGTAGGTGCCGAGCTGGAGATCGGCTGGTTGCCGGCGGCAATACGGGGAGCCAACAATCCCCGGGTACAGACCGGAAGGACCGGGTATTTTGAGGGAGCGGCTCATATAGAGCTAATAGAAACCGGCCAGGCAGCCGACCGGTCAAAGGGAGATGTGCATCCGGCAGGAAATCCCCATTTTGACCTGGACCCCGTTAAGTTGGCCAAGGTGGGGCATGCCCTTGCTCAGAGAATGGCTTCTATGGACACCGAGAACGCTTCCTATTACAGGCAGAACGCCCTGGAATTTGAAAGCAAGGTTGAAGAAAGGATAGATCGCTGGATGGAAGAGGCTTCGGCAGATGGAGTTCTTCCATACCACGGTGACGCCAACTACCTCTTCAGGCGCCTGGGTATTCCAATATATGATACTATTGAGGTGCTTCCCGGTATCCCGCCTACCGCATCTCACCTGCGAAGTCTGGTCCGGGATCTTCGGGGTAAGGAAGGGATAATTACTTATATTATATTTCAGCCGTCCCGGGGACCGGAGTTTATGTCAGGACAGTTAGGCTGGCCGGTACACAGACTTCCAGCACAGGTCCCGGTCGAAGCAGAGGCGAAGGGCTACTTTGAGATGATTGACAGGTGGGTAGAAGCCCTGTCGGGAAATTAATATGAAATCCGCAGAACTTATTAGAGTAGAGAATCTGCGGGCAGGTTATACGGGGCCTGTAACAGGCCCCGTATCCTTCACCGTGGAGGAGGGTCATATTATAGGGCTGGGAGGGCCTAACGGTTCGGGGAAATCAACACTCCTCAGGGCCATTACAGGAGCTGCCCGGGTGTTTTCCGGTGATATAAAAAAAGCACCGCATACTTTGATAACTCACCACTGGCAGAGACCGGAGCTTCCGCCGGAACTTGCTCTTTTGGGGAGGGAGCTTTTTTCTCTGCTGGGGGCGGATCCCGATAAATCGTCGGAAAGGATAGATTCACTTCTGAATATGCCTCTAAACAGGATGAGCGGGGGGCAGTTTCAGTTTCTTCAGACGGCGGCATGCCTGGCAGGCCCCGCTAATCTTGTGCTTCTTGACGAACCGACGAACAACCTTGATGCAAATGCTATCGGTGAGCTTTCTAGACTGCTTGATAATCATGATTCTCACCGTTCGGTTATAGTTGTCAGTCATGAAAAACCTTTTCTTGAAAAACATTGTGAAAGGATAATTGAATTGTCATGAAAGAGTTTATACTTTTTGACCCTCTTTTCAGGGTCCCATTTATCACGGGATTGTGCTTAGCTGCAGTGTTGAGCCTTATAGGCGGATTTTTAAAAATGAGAGACGAATGGCTTTCGGCGCTGGGGATTTCACAGGTGTCTGCGGCAGGAGCAGTTGCCGGCGTTGCTCTGGGGGTGCCCAGCGTGCTGACTGCTGTTGGGGCGGCTGTAGCTGCGGCTTTTATTAAAGATATTAATCCCAAAAGTGGAAACAGCCATTACGCGATGATGATAATATTCGGCTGGTCAGCAGCTATTATGCTTGCTGCAAATACACACCATGGGGAAGTTGCAGGAGAGACATTTTTAAGGGGACAGCTCTATTTTATTCATGAAGGTCACCTGGTTGGAGCAATAATACTTATTATTTTTACCTTAGCTATTATAAAATGGCTTTCACGACGTCTTCTCATCGAAAGGTTTTTCCCTGATTATTTTTCCGCTAACAATATCCCATCTTTTTCTCACCGGATTATATTTGCTGTACTGGTGGTTTTTTCGGTGGTGCTGGGAACTGTGTCGATAGGAGCTTTTCCCTCCTTCGCCATGTTTTTTGTTCCTCCATGGGTGGGATTTGTAATTGTGGAAGGCTGGAAAAAGTCTCTTGCAGTTAGTGTTTTAATAGGATGTACTGCTTATCTTATATCTTTTGTCACGGCAGTCCTGGCAGATCAGCCTTTTGGCCCGCTTCTTATGCTCGTTTTATTTCTTTTTTCCATGATTCGCCCGCTTTTTTATTTAGTTAAAAATGTTTGGAAAACATAAATACTTTTAATTAATTTTTTTTATAGAAAAAAAAGCATATTTCACAGAAATTTCACTTTCCTTTCAGGGTATTTTCATGTTTAGAGGGTATAATAACAACAAATGAGAGAAAAAAGCGAATTTAAAGGATTGAAAGAGGAGGTTGGAAATGAAAACTAAGAAATTAAGGCGTTTTATGGGTATAGCGTCAGCTATGCTCTTTCTGGCGTCTCAGGTTTCTTTTGCTGCGCCCTATTATGAATCGTGGAGCAGCGAGGATATGCCTGAAGCAATGCAGGAGGATGATGAATGGGGCAGAGTGAATGAGCACGGCCTTGAAATAGAAGAAACCAAGGAAGGCGATGTCTCTGTCATCGAAGAGCTAACCGCCATGGTTGAAAACTTGAAAAACAGCATTAAGGATAGTGAAGATGTTGATGCATACGTGATTCAGGATGCAATAAGCATGGTTTTGGCGCTGGAAGATGTTGAAGGCCTGGATGATGAAGTCATAAATCAGGCAGAAGAACTTCAACAGATTGTAACTGATGTTAATCAAGGAACCGCAGATAGCAGTGAAGCTGTGGAGGCTGCTGACGGGTTGATTGTGGCATTAGAAAATACCGATCTTGATGAAACCGGTTCTGATGATGTGGCGCAGGAAGATGCCGCAGATGAAACCCCTTCAAGAGAAGACAGCGACCGAGCCGTTGAAGGCGAGGATCGAACTCCTTCCAGAGAAGAGACAGAACGAGACAGAAGGTCTTCAGAAGAAGAAGCTGAAGATGATTCAATATTGGGAAGGCTGTTAAGCAATTCTCCTTTAGGCAACCTGTTAAACAGAGAAGACGGGGAAGGCGTATTAGCCAACCTTAGAGATTCAGACGGAATTTTTGGTTCCGGCGGCCTGGTTGAAAATTTAGGAGTGTCACTCGGCAAAATGGCGGCTCCTGTTTTATCAAATATGGGCCCGCAGGGAGTGCAGGCAATATCAGGTTTGCTGAACCTGGGTAATATGTCAATGAATACAGAAGGTATGGATATAGCCGGTGCTATTTCCGGTTTAGTTTCCGGAAGTGAAGCTGGAGACGGATCTGGAGGCCTGGCAGCGAACTTTATAGGTGAAGCCGCGGCAACAGTTCTCGGCGGAGGAAGCGGTATGAGTCTTCAGATGGCTGCGCTTAGAGCTGTACTTGGAGTCGTTGGTCAAGATTTACAGAGAGGTCTTACAATGGGTATGACTGCTGATCTGGAAGAAGGAGAAGAGTTGACCGGTGAACAGCAGGCTACTGCCGAAGCTGCTTCAAATATTGCCATGACAGCGGTTGGCGGAGCTCTTCAGCCAACAATGCCCTTTAACAGCGCTCCGGTAATTGAAAGAGAAGGAGAAAGAGAAGAGGGGTTTTTGGGCGGAATAATGGGCAACGATGCATTAAATAATGCCCTTGATTTGGACTGGTGGACTTTCTGGAATAAATAAATAAACACATAAATAAAACCTAATCTCCTAAGTTTCTGTCGGTAGCCGTACTACCCCTGCGGTTACCGGCAGTTTTTTTAAATAAAACCTGCCTTATTATTAGGTCCCGCGAAAGCGGGGCTGTTTTTTTTTGAGAAATATTTGCGAAAAATTTGATTATAATTTGATTCTTCCGTGTTTATATTAATATTGAAAGGGACAAATAGGAGACTTCGCATTGAAAAAAAAGAAAAGTTGTATTATCAATTAAATGGAATGTTTGAAATAAAGAAAGTGAAAAGTCATATAAAAAAGTTTTTTTTGGTTGCAAGCGCACTTCTCATCTGCAGGGCTTCTGCTTTAGCGGCGGCATATATGGATATAGAAGTCAGCGATACCATGGTTACACAGACAGAGTCTTTCGAGGTTAGGGTAATAGCAAGAAATCAGGATGGGACAAAAGATGAAAACTGTTTTCACAGGGTTACCCTTGGTTCCGATGATGAAGAGGCGGATTTGCCATCAAGCGCTCATCTAGACGCGGGAGAGAGGACATTTAACGTAACATTAAACACTCCCGGAAGTAGAAAAATAACTGTTCATAATAATGATGACCCTACTATAGATTCTGCCGAGGAGACTTTTGATGTGATAAAATATGTTGATTATTTCCATATTGAAGATATCGATAACCAGAACGCGGGGGAGGAGTTTTCAATAACTGTAACTGCAAGGCATAAAAATCATGGAAACGCCCTGACTTTTTCCGATCAGATATCAATTCAAAGTGATAACGCCGAAATTTCACCGGATGTTGTCAGCGGATCTGAGTTTAGCGAAGGCGAAGCCACATTTGAAGTAACTTTATACGGGGGAGATCCTGAGAACAGGGAGAACAGGATTACAATAACAAATACAGAAAGGTATGAAGACAACCCTTTCGCTACCGGAGAAAGCAATAAATTTAATGTGGTTCCCGGAGAGTACGAAAAGCTTGTACTTCTTATGCCCGGGGAGGAACTAACGCATGGTAAAAGAAGCGGGGACCGAAAAGAAGGGGATCCTGAAAAAGTGACTGCAGGGCATCTGATTGACGGGGTGGAGGTAAGGGCGGTGGATGAGTATTTTAATCCTGTAACTTCAGGCCCCTACCCTGAGATTGAGTTTATTACAACTGATGAGCATTTGGAGGTTTCTTTACCCGAACCTTTTGAAATGGATTCTAATAAGGCGGTATTTGACGGTATAAGGCTTTGTGAGTCTGCCTCAAACAGGAGGCTGACGATCAGGGATACAGAAGATACCGGGATAGAAGATGAGAGCTGGGTGGAAGTAAAATCCGGGGGTTTAAGCTATTTTGATATAAGCCATATCGGCACTCAAAATACGGTTACTCGTTTTACGGTTGAGATAGTGGCACGTGATTTATATGACAATCGGGTGGAGGGATATGATGCCCAAGTTTCTTTGAAAAATAAGGATTTCGGGCCTGACTGTATTGATCCTAACTATGTTTATTTTGATGATGGGGTATGGGGCGGGTCGGTGCAGATTACTCGTCAGGCAGGCGGGGGTACCCATATTACCGTTGACAGCGGTACGGGAGTTTCCGATGACAGCAATGAATTTATTGTTGAACCCGGTTCTTTCTCTCAACTTCTTTTGGTTTTACCCGGGGAAACACACACGCCGGGAGTACCTCCGGGGATAGTAGGTAATGCTGAAGTTCTTACAGCCGGAGAAAAAACAACGGTAACAGTAAAGGCAACTGATGATATGTTTAACACTATCGGTGGGGGAGAAGTTGTGGTGCCGGCTTCATTTGAAGTATCAAACGGTTATTATGTTTCTGAAGATGAAGGAGAACCATTAGAGAACTGGGGGGGGCGTGAGTATGAAATAAAGTTCAGGACTGCTGGAAATCTCAGGATGCATGCTTATACCGGATCTTATGATTCTGACGAAAGAGAAATAAGGGTAGAGCCTGGGGAGTATGAGAACCTGGTTCTTGTGGGCCCCGGGGAATCCCTGGATCCGGGAGGATACCAGAGCAACGGAAAGCTAGGAGAGATGGATGACTGGATGGCCGGGCAGGATTATTATCTCGAAGTGGCTGCTACTGACGAATACTGGAATCCGATTGATCACTCCTATCCGGATTTTGTTTTTGATGCAAGCGTCGGTGGGATTTTTCTGCCGCAGGGAGAACAGAAAATGAGCAGTGGACATGTTGAAAATTATCTGTCTTCTGCCACGGCGCTCGGGACGCATACTATTGAAGTAGAGGATGTAGATGATAGCAGCAGACAGGATGACATCAATATTACGGTTATATCAGGTCCTGTTGACCATTATGAGGTTAATGTAGACAGGCCGGAGATAAATAAAGATGCCGGGGAGCCCTTTAATGTTGAAGTAAAAGCAAAAGACAGGTTTGGTAATGTTAATGAGTATTTTGACGGGGACGGGGAGCTCCTTTTGATTAAAGGCTCTCATTATTACGGCGGAGAAAAATACGGTCCTGTCGATATTAGTTTTTCCGGTGGGGAATGGAGCGGGCAGTTTACTTCTGACATAGCGCAGGAGGATCTTTTCGTAAGATGTCGCGATGATAAGGGCAAATACGGAGACAGCGAGGAGTTTACGGTGGAGCCCGGCTCATATGATGACCTTCTTCTTCTCTTTCCCGGGCAAAGTCATACGCCGGCAGTTTTTCCGGGAAAAACCGGAAGCGCTACTCCTTCTACAGCGGGGGAATATGTTTCAGTAAAGGTTTTGGCAGTTGATGAGTATTTTAACAAGACCGGGAATAATCAGCCTAGAGTTAGACTTAGAAGTGACAGGCATGCGAGTTTCAGTCCGGATAGCATGCTGGTTGATTCCACCGGGAAAGCGGAATTTAACGCGTTATTCAGGGAAGCGGGAACTCATATTGTAACCGCCAGCGATGTAAATGATGAGGATACAAATAATACGGATGAAATAACCATAGAGCCGGGGGATTACAGCATGCTTCAAATAATACTGCCGGGTGAAATTCCCAGGCCCGGAAGCAATTTTCCGGATGGAAAAGAGGGTTCTCCGGTGGATCAGGTCGCGGGTCTTTCTTTCGATGTGGTGGTAAAAGCGGTAGATAGTTACTGGAACAGGACATCTTATAATGGTGGAAATGTCGAGCTGAAGGCATATGAGGAAGGTGAAGAGGTAGAGATAGGAAGCCTTGATAATGATAGGCCGTTTGTTGACGGCGCTACCTCGTTTGACGGAATATTTTTATCTGAAGGGGAAGATATTGAGATGATTGTTCGGGATACGGATGATCTTAATAAAAATCCAAATTCTTCATCATTGGATGTCAGGTCTGGAAATTATTATCTAATAGACACGCCGGAAGAGATAACTGCCGGCGAGGATTTTACAGTAGATATACAGCAGATTGACCACCAGACCGATGAACCGGATACTGATGCTAATCATGAAGTTGAATTCGAGGTGTACAGGTCGGATTATTCTTCCGATGTGCATGGAGAGCTTGGAATCAGGACCGCAAATCTTTCCGAAGGGACCCTGTCTGTAACGAATCAGCGCTACGACCATGTAGAGGATATAAGAATAAGGATTTCGGATTCGTTCGGCAGGCAGGCATACAGTGATCGAATAAGCGTGGTTCCTTCCGGGCTCAAATATGTGGTGACAGCTCCGACTGAGACTGCCGTAGGGCCTCCTAATAAGTTTAATATTGATATAGAGCTAAGAGACAGCGGCACCGATAATGTAATAAGAACATTAGACAGTTATGTTAACCCGGTTTCCCTTTCTTATGACCTGGCGGCAGAGGCTGAACCAGTAGAAGGCGGGGGTGATTATGAGGTTGCATCTACGAGCATGATAGAGGGAAGAGCCAGCGTAAGAACATCTTATACGAAGGCGGAATCCATAATTATAAGGGTTGAAGACAGCCAGGATAACTCAGGGCAGTCCAATGTGATTAATTTTGTGCCTGACGGTTATCAGAAATTACAGTTAATATGTCCCGGAGAGACCCCCCACCAGGGCTCTACAACCGAAACCGGCAAGACAGGAGAGCCGGATAGACAGGATCCGGGTAGGCCTTTTCATGTTGAAGTCAGAGCGGTTGACAGGTACTGGAATCTCTGTGATTTTTATACAGGGGGAAAAGTTGAGTTGGATGTTGACGGGGGAGATTTGCATATAGAGTCTGTTTCAAACAGTGAACATGAGTTTGAAAACGGAAGGGTGACATTTAATATTTCTCTTACAAATCCGGGTGATACGGATGCAATAAGAAAGCTGACCGCCAGTGACGGAGATGACAGGTTTAAATCTCCGCAGACTTCCGAGGTTCCTGTAAGCGGCACTTTTTACGAGGTCAGGGCACCGAGCGAAGCGGTGGCGGGCGAGAATTTTGAAATGGAAGTAGAGCTACTCGATGTTGAAGGTAAGAGAATGAGTAATGTTTCCAACAACCTTTATTTTAGGGCTTTGAAAACAAACTATGAAGATGCAACCGGAGAACTGGCCTCGGGGTCGGGGTTTTTAAACAGCGGAATTTATTCATACGGTCTCCAGAGATATGCATATTCGGAAGATATCATTATTAAAGTTGAGGATGACTACGGCAGGAAAGCTTACAGTGACGTAATAGAGGTCAGGGCGGATCCTTCAAAACTGAAGCTGGATGCCGGTATTTCTCATGATTCGCTTAGAGCGGGAGAAGATTTCCATATTGATTTCGAGTTGATAGACACCAACACATCAAACCTTGTGAGAAATATGGACAGGGAGATATATGTAATGGTGTATCCTTCAGATGTTTCAAGCGTGCCGGATTATGAAGATGCTCCATTAAAGAGAAAGATTACTACCGATGAGGGTATTGCCCGGGCTAGGTTCAGCGGGTATGAGAGGTCCGAAATTATTGAGATAAAATACTGGGATTCTCAAAAGCCGGAAGATGTTAGTTATATTCGGAATATATTGGTAGAACCCGGAGAGGTGGCTAAAATAGATGTATTACATAAATCCTGGGTGGAACCTTCCGAGAATGAGGTCTTTGTATTTGCTTATCCTATGGATAGCTATGAAAATAAAATTACTGAAAAGCCGGTTGAGTTTTCAGTTGTGGAAGGGGGGGGAAGTTTTGAATCAAACCAGGTTAAGAGCTCCGGCGGCGGTGTGGCTGAGGGGGTTCTGAATGTGGACGATTATGCTGAAGGAGAAATACTTATCAGGATTGCTGCCGGAAATGTTATAAGAAGAAGAACCATCAAGGTGTATGATATTCCTGATATTGAAATAACAGATGACAGGGGCCTTCTGATAAGGAAAGACCGTGATATATATGCTAAGCCGGACAGTAAGATCACCCTGGATTTTTCGAGAGATTGCAGAATAGAAGGTTCAAGAAAAATATATTACAGAATCAATAACGGGGAAGAGAAACCTTTTTCTGAGCCCTTTTCAATAGATGAAATAGGAAAGCATGTCATTGAGTATTATTATATTATCGAATCTTCCGAGACTGAAACAGAGCATGAAAGGGAAGGCACCGTTTATGTTTATATAACCAATACCGTGGAAGAGGAGATTGTAAATTACCCGAATCCATTCAGCGCCGGAAGGGAAGAAACATTTATTGAATATTCATTAATGGAGAGCTCTGATGTTGAGATTACAATTTACAACCTTGTTGGAGAAGAGGTATGGAGCAGGGATTTTGTTGGGGGAGAAATGGGCGCAAGGAAGGGGATTAATATAGTTGAATGGGACGGAAGAAACAAAAGTTCGTCAGTGGTTGGAAACGGGGGATATATCTGCAGGGTCTATGTATCGAAAACGGGTGACTATTTTATAAGAAAAATAGCGGTGGTGAAATAAATTGAGAAAGAATTTTAAAATATTATTTTTACTGATTGCGGTGGTTTTTACTGTATCCCGTTCGGGAGAGGTAACTGCAGGCTCTTTCGGGCAGTCGTCAGATTATCTAAGGTACGGTGTCGGAGCCAGGTCTTTGGCCATGGGAGGAGCATATGTAGCCCTTGCGGATGATCCAACTGCTGCATACTGGAATCCGGCTTCGTTAACGCTTTCTAACGGTTATCAGATGCTTTCAATGCATGCGCCGTTTTTTTATGATACAAGCCTTAATTATATCGGTTATGTTCATCCTTTCGGGAGAAATTTACGGGTTTCAGCGGCTAATGTGTTTTTGTTTTCCGGGGGATACGAAAAAAGAAGCTATGTCAATGAAATTATTGAAGATGACCTGAATATAATGAAAAACACCTCAATAATTTCTCTGGCATATAATCTTCGGGATCTGGCGGGGAGAAACAGTGAATTGAGAAAAGTCTCTCTTGGCGCAAGCTTTAAGCTGGCTCACGAAGATATAATGGAATATACAGGCACTGGATACGGGGCGGATTTCGGTATTATTTACAGGCCCATTGAGTTGATAAACGTGGGTTTTTCGGTCCAGAACGCAATAAGGCCCAGTATTGTTCTTGTTGAATCGGACAATGAATATAATACTAATTTCAGGCTAGGGACTTCTCTGAGAACTCCGGGTGATTCTTTAAGGCTGAACGTTGATATGAATAAGATGCTTGATCAGGATACGTATTATTGTATTGGGGCTGAATACTGCATTATTGAAAGAATTTTTCTGAGAGCAGGATTTAATCATAAGAATTCGCTTACATACGGGATTGGGTTAAGGGATGATACGATCATTCCCTTTAATTTTAATTACTCGTTCAGCGATCATAAGTTGGGGGGCCTTCACAGAATGGGCATGATGATTGAGTTTGGAAATATATATACGGCTAGTGCGAAGGCTCTCGTTGACAAGCCTTCCGGCGTTTATGAATTAAGAGGGATTGATAATGAAATAAGGTTCAGTTTATCCTGCGCCGACTTTGATATAGAAAAATGGAAATTTTTAATCGTTAACGATGAATCAGAGAAGATTAGAGAATATTCCGGAAGATCGACGCCCCCGGAATTCATTAAGTGGGATGTAAATGATTCTTACGGAAGGCCGGTACTTCCGGGAGATTACGAGTATATTTTCAAGGTTGTTTATGGTGATGGTGAAAAGTGGATTTCAGAAAATCCGCTTACTTTAAAACACCCCGGGTTTAAAGGGCTGGATAACCAATATTTGGATTTTAAGCTCAAGTTGGATTAGTTTTAAGTTGTTAGAAAAAAGCAAAAAAGGCAGTCATTATGTTTAGTAAAAAGATAATATTAAGCGTTTTTATTTGTATAATTTCGGTTATCTTTATTTCGGAAGATATGCTGGAAGCCGGAACACTTTTTCGCGAAGCCGGTCGGGATTATGCTCAAAACAACTTTGATGATGCGATAAGTAAATATACCGTTTATCTCAGGCAGGAGCCCTCTTCGCTGAAAGAAATGCAGTCAAGGTACATGATAGGCAAGTGCTACATGAATAAGAGGGATTATGCTGAGGCTCTCAGAAGTTTTGAGAGGATAAGGAGGAGGGGAAGAACCCACGAACACCGTTTTACCTATTTGAGTGCTCTGTACCAGATTGGAAGGTGTAATTTTTACCTGGGAAATTATGTCGAAGCTATCCGCTTTTTCAGCGAGGTAAAAAACGCGGAGAACAGGTTTCTTAGGGTTGATTCCAAAATAGGTATAGCTATGTCCAGGATAGCGGTGGGAGAAAAAGAGCAGGCTGCCGAGATTCTTTTTGAGGTGCTTGAGGATTTTCCAAAATACCGGCAATACTGCGATGTTGTGATTCCATTATCCCTGGTTATGATAGAAAAGGAGCAGTATTCAAAAGCAAGGGGGCTGCTAGAAAAACTGCCTGATAGCGAGCCTGTAAAATATTTCCGCGCTCTTGCCTACAGAAAAGGAGGAAAGATAAACAGGGCCAATGCTTTGTTTAGGGAAATTATAACGGGTGATTCGGATGATGATTACTGGGTAGAAAATGCTTATTATCAGAGAGCCCGCGCTTTTGCTTCCACCGGGCAGTATTCTTTTGTTCAGAGCGTTCTACAGGAATTTTTGGAAAAGTATCCTGAGAGTGATTTGGTTCCAAGGGTTCTTTTCAGATTAAGCTCTATTGAGTTCTTAGACGGCAAATATGATAATGCTTCTTCCAGTTTTGAAAGATTGATGCGGGAATATGGGGATAAGCCGGTTTACGACAGGGCAAAGTATATGTGGGCTGAAACAAGGCTCAGACAGGGAGATTATTCATCAGCGCTGGAAAAATTTTCAGAACTTAAGGATGAAGACAGCTTTTCGATGTATTCCGACTATAAAGTCATCTGGTTGTACGGGAAAATGCAGAACGCCCAGTATGCTGTATCTAAAGCCGATAACTTTCTTGAAAAATATGTATGGGGAAGAATTGCGGCAAATACACATTTGGTAAAAGCCATGAAGCTGCGTCTCAAGGGAGAATACAAACGGGCTCTTATTGAATGTCAGAAGTTGATAGAGAAGTTTGCTGGAACAGATTACATGGAAAAAGCACTATACCTTAAGACTGTTACATATTTCGAGATGGGACTGTATCCTTTAATAGTTACGGAAATATACAATATTTTAAACAATTACTCTCCGCTATACAGTGAATATATTGAAAAAACATACTTCTGGGTGGGGGAAGCTTTTTACAAAATGGATGAGTATGAATCCGCTGTTAAGGTGTACCGGATGGTGCTGGACAAATACCCTGAAAGCGCAATGATACCGAGAATATACCAGGGGCTTTCTTCGTCTTACGCAGGTATGGAGGATATGGACAGAGCATACAATTACCAGAACGAGGCTCTGGCCGCTGCTGAAAGAATTCAAGACGAGGCGGTTGCGGGAAGAAGTGTTCTGGAAATGGCGAACATACTCTTTAACAGGGGTGAATACGACAGGGTTATTTCCTATCTTATTGATTTTGTTGAAGATAACCCCCAAAGTTCCAGGCTGCCGGATGCCCTGATGAGAAAGGCGGAGGCGATGTACAGGCTGGAATATTACTCAGAGGCAATCAGAAGGTGGGAGAGGATTGTAAATGAGTTCCCTGAATATGACAGAAGTCCTTATGTGTTGTTCCGCGCAGGCAGGACTTACTTCGGGCTCGGAAACTATAATCAGGCCGTAAATGCTTTTCAGAGAATGCTTAATGAATATCCGGGAGCGGCAAACAGGCAGGATGCGATGCTTCAGATTGCGCAGGCCTATTACAACCGGGGGGATATGCATGAGGCCATATCAAGGTATGAGGATTACCTGGAAGAGTACCCTGAATCCGATGAAATCTCTTATGTTCTGGATCAGATTCAAGTATGTTTCTTCAGGCTTGGCAAATCGGATGCGGAGTTGGAAGAATTTTTGCAGGATTATCCTCTGAGCCGTTGGGCTTCAGAAATATACTGGGGCGTGGCGGCTGATTATTTCAATGAAGCAAATTATTCTGCCGCGCAGGATTACTTTAAGAAAATTATTTTGGATTTTCCGGACAGTTCATACATAGAGGATGCATATTTTTATAATGCGGAATGTTATTTTCTTAAGGAAAATTATGAAGAGGCCATAAAGGCTTATGACGGAGGATATATACAGAACTTCCCGGAACATGAGGATGTTCCCGATGCGATGTTCAATCTTGGGCTGGCTTACTTCAATATAGAAGATTATGAAACCAGCATTGAGAAATACAGGCAGTTCATCAGCGAATTTCCCGAGCATGAGCTTGTTGAAAATGCTTTAAGAAACATAGCTACTATTAATAACAGGCTTAATCGAACCAGGGACGCTGTGAATGCTTACAAAGATATCATAGAAAGATCCCCCGAAAGCGAGAGGGTCCCCTCTCTATATCTTACTATAGGTGAATTATATGAGAATGAAGGAAATTATGAAAAAGCGATAGAGAATTACAAAAAAATTGAACCGGAACATAGAGAGTATACTGAAGCCCGGTATTTTATGGGGCAGTCTTATGAGGAGGTTGGTTCAATGGAAAAAGCAAGAGAAGTATATGAAAGCCTGGAGGATTATCATCAAAAGGATGATCAGTTCAGGATTGCTGCTTTATTTGAACTGGCTGAATTAGTCAGCAGAGAAAATCCGGAAAAAGCCCGGGAGTATTATGACGATATTATTAATAATACAACAAATGAAACCTGGAGAGAAAGAGCAAGGCGGAGGCGGGAAGATTTAGATTAGAAGGGTAAGGTTTATAAAAGTGATGTCAGTAAAAAGGAAAATTAAAAACAGGAGGGAAAATGCAAGGTAGAACTATTATGGAGCTTTTGAGATTGAGTCCGGTTATGCCGATAATATTTTTCTGTTCAATATTATTTGTTGCGGTTTTGATTGAACGGACAATGTATCACTTAAGCGCCGGCAAGGTGAAAAAGAAATATATTAAACAGGTTATGCATCTTTTAAAGAAAAATGACTACAAAGGGGCTTTTGATTTGTCGGAAAGGTCGAAAATGTTGATTTCTGAGGTGGTTAAAGAGGGTATAAAGCATTTTAACCTTTCACGTATGGATGCCGAGATTGCCATGGCCTCCGTGAAAGAGAGAGTACATGAGCTTTTAAGAAAGAGGCTCATAGTTTTCGGTACGCTTAGTTTTATATCTCCCCTGATGGGACTGCTGGGAACTGTATTGGGCATAATGACGGCTTTTCAGGATGTGGCAGTTTCAGGTTCCGGAGGACCGACTATTATTGCAGCCGGTGTTTCCGAGGCACTTACAACAACTGTAGCTGGGATCGCTGTAGCTGTACCAGCAGCAATCATTTATAACTACTTTACTACAAGGACCCAGCATGTTATTTCGGAAACCGAGCTTCTTATTGACGATATGCTACTGCTGCAGTATGGAAAAAAGCAGAAAATGAGAGAGAAAAAGAATGCAGAAAAAGTCTAGTTCAAAAGGATATGAAAAGCCGGAAACGGCAATAAAACTGACACCGTTATGCGATGTATCAATGGTTCTGCTGATAACCCTGATGATTATATCTCCTTTTGTGGTGCAGTCTTTGATTCGTATATCGGAAACCTCTGCCGTAGAGGGCGTCTATGCTGACGGAGAGAGCGAAGAACCGATTATTGTTCATGTAAAAGAAGAAGCAATTGAGGTAAATACAAAAAGAGTGAAAAACGATATGGAGCTTGCGGAGAGGATAAGAGAGGAATTTCTCAACAGGAGAGATAAAACATTGATGGTAACGGCGGAGAGAAAAGTTCCGCTTGGAAGGGTTGTGAATGTCCTTGATATTTCAAGGCAGAACGGAGCTGAAAGTTTATCTGTATTAAGAAGTGAACAATGAAAAGAAGAAGAACACAAGCAGAAGTCGCAATCGCCGGTATAGATATTTTACCGTTGATAAATGTATCACTGATCCTTGTGGTTGTTCTTATGATAACTTCACCTATGCTGAATCAGCCGAATATAGAGGTAGATCTCCCTGCAGCTACAACAACCGAAACCAGGGAACGTAATATAACAATCACCTATTCAAAAGACAGAAGAGTCGGTGTGAATACTAAAGTAGTAACTTTTAACTCCATGGTGCAGGAAGTCAAAAGAAAGATGGGGGATAACACGGATAAGCTGATAATAATAAGAGGAGATAAAGAAGTGCCTTTCGGGGAAATAGAAGTTATTATGGAAAAATTGAGAAGAGAGATCGGGGCAAACAGGATTGCCATCGCAATTGAGCAGAAGGAGAATGTGCAATAGCCTATGCTGAAGAAAAGCGGACCCGGAAGGCAGATTGTATCCTGGGGATTGGCGATAGGGATTCATCTGCTTTTGTTGTTGCTGGAGTTTGATCTGACACAGATAAGGGTGGATCGTGACACTGATACTCCAATCGTCGAGGTGGATTATGTTGAAAGGCTGGCTCCTGATATGCCGGAAGAAACGGCTGAAGTATACAGGGATAGAGTTTCGGAAGAACCGGTGGAAGATGCGCCGCAAATACAAGAGCATGAAAGACATTTTGATAGGGAACCGGAGCCTGAGGAAAAGCTGGTGGATAGGTCAGACGACTTTAGTGTAGAGGATGAGATGGCATGGGAAAGGGACCGGGATATTGAACTTGAGGGATTGGACAGATCAGAAATAGAAAGTTCGCGCGCGGCAATGGATGAACCCTCAGAATCTGAAAGGGAACTTATTGACCGGGAATATCAGGTGGCAAGAGATGATCTCCCGTTTGAGGTTCATGAGGACGCGGGAACCCTTGAGACAAGAGATACAAGGGTTGTACCCGTTAGAACGGGCGACGAGACTACGGAATCTTCTACTCAGCATGCAAGGGCTTCTCTGGAAGACAGGCAAATTGAGCGGGGAGATAGAATGGGCGATAATGATGTTTCCAGGCAGAGGGCTTCATATCAGGAGCGGCAACACGCTGCAGAATCTACATGGGGTTCGGCCCGTACCCGTAGAGAAGAACGCGAAATAGTAAGAATTGAAAGAGAGGACCCTCAGGAAAGTCAGAGGGAAGAGGAGGCTTTTGAAGAGGAAGAATCCGACATATTTCAAATAACAGGCCCACTTTCGGATAGAAGGATATTGAATCAGTACTTACCTGCATATCCTGACTGGGCTAAAAGGGAAAGAATAACTGCTTCATGCAGAATAGCCTTTGAGGTTACACCGGATGGCAATATAAGAGATAATATGTACGTAACAAGAAGTTCCGGTTATCCACAGCTGGACAGAATAACTATGGCCGCGCTTAAAGAATGGCGATTTGAACCTATAGATGAAAGCAGGGTTGAACAGGGGAACATAACATTTTATTTTCGTGCGGTATATATGCGGGAGGATTAATGAAAAAAGCAATTATAGTATATTTAATATTATTCATGTTTATATCTCCGGTTTTCTCCGGGGATGGAGAAAATCAGGAGGAAGATGCGCTGGATGTTGAAATCGAAGGGTTGATTTTGGATACTGTAGATGTTGATAAGCTGGATACTGAGATAGAGGTTGATTATAAAGAAATCGTTCCCCCGAAAACGGGAAAATCTGAAGATATCATAGAAGAGTGGGATGCGGATATTTCAGATAGAGATTATGAAAAGTTTGCTGAAATAGCAAGCAGAAATACAGTAAATCCGACTATTCCCGATATTCCGGAGCCTCCTTTAATTGATTTTTACCCTGAGTTTGCGGATACAGAGTTTAACAAGTGGAAAATTGAGGTTGTTGACGACAGGGGCAGGGTCATAAAAACAATTGAAGGCGCAGGAAAGCCCAGAACGAATATTGAGTGGGACGGTATTGATGATTCCGGGGAAATGATTAGAGCAGGCAGAAATTATTCTTATAGGTTTATTGGGGTTGACCGTCAGGATAAGGTCCACAGGGTGGAAAGCAGGAGCTTTAAGTTAAACTCCCTGAAGTACACATCCCGGGGAGAGCTGATTATTGAAATATGGAATTCTCATCTTTATGAAAACAGGGCGGAAGATATTTCGGATGATGCGATAACAGATTTAAACCGGGTGGTGAATATACTGCAGATGCATTCTTCAAGACCTCATAAAGTTGAAATATATTCTAATGCATCAGCCGGAGGAAATAAGGTTAATCTTATTAAAGAATTTCTGGCAGAAAATCTTCCTCTTATAGAAGCTGAAATTAATGTTGAGCTTAAAAGTGAAGAAGAAAGAGGAAAAATCACAGCTGTAAAAATCGACCTTTAACTTAAAGATACAAACCACTATCGTAAGAAACCGCAAAGCAAATCCATTATATAAGTCATAAAGTATAAGTCCGGCTTGGTGGGTGGCTTGGTGGGTTTCATTTACATTTCACTTTTCCTGCCTCATTTTTTAACTTAATTTCATATAGAAGCTGTATAAATAGTTTATATGTGTATTTTAAACATGTAAATAAAGGAGAAGGAAAGTGGGAAACAGAAAAGCAGCGGTGTTGTCATTTGCGCTGTCTGTAATTTTAATTTTAGCGGGTAATTCAGGAATAGCTGCATATCGCTTAGGAAATGAAAAAGATATCATAAACCAGGGAGAAGCGTATAGGGAAAGTTTTAAAAAACCCTATATAATTGAAATTGAAGAAACTGAGGTCGAAGATGACTCAGTTAAAAACCCAGTTGAGACGGATACTGGTCTTATTGCAAAAATAGGGAATCTCCTTTCAGGCGTATTTTCAGGTATAAGAGACCTGACAAAAAACTTTCTTGATCCCCTGCTGAGAGCAATAAATACATGGGCTCACAGAGAGAGTATCAATAGCCTTTTAAATACTGTTGAAAATCAATCGGCTGATAGCCAATTCAGAAAAGGCGCAATAGAAATGCTGGGTGATTTTTTGTCAGAGCCGCCGGGCATTACTGCAGGAATGCAGCAAGATGCTATAGATTTACTGATCAGTATAGTTGAAAATACTGAAGAAAATTATGAAATAAGAGAGAGGGCATTTAACGAACTTAAAGAAGCAGGAAACAGTAATTATGTTAGTTTCTACAACCGCAACAGAATTGCAGAAGTAGTTATGCCGGAAAATGAAAACATCTGGCTCAGCCAGTGGAATGATGTTGCCCATATAGCTTCAATCGAACAGGGGGAATCTCTGGGTGTGGAAGCCTTTAGAAGCGGTTATGTTAGCATTATTTCGGAAACGGACGACCATTTGAGGATTGAGGTTCCTGAAAACATTGAGTTTGAATATGGACAGGAAAGCATAATTCTCAGCAATGCGCAAACACATATAAGAGGTCCTGCTGACATAAATGATGAGTTTTGTTATTCTGTTTATTTCTCGGGAAAGCTGGAAACGGATGAAGATCAGGCTGCCGGCACATACAGGGCAGATGTCCCCCTAAGGGTTACCGACAGTGAGGGAAATGTTGATGAGTTTAAAGCTGCTTTAATTACAGAGGTAAAGAAATCACCGGTGAGAATATCTTCTTATAATGATGTTTTCGATATTTTCCCCGTTGAAAGAGGAAGCGGCAGAGAAATCGGTAAAGGACAGACGTTTATAGATATTATAACTGAAAATGAGGATGTGGAGATTGCTGCATCTGCCGGCACACTTGAGATGTTTAGCGGTTCTGATAGATTGACAATAATAGATGTGGAAATGAAAAAGGGGAATGTGGCCCGCTGTTATGAACACGGATATGTAGTTCAGGGAATACTCCTGGGTGAGGTTCAAGAAGAAGATTTAAAACCCGGCCTTTACACAGGAGATGTTCCTTTAGTTATAACTGACAGCAGGGGAGATATCCGCCAATATAAAGTGGAGTCAAAAATTGAGATTCAGGAGAGCGGGAAATACGGCCTTCGGCCTGATTATCTTGAGCTTGGCTCCGGTGAGCAGGGAGGAACCTTTCAGATGAACTGGGGAAGGCCCATAGGTTTTCCCCAGGGGGAAACTTCGCAATGGCATGCGCCTGATTTTGTAGAGGTAACTAATAAAGACGGAGAAAACATGGATGTGAAAATTGATATTGAAATGATGCGATTGGATAATGATTCAGCTTACTTTCATTATGGAGAAATCTATGCAGGTGCAGATATCCATGATTTTCAGCAGCCCGGCAGATATGAGGGTACAGTTCCCGTCTCATTTACTGACAGATTCGGAGAATTTTACGAAAAAAAGATAGAGATATCGGTTGTTGTTGAAGAAGCGATTAAAGCCCCTATGCGGGTAGTCAACTAATTCATTTTCGGATTAAATATTTCATAATATTTTCACACTCCTGAATAGATATTTCAACTTAATTTCATATGGCATAAGTAAGCTCTTAATGTAGGAGGAAAAGTATATGGCAGGTAAAAATAACATTTTTACAATTTTACTTTCAATTATAATAGTCTGCTCGTTTATAATAGGATTCTATCAGTTATGTGAGAAAAATGGCTTATTAACAGAAAGAGTTTCTCTCTTTTCGTCTGCAGTTTTAAACATTAACCGGTCTATAAATGATGCAGGTGAAACAGAAACTGATGCCGAAGTAGATAATGAAAAAAACATTGCTGACTTTTTGCTATTTTTAGGAAGCTTATATATATCAATAAGTTTTGTGTTTAATTCATTTGTAAATAGGCGTCTTACTATATCCCAAATAATTATTGCAAATAGGGACAGGCCAAGTCTGTTGAAGTTTTTAATGTGGTGGTCTTTAAAAGTTATTTCTCCGGTAAGGATGTGCATAAAAAATAAAGATGGGATTTATGATGATAGTATGGTGTGTTTAAAAAACATATACGAAAAACCGCGCGATATTCATTTAAATATCGCGCGGTTTTTTTTTAAAGATGAGGGGATAAAGTAAAGGAATTATGGGAGGTTTTAATGAAGAAGAATATTTCGATTGAGTTGAATGGTGAATAAAGAATGAGAAAAAGGAGGTTAATGAGATGTATATGAAAATTAAAACAATAATGGGAAAGGGAGTAGTGCGATTTTTACTTCTCCTTACTGTACTTTCGTTTGTATCGGCGAATACCACTATGGCGGTTTACCGCTTTAACGGTGAAAGAGGTATAAGAACTCCCGGTGAAGGATATCAGGAGGAATATGAAAGGCCTTCGATAGAGGAGCCTGAAGAAGAAATCAAGGAAACAAAAGAGACCGAAGCTCTTAGAGCGGATGATTCGGATACCGGAATAATTGGAGCAGTAGGCAATTTTGTTTCTAATCTGGTTTCAGGGGTTGTAAATGCAGTAACAGATCTGCTTAATCCTTTATTCAGAGCTGTAAATACAATGCGCAACAGAAGTCAGATTAATGATTATTTGGATGTTGCTGAAGATACGGAGACTGATGCTGAATCCAGAACTGAAGCGATAAATGATCTGAGCGATATTTTAATGGAGTCGCCCGGAATTGGTGCCGGTTTGCAGAATGATGTTATAGATACGCTGATGGGTATAGCTTCGGATTCAGATGAGGATTATGGTGTAAGACGAGAAGCATATAATCAACTTGGTAATTTAGAAGAAAGTGATTATATAAGTTCTGGAAATCGGGATAGAATAGCCAATGAGCTGGAAACGATAACTCCTCCGGTATGGCTGAGCCAATGGGATGATACTGTGGAGTTGGAATCAATTCAACAGGGTCAGGTGATCAATATACCGGCTTATCGTGGTGAGTCTTTTAATATTGTTTCCGAATCCGATGGTGATTTAACTATTGAGATTCCTCAGGAGGTCGAGCTTGAAGGAGAATCAGACAGCATAACGCTTACAGACGCTGAAGTACATACCATGGGTCCTACCGAGGCAAATGATCAGTATCACCATACAGTTTATGTATCGGGAAATATAGAAGCGGATGAAGATCAGGAGGTTGGAGATTATACAGCAGAGCTTCCTTTGACCGTTACGGACGAGGAAGGAAATGTTTATGAATTCACAAGTACTCTTGAGATATCTGTAGAGGAAAGAACTGAAGAAACGGTCAGGTTGTCCGGAGATTATCCTGTTGAAATAGAATCTGTTGAGCAGGGAGAATATAGGCATTTTCCTCATCATGAAAGCAGTTTTATGATAAATGCTGATGATTCCGAAATATCTGTAAGTATGCCTGAATACATGAATTTGACTGATGGTTCTGAAACGCTGTTGATAGAAAATGTTGAATCTTTTCTACATGGCCCCGTTTATGAGCATGAAGACGGAAGTTATAGCTTCCAGGGCTCATTTCAGGGATCGGTTTCGGTTGATGCAGATCAAGCTCCCGGAGTTTATACAAGTGAAGTTCCATTAATTGTTACTGACAGTGATGGGATTTCTCGTGAGTTGACACTCCCGGTGGAAATAGAAGTTGAAGAAAGAACGACAAGACAGTTGCAGCATGAAGAGCTTGATTTGGGTTCCGTTGGGCAGGGAGAGTCTTTCCAGATGGAAGAAGCTGGAACCGTTAGTTTTGGATTGGAAGCCCTTGCCGAAGACTGGAATGTTCCTGAAACCGTTGAGATGACAAGTGATACTGGAGAGAGCTTTGAATTGGAGTTTGATATAAGTAGTTCGCGGTTGACAAGGCGGCCTGGTTTAAGAGTGTACTCGTATGATGTCTCTGCAAATGCGGATATTGGTGAGGATCAGCAACCCGGTACCTATAATGGCTCTATAACAATAGATGTTACGGATCAAAACGGAACTGAATACGAAAAAGAGTTGGATTTCTCATTAATAGTAGAAGAGTTGGGAATTTAATTGTCTAAAAAAAATAAGTAGTCATATCCGCGTTAAGAGAGAGCAGC
>SL_5KL_010_SEDDRAFT_10000039_pt1 | contig 67101 bp, 43 predicted proteins | sample SodLakKL_010_SED_FD_9118 | JGI IMG/M metagenome (IMG submission 9118)
GTGTGGCGGTAGGTCCTGCGGCAGAAGCTAGAGAGGCACTCATGGCTTTAGAAGGCAAGGAAGTCCCAACGAGCCTCATCGAAAAATCTACAGCTCTAGCCGGTATGGTTTTAGAGCAGGGCGGAGTAAGAGAAGGTAAAGGTAAAGAAGAGGCTAAACGGATACTAGAAAGTGGAGAAGCCTTGGCTAAGATGAAAGAGATCATCGAGGCACAAAGGGGAGATCTTGAGGTGACTTCAGAAGACATCAGATTAGGTGAATTTACAAAGGATGTTTTAGCTTGCGATGAAGGATATGTTGGTTCTATACATAATAGCGATATTATCAAGATTGTCCGCAGTGCAGGTGCACCACACGATAACGGGGCGGGATTGATTCTCAACAAAAAGAAAGGAGATAAAGTAGAAGTCGATGAGGTTCTCTTCACAATTTTTTCCGAACATGAAAAGAAATTAGATGAAGCCTATAAACTCGCCAAACACCTTGATCCCTTCGATATAGAGGGTATGATACTCGAATCTCATCCTGAGTTCAAAACGGTTTGATTGTGATCAAACGTAGTGCCTTACTCGGACAGCTTCTCCCCTTTCAGCATCTATCATTTCAACACCGGACATGGATGCTGGACCGACTCCTCTCAACTCGCCCTCGTGAACGAGTATCACTTCGTCCTCTGGATGAATTTTTTCATCGGCATCCTTTACACCTACTGCAAAGACACTACCTTTAGGTCTGAAATCATCGATTTCTGCCTGGTATTCTCCCGTATCAAGTATCTTCTCGGCACCCTCTATGGTCAAAGAGATCAACCCTCTTTCACTGACCAACATACCTAATTGAGTCTCATCTTCCATTATACGATACTCTGGGTATCTACCTTTTATATAGGAATCTTTAAGTAGTTCTTTTTCGGCCTTAACACCGAACTGGAATATCGCTAAAGAGCGGATATTTTGCCATAAGAACCGTTTTACACTCAGATCGTTCCCTTCATTCAAAGAATTTATTTCATCCCTCAACCGGTCCAATGCATATTTATCTAAGTGATAACCTTGAGAAACGGTATCGATACAATCCACATTTTGTTTGACAAAATCCATGTCAGGAGGTAGGTGTGAGATCACGTGTTCGTAACTTCCTTTATCGATGATATGATTCAACTGTTCCAAAATCAACTCTTTTTCTTCTTCAAACCAAGTCCTAGATACCGGTATATCATACTGTTTTGCCGGATAGAACATCTCGATATCTCGCGGTACGGCACCCAGCGGTGATGTCAGTATCACCTCATGGATCGATGTCCAAGGTGTGTCCTTTAAAGCTTGCCGGATGCGGGAGTGTGTTCTAGATAGAAAATACGGTTTAGATGCTGAACAGGGAAGAAGTAGCAGTATCGGTCGAGAAGGAGGTGAATAACGGTTTTGGATCCTAGTGATAAATCTCTTTATATCAGGTCTATTCAAAGCCTCACGGGTGGTGACGTTAACTTTATCGTCTGTAACAGGTACTTCCTTGGAGAATTTTGGATAGGTATCATCTAACATCCGTAAAACCTCGACCTGCCAGGGCTCACTTCGAACACGTGTTTCAACGAGTTCTCGGATCCTCCCTTTGCTAATTGCATTCCTTATGAGTTTCAGTTCATCCATCATCTTTCGCTTGTTATCTGGTCCATCACTGTAGAATCCCATCCAATCGGATAGCTGCACTCCTTTCATATCAAAATATTCGGCACTCACAGAATCGAAAAGATCTACACCTAAATAAGCAAGAAGTGCCATGTTCTGGGGTTGGACTATACCTGGAGTGTATATCAGCTTATGGTATGGTATCTTTTCTCGTAAAGAGACGATCCTTTCAAACAGATCTCTACTGCGGAAGAGTAACTGTGGCGAATTCCCTATGACATAAATATCTGCATCATCCCTGGGTTCCTGGTCATAGATGATCTGTATTCGCTTATTTCCACCTTCTTCGCTAACCGATCCGCCACCGATATTTTCAGGATAACCGAAACTTGTAGGTAATGTTCCCTCACCACTGAGAACTTCAAATAAGGTTTCAGGTACCTTGATATCTCCCTTACCATCTGTCGATATGGTGATCTCCGCATATCCTGGACATGAGAAAGATCCTCCCTCTAAAAACAGTACGTTCGGGCAAAGAAATATCCTATCGCCCAAACTAAATTTACCTTTTTTTGCAAGTCCCCATCTGTGGGTTATCTCTATCATGTAATAGGACTATACACTCTAGATAAAAAAGTATTTCTTCATGAAACAGAAAATAAAAAGAAAAGGGGGTTTAGATTGGTTTTACTCTTTCATTATCTTCATCCAGCCGCCGGATTCGTAGACCGCTAGATCTCTTTCGTCGAGTTTGTCTTCGAACTCGTCCCAATCGATAACATCCAATCGTGGATTGTCACCCTTTGTGAACTGGATACCATCAGTACCCTTTACCAAACCTGGTTTCAACCCTTTTTTCTCGGCTATTTCTCTAGCCTTGGATACGCTTATTTTTTCCATGCTCATAATTTATGCCTCCGATCTTCGTCCTTTTACATAAGGTCGTTTTGACCCGACCCCAGTACCTTAATTGAATATTAATATAAATAAGTTTCGCTAATATCCAGCCTTTTTGTATGATTTTTTCTACTAAAAACGTCTTTTTTACTAAAAACTACCATTTTGTCCGACGAATAATGATGGAAAACGTATTAAAGAAAAATAGGGAATCCTGAAAAATATTTGATATCTTCATAAATACGAAATAACGAGATTAATGTCTGACGTTAGTATGCTGAGGTAACCAGTACAAAATAAAGTAAGTACTGGAATTTTATATCAAATCTAGTAAAACGTCATGCATCGTACCGATCTAAAATTTATAAGAGTACGATCTCGATCACCGTATCTGCAACTTGTTTCGTGCAAAATATTTTATATAAGATGAATAGTTTACATAATTGTATAAATAGCCTTTAATGGAGAGTATATTGATGGAATCAATTGTGGAAGAAGCACTTTCCCGTGAAAGTCCAAAGAAGAAAAGGGCAAATGACGATCGTGATCCGCGCAACATGACTGCAGACGATGAAGAACTTAAAGAAGTACTTTCAGGTCTAAAGACCGAGATCAAGATAATAGGTGCAGGTGGTGCAGGTTGTAATACCATAGATAGGATGGCTGAAGAAGGTATTCAGGGGGCCAAATTAATCGCCTGTAATACGGATGCACAACACTTATTGACAGTTCACGCCCAGAGAAAAATCCTTTTAGGTAGAAGGAAAACAAGGGGTTTGGGTGCAGGAGCTCTACCTCAAGTAGGTAGAGAAGCAACAGAAGAGGCCCAAGAAGAATTGAACGAGTTGATAGAGGGTACAGATCTAGTATTCGTGACTTGTGGTCTCGGAGGCGGAACAGGAACAGGGGCAGCACCGGTGATAGCCAAGACAGCTAAAGAGAATGGTGCTCTTACCGTTGCGGTATGCACCACACCTTTCAAGGCAGAAGGTGCGTCAAGGATGGAGAACGCAGAGTGGGGTTTGGGAAGATTGAAAAGTATTGCAGACACCGTCATAACGGTTCCCAATGATAAACTTTTAGAGTTAGTCCCTAGATTATCACTAAATAAAGCTTTCAAAGTTGCTGATGAAGTCCTGACACGATCTATTAAAGGTATAACTGAGATAGTTACTAAACCTGGACTTGTGAACCTGGATTTCAACGACCTTAAAACCATCATGGAGGGTGCTGGAGTTGCGATGATAGGTATGGGTGAAGATGACTCAGAGAACAGGGCTGAAAAAGCTATAGAAGAAGCCATCAATTCTCCACTGTTAGAAGTCGATATAAGCGATGCTAATGCAGCATTGGTGAACGTAATCGGTGGTAACGACATGACAGTTTCTGAAGCTGAAAGGGTCGCAGAGATGGTGGAGAGCAAGATAGGTGCTGGTGCTAGAATAATCTGGGGCGCATCTGTAGAACCAACCTTAGAGAAGTCTCTGCGGGTGATGGTTGTTATCACGGGTGTGAAATCAAAACAGATATTTGGGAAAGAGTTAGATACCGCAGAAGAGATACAAAGTGTTGCATGAGGTAATAACAGATGGACATATTGGAAGAATCTTGGAAACTACAGAAAAAGATCGAAGACAAAGCCAACAAATTAGGTAAAGGTAAGTATGGCCGTCTATTAAAGATGGCTAGGAAACCGACCCCTGACGAGTATAAAAAGACGTTACTCATATGCGCAGGCGGTATCCTTTTACTCGGAGGTTTAGGTTTCTTGATATATTTATTATTCCAGCATGTTCCAGATTATCTTTCATTATTTATGTGAGGTTTTTTTATGGGACTTTTAGAAGATTTTGAAGAGGAGGAAATAGAGGAGATTCCCGAGGAAGAAGAGGTTGAAGAGAAAGAAGAACGCCTTGGGTTACAGTTGGTATGTGATGAGAATTCTAAATCTATAACCACGGGACATGAAACGGATTTTGTTGTTATGCTTATCAACGATACAGGTCACGATCACAATGTAGAATTGACTACAAATTTGATCTACAGCAGAGATAAAGAAAAGCGTATACCTTGGAACGTGAACATATTCGGTAAGGTCAACTTCTCATCCGATGAGGAGGCATTGAAAGAAGAGATCCAGTTAGATCATGGTGAAGAGGAAAGAATACCTGTAAAGGTGCAAGCACCGGAAGGTGCGAGATATGGTGAAAAATTGGAAGTGGTCATAGATGCTACTTCGAAGAGAGATACACTTATTTCAGATTCTATCACACTGATAACTACGGCAAGGCCTACAGTTGTTGCTGTGAAAACACAGATCGGGCAAGAAAAAAATGTGGCCGATTACCTTTCAGCCCTTTCCAAAGATGGCGAGGGTAACAAGCTGGGTATCTTTTCAATATTATCGCCAAAACCAGTGAGAGGATATATCTTCATGGAAGTAATGAATCCTCATAGGATAGAAGAGGCTATCAGTTCTATGAGAAAAGCAAAAAACGTTGTACAGGGAGAAACTAGCCTCGAAGAGATCGAGCACTTTTTGACACCCAAACTTGCAGTTGAAGGTATCGCAGAAGGGGACATCGTTGAACTATCTGCAGGGCCTTTCAAGGGAGAGAAAGCAAGGGTCACACAGATAGATGAGGATAGTGACGAGATAACTGTAGAATTGTTCGAAGCAACTGTACCGATACCGGTTACAGTCCGTGGAGATCACGTTAGAGTATTAGAAAAAGATAAATAATCAAGATTATAGGAGTGACATGATATGGCAACAGAAACGATAGAAGCACTTGTAGACGCAGGAGAAGTATCCGCAGGACCACCCCTAGGTCCCGAATTGGGTCCTCTAGGAGTGAATATAATGGAGATTATCGAGGCGGTTAATGAAAAAACCGAGAAATTTAAGGGAATGAAAGTACCTATCAAATTAGAGGTTGATACGGAGTCTGGTGAATACGATATCTCAGTAGGCACGCCTCCTACTTCTGCTTTGATCAAAGAAAAAGTTGGAGTTGAAAAAGGAAGCGGTATGCCCCATTCAAATATAGTAGCCGATTTATCAGTCGAAGAAGCTATAGAAGTGGCGGGTATGAAAGAAGATGATCTATTGGGAAAAACATTAAAAGAAAAGGTTAAAGAGATCGCTGGAACATGTGTCTCTATGGGTATTACCGTCGATGGTAAAGATCCTAGAAAATTCCAAAAGGATATGGATAAAGGAGAATACGAGAGCTATTTTGATTAGTCTATTTCAACTTTCCTAGCCTTTCCTCTTTTTATCAATACTTTTGCGATATCTTCTCGGAGGGTCACGACATCCTCTTTTTTTAGGTCATATGTTGCATCCATATCTACAAATGGGGGTACATTCTCCATAACGTGTATAAGGATCTCTGAGAAATCTTTTTCTGGATCTTTCGAGGGGATCTTATCTTCTTCAGTTGAGGATACTTTATCAGTAACGATTCGCTCTTTATCTTTTATCTTTTTTTCTTCAATTTTTATATCCTTTGGGGAACCCTTTTCCTTGACTTCATCATTATTCTCTGTTTTAGGGACCTTTTTGTCGGCAACATCTTTTTCTTCCTTTTCTACACCCCTTTTGTAACCACCAAAAAATATTTCCTCTTCCATCTCCTCCAGAAGATCGACCATATCATTGAATAATTTTACTTCCCTCTTGGTCATACTTTCTATCTCTACTTTTTTGGACCCAGCCACGTAGTGTACAGCAGCAAGACTGATCTTTTGTGCCCTTCTAGAGAACAGGTCATCTGCATAATTTTTGGCTCTATTGTATTCTCGATGAAGTGCTTTACTTCTAGAATCTGATGGTAATCCTATCTCGTCTATCTCATCTTCTAGTTCATTCAAGTATTTCCTCAACTTTTTATAAAAAACTCCTTTTATGTCCATCAACTGTTTAGAATCTCTCTCATTCAACAACGCTTCTCTGAGATCGGATAACTTGAACTCGTCTTCTGGCATCGTATCGGTACACGTGTTAAGGGTAATATTGTTTTCGGAAAAAAGAAGAGGAGAACATTGAGGAAACTGTATTATCACGTAGAAATTGCTCATTATAAATTCATTTTGAGCAATAGTCTAATTCATTTTTATTCGAATGAACTTCCACAGTTGGGGCACTCTAACTGGTCGAATTCCACTTCCATACCACAGGATGAACAAACATACTTTACGGAATCATCCCCGACTGATTCGAAGATCTCATGACCACATTTAAGACATTCAAAATCGTCTGGAACATAGGCTGCGCAGAAGGGACATTCGACTAAAATTTCTATGTAGCCCGTACCTTCTTCCTCGGTCATCATCTATCTTAATTTAGATAATTGTATTAACATTTTTCCTTTGTTTTCAATCTTCAACCCTGATCTCGCCCCACTTACCTGGTTGTATCTGGAGGCCGTATCCTTTATCCTGGACGTATCCATTTATGACCTTAACTTCGGAACCATGACATATCTCTTCCCCCACCATCTCCGTTTTTTCGTTCCATAAAACTAATTTGACCGTTGCGGTACCATCATCTAATCTTAGGTTCCTCACTTTCCCAGAATTCCCCTTATTACTGAATGTCCTGAGTTTACCAAGATCGACTACTTTAGCTCTTATGGTCGCTTCATCTCCTTCCTGCAATTCAGCTATATCTTTGATCATGGTGTCGTATCGTCCCTCTTTCGAGACCAGCATCATCCCGACGGTTTCCATGTCCAGTAGGTCATCATATACTTTCTGCATCTTGAATATCCTTTCTTTGAATTCTTCCATAGAATAAATATCTTCGGCCATCTTATGTAGATCCTCGATACTGGGCATACTTATGTATCGAAAAGAGGGATTAAAAATTATCGGTAAAAGCCCGTTTAAAAATAGAAAGAAAAGAGTTTGTGGATTATCTAGATGACTCCTTGATCCAGCATGGCCTTGGCTACCTTCATGAAGCCGGCTACATTAGCGCCGAGTACAAGATTTCCCTCATCGCCGTATTTCTTTGAAGTCTCATAGGATGTACGGTATATGTTCTTCATTATCCTCTTGAGTTTTTCATCAACTTCTTCGAAAGACCAGCTCATCCTTTGAGAATTCTGAGCCATCTCTAGACCACTCACCGATACTCCACCGGCGTTGGCTGCTTTAGCCGGGGCGAACAAGATATCGTTCTGTTGGAATATCTTGATAGCTTCAGGTGTCGATGGCATGTTAGCCCCTTCACCTACTGCAAATACACCATTATCTACGAGTTTATGTGCATCATCTTCGAGGATCTCGTTCTGGGTTGCAGAGGGTAGGGCAATATCTCCATCGAATGCCCAAGGATTACCTCCATCGACATATTCGACATCATACTCTTCTGCATACTCTTTTATCCTTCCCCTTCTTATGTTCTTCAGTTCCTCTATGTAATCGACTTTGTTTCCGGATATACCATCTGGATCGTAGATCACTCCCGTAGAATCGGATAGGGTTACGACCTTAGCCCCTAATTCATTACATTTCTTGAGAGCGTTCTGTGCAACATTACCAGATCCAGAAACCAGTACCTCTTTTCCATTGAGATCCATGTTCTCTTTCTTGAGCATCTCATGTGTGAAATAAACAAGACCGAATCCAGTAGCTTCTGGGCGGACGAGAGAACCGCCCCATTCAGGTGATTTGCCGGTAAAAACTCCTTCGAATCGGTTCTTGAGTTTTCTGTATTGGCCATACATATATCCGATCTCTCTACCGCCTACTCCGATATCTCCAGCAGGGACATCTGTATCTGGGTGGATGTGTCTAAAAAGTTCGTTCATGAAACTTTGGCAGAACCTCATGACTTCATCGTCGGATTTTCCTTTTGGATCGAAGTCGGAACCACCTTTACCTCCGCCCATAGCTAGACCTGTTAATGCGTTCTTAAATATCTGTTCGAACCCTAGAAATTTGATTATACCGATATAGACTGAGGGATGAAAACGGATACCACCTTTATAGGGGCCTATGGCGCTATTGAATTGAACTCTAAATCCCCGATTAACGTGGACAACTCCTTGATCATCCACCCAAGGAACCCTAAAGATTATCTGTCTTTCGGGTTCGACCAATCTTTCAACGACGCCTGCTTCTACGAACTCAGGATGCTTTTCCATCACGGGTCTTATAGTATCTAAAACCTCTTCTACTGCTTGGTGAAATTCCTTTTCCCCAGGATTCCTATCTACTACCTTTTCGTAAATTTTATCTAAAGACATGTTATATTCTCCTTTCATACGGTTATTCTAACTTTGGATGTACATTAAACTATCTAAATTTAAGTATTTCGATTATCAAACATGGGGTATTATTAAAAGTTTGTATGCCAAATTGTACACTCAAAAGACATCAATTTAAGATATTGGATATCCTCAAATCTTTAAATATCTCGCAAAACCTATGTAAATTGTACAAAGACGGAGTGTTGTATTAGATATCTTTAGCAAATTTTTTAATACACTAGATATTCACTTCATTTAGAAAACGAAACGAGTTAACCGAGATCATCGGTTCGCCGATCTCGTCATATCCTATGGAGGAATTCTATCATGGAAGAACCCCAGATACCGAAAGAAAGCATCGAAAAGGTCTTCGATAAGTACGAAGCTCAGCCAAGTAATCTTATACCATTACTCCAAGAATCTCAAGAGGAGTTTGGATACCTGCCTAGACAGGTTATGGAAAAGATAAGCGACTATCTCGAACTACCGGTTAGTAAGATATACGGTGTTGCGACTTTCTACGCCCAATTCAGGTTCGAACCTTTGGGGAAACACATGATAAAATTTTGTCATGGTACTGCCTGTCACGTGAAGGCTGCGGAGGCAATAACAGAAACAATCGAAAATGAATTGGGTATTAAAACTGGAGAAACAACCGAAGATGGTATGTTTACCATCGAGAGAGTAGCATGCCTTGGATGCTGCAGTTTAGCCCCAGTAATAATGGTTGATGGCGAAGTCCATGGTAACCTTACTAGAGAGAAGGCCAAAAAGGTAGTTGAACAATATAGGGAGGGGGGAGAATGAACAGAAGGGTCTTAGTAGGATACGCATCTTGCGGTATCGCAGCCGGAGCTAGAGATGTATATGAAGAACTGATCAGGATTTTAGAAGAAAGAGACATAGGTATAAAAGTCGATAAAGTAGGATGCGTTGGGATGTGTCACAATGAACCGATAATCGAGATCGAAGACGACGAAAATAAATATACCTATGGAAACCTAGAAAAAAGCGACATTGAAAGTATTGTAGAAGACCATATTATCCATGGGGTCCCGTTGGAAGATAAACTTATCCAGACTACTGATAAAGAATATGATTATTTCTCTAAACAGCACAAGATCGTCCTTCGAAATAGCGGTGTCATCGATCCTGAAGATATCGAGGAATACATAGAAAGAGACGGCTACGAAGCTCTGAAAAAAGCTCTAGATATGGAACCTGATGAGATCATCGATGAGGTCAAAGATAGTAATCTGAGAGGTAGAGGTGGGGCTGGTTTTCCCACTGGATTGAAATGGCAGTTCGCTAAAGACGCTAAAGCCGACAAGAAGTATGTGATATGTAATGCCGATGAGGGCGATCCAGGGGCCTTCATGGATAGGTCAGTCCTTGAAGGCGATCCACATGCAGTCTTGGAAGGTATGACCATCGGAGCATATGCAATAGGTGCAGATGAAGGCTACATATACTGTAGAGCGGAATATCCATTAGCTATAAAAAGATTGGAATTGGGTATCAAGGAGGCTAAAAAGAAAGGGTTCCTAGGCGATAAAATATTAGGCACTGATTTCTCCTTCGACATACATGTTAAAGAGGGAGCAGGTGCATTCGTATGTGGGGAAGAGACAGCACTGATGCACTCCATCGAAGGGGAAAGAGGTATGCCTAGACCTAGACCTCCTTTCCCGGCACAGCAGGGTTTGTTCGGCCATCCAACTAATATCAATAATGTCGAGACTTGGGCCAATATACCTTGGATAATGAGGAACGGTGCTGATAAATTCAAAGATGTAGGAACAGATAAAAGTGGAGGAACCAAGGTTTTTGCTTTAGCTGGTAAGGTGAAGAGAGGGGGATTAGTTGAGGTCCCGATCGGAACAACACTTAAAGAAGTTATATTCGACATAGGGGGAGGGATCGAGAACGATAAGGAGTTCAAGGCTGTACAATTAGGTGGTCCCTCCGGCGGATGTTTACCCAAAAAGTACCTCGATACACCTGTAGATTATGAAACACTGACTAAGGCCGGAGCTATCATGGGTTCCGGTGGGATGATCGTCATGGATGAAGATACATGTATGGTAAACGTAGCCAATTACTTTTTAGACTTCACACAGGAGGAATCGTGTGGGAAATGTACCTTCTGTAGGATCGGAACAAAACGCATGTTAGAGATGTTGATCTCATTCAGTGAAGGTAAGGGAACAACAGAAGATATCGAAAAGCTGAAAGAACTAGCATACCAGATCAAAGCCCATTCACTCTGTGGATTGGGACAGACGGCACCGAATCCTGTTCTCACCACTTTGAGATATTTTGAAGATGAATACACTGCACATCTTGAAGAAGGAACATGTCCAGCCCGTGTATGTAGGGAGCTGATCACATTCACAATCACTGAGGAGTGTATCGGGTGTACTAAGTGTTCTCACGAATGTCCTGTAGATGCTATCTCTGGAAAACCAAAAGAGAAACACGTTATCGATCAAGATGTATGTATAAAATGCGGAGCATGTGAAGAAGTTTGTCCTGTGAACGCAGTGGAGGTGGAATAGATGTCTGATAAAGTAACTCTAAAAATAAACGGTAAAGAATACGAAACCCACGCTTCAAACAAAGTACTAGATGCATGCAGAGAGAACGGTATATTCGTCCCTACACTCTGCGAGATAGAGTTCATCGAAGAACCATTCGGCGGATGTCGGGTTTGCTTAGCCGAAGTAAAGACAGACAGAGGAACTCTAGTGACGACGACTTGTGATACGCCGGTATCGGAGGGTATGGAGATAACTACGGATACTGAACAGGTTCAAAAGGGCAGAAAGATGGCCCTAGAACTGCTCTTATCGGAGCATACCGGAGACTGTATAGCTCCCTGTTCTATCGAATGTCCTGCCAGCCTGGACGTCCAGGGCTATCTAGCCCATATAGCTAATGGGAGACCACAGGAAGCTGTCAAACTGATCAAGGAAAAAAGTCCGCTTGCTTTATCTCTAGGTAGAGCTTGCTTTGCTCCATGTGAGGAAGAGTGCAGAAGGGAGATGGTAGAAGACCCCATAGCCATACGACAGGAAAAGATGTACGCTGCTGAAGTCGACATCCAAGACCCGTGGACACCTGAGAACCCAGAAAGTAGTGGTAAGAGCGTTGCTGTTGTAGGAGGCGGGCCTGCGGGTTTAACTGCCGCCTATTTCCTTCGATTGAAAGGCCATGATGTTAAGATCTACGATATGATGCCGGAGCTCGGTGGTATGATGCGCTATGGCATACCGAATTACAGGCTCCCTAAGGATAAATTGGACAAAGAGATCCAGTGGATCCTCGATCTGGGTATCGATTTTGAAACCGAGGTCAAGATGGGAGAGGACATAAACTTAGATGAATTACGTGAAAACTATGATGCCGTATTCGTTTCCACCGGTGCATGGGAAAGCTGGATGGTTCCTATAGAAGGTGTGGAACTACCAGGTGTGATGGGTGGTATCGAATTCTTGATAGATCACACCTTAGGTAAGGACATCCCACTCGGTGATAAAGTAGTAGTCATCGGCTGTGGTAACACGGCCATGGACGTTGCTAGAACACTTAAACGGATCGGGAAGGAAGTTGTGATAGCTTACAGAAGGAGTGAAGAACAGGCTCCTGCTAATCAGGAGGAGATCGAAGAAGCCAAAGAAGAAGGGATCGAATTCAAGTTCTTAGCCAGTCCAAAAAAGGTCTGTGGATGTGACGAAAGCGGTATCGAGAAGGTTACCTGTTCTGCAGTTGAATTGGGTGAACCAGATGAATCAGGTAGACCTAAACCCATCGAAATACCAGACGAAGAGATCGATATCGAAACGGATTGTGTAATTCTAGCTATCGGCCAGCAGCCGGATCTCGAACTACTAGAAAAAGAAGGGCTTGAGAAGGACAGATACACATTGGGTACGAACGAGAAATTCCAGACCAATCTTGAAGATGTGTTCGCAGCAGGTGATGCAGTCATCGGTGCTTCATCGATAGTCGAGTGTACAGGTCAGGGTAGAGAGGCTGCATTTGCAGTTGACTCTTATCTTAAAGGGGGGTTAGAAGATTACAGCATACCTGAAGATTACAAGATACCCTTTGGATACGTTCATAAAGACGAGGTGATAGAAGAAGACCTCGCAGATTGGAACAAAGAAACTAGAACTGTGATGCCAAAGAGAGAACCCGATGTTAGGATCAAAGATTTTGATGAGATAGAACTTGGATTTTCAGAAGAAGCTGCAGGATCAGAAGGCGAAAGATGCCTCGAATGTGGATGTCTGGACAGGTTCGAATGCCTCCTTCGAGAATACGCTGATTTATACTCTGCCGAACAGCATATATATGAAGGTATCAAGTTCGAATACGAGAAGGACGATTCACATGAGAATGTAGTAAGGGAGCCCAATAAATGTGTTCAATGCGGATCATGTGTTAGGACCACTGAAGAGGTACACGGTGAAGGTGTTGTACAGTTCGCATATAGAGGATTCAAAACTATCGTTGAACCGGCTTTCGGTGACCCCTTAGGTGAAGTCGATAGTCTTTTGATCGGTGATATCGCTGATGCATGTCCAACAGGTGCCTTCGAAGAAGTTATGAACGATGTCAAACCGGGACCTCATGAAACCGGATCAGTCGGTGAAACTTATTGTTTAAGATGTGGACTTACCTGTCCTGTAGATGTTAGAACCGTCAATGGGAGACCGGTCATGCTGAAGCCTGCAGAAGATGAGGTATACCAGGGACATCTATGTGATTTAGGTAAATTCCAAAGGTTACCAGATGTTGAAACTATAGACAAGAAAGGTGATCTAGAAGAAGCTGTTGAGCTACTGAAAGACGGAGCTGATATCCTGATTTCACCACAAACGACCATCGAAGAGGCTGAAACACTGAAAGAACTCGCTGAAAAAGTAGGTGGTTCTGTTTACATATCTGAAGGAAGTAAAGCATCCACGGCGAATTTGAAAGACCTGTTATCTGCTGAAAAGATATTTGTGGAAGATGAAGTCTATGAGACTGCTCCGATCCTGAAGATGTTCGTTAAAAGAGCTAAAGATGAGGGAGTAGAAGAAGTGGACAGTATAGAACAGTTAGATAAGGGTGTTGCAGTGTTGAACTACGATAGTGAAGTGGAAACAGAAGACATGATAGTTGCACAGCCCGGAGCTAACACAGCAGGACTTATAGAGAATAATTTCAAAGTTGGAATCCCGGACAACGGTACCGTATTTGTTTATGGTAAAGTGGAACAGTATCCAGATGCTGAAAATATAGTACATCTCACAAGCGAAGATACAGAAAATATCTTCAAGGCTGACGTTGTGATCCCTATCCGGTCATGGTTGGAGAAAAGCGGGAAATTCATCAATACCTTCGATGAAGAGATAAAGTTGACTCCTCTTTTGGAAAGTGAACTTCCTGAAAACCTAACAACGTTAGAAAAGTTGAAAGAGCTACTATGACCAAAACCCTTTCCAAAAGTCTTTATTTACCCGTTAGATTTGATATTATATGGACATCCTAGAAGAGATCGAGAAGTGCAAATCTAGAACGTCACGTTCTGATCGCAGAGATCTGGTCAGCAGCTGGACTGAAAGGGAGCTTTATCAGGATGATTTGAAAGACGTTTTTTCAGTTATATTTCGGACTATAGGGTGTTCATGGAATCGAGCTTCTGGATGTACAATGTGCGGTTATTACACCGATACCAATCCAGATATAACTCAAAAAGATCTAACTGACCAATTTCAAGAATTATCCGATAAATACTCTGGGGAGGAGATCGTCAAGATCTATACTTCTGGAAGTTTTTTCGATGAGGATGAGATCCCGCAGGAGTTCGCACTTAAAGTCTTAAAATTTCTCGATGCTGAAAAGGTAGTACTCGAAACAAGACCGCAGTTCATCACTGAAGATAGATTACAGAGATATTCTTCTGAAGTAAAAAAACTAGAATTGGCCATAGGTCTGGAATCTAGTAACAACTTCGTCCTGAAGAATTGTATAAACAAAGGATTCAAACTAGAAGATTATCTAGAAAAGAGAGATTTAGTTTTCGAGAACCAGTCCCTACTGAGAACCTACCTTTTACTTAAACCTCCGTTCCTGACTGAAAAGGAAGCCATCAAAGATCTTACAAACTCTATCGAACAAGTTTCACATCCAGGTAACATCATCTCGATAAATCCGGTTAACATCCAGAGGGGGAGTCTTTTAGAGAAGTTATGGAACGAAAGAACCTACAGACCTGCATGGCTGTGGTCTCTCTTGAAAGTGATATCAGATGTAGGTAACATAGACTCTACGGTAATTTCAAGCACCGTGGGGTTAGGGAGCGAAAGAGGAGCTCATAACTGCGGTGGATGTGATCCAGAAATAGTTGAACTCATAAACGGATTCAATCTGACACAGGACTTAGAGCCCATTAAAAGTAGATTGAAAAATCCAGACTGCTCCTGCTACTACCAGTGGAAAAAGGAACTTCAACTCGAACCATACTTGAACTTCAGAGGACGAGTAGGTATCTTAAGCGACAGATACGCTGGATATGTCTGAATGTCTCATCATTATCTTTCTAGCTATAGATAAGTTTCTACCCTTCTTACCGATAGCACGAGCCTTGTTCTCTGGAGCAACTTCTACGGTTCCGTGCTTCACTCCGTTTTTCTCTTCCAGTTCGACCTCTTTAACTTCATAACTATAAAATATATTTTCTAGCAATTGTTCGGGATCATCGCTGTATTCGATGATATGTACGTTTCTATCTATTTTGTTACTGACCTTCGTTACGTTCTTTCCTCTTTTCCCGATAGCCTTCTCCACGTTACCTGGGTTGACTAAGAATATAACCTTTTCAGGTATATCTATACAATCCTTAACTTTAGCTCCCGTGATCTCTTCAAAAAGGGATATGTATCTAAGCGTTTTTTCATTAAAAGTTATATCTTCCATTTTAATTCCGCCCTGATTAAACATCACGTTTAATTTACTCGATCAAAGAGAGTATATCTGATTCGCCTGGGTCCATAACAGCTATCGTCGAAACGGTGAAAGGTTTGCCTGCTGTTGATCCAAGGTCATGATTATTCCCTTTAAATTGATATATCGGGACTCCTTTGTATTCATCACCTTTAAATTTCTGTTCTGGACAGTTCTTTGCAACGATAAGCATTTTCACTTGTCCATCCTCGATATTCTTTATTCCTTCCTTGATTCCTAAACTGGTTTCGCCTGTATTTACAGCCAATCTGATCTCTCTGTTTATATCCATTATTTACCACCTTTAATTTTTAATATTCTCTCATTATCTACACTTAAATCTTTTTGAGATTCTATATACCTTGTATTATTTATGATTTTATCAGTCTCCCTCATCGTTTCTAGGTGTATATTTAACCTTCACTGCACCTGTACCTTGAGTGATCGGCTGTCCAACGATAACGTTCTCCGCTACACCGTCTAGATCATCGCTCTCGCCGACGATAGCTGCTCTAAGCAGATGGGTACTAGTTATCTCAAATGCAGCTCTTGCTAAAACACTCGTTTTCTTACCGGAGACACCATGTCTACCAATGGCCTTTACATCGCCCTCGTTTGTCATCATATCTGCAACCAGCATGATGTGCCTAATGTCCACTTCAAGACCCTGTTCGTTCAGGGTGTCCTTAGCTTCTTTTATTATAGAGTTGCGTGCAGCTTCAACTCCCAGAACATTATAGATCTCTACCATACTGTTGGAAAATGTATTAGATATATCTACACCTTCTATTCCCAGGACCTTCTTAAGATTAGAACCTTCTGTGAATATGACATATTCAGAACCTACGTCTCTGATTATTGCTCTTTCTACACCTTTGAGGCCTTTTATCTTTTTTTCTTTCGCTTTTTCCACAATCTGATGAAGTTGACTGAATTTTGCTTCTTCAGATATCAGGTATATCGTATCTTTCTCTCTTTTGACCTTAGCATCGATACCTCTCAGTTTCTTCATCTTTTCTACTATCTCATCTATCTCTATATTTTCTTCTTCAAGTTTTTTCATATCTGGTTTTATGGTGACTTTCATATCTGCCATATCTATCTCTAGTTCAGCGATATCTATCAATCTCGTTACCTCAAGTTTAGAAGCTATCATCCTCGCTTTATCTCTATCTTTTTTCCATTTGTCGATGATATGGACTTCCATAATAGGTGTACTTGGTACCTTCCTTGCATCTACGACTTCGATCATCCGCGGCAACCCTTGTGTCACACCGAGTTCTGCCACTCCTGCATGGTGGAAAGTACGCATGGTCATCTGTGTACCCGGTTCTCCGATCGATTGAGCACCGACGATACCTACAGAATCGAGTGGATCGATCTTTCGACTCTTGTATTTGTCATATATTATTTCAAGTATTGATTCATAGTCTTCTTCTTCGACACCTTCTTCTTCGATCCTGTCTGCAGCATTTTTTATTATAGAACGAGGTAGATCATAACCCATCTCGTCTTGAATTTTATCTAGTTTCTTAGCTACACCCTTCAGAGGTTTAATCTTTTCAGGTGTGGACATATCTATATCTTCTTCCTTTTTGGATTTCTTTTTCTTTTTACTTTTCTTCTTTTTCTTTTTAGGTTTCTTACCAACTTTCTTCTTGATATCTTTGGCCTGTTCTTCGTTCATGTGATCTTTGAGTTCTTCTACACTAGCAGATTCAACATCACCGAGGAGGTATCCTTCGTTGGCTAATTTCTCGGCCAATTCCTCATCTATTCCTCTTCTTATCAGAGCATTGATTGTATCTTTCTTAGCCATTTTTATTCACCTCCTTTACGTACTTTGAACTCAGTCATCACGTCATCCATGTCAACTGCAATGCCACCTTTACTTCTCTGTGGATCTATACCGTCTTCACCGTACTCAAACTGAATTATCGTATTTGCAGTGTTTCGTACAGTTTCATCATGTGAGACCATCAGATCTTCAAGGGCGTTGATCAGACGTCTCTGCATGTATCCCGACCTACTGGTTCTCACAGCAGTATCCACTAGACCTTCTCTACCACCCATACTGTGGAAGAAATATTCTAGGGGATTTAAACCATCTTTATAAGAAGATTTGACGAAACCACGAGATTCAGCTCCGAGTTCTCCTTTCTTGAAGTGTGCTAAAGTTCGCTCTTCATAACCTCTTTTAGGTCTTTCTCCTCTGACCGCCTGCTGTCCAAGTGAACCTGCCATCTGAGTTAGATTCAACATACTAGCTCTAGCACCGGTTCTAGCCATGACCACCGCATTGTTACCCAACCCCAGATGTTTAGAGGCGATATTACCAGCTTCATCTCTAGCCTTACCGAGTTCTTTCATTATACGGACTTCTAAAGTTTCTTCTAAAGATCGACCAGGCAAACCTTCTAATTCTCCATCTTGATAAGCATCTACGAGCTTCCTTACTTTGCTTTTTGCTTTGTCCATGACAGCAGATATCTGTTTCGTAGCCTTTGGAGGAACGTCTTCGTCCTGGATGCTAGTAGTGAATCCTCTAAGGGTGATACTGCCAAGGGCGATAGTAGTGATCTTATCGATGAATTCTCTAGCGACATCGTTACCGTAATCCCTAGCCAATTTGTCAACAATATTACCTGCAAAAGCACCTACAGCATCTTCATCTATGGTTCCCGTTACTAATTTACCATCTCTTATGACTACATATGCATCGTGTTCACAATCTTCTTCTATACATTCATCACATTTCTCACAGATAGAAGCCCTGAAATGCATGTTTAGATCATCGGGTAAAAAGTGGCTGAAAATATCTTTGCCAGCCCAATACTTATTTCCATCGATCTCTTCAGCAGGCTCAGGGATCTTGTCTGTCACCAGATTTGAGAAAATACTAACGACCTCTCTTCTTGAGAAAATTGGATCCTTGTAAGTCAAGAAGAACAGCCCACTTATATGATCCTGGATAGCCCCGATGATAGGACCACCGAATCTTGGCGATAAGATATTTTCCTGTACTCTCATTATGACCTTTGCTTCTGCTCGAGCTTCTTCACTTTGAAGGACATGGAGGTTCATCTCGTCACCATCAAAGTCAGCGTTGTATGGTGGGCAAACTGCAAGATTAAGTCTGAATGTTTTTCCGGGTACTATCTTGACTTCGTGAGCCATCATAGACATCTTATGTAATGAAGGTTGACGATTGAACAATACTATGTCTCCATCCTTCAACTCACGTTCTACGACAAAACCCGGTTCCAATTTTTCAGCTACAGTTTCAGCGTTTGTTTCAGTGACTCTGATCCTTCTTCCATCTGGCCTGATAATATAATTAGCTCCAGGTATGTAGTTTCCCCTTTCGGTCGGTTCTGGTCCACGTGCAACCAATTCTCTAACATATTCGATGTTGGATGCGGTGACATTTAGTGGTACAGTTAGTTCTCTAGCTGCCTTTTCTGGAACACCGACTTCATTTATAGATAGCCATGGATCTGGGGAGATAACGGTTCTCGAAGAAAAATTAACCCTTTTACCACTCAAGTTCTGTCTAAATCTTCCTTCTTTCCCTTTCAATCTCTGAATTAGTGTTTTTAAAGTTCTTCCACTGCGGTGTCTAGCAGGCGGGATACCGGAAGTCTGATTATCGAAATAGGTTGTAACATGATATTGAAGAAGATCCCATAGGTCTTCAACGATTAGTTGGGGTGAACCTATGTCCCTGTTTTCTCTCAAACGTTGATTTATCCTAAGTATGTCTACTAATTTATGTGTCAGATCGTCCTCTGACCTATCTCCAGATTCCAATGTTATCGAGGGTCGAACGGTTACTGGAGGTACAAGTAATACTGAAAGTACCAACCATTCAGGCCTGACTACATCAGGATTCATCCCAAGGGGTATAAGGTCATCATCAGGTATTTTTTCCAATCTAGATCGCACTTCTTTAGGGGTTAGTTTGGTATTATCTTCCCGGAATGTCGTGGGTTTATCCAGCATTATCTTCTGCTGTTCAGCTTTACAGTGAGGACAGACCTTATTCCGTCTAGCCTTCTTCGATATATCTTTAGCTAATTTTCTGATGTCTAAAGAGTCAGCGCCCATCCTCTCCATCTGATCCATCTGTTCTTGATACTCCTCCTTCTCTTCTTTGGGGAGCAGTAATTTACCACACTCTCTACAAGTTGAACGTAAAAATTTCTTGATCTCTTTGACATATCCAACATGGATGACTGGCATAGCTAATTCTATGCGACCGAAATGGCCTGAGCATTGATCTACTCTACCACCACACGTTTTACATCTCAAACCAGGTTCTATCACACCTAGATGTGTATCCATCAGTCCCATATCGATAGGGAATCCGTCGTCGTCATAAGTGTCAGGAGTAATTATCTTGGTGGCTGATAGATTCCTTATTTCTTCTGGGGACATGTAAGCAAATTTGATACTGCCAACACGTTTTGAAACTCCTGCTGATCTCTTCATTTCAAATCCTCCAGTTGTAATCTCATCGCAACTCCAAGTGATCTCAACTCATCCATCAATAATTTGAATGCATAACTCGTCTGGATCTGATGAACATCGGATTTCTCACCACATACAGGACATCTTAACTCACCATTACTATCTAGTATGGCCACATGGCCACAGTCAGGGTTTCCACAGATGTATTCTGTGGTTCCATCGGATTGATCCAATAATCTATCCTTGATTACCATGGCAGTCCCGTGTCCGATCAAACAGTCTCTTTCCATCTCTCCAAACCTGAGTCCACCTTGTCTAGAACGACCTTCGGTCGGCTGTCTAGTGAGTATCTGTACCGGACCTCTAGACCGCATATGAAGTTTCCCAGAGACCATGTGATGTAACTTCTGGTAATATATCACTCCTACGAAGATCTCGGCTTGGAGCATCTTTCCTGTTCTACCGTCGTATAATACCTCCGTTCCGTTATGTTTGAAACCTGCATCCTTCAAGGATTTTCTGAGGGCTTCTTCAGTTTCTCCACTGAAAGGCGTTCCATCGATGAATCTCCCTTCGAGAGATCCGATCTTTCCTCCAAGCATCTCCAACACATGGGCGACGGTCATCCTTGATGGGATCGCATGTGGATTTAATATCAGGTCAGGTACCGTCCCGTTCTGAGTGAAAGGCAGGTCTTCTGGTTCGACTAGTTTACCGATGACCCCTTTTTGTCCGTGTCTAGAAGCGAATTTATCACCGAGTTCAGGGATTCTTTGATCTCTCACCTTGGCTTTCACCAACCGGCTTCCATCTTCTGATTCCGTGAGCATAACGGTGTCAACCCATCCCTTTTCTCTAGGCCTTACAATCTTGGAAGTTTCTCTTCTTTTTTGAGGTGCCATGAAATCTGTATCCTCTTCAAGGAATCTTGGTGGTGAAGTTTTTCCTACTAACACATCCCCACCATCGACCTTATTCTCTGGATTGATCAAACCGTTCTCATCAAGATGTTTATAGAATTGGTCACTCCTAGCCCCTCTTACGTCTGGATCGGGTATCTCAAAATGATCTTCCTGCCCACCGGGATACCTCCTCTCTTCTGTTGTATATGTTCTAAAGAAGGTGGATCTTGCTAACCCTCTGTCAATAGCTGCCCTGTTAAAAACTAGAGCATCTTCCATGTTATAACCCTGATACGACATGACAGCAACTACAAAATTCTGACCTGCGGGTCGTTCGTTGAAATTGACTAGATCCATAGTTTTAGTTTGTAGCAAAGGTCTTTGTGGATAATGCATCAGATGTTCTCTGGTATCTGGTCTCTGTCTGTAGTTTGAGGAAGGTAATCCGAGAGACTGCTTCATCATGTTTGCACCCATTGAACATCTAGGTGCTGCATTATGTTCTGCATATGGTACTAATCCTGTAGAAGCCCCTAGTACCAATAACGGATCTACTTCAAGGTGGGTATGATCATCTTCTATCAGATTCTCTCTTTCCATCATTCCTCCACACTTATTACATTCGATCTCGGCTATATCATCACCTTGCCCCATGTTGAGCCATGTGATGTCGGCTTCCGAGACTGGTGAATCACATTCATCGCAAAGGGACGGTATTTCAAAAGGATAAAGAGCTACGTATATGTCTTCTTCCTCTTCGGCATCGATCCATTCTATGGTGTTCTCGCTGAACAGTTCATTTATACTCGATCTTCCATCTAACAATTCATCTATTCTTTTTTTGGTCAGGTTTATGTCACCATCTTCTACTATAAGAAGTGGTCTTCTTACCCTTCCTTCGTCACAGTTCAATATGACTTCTCCCATAGAGCTATCGTATCTAGCGTTGACTTGATCGGATAACTCCCCATGCCTTCTTTCCTTTCTTAGATTTTTTACAAACTCTATAGGATCCTCCACTAAGCCAATAAGATCACCGTTGAGATAGACTTTTGTTCTAGCCTTTCCTGAAGTCCCCATCTGTTCCAAACCTATGTCGTAAAGCTTCCACCGTATCTCCATTGGTTCAGTGCCTTTGGAAACATCGATGACCAGTGCAGATGTTTTAACTAGACCACAGTTCTGGCCTTCAGGAGTCTCGTTGGGACATAATCTACCCCAATGTGTTGCATGAAGTTCCCTTGCCTCGAAATGAGGTTGGCTTCTGGATAATGGAGATTTAACTCGTCTAAGATGACTTATTGCACTCATGTTGGAGGTTCTATCTAGAAGTTGTGAAATACCAGTTCGACCTCCGACCCAGTTTCCGGTAGCCATGGCATGTTGAAGTTTATTCTTCAAAAGATCAGGTCTTATCGAAGATCTTATACGGATCTCTCCTTTTTTACTGTAATTCCTTTCGAGCTGGTATTTTAGGTCTTTTAAAAGATTTACCGCTGAAACTCTGAAGAGGTCTGCCATCAGGTCTCCTGCAAGTTTCAATCTTTTATTTGCATAATGGTCCTTATCATCAGCTTCTCTATGGCCTGCTTTAAGTTCGAGGATAGCTTTAGCCATCCTGCCAAGGAATACCGCTTTCTTGATCCTATCCTCTTTATGATTCCCTAAGTGAGGAAGAAGAGAGCGGTCTAAAATCGAATCTATCTTACGTTGTCTATATTCCTCTGCCTGGCCTGTAGCAAATTTCTTTTCAAGATATGCTATAGCATCTCCTTGATCATAAACACCATTTGGTGAATATTCCTCTTCTTCCTGGCACATCTCGATGTTAGCGAAGATTATACTTGACATGTCCTCATCAATGGACATAGAATTGAATATCTCTTGATCGTTCTCCATACCTAAAGCCTTCATCAATATTATCACAGGTATGTCCCCTCTAGCAGAGGGCACAGAAACAGTTATCAGACCATCTTTCTTTTTCTCCATAACGGTGAGCGCTCTGTAACCATGTCTCTGAGAGAAAATCTTAGCCACTTCAATCTCTCGTCCATATTTTTCATTGATCTCACACATCACTCTGTTAGAAGCCATATCTTCTACAGCCATCAGGTTTCTTTCCGTTCCACTTATCACAAAATATCCCTGAGGGTCATGTGGATCCTCACCCAACATCTTGACTTTTTCTTCATACTTCTTTTTTTCGTACTCCACACTGTTAATATCTATATTTAGGACTTCTTCGACGGTACTGTCTATATTATCTGGATGAATATTACATTTTTTGGAACCTATCATTATGGGTATCCTACCTATCGGAACCCACTCTGGTTCCTCTTCGATACCCTCCTTGATCACACTCATCTTCATCTCGATCTCTGCGCTATAGTATAGATCTCTCAACCTTGCTTCGTGAGGCGTTAGTTTGTGTTCTGAGCCTGTAGCTTCCTTAACTGTAGGTCTCTTTATCCTGATGGTCCGTTCAGAGTTCGGATCGACCCTACCATCTTCTGTTCTCTCTCTACCGACCCTTATTTCGATATCTTGACCATCCACTTTTTCAGGGTTCAATCTTATCTTACCCCAACCACCTTCACCATAACCGATCCTTATGTTATCGATGATCTTCTGTGCCCTACAATTAGGGTTGTCCATAGTGGGCAAGAAATCGTTGACGGATTCGAGATGGTGACTGACTACACTAATCTCTTTAAAGAAACTATCCACTAATTCTCTCATCTTTTCACACCTTATCTTACTCTCTATCTGCCTATTACCAATCTATATACTTTTGCCATACCAGCTGTTGCGCTATCACGTATGACTTCGATCATCCTACCTTCCTCTATATCACCGTGTACTTTTTCCATATGTTGGATTACAGGATCAGTTTTTAGGATCTTTGGGAGATCCTGTTTACTGACATCTAACTTTTTTAATATCTTCTCTTCTTCCTCTTTGGGAACGAGATGATGTTCAGGAACGAAGCCGTGCTTCATAACGTTGAATTTACCCATCGTATTCCCCCGTTTTTGAATTTGTTTTTTCCATGATAGATACCACACTCGATTTTAAGATGGGCCTGTGGGGATTTCCGTGAACTGCCTGACAGCAACTCTATTCGAACCCCAGACCACCTGGTTAAAAGCCAGGTGCTCTTTCTAGAGAAAGAGCAGGTTAGCTCTCTCTTACCTAGCTGAGCTACAGGCCCTATTTTAAGCAGTGTTTTAGCACCTACAAGCAACTATTATATAAATCTGTTCCTTGGGCGGTATACTATATTCTCTTGATCGCAGGCCAAAAGCGACTCGCTCTATACAAGCTATGAACTATTGTTACTTTAATATATTGAGAGAAATTTTTAAGATTTTTTTCCAACCAAGATAAGTTTTTATAAAATAAATTTCTAATGACGATTGAAATAATGTCTGATAAAACAGATCATCATATATTCAGCAAGTTCAAAGCATTCTTGACTATCAGCAGAGCTAAGATCCAATTGGGAACACCTCCACATCCCTTGTTGGGTCTGATTTTAGGAGCAACGACTATATCTCATCTTTTCTCGACTAGCTCTCTGGTCTACATATTACTGTATTTTCTTTTGATAGCATTTGCTTGCAACATTAACTGTCTTTACGATGTCAGAATAGACATGAGATATAAAAGGCATATGAGTGATGCAGTTAAAATCTTAGGTAGATTCAATGTAAAAACAATAATTAGTATGGAGGTTGTTGCGATATCAGCACTTATCTTGTTTTTGATGGCTAAAGGTCATTTCGTGACCTCCATTCTTTCACTTTCTGGATTGGTTTTTGGATATGTTTATTCGGCTGAACCGATAAGGATAAAAAGAAGAGGCATTCTCAGCCCGTTACCTGTTCTATTTGGTCTTTACACACTGCCTGTGTTAGGAGGTTGGTTCATCTTTCAGGATTCTTTAACGTGGTATATCGTGGTTTTTTGTTTGGGTTATGCACTATTAAATGAGGGCATAACTCTAGTAAATACTTGTGAAGATTATAGAGAGGATATGGTAGAAGGAATAAAAACCTGGGCACATATATTTAGCATGAGAAAGACTATGAGACTAGCATTTTTATTCACTACTTTCGGAGGCTTGATAGCAATAGCTGGAGTATTTTTAAAACCAGTTCAGACTGGTTGGACCTTTTACAATATCTACTCGATCACTCTTTTCATTATTATGGGCATAATCAATACGGTATCAATATTAAACATTGGAGGGGACATATATGAAGCTAGCAATCGTGAAGATTTAGAGATATCATGTAAAGAAGCCGCAAAGAATATGCCAAAATGGTTCATATCCTCACGATATCCGCTCCTTATTATGGTTATTTTAATTTTAGCTGGGGCCTAGAGTTTTATAGAGGTGATCTAGATGAACACTAATATATATAGGAAGATAAAACTAAAAAATTTCCTTGAGAAAAATACTGTTCTTTTTGTCTTATCATACATCATTTTATTAACCACCTTTAATACCATTCTCAAGATAGTTTTTGGAACTCGAACTAACTTTTCTCTGATCTATATTTACCTTAACGGTCTCTCTTTTTTTATATTCTTCATTCTTATTCTATGGATAGTTCAAATTTTTTCTAGAAATAGTTCCATAACCGTATCGATTAAAGGTATATCTTCGATATATTGGTTGTTGGGACTAAGCCCTGTTTTTACTTACTTAATGGGCGGAATGATACACCCTTTAAAAATCACAACTTGGTCTAATTCAATCGATATATTAGTAATTGAAACAGTATTCAATTCGGGACTTGCTATCGTTTATCTTGTAGCTATACTCACAGGATACATGATATGGAGATGCTCAGACGGGAATGTAGCGAAGAGGGGGACCCATAGTTTCCTCGGTGTTATCTCATCTCTAGCAGCTTTTATAATCGTTTTCTCACAGCTAGAACTGCTGGGTATCAGTGCTGAAGAAATTACATCCCTGATGTATAAAGAACATTTAGAAATACTATTCTTAGCACTTTTTCTCCAATTAATTCTTATTATTTTATCATTTAGTTATTTTTGGAGGAGGTCGATTTTAAAAAATTATGTTTCGAATATGAAAGTTTTAAGATCAGTGCACTTCATGGCTATGACGATAATAGGGTTTATAATTCTATCTCAATTGAATTACGAAGTTAATTTTGTTTTTGAAATATATAATATACCAAAGTTCGTTTTTCCACCGCTTTGCATGGTAATGACATGGCAGTTCACAGCTATGATAAACGATATGTATGACATAGGCATAGATCGGATAGTTCATCCAAACAGGCCTTTAGTTACTGGAGATATAGATTCCAAGCTTTTTAGTAACATCGCTGTGACTATAGCAGTTTTGTCTATTTTAATAAGCCTATATATCGGTATCACTTTGATGATATTGAACCTTACTTTTATGCTTGCAGCTCTCGCCTACTCTGTCCCCCCTGTCAGACTTAAAGAGAGAGCGTACGGCTATATCTGTGTTGGATACGCCAGTGTGGTTGCGCTGTTATTTGGAGTTTACTCCCCTATATATTGGTCATTGTCCTTAAAAGATGGAAGATTTTTTCTAATCGAAGGTGTGCCATTCTTCAGGGAAGTTCTCTCGATTTCAGTGATAATATTTTTGACTCTTTCTATATCCCCATATATTAACGCTCTATCTGACTATGAGGGTGACAAACTATCAGGAGTTAAAAACATTTACACCATATACGGACGGGAGAGGGGAAAACGATTTATGACTATTATGGTCGTGGTACTATTCCTAAGTCCTATCATATTGCTTCAAGGCAGGGTAGATTTATTTGTATTGGCGCCGATCTCATTGGTTGCTTCCTATATTTTCTACTCCCATGAAGATCATAGGCCAATATTTGGGATGTACTTCTTGGTTATAGTTTACTCTTTGCTGAGATACACCGGATATCTGTGAAATTTCTTAATTATCATTATTGTCTCTCTTTTTAACAATCGTTTATTTTAGTCTTTACTCCCGAATTAGATATGATAAAATCCTTGATCATTTTTGCTTGGGTCTTGAAATGGCCAAATCTATCCACCTTTCTTAAGTAATATTTTATTGGAGATTTGAAAAAAGTAGTTTTAGGATAAGCTTCTTTGAATCCCCATTCTAAAACATCTCTCATCTCATTTTGGTTTATTTTTGGATGATCCCAAACTAGATGTTTGGTATTCCATTTACTCCAATCATCACTTATTATACCATATTTCTCGGATATCTCCTCCCACAAAGGGGTACGAGGGAGGGGTGTGATTATACATATTTGGACAAGATCCAGGGAATAGTCGTTCAACTTCCTAATATTTTTCTTTATCTTAGGAATGGTATCGTCTTCGAACCCAATAATATAATAACCGATAACGAAAGAATTTTTTTCTTCTAGCCTTTCGAGTACATTAAAAGTTTTTTCGACATCAATATTTTTCCCAACGTTATCTAAAGAATCTTGATCAAGACTTTCCACACCGATTAAAGTGCCTGAAAAACCTCTATCGTACCAATCATCTAATCTTTTATCCAATAAATCTATTCTTGTCATCGGATACCAATTCATATCGTATTTATCTAAAATATCGATCGCTTTTTCTGCGTGTTTTTTATACATACCAAAGTTTTCGTCCATGAAAACTATCTCACTCACACCCACTTCTTTGTAATTTTTAACTACCTTCTCGATAGAAGAAAGAGGTATTTTATAAGGTTTAGAGCAAAATACAGGAGTCTGGCAGAACTTGCAGTTTTGTGTGCAACCCCTATTCGTGAAGACTACTGCTAACGGGAACCCTCTTATACCCATGGGTGTTCCTATATAATCCACTATCATAGGATGTTCTAGCTCGTCTATTTTTGTACCCAATTCTTCAGCGACTTCTTCTTCTGAATATCCAACGAATATCTTATCAAATTTTTCTTCCATCCCATAGGTCAAAGCACCATAATTACCAGCCCATAATTCTGGAGTATTCTCTTTTTTTGCTTCTTCAACCATCTCTAATATTCGGGGTATCTGATATGTAAAAAAAGAGAAACCAACGACATCATATCCCCTTTTTAATGCACGTTTGTATTCATTTTTTGAAGGGAATTCGAGTATGTCGATCTCAGGTATATTTTTCTTTAAAAATCTCAAACCGTTTGAATTTCTTTTATCATAAGTATATCTTATCAGTCCTGAAACATTACTACCCCAATACTCGTACTCCTCACCTTTTTCTCGGTATGGGGTTGTAAGCAATACCTGTTTCCTGGGCTTTTCCATAGCGGATTTCATCTTGTGCTTTAATATATATAATTTTGGTCCAAATTTCCATAGATCCGTAAAATCAATTGAATAAATACTAACTTTTACTATTTTGGTCAACAAAAATTTTTCAGTATTTTATGACATTTTTAGTAATCCGTCATTCAAACCCGTTGTATCTTTCAAAAATTGAATAGCATCTTTTTTAAGATTTATCGCCTCAGTAAGTTCTCCATAACATCCAAGATTACATACTTCACATCTACATTCTTCTATCTGTTCGATAGTGCAACCTTGATGATAAGTGAGGTCAACGTCTATTAAAAGTGTTAAAAAAGAAGCACAATACTCTTTTTTTCTGGTATGCCTAATGGAGTTTAAATAAGAGTTTGAACTGATGATATTGTAGTCTCCTTTTCTTTTCATCCTCATTATTTTTTCTGCAATCTCTCTCTGCTCTTTTATTGGGAGTGCTAGATCCTCATAACCCTTGTATGGATACATAAAATTAAACCACACACCTTCTGTGATTTTTGAAAAGAAAGAAGCTATCTTTTCTAATTGATGTTTATTTCTCTCATTCAAGGTTATTCCAACTACCTTATTCACCTCTGTATTCTTTTTAATATTATTTACAACCCTTTCAAATGTACCTTTACTTCGGTTCTGATCGTGAATTTTACCATAACCTTCTATTGAAATCCAGTAACTATCTGGATCATGGTCACTTAAATCATGTAGTCCATTAGTTATTACCATCACTAACATTCCGAGATTTTTGGCATAAGAAATCAGTTCATCTATATCTGGTCTGAGTGTTGGTTCACCACCTTCCAATATAAGGTGGATCACGCCCTGTTTCCTAGCCCATCGTAAAATTTGAAACCATTCTTCGGTACTAGCATCTTGAATATCTCGCTTCCACCAAGGACAATGGTTGCATTTCAGATTGCACTTATTAGTGATCTTTGCCACAGCACTTAAGGGACTTTTATTACCTAACTTCCAAAGAAGAAAGCGATAAAGATAATATGGTTTGAATTCGCCAGGTCGCATACAATTTGAGTAGTTCGAGTTATGTATTAAATTCTTTTGTTTTTCTAAACATAGATCTTGTAATGGCTCTTAACATAAATTTATTTGAATCGATTTTTTAGTATTCAACGATCCATTCAACTTGCTGTTCAGCATACACCCAGTAACCTTCTCCAGGCGTGAAAAAGAAACCATCGACATCTGTTGTGTATGCAACATTGTATTTCTCACTAGCATCGAAGTATCCTATCTGTGTCACCTGATCAGGTACTCCTGTTCCAGATTCACTACCAGCATAGCCCACCATGTTCCATCCTTCGTACAGTATGATTGTTGTCTCTGTGGGCTCCTGTCCTTCGGTCGTTAAAACATCGTCAGCTGTCATCCGTATCCAGACCCCCATCGTATGATCCCAATTTTCGAGAGTGTTGAAGTGATCAGCTCTGCCTGGTACGTATGAGTACCATTCATCGGCACCTGCATCGTAGTACATCACTCTGTCGTAGTTATCAGATATGCCGTAGTCCTCGTGTTCTAGAATCGATTCAAGTTCTGTGTCTTCTAACTCAAGATTGAATGACACGAAGTTCCAACCATCTGAATCACTTTCGTCAAACAGCTCGATATCCATGTTCTCCATTTCATCATCCGGTTCCTGTACAGTATCTTCATTCTCCTCCTCTATACCGTTCTCTCCGACTGCTCTTACAACGTACCACCAATAGATATCATCAGCTTCACCTTTGTTTATATCGATAAATTCATACTCTTCTAATCCCTCAGCTTCAACATCATCTATTGGTTCGTCCCAAGGACCTTCTTGTTCTTCAGAACGATAGATGTGATAATGACTGACCTCTTCAGGATCATCTGGACTCGCATCCCATGTCAGTAGATTATGGTCTAAATCACCATCTTCCACTGATAAACTAAGATGATCAACCCAAAGTTCTCCAAGTGCTTCGTGATCAGTTATAAACCATTCTGTATGTCCTTGAGCTTCAACAGCCATACTTATCCTAACCGCATCTACTTGACCCTCAGGATCGTACGTGGTTGTTTCAAACTCTTCCCAGCCTGTATCTCCTTCTGACGAATCATCGTCCATGATGACCGATTCCCAACCTGTCCCTGTGTCATGGAGTAATATCTCGATGGAGGCTTGATCCACACTGCAATCACTATGATCTAACTCGATATTTCTCCTGAAAGCTCCATCGACTTTTATTTCGTTGGACAAAGGAATCAACTCCTGTTCCCAGTAGGATTCTTCAGTCGAGGTACCACTGCCTACCTGTTCCGCCGATACCTTTATCGAACCGCCTTCCTGGTAGCCGGCACCGTCCCAACCGGCCTCACCTTCATCTACGTCCCTAGTGAGTTCCCATGGCTCATAACCATCTACAAATTGATGGTTCTCCACTGCATTTCCTTCGACCCCATGATGCTCTACTTGTAGATTCTCAGGTTTATCAGGTGGTACTCCCATGATTTCGAACACGTCACTGCTTTGGTCATAGTTAAAACGATATTCTTCATCTACAGCCTGAACTTTGACTAGACAATTTGAACTGTGCTCATTAGGTACTATCCAATCATAAGTTCCAGTATCTTCTAGATCGTTTTCGATCACGTCCCAACTGTTACCGTTATCAGTACTGTAAGATAAATGAATACTATCTATCGGATCATCTCCTTCCTCGGTGGTCCATTCGATCTCCTCGATATCTCCTGCATCGAATGTTTCACCGCCGTCTGGCCTGTTCAACACTACCTCAGGTGGATCACCACCAATTTCCGATAACATATCTTTTCTCTGACCCCACTCATCAGCTATGGTGAACTGTTCAGAGTGGGAACCCGTTCTTATCTCAAATGTATCGTCGGATGAGTACCCTTCTTCGACCAGAGTCCCAAAGTTCAACTCGTAATAACCATTGTGATCCGTCTGGATAGATATAGTTTCACCGGTTGCCAAATTTTCTATCTCGACTTCGATTCCCGAATATGGATTGCCGTATTCATCTTCCACCGTCCCATAAACGATGTAAGGACTGGGCGGATAGAGATGTTCAGTACCATCACCAAGATCGATATCTGCTATCCTAGCTTGATAAACTAACGAATCGTAAACGTCGAGATTGATATCCATTATGTATTCTTCATCAGGATAAAATCCATCCATCCCATCATCAGGAGTGTAGAGTTCGTAACATAGACTTACCGCACCGATATCATCGTAAACCCAATCGATAGAGCCACCGGATGCCGAGTAACCGATCTCCTCTGACGGCTGTCCGTAACTGTACTGCTGACTATCATCACCCAAAAGAGAAGTCATAGATGTCATGTCCTCAGCCATATCCCGGTACCAGTCGTCATGAGGTGAGGGATCCGAAGTATAGCACCAGGGTATCAATAATGTCCCGGCATGACTGTGCATATCCTGGTACGAATCGATCTCTTTTTCGAGTATAAAATCTCTCAAATTCCGTGTTTCATATTCTGAAAAAGGTGCTTCTCCACGGTAAGTGTCTTCCCATGGATTATCATCTCCGTTTTCCCAATCTGTAGCCCAGTTCCTATTAAGATCAACTCCAACATATTCTGTAGGTGTAGAATCGTTTCTATTCTTCCTCCAACCTTGAGCTTGACTGAGATCTCCTTCTCCGTCGTATATATAACCGTCTGGATTCGTCATTGGTGCTACGTATATCTGCCTATTATCTACTAGCCATGTGATGGTATCGTTAGAACCGTAATCTTCAACCAGTCTCCACAGAAAATATGCCGATGCCTGATTGGTGGACCACTCTCTTGTGTGTAGGTTACCATGGATAAAAATACTGGGTTCGTCCTGTTCTTCTTCAACGTCATCAGATACCTTGATCACCCACATATCCCTGCCTTCGTAGGATTCACCTATGTTTATATTCTTCGTGATCTCAGGATATTCGTCTACGATATCGTCGTACCAGTCATTCAACTGCTGAACGGTGGGATACTCTTCAGGGAATGGATAACCTTCTTCAAGAACCGTGTCTTCTGATGGAGCTCCCACTGTCTTTTCGATATCTCCACTTTGAATCTCATCTATTGTTTCAACTTCGAGTACAATCTGACTATCTTCGTTTTCGATTTCGTATTTTGATATAGTGGACCCTACAGCCATAACAGATAATATTAAAATAACTACGACCGTAAAAGCAGTAAAATGTTTTTTAAATACCATATTCTTCCCACATCTTTTTAAACAGATATATTATACTTTACGTTTTTTTATTATTTATTTCTTCGGAGTAACCCTTTTATACTAGCTACCAGTCAATTTATGTTATTCCAAAGTAGAACCAAATATTTAGAAAATTATACTGGGACTCGTACCATCTTTTAGGAAAGTAGACTTTCCTAAGACATGAGGAATCTTTTGATTCCTTAGTGTTTTAAACTAAGTTACGAACTCCACTGTTTCTACAGGTATTACTTTGCAATTCCTTCGAGTATCAGAATTTTAGGGTAATTCTAACTTAGTGATAATTTTTTCAAAATTGTTACACAATCGGGAATTTGATTCCAGAAGTGAGTCAAAGACCCTCAAATAGTACAAAAACTCGGGTCATTGACTATAAAAGGTAAAAAAAGAATAAAAAAGAAAGAGTGTTTTAGTATTCTATGGTCCAGGTAGTTTCTTCTTCAGTGTAAAGATAATAACCTCGACCTGGTTCGAACGCGAATTCATCTACTTCAACGTACTCGGTTCATTGGCTTTTGGAACTCTGGTCTGGTTTGACCTGATAGGAAAATAAGAGATAGTAAATGTGGGATTTATGATCATACACATAGCATTCTTTTAATTATTGATAAATCTTATATGAAAAGTTTGTTTTCAAAAAAACTATATACAGTCTCTTATTTTAAATACTTTGTCAAAAATATTAAATAATGGCGTAAATTGTAACCGGCCGATATAATGAATAAGAATAGAAAAAAACTATCGAATGACGGAGCACTGGAAGGATTACCTCTCTATCTAATTCTACTCGTGGTCATCGCCGGTGTTGCAACAGCTATAATTGTGGGATGGATGTCTAGCGCACAATCTACTGAACTTGAAAGTATAGAGGTCGATGAGGACGATAGGGTTATATCTACTTCATCTGGTCAAAATATAGATGTAACAGCTTATGATCGAGATGGGAACGGATTGGAAGGAGTGGTTATTACTTTAGAAGGTTGTGATGTCGTTGAATCGGGTGAAACCGAGGCAGATGGCACATATACATTTACAGGAATAAACCCCTCATTATCTCAGAATCAAAACTTCGGAGAGATAGAAGTCACAGCGAGATATACAGGCGATGTGACTACTGTTAGAACAACAGTTATAACTGTACAAAACTAAAATAGAGGCTTTCGATTGCTCCATATCCAAGAGATATTAGGTCGATCCGAAAGTAATGCAGAAAGGTTAGGAACCCTAGGCTGCTGTTTTCTGGGTAAAAGCGTTTCGTACCCCGGTGGAGAATACGAAGAGATGGGTAAGACCTATCTCGATATCGTGTCTCCTCATTGTATGTTAGTTGTCGGGAAGAGAGGTACAGGCAAATCCTACACTCTGGGAGTTCTAGCGGAGGGTTTCTGTGAGTTAAAAGAAAAACATCGGGAGCGGGTTGCTCTCGTTATCGTCGATACCATGAGTGTTTTCCACAGTCTGAAAAAGGAGAATACCACTCAAAAAGAGATCCAACGGATGAAAGACTTCGACATAGAACCGGATTCCTTTGAAGATAGAGTCAGGGTCCTAGTTCCAGAGATAGCTGTAGATGAAGCCGAAAAGAAAGGGTATGAAATTTTCCACGATCAATTACTAAAACTAACACTATCGGATGTTACTATATCTGAATGGATGGAACTCTTTGATCTTAAACTCACTGAACCGACCGGTGTACTTCTTCAAAAGACCATCACCGAACTCAAGGGTGAACATTATTCTTTTGAAGACCTCTATGGGGCTATCGAGAAGATTTCTAGAGATGAAAGGACCAAAGAAGCTTTGACCTCGTACTTCCAGATGATCGAAGAACTCAAACTGTTTTCAAAAGATGGTATGGGTTCCCAGATAGCAGAAGGAGGTAAGATCACCGTCCTGGACATATCTTACTTAGGGAGGATAGGCGATTTTGAACTGAGGAACCTCATCGTGTCGATATTCGCAAGAAGACAGATGGCCGAAAGAACACTATACTCGACTATCGAGATGCAGGGCCAGGCTGGTCTTGTAGATTCAGAGACAAGTGAAGATATAACAGAGGACCATCCTTTGATATACATGCTCATAGATGAGGCTCACCTGTTTTTACCAAACGGACATGAGACCCTGGCCACTGGTCCACTCCTGGATTGGATAAAGCTGGGTAGACATCCCGGTCTTTCACTGATCTTGGCGACCCAAGAACCATCAGCCGTCCACGACAGTGCTATCAGACAATCTGATCTGATAATAGCTCACAATCTTACGGCAAGGGACGATGTAGCAGCCCTGGGTATGGCTAAGCAGTCTTATATGAAAAATGGTCTAGACGAGATGGTAGGCCAGATGGAATTCAGAAGAGGACTAGCGTTAATTTTTGATGATAAAACTCGGAGCACCCAATTTTGCATGATCCGACCTAGACAAACTTTACATACTGGCATCGATGCCTCAGCGCTCACTACAGATGAGAGGGCTTGATCGAAAAGAGTAGTAAATAAAAAATACTATAAAACACATTATCATAGCTACATCGGTGAGAAAATGGAGGAAAAGAAATTTAGAGGGGATTTACTAAAAGGGTATTATAAAGCTGTTAAAAAATTCTGGGGTGTTAAAGGACTAAAAGAATGTGAAGAGTATGTTGGCATCAAGATGGATGATATAAAGAACACTCGATGGTATCCTATAAAATATCATTCAAAGATGCACAGGTTCTTAGGCGAAAAAGGTGAAATATATGTCATCAGAGCCGCTCGATACGCTATCCAGGACCTAGGTATGCTTTCATATCTTGTTAGGTTCGTTTCCTACGAAAGATTGCTGAAAAAATCACCGAAAAGTTATCAAGACACCTTCGATTACGGCTCAATCGAAATAGACCTGGATGAGAACTCCGCCTTAGTAAAATGTAAAGATGTCGTAACCACGGAATATACTTGTCTAGCATGGAAAGGTGTCTTTTTAGGCGGGTTGGATGCTACGAACACAAAAGGAACCGTCGAGATAATCGATCATAAAGAAAAAAGGGATGAAGATTGTTTCCTGAAGATCGAATGGGAGTGATCTTCACTCCATCTTATCTCTCAGGGTATCCTTCCAGCTATCCCTGATCTTTTTTATAGGTATATCTACCATCTGTGAACCGTTGTACGATATCTCTAGATTCTTTCCTCCGATCTTGCCGATCTTTTCACATTGAACACTGAAATTTGATTCGAACTCATCAACTTTACTTTTATCTACCTCGACCAACCAGCGGGTGTTACTTTCTGAAAAAAACATACTATCGGCTCTCATATCACCTTCTATGGATATCTCTGCACCTATATCGCCTGCTAAACACATCTCAGAAACCGCTACAGCGACCCCACCTTGAGAAATGTCATGACAGCTCGTGATCAATCCCGTCGAGTGGGCTTCAAGCATCTCTTCCATACTCTTTTCGAAGAGCTCGACATCAACTTCTGGTACATCACCACTCTTACCACCCATCAGTTCATAATATTCTGAGCCCCCCATCTCATTTTTGGTTTCACCGATCAAGTATATCAGGTTTCCATCTTCCTTGAGATCCATGGTTACAGATTTTCTTATATCATCGATGAGACCACAGGCTAATATCGATGGTGTCGGTTTGACGGGACCTTTATCGGTTTCATTGTAGAAACTAACATTACCTGATACAAATGGGATACCTAGAGGTCTAGCTATCTTTTCCAAACCTTGAGCAGTAAGATCAAAATCGCCGAGTCTTTTTGGCTTCTCGGGGTTACCGTAATTCAAACAGTCAGCTAAAGAGTGAGGTCTAGCACCTACGGCTATGAGGTTCCTGAAAGACTCTTCCACTGTTGACATGGCTCCTTTTTCTGGATCGAGATAAGTCAGTTTAGGATTGACATCAGTGGTTACCGCTATACCCTTGAAAGAATCCTCTATTGGTTTTATCACAGATGCATCACCTGGTCCCTGCTGATTTAACTTTCCCTGCAAGGGCTTGATCACGGTATTTGCCCTCACTTCGTGATCGTACTGTCTTATGACCCATTCTTTACTGTTGATATTATCACTTTTAAGGAGCTCAATCAATATCTCATCGTAGTCTTTTGGCTCTTCAGGAGGTTGGTTCTCGATATTTTCTGCTTTCTTGATCCTTTCAACAGGTCTACAGTATGAAGGTCCGCCAGTTTGGAATTCTAGGTCAAGATCCATGATCTTTTCGTCATCATGATAAACCCTCATACGGGGTTCTTTTATGACGTGTCCTACAACCGTTGCTTCAACATCCCATTTCTTACAGATATGTAGAACATCTTCGACGTTCTCCTCTTTAACTGCATACATCATCCTTTCTTGACTCTCTGACACCCATATCTCCCATGGTGCCATATCGGGCTGTTTCAAGGGTACCTTATCTATCTGTATCACTGCTCCGTAACCTGCTGCAAGGGCCATCTCCCCAGCAACGCATGATAAACCACCCCCTCCGAAATCTTTCATCCCCTGCAGGAGTCCTTTACGGTTCAACTCTAGGCTTGCATGGATTAATGGTTCTTTAGTTATAGGGTCACCTAGTTGGACAGCACCAATATCCTCTTCTTCAGATCCTTCGTGCAGTTCATCTGATGCAAAAGTAACACCATGGATTCCATCTCTTCCAGTTCTACCACCGGCCATTATAAAGATGTCTCCAGGTTCTTTTACCCGACTCCTTATGAGTTCATCCTTCTTAGCAATGCCTATACAACCTACATTGACTAAACAATTAGTCAAGTAACTCTCATCGAAATAAACCATACCTGCAAGGGTAGGTATTCCCAATCTGTTACCGTAATCACTTATCCCATCCACAACACCTGAAAATAGGTATCTTGGATGTTTAGTCCCCTTGGGAAGCTCATCGTATTCATAATCCAAAGGACCGAAAAAAAGCGGATCTACGAAGGCTAATGGCTGAGCCCCCATACATGCTACGTCCCTTACAATCCCACCTATCCCAGTGGCAGCACCACCATAAGGTTCAATAGCTGAGGGGTGGTTATGGCTTTCTAAAGCTACGACATAGGCATGGTCCTCATCGAATTCGACGACACCAGCATCTTCTTCTATGACGTATATGTTCTGAGGAGCATCGATGTCGAAAACGGTGTCCTTCAAGATACATTTGGAAGACTTGTAACAGCAGTGCTCTGACCATGCCTGTCCGATGGCCTCTAGTTCTAGGTCAGTGGGATTCCTTCTTAATTCTTTAAAATGCTCCTTGACTGTTTTCATCTCGCTAAGACTTAAACCAACTCCACTCTCCTGTGATATCTCTACCAGATCTTCATCATCTGCTTCGAGCAAATTCACATCATGAAGTTGAAAATGTACATCCCTTCTAGTATAATGCTCCATGATCTCCACCTACTTCATCTCGATATCGTAGGTCTGGATAACGGGATTTGCCAGGAGTCTTTTACACATCTCTTCGGTTTCCTTTTCAGCTTCCTCGACGGTAATATCTTCACCAAAATCTATCTCGAAGACTTTACCTGATCTGACATCTTCTACGTCCCAACCCAGGAGTTTCAAAGCTTTCTTCGTGTTCATACCCTCGGGGTCAGCTACCCCTTCTTTCAGTTCGATAACGACTTTCGCGACTACCATGTAACCACAGGGAGGTATATCTAGGGGCTCTTTAATAGTTTTCTTTTCGGGTTCGATGTTTTACTTAGAAACAACATTTACTACGGCTCAAATTAGTGATAACCACATCACGAATTCCACTTAGACAGGCTTCAGGTCAATCATATCCGGCATCAATATATCTTAGATTTGATATGGATCCAAATGTGTTAATACAGAATTGAACGATTGAATGTTATCGAAATCAAGGTGAGATGAATGTCTAAAATTTCCGTCAAAGTCCCTAACGATATCTCAGAGATACTTGATCTCAAGGGAGAAAAAGAGATCCAAAGTGAGGGTAAATTATTGATAGCTCTTGAGCTTTACCGTGAGGGTAGGATATCAGCAGGTAAGGCTGCCGAGTTGGCCGATCTTTCATACGATGAATTTTTGAATGAACTGGGAAAAAGGAAGATGAAACTCTATACTTTGCTGGATATCGATGAGATCGAAAATGAAATAGATGATGCGGAAAAGTACATACGATGATAGTCCTAATAAAGCTCGACAACGGGCAAGTAAAATTTTTCCAACCATATTTAAAAAAGATAACCTCTTAACTCATGATCTAGTTTACTTCGTGTTTGATATCTTCCACAAAAGAACTCATGGGTCTAACATATTTTTTGATTTCTTCATCTTTTTTATTTAGAATTCTTGAATTATCGGGGAGATATATAATACACCTGTGTTTTCCCATTTCAATTATTTTATTTTTAGTCAGATCTCTATCATAGGTGATGAGGTGCCATATTCTTTTGATTTTATTTTCATCAAGAGTTTTTACGTTCTCTGTAAAAGACTGTTTCCATCTTTCCCTAAAAGTTCTTTTACATGAAATAGCAACATGCCAACCATCATCACATTCGACTAACTTATCCACCTCCAAACTAGCTCGGATATGCTCTGGTACTAACTCAACATCAGTAATATCAAAGTAATTTAAGATAAAACCTGTCACATCTTCCAGACTTCTTCCTCCTCTTCCTTTTCTTTTTTGACCGGCCCTTCTTTCGAATTCCTGGACAAACGCAGTCATAACATAATCCATCTCATCTTGATTTTTTATGAAATCCTTTTTTCTTAAAATTTCTCTTAAAATCCCAAATCCCTCGACAATTTGAGCTCTTTCTACGCTGATACATCCTTTCATACCTAAATCGTCCCAAATTTCAATTACATCTTCAAGTCCTTGCTCATCGTATTTATCTAGGTAAGCTTTAGCTATCGGTTTAGCGATCTCAACATCACTGCTTGGAATTTCATCTAACATTCTATTAATGGGTGTGACTACATGTTTCATCGTTAATCCCAATATTAACAGGTCCTCCCATTTTTCTATCATAGGGTCCAAATCAACAGTCAATCTATTTGCCTCTCTTCTAACTTTTGTTCCTTCACTTCTTGATTCAACCAATAAATCAAATATTGTCGTTTTAGCATTATCTAGATCGAATTTATCTTTTCTAGAATGCATTTCGTTGATTATTTCTGCTCCCTCGATCATCAACCCACTTTTGGTTCCTATACCCCCATATCTATCTGATTGTATAAGCATTCTAGCGAACCAGTAAGTTTTATCAAAGGGATTCTTCAACGTTTTTTCTATAACTTCTATATCCTCATCATCTCTCAGTTCCTGAACTCTACTCATCAGGGGGCCTCCAAAAATCAAGGATATATTCAAAAGTAGTTCCCATCGTTATGTAATTCGATGGCCAACCAAAAATACCGACGTTATTTACAATGTTTGTTCTATCCCATATTATAGTATTTCTCAACTCGTATCCAGCATTTTCCATAGCTTCTATCACATAGATGTGGATCGGAATCCTTGTATTTTCCCACCACATATCAGCGACATTGATAACATTATGGCCTTTGATTTTCATCTTAGGTAATAATTTTTCATAAATTTCTTCCATAGCCTTTGAAAATTTTTCAATACCTAAAACCCCTAAATCATTTTCACTCTGGCTATACTGTTCTACTTTATCATACTGATCGTTTTTCCTATCCTCACCTCTACGGCTTTTATTTTTTCTCTTTCTATTTAATAGATTTGAATAAGGGGGTGAGGTGATCGTCAAAGATATTTGCTCGTCATCGAAATATTCGTAAGCATTTCTCGCATCATCTTCAATCACTATCTGTTCAGTCTTTTTTCCGCTATGGTCGGTCAACCTGGTCTGACTCAACCTTGATTTTGCTAATTCAACGTAATCTTTATTGATATCAAAACCGACTGCGTTTCTATTCAAATCTTGGGCGGAAACGAGAGTCGTGCCGCTACCCACAAATGGATCAACAACTAATTCCCCTTCGTGTGTAAATAATTTAATAACTTTTGTAGAGAGAGAGATAGGATAAGCTGCAGGATGTTTTTCTTTATCCCTGATATCTCGTTTTTCATAAAAAAATTCCCAAACACCGATCTGTGATTTTACCCATTCCTTAGCAGTCATACAATTTATATGAGATCCTTTACAATCACATATCCTTTCATAACCAATATCGATAGGTCTGCTAAAACTATCATCGCGTTTAAATTCTTTATCCTTAACATCTTTCTCTGAACTAGCTGTTGTTTCCATCTGTGATCATATACTTCAAGACCGAATATTACTTATAAGTTTTTTCTGAAACGAGTTCAGGATTTCTCGACTTCTAGTTGTATCCGACGGAAATTTTACGGTTAAGATGCGAATGGTTCTTTAAAATAAATATGTAAATTTAAAAGAATGGGGATATGATGAACCAAAGGCCAAATATTAACGTCAACGCTCCGCAGGCTGCGAATACTCCCCTCCTATGCTTGTACAAGTGATCAAGTGTGCTGTGAGAAGAATAGGTCAAGAACGTATCCCAAACCAGATCACATGACCAGTGAACAACAGCAAAGACCATTAAAAACAGCACACCAAACTCTAGGGCCCTAGTTATCAACGCAGCCCCAACTGTTGCCCACCATATGAAGAAGTATGGATTTGCTGCACTGGTCATAACTCCTACGATAGTCGGAGAGTATGGAAAACGCTTTTCTTCATTCTCAACGGGTTTGAAAAGTTGGATACCTAAATATACAAGTAAAGCGCCTCCGACCACTCCAATAACCGCTTTTGCTTCCCAGGAAGCGATGAATGTTAAACCGACAGCTACTAGAGCGATAACTGGAAACTCAACAAAAGCGTGACCGAGAGCTATCTTGATTCCGGCTTTCTTATCCTCCGCACCTTTGGCTATGGCACCCGCAGTGACCGGACCAGGCATCATCACTCCACTCAGAGATATTACGACAGTGGCCCCTAACAAAAACAGTGCTTCCCACATCTATCCGACTACCGCTCCTTCGGCCTCGAAGTCATCGGCCTCGAACCTATCGACACTCAACCTATCGATGTCCATAGAAGGCTCTTTACCCAGTATCAATTCTGCTGTAACTTTGTCAACGACCGGTGAAACCATGAAGCCGTGACCGCTGAAACCGTTGATCTGGTAGAACCGTTCAACTTCTGGAACAGTTCCCAAAATAGGTTGTGCATCTGGTGTGGTATCGTAAAGACCGGCCCACTGTCGTATCATGTTCACACCGCTGAACCTTGGGATGAAATCTATGAGTGTTTTCGAGAAGTTCTTCATGAACCATAGACTTCCAGTCTGATTCACACCGACCTCTTCATCGGGATTGCCCATCCCGCCTACTACGTTCCCGTGCTCACTCTGACTGAAATATATACCGTGTTTGAATGATATGACCATGGGTTCCAAAAAACGCTTGTAAGGTTCCGTCACCATTATCTCGTGCCTTACCGGCTTGTTGGGAATTTCGGCACCGGCCATCTCTGCGATTTGAGACGACCAACCACCGGCGGCGTTAACTACAGTATCTGTCTTGATATCTCCGGCCTCGGTTTTGACCTTCTTGATCTCATCGCCTTCGGTGACGATATCCAATACTTCTGTGTGATCCCGTATATCGATCCCCATCTCTCTAACACGATTGGCATAACCATTTACGACTTTAAAAGGATAGATCGTACCATCGGTTTGGTTGAAAGTAGCGGCCACGACGTCCGAGATGTTCAACTCAGGAACTATCTCTTTAGCTTCTTCCGGAGTTAAATATTGGCTCTCAACACCCAAGCTGTTCTGAAGTTTCACGTTCTTTTTGAAATCTTTAGACTCGTCTTCATCGAAAGCTAAAACCAAATACCCGCCCTGATAAAATTCTAGATCCTGTTCCAATTCTTCATTCAATTTTTCGAACATCTTTCGACTTTCTAAAGCTAACTTGATGTTTTCCTCGGAGGTCCACTGCTGACGGATACCTCCTCCGTTCCTGCCGCTAGCTCCGGAACATATGTACGATTTGTCAAGAACCACAACATCATCGTAACCCATCTTTCCAAGATGGTAAGCGGTTCCAAGACCGTTAACTCCAGCTCCTATGATCACAACCCCAGCCTCTTCACTCATGGTCATCGACCTCCTCGGAAGCTAGTAATGCAAAAGGAACTGGTTTGTTAGGTGGTCTAGAAGTAGGTTCTCTGATATCATCGGGACTCTTCCCGGTTTCTCGACACAATATCCTTTCAGCTAATGGGATACAACTCTTACCCTGGCACGGACCCATGCCCATCCTTAGGTGTCTCTTCAAAGTTTCTAGCTCATCGTATCCCTTCTCGATGGCTTCGACTATATCATCCTCAGTAAGGTCCTCACATCTACAGATAACTACAGTCATTCCATCACCTCTAATCCCCGAACGGACCAAACGTTCCCTTTATCGACCTCCATGGTTATACCGTAAGTCTTACCCGATTGTCTCACGTTCACAACTTCTGCTTTCTGTACCCTATCCCCACGTTTATCTAAAGCGTAAACCATTTCACCCTTATCAGGGACGGGTAAGTACTCGTAAGGAACTGTGATTTTACATTTTTCATCGCTGTAACTGCAGTCAACCACGAAGATCGCTAGACCGGGACATTCTGTAACACATAAAGCGCAGCCGATACATTCCTCAAAATCGATATCAGGAACGTCGGTTATGATATCCATGGATATGGCTTCTTTTGGGCAGGCGGCAACACAAGGATCACAGGGTATGTTCTCAACACATTCAATTATCACTACCGGACCTGCTTTCAATCTTTCATCGCTGGGAACTTCGATATCATCTAAAGATATCACTCCGGTACTCTTATAATCCGACATTCAGCACACCTCCTCATCTACTGTACACATCTTTACACCTTGTCTGGGTGCCTCACCATAAGGACCCATCCTCATCTGTTCTAAACTCTTCTTGGCCTCTTCTTTCTTCTTTTCTAACTCTTTTGAGGAGCCATATACCTCTTCAGTAAGAGCTGCTCCGGCTATCTTGCCCTCTAGGGCTGCAACGGTAGCTTCTTCGATGCCTGCTGAATCCCCTGCTACGTACACTCTTTCCGTGGTAGTCCTCATGTCTTCTGTTCTTTTCGGAACGTATCCACCGAGTTCTCGAATATATTCCATCTCGCAACCTGCCTGCCTCAGGAACTCATTATCCGGATGCAGTCCAACAGCTATACAGATAACATCGCATTCCACTTCTCGTTCCGTACCTTCTATAGGCTGCCAGTTCTCATCGATCTTCTGAACTATCGCACCTTCTACTTTTTCCTCTCCCAAGGCCTTCTTTATGGTGTGGCGGGTGTTGATCGGGACCCCGGCTCTTCTCAGTTTAGAAGCGTGAACTTGGTAACCACCGATCTCGGGTAAGGCCTCAACTACTTCGACTACGTCAACACCTGCTTGGATCAACTGGTAACTTACGATAACTCCGACGTTCCCGGATCCGATCATCAAGACTTTTTCACCGGGAACTATCCCCTGTTCGTTCATCAGGGTCTGAACCCCTCCTGCACCGTAAACACCGGGTAAATCGTTGTTCTCGAAAGCTAAGAAGTTCTCGATGGCTCCAGTAGCATAGATAATACCTTCAGTATTGTATATCTCAAATCTATTATCCCGTTCAACTGCTATAGTCCTTTCTGGATAGAACCCCAAAACGGTGGATCTATTGTGGAATTCCACACCTAGTTCCTGTGCTCTCTCGATCAACTCGTCTGCGATGTGTATGCCTCTGATACCCGCATCTTCAGTATGGCTGCCGAAGAACTGGTGGGTCTGTTTGACCAATTGACCACCTAGCTTGTCCCCTTCATCGAAGAGATGTACATCGGCACCATGTTCAGCAGCGATTATAGCTGCTGTAAGACCGGCTGGACCGCCTCCCACGATGGCTATCCCTATGTCCCTTTCTAACCTCTTACCTTTTTCAACTTCGATGAAAGGAAATTTTGGTCTAGCTCCCTGATTCTCTACTTTCATACCTTCCTTGGCTAGAACTACGCATGTTCTTGTATGTGGTACACCATCTACGGACATGATACACGATGAACATTTACCTATGGCACAGAAAAAACCTCTAGGCCTTTCTAACAATTTACTCTCCGTGAATTTTCTTAGTCCGTCAGCATACAGGGCGGAAGCGATAGTTTCACCTTCATAGGCTTTGACTTTTTTCCCCTCATAATCGAAATAAAACTCGTTACCCCGTTCAAATTCTAAAACTGGGTGATCCTTGATCCTTCTTTCCGGCATATGTCCACCGACATCCACCATAACAAAGTATATTATAAATTATTCGATTAAATATCGATCTTCAAAAAAATTAATAATTTTATGTTAAATTTAGTTGGGAAATCATATAAGGGTAAAAAAAATATACTTAGAATGCATAACAATGCCAATGCCCGTTCGTAACGTATGTAAAAAGTGTTCTAATCTTGAAAAGGATGAAGGGTCATGTAGCAATTGTGGGAATGTTTTGATGGTAGTAAGATTTCCATGGACTTGGAGGACTGCACTCCCTTACTTTTTTGCAGGACTAGGTGGCTTACTCCTTTTGATATCCCATCTTTACAATATAATTTTTTTAATTTGGATCACCTTGGTGTTGATAGCTGTAGGTTTGCTTTCGGATCATCTTTATCAGAAAGATCTCGACCGAAAGGCAATAGATAAAATTAAGGGCCAAATATAATAATCATTTCAACAGCTATCCCTTTTTTATACCCAGTGAAGTGAAAAGAATTATATACTTTGAGAATCTAGTGATAAACGGTAAGTTTAAAGAAGAGTACCCTTATCGGGATGCACTCAAAAGATGTCAAATTATACGATTGTTCAAATGGTGGAAGAATAATGGAAAAAGAATCGATTATAGATAAAAAAAGGCTTTATGACTCTGATAAAATAAAAGTTCTTGAAGGCCTGAGTGCTGTTAGAAAACGTCCTAGTATGTACATCGGCAGCACAGATGAAAATGGTCTTCATCATCTAGTCTATGAAGTAGTTGATAACAGTATAGACGAGGCAATGGAAGGTTATTGTGACAAGATAGACGTTACGATAAACGGAGACGGAAGCGTTTCTGTTGATGATAACGGTAGAGGTGTTCCGGTAAGTGAACATCCTCAATATGGAAGACCCGGCGTTGAGATAGTGATGACAAAACTTCACGCCGGAGGTAAATTCGATAGAAAAAGCTACAAAGTCTCTGGAGGTTTACACGGAGTAGGTGTTTCAGTCGTTAATGCACTTTCAAAGTGGCTGGAAGTAGAAGTAAAAAGAGAAGGGAAGATATATTATCAGCGTTACGAAAGAGGAACCCCAGTTACTGATTTGATCGAAAAGGAGGACGGAGGCAAGCACACAGGTACGTGTGTTACATTCAAAGCTGACGATGAAATTTTTGAGACCGTAGAATTCAGTTTTTCAACGTTGAAAAAGCGGATGCGAGAATTAGCCTTCTTGAATAAGGGACTCAGGATATCTCTAACAGATAATCGCGGAGATGAAACCTGTGAATTCTATTATGAGGGGGGTATCGTAGAATTTGTTGAATACCTGAACGAAGGTAGAGAAACACTTCATCCAGAACCAATATATTTCAAAGATAGAAGTAACGGTGTACACGTAGAAGTTGCAATGCAGTATCTATCAGAATCATACAACAGAGATATAATGCCCTTCGCTAATAATATCCATACAATTGAAGGAGGGACACATCTAACAGGTTTTAGAGCCGGTTTGACCAACACTTTGAAAAAATATGCGGAGATGAACGACCTAGCCCAGGATATAGAACTTTCTGGTAACGATTTCAGAGAAGGATTGACTGCTATCATCAACGTCAAACTCCCTGAACCACAGTTCGAAGGGCAGACCAAGATGAAATTAGGTAACAGTGAGATAAGAGGGATAGTTCAATCTGTATTGAGTGAGAAACTATTGACATATCTAGAAGAACATCCTGATGTTGGTAGTGTCGTAATCAGTAAAGCTGTCACCGCCGCTAAGGCCCGAAGAGCTGCAAAGAAGGCTAAGGAGCTCACACGTCGAAAAGGAGTTTTAGGTAGTGCTGACTTGCCGGGCAAGTTGGCTGATTGTTCGAATCCAGATCCTGAAAGATCTGAGTTGTATCTAGTCGAGGGTGATTCAGCAGGTGGTTCCGCTAAACAGGGCAGAGATAGAAATTTTCAGGCTATATTACCGTTGAGAGGTAAGATCATCAACGTGGAGAAAGCCCGTATCGACAAGATGTTAGAGAACAAGGAGATAAGGTCTATCATATCCGCCTTGGGAACGGGTGTAGGAGAGGACTTTGATGTCGATGAGGCTAGATATCACAAGTTGATCATAATGACTGATGCCGATATCGATGGTGCACACATACGGACATTGTTGTTGACTTTCTTTTATAGGTACATGAAACCGTTGATAGAAGAAGGGTACCTTTACATGGCTCAACCACCATTGTACAAGATCAAGAAGGGTGGAGGAGTAAGGTACGCTTACGACGAATCTGAGAAGAATGAGATCTTGGAAGAGTGGGGTAAAAGGGGAGTTAGTTTACAGAGAAATAAAGGTCTCGGTGAGATGAATCCGAAGGAGTTGTGGGAAACAACCATGGATCCGGATAATCGGATCCTTGCAAGAGTCACCATAGAGGATGCGGAAAAGGCTGATGAATTGTTTGACATCCTAATGGGAAAAGAAGTCGCACCTAGGAAAGAGTTCATCCAAAAGAACGCCGCAGAGGCTACTAATATAGATCTATGAGGTTATTTTTATGGTCGATGATATCGCTGATGAAGTTTATGAAAAGAACATTGAAGAAGAGATGAAAAATTCGTACATCAACTACGCCATGAGTGTTATAGTCGGTAGGGCACTTCCCGATGTAAGAGACGGGCTTAAACCTGTTCATAGAAGGATATTGTACTCTATGAAGCAGGAGGGACTAACTTCTAGTAAATCTCATAAAAAATCTGCACGTGTGGTGGGTGATGTACTGGGTAAGTACCATCCACACGGTGATCAAGCTGTATATGATACGTTGGTGCGTATGGCACAGGATTTCTCTTTACGTTATCCATTGGTGGATGGACAGGGTAATTTTGGATCATTGGACGGTGACGAACCGGCTGCCATGCGTTACACGGAAGCACGTATGGAAGCCATAGCCGAGGAGATGCTAGAGGATATAGATAAAGAGACCGTCGAATTCCGTGATAATTATGATGGTTCACTTGAAGAGCCGGTTGTACTCCCTTCCAAGTTACCGAATCTGCTGCTGAACGGATCAAGTGGTATAGCTGTGGGTATGTCCACGAACATACCACCACACAATCTTAACGAGCTCGTAGATGCAACAAAGATGCTGATCGATGAACCTGGATCCGATGTCGTGGATTTGATGGATGTGATGCCTGGTCCTGATTTCCCTACAGGTGGCATCATTTATGGTCACGAAGGGGTTTATCAGGCATACAAGACAGGAAGAGGCAAGATAACCGTCCGGGCTAAGGCCAAGATCGAAGATATGGGCGGTAACAGGAGCAGGATCATAATAAACGAGATACCCTATCAGGTCAACAAGGCTACTCTTGTAGAAAATATAGCTGATCTTGTTAAGAGAGAGACCCTCGATGAGGTGTCTGACCTTAGAGACGAATCGGATAGAGATGGTGTGAGGGTCGTTGTGGAGCTAAAAAGAGGAACCCTCCCAGAGGTTGCCCTGAATAAATTGTTCAAGCACACTCAGATGGAGGTCACCTTCGGAGTCATCAATCTAGCTTTAGTTGATGACGAACCTGAGATATTATCTTTAAAAGATACTATACAGCATTATATTGACCATCGCATCGATGTTGTAACCCGCAGAACTAAATACGATCTAGATAAGGCTGAAGAGAGGGCACACATACTTGAGGGATTGTTGACCGCTCTTAGTAACTTAGATGAAGTCATAAAGATAATCCGTGGAGCCGAGGATCAGGCCGAAGCTAAAAGAAAACTGGTCTCTAAATTCTTATTGAGTGAAAGACAGGCCCAAGCGATCCTGGATATGAGGTTAAGAAGATTAACAGGGCTGGAGAGGGATAAACTTCAGACGGAATACGAGGAAATAGAAGAGAAGATCAAGGAATACAAGAGTATATTGAGTGACGAACAGAAGATATTGGATATCATCAAGGATGAGTTGGACGAACTCGCAGAGGAATATGGTGACGATAGAAGGACCGAGATCGACAAGGACGCAGTGCAGGTCGAAACGGAAGATCTTATTCCTAAGGAGAAGTTAGTGATCACTTTGACTCGACGTGGTTACATCAAAAGGTTACCTGTGGATACCTACCGCAAACAGCGTAGAGGCGGAGTTGGACTTATAGGTATGGATACGAAAGATGAAGATCATGTCGTAGATATGTTCGTAGTTGACTCTCACGATTATTTATTGTTCTTCACCAATAAAGGTAGAGTATATTGGTTGAAAGCCTACAAGGTCCCGAAAGGTGGCCGTAGGACTCAGGGCAGACCTATCGTCAACATGCTGCCTAGGTTGGAAAGGGACGAGAAAGTCGAGGATCTGCTACATGTTAGTGATTTCCCAGAAGACGAGTACTTATTGTTCTCAACTAAGAAAGGTAAGATCAAGAAAACGTCCCTGGCGGCATACAGCAACCCTAGGGTCACTGGGATATGGGCCATAAGGTTAATGGAAGACGATGAACTTGTGGATACTAAATTGTCTAATGGTGAAAAGGAGATCATGCTGGCTACCAAACACGGACAGGCGGTACGTTTCGATGAGAGCGAGGTAAGAGCTACCGGAAGGTACACCATGGGTGTAAAGGGTGCTGAACTCCGAGACGGAGACGAAGTTGTCAGTATGACGCTTGTTGATGACGATGATATGCTTTTAACGTTGACTGAAAACGGATACGGTAAAAGATGTCCCGTGGAAAAGTACAGGAAGACACACCGTGGTGCTAAAGGTGTGATCACTATGAAGACAAATGATAGGACCGGCGAAGTCAGGTGTGCAAGGGTCGTGGAAGAGGGCGAAGAGATATTGTTGATGAGTAGGAACGGTATGATCATAAGAACACCTGTGGACGATATCAGTGTACAGGGCAGGAACACCATGGGAGTCAAAACGATGAACGTCAAAGAAGATGACGAACTGATCGCTATGACTAAGGTCATCGGTGAGGAAGAGGAGAAAGAGATCGTCGAGGAAACCGAAGAGTAGTAGCAAAAATTACTTATCTTAAAATAGTTTCAGCATAGATACTGTAAGTGCGTATAAACCACCAATGGGCGCGTGGCCTTACTGGGAAAATTTAAAATTTTCCCCGCACATTCAAGGCCATCTAGATGCCCTTGAATATAGCCTGGACATGGGCAGGAATTAAAATTTCCTCTTATCTCCAGACTAGTTAACTAAAAAACAAAATGGGCGCGTGGCCTAGCCTGGACATGGCGCTGCCCTTCTAAGGCAGACAGCACGGGTTCGAATCCCGTCGCGTCCGTCTTTTCTTATTACCAAGGGATGAGAACCTTTGGGTTCGTGAGTCTATTTTGGAAAAATAGACGAACGGTTAGAAAAATTTCATATTTTTCTGAGCGGAATCCCGTCGCGTCCGTTTACAAAATGGTACATTTTTACGGACAAGGAGAATGCAGTAGAATTCTGCGGCGTCCGTCACATTATTTTTTCATAATTGACGGATAGTTAGAAAGCGCCAACCTTCTGATGAGTCCGTCTACTTTCTGGTTCAACTTACCACTTCTTTTTCTAGTAATTACTGCAACAACATCAAAGGAAGGTCTTTAAATAAGTTATTTTTTCGTGAAGAGTAACTATATCCAATAATTTGTCTTTCTGTTGTAGATCTAGTCCTCTGTAAGCAGAATCCTCTCTTTAGTATACCAATGTCTCGCTCTATTCAAGGATCTCTCTTATACGTTCAATTCATAAATCATTCCCCCCCCAAGATCTGTTTTAAACATCTTTTTTAGTTTTAACTAATCATTTTTCAGAATATTAGCAGTTTTGCTAATTGCTGATTCACCCAAAATTGCTTTTGTTATTCACAAACTCTTCTATGGAGCATATCTAAATCTATCATCAATGATGCGCTCTTTTGTTTTCGCAAATTTGATAGCAAAATTGCGGAAAAGCTTTATAAGACAGTTCTACGTAATTATTATGCTCAAGGAGTCGAGCATACACAAGGGAGAGATTATGTTGATCGTATTGTCATATGGGGGTAGAGTTACTTGTCCTTCGTGAATGGAAAGGAAAGGATATTAATCCATTTGTTAAAAAAATCTTCCGAAAATTTAGGTGTTATAACTAGCAAAAACCATTACAATGGTGCGCTTCCCTATGAGATTTGCCAAAAAGGGATAGCCAAAGAAGTTGATCTGTCTATTAGTAGGACTTCTAGGCTTATCAAAAGGTTAAAGAAAAATGGTATGATAAAAGAAAATACAAGGCGTGTAGAGGGATTCGATACACGTCGTAAAGTTTATACTCTGACATCTAAGGGATTCAAAAAGGCAAAAAAGATCAGAGAAAAATTAGAAAATAAGAAAATAACTTTGAAAACAAGGAATTCTGATATAATTATAGAACTGGGTCAAATAGATTCTTATCTAGATACAGATAACCCTTTATTGACTGCGATCAACAATCTTGAAGAAGGAACAGAAGTTTATCTTGACTCATATGAAGTCAAGAAAAAAAACTTATTTACAGGCAGATCTGAAGAGATGAAATACTTATCCGAAAAATTACGAGATGTCCTGGATACAGGAAGCGAAACTATATTGATAAAAGGTCCTGCTGGTATCGGAAAAACAAGGTTGATCCAAGAATTAAAAATTCAGAAGGAATCCGACAATGTAGATTTTCTGATGAGCAAGGGCCATTTCAAGAGTTCCGAAGCTTTCTTACCTTTCAAAAAAATTTTTGGTGAATTTGAAAACATGTTCAGAGGAACAATTGAAAAAATACGCTCCTTAGCGAAAACAAGGAGGGTTGTTATTGTCATAGATGATATACATTGGGCAGATAGGTCTTCCTTAACACTCTTCCATTATTTAGCTGAAAATTTAAAAGATGAACCAATATTATTGTTGGGTATTTACAGACCTGAGGATGTACACCGACGGGATTTTTTTAACGATATTATAGGGAGGATGAGGAAAAAAAATATTTTGGAGCAGTTAACCCTTGAGCCACTAACATTTGAAGAATCTAAAGAGGTTATTCAGGGTTTAATAGGAAGAATCGATCTACCTGAAGATTTTTTAAACATAATCTATGAGATCTCAGAAGGTAATCCACTCTTTTTAAAAAGACTTACAAAGCATATTATGGAAAAGGGAATAGCAAACTCAAAAGAAGATAATTTCCCGACCTATATTGAAGATATCGATGTTCCTGAAGAGGTAGATAGATTGGTACAAAGAAGGATCAAAAAACTCGATCCTAGAACGCTTACAGTATTGAGGATATGCAGTATAATTGGTGAAGAGATACCAATAGATTTACTCAATTATATAGTGAAAATGGATCCCGTAGAGCTATTCGAACACGTTGACAAATTAACTGATTTTGGGATCTTAGAGGTCGATTCTAGTGATGAATTTTTCTGCTTTTCTCACGGATTGATTCATAAAGCGATTAATGAGGATATACCGAAACCTCTTAAAAAAATTCTGCACTCTGAGATTGTCGAGGCAATAGAGTATATTTATGAGGAGGAGATGGAAAATTTTTATTCGGAACTAGGTTTTCATTGCAGAAGGGCGAAAAAATATGCAAAAGCCTATGAGTATTATAAAATGGCGGGAGAAAATGCAGAAGATTCATATGCCCATCAGAATGCTATAGATATATATAAAACAGCTTTAGAAATTAGTGAAGAGGGAAATCTTTCAGAGGAAAAGAAGTGGGAGATTATTGAAAAGCTCGGCGATCTTTATAGTTTAGTAGGCGAATATGAAGAGGCTTTAGATAGTTTTGAAAAAATCATTCAAAAGGCACCAGAAGACATGAACGAGCAGAGGATTTTGTGTAAGATCGCTCGGATATACGAGTATAAAGGCAGATTTGATGATGCTCTAGATATTTTGGAAGATTATCTTGAGGATAAGATAGATGAATTGAGTCAAGAAAGTAGCGAACAGGGTAAGCTACTTAATAGACTGGGATGGATAAAGATGAGTAAGGGCAGATATGATTCCGCCAAGGAAGATTTCTCCGAAGCACTAGAAATTTTTGAAAACACGGGGGATAAGCAATATAAAGCTGAGACAAAGCATGCATTAGGAACAATCTATTTACAAAAAGGGAATCAGGAGAAGGCAAAGCCTCTGCTCAATTATAGTTTAGAGATAAACGAAGGAACAGGGGATTTTGAAGGACAGGCAGCTTCTCTTATGAACTTGGCAGAATTTCGGTTGAGAGAGGATAAACCTGATGAGGCTTTAAAAAAACTAAAAGAAGCCATCGATATTTTACAAAAGCTTGGAGACAAGACAAATTTTAGCATCGGTCTTTTGAATATTGGGACAACTTATCTTCGAAAAGGAGATTTGGAAATGTCTTACATGTATTATATGAATAGCTTGAAATTGTTAGAAGAGATAGGACATGTGAAAGGTCTCAGTATATGTTTAAACAATCTCGGTAATTATCATCTGAGAAATGGTGATATTGAGAGCGCCTTGCAGAAATATAAGAAAAGTTTAGAAATTAGTGAAAAAAGTGGTTTTAGATATGGCATAGCACTAGCCAACTGCAATATGAGTAAAGCTTATTCTGAACAGGGAGATCTATCGGAGGCTAAATCACGTATTCGAAGCTCCCTTAACATCAGTAGGGAGATCGGGTCAGATCTTTTAATAGCGCAGGGACTGATATCTTTTGCTGAAATCTTGACAAAAGAAGAAGATTTTGATAGGGCCCTTGAAAAAGCAAGAAAAGGATGTAAAATATTCGATCTTATCGGCGTTAAAGAATATAACAGAGTAGGTCATAATATCATAGGAAATATTTTCGTGGGAAAGGTCAATAAAGAGAAAAAGAAACTAGGAAATTTCAAAAATAATAGTGAAATAAAGATTAAAGATAATAATCTAGATGTACTAGGAAGTGCTAGTGTCCTTGTATGAAAATATTCGAGTACGATCTATAATGGGTGGAATAATTGTTGTTTTACCAAGAAGATAAACCCATAGATCATGTGCAAGCAAGAATGAGATAAAAATATTTTTTTAGAAAGAAAATAAAAGAAAAAGGGTTTTTGTTTTGTGTTCTAGTTTGTCTTTTACCAAGTTTGGTAGAATCTTAATCGATCGTTTAACTCTACTAAGTTGGATGTCTTTATCATGTCTACATCTGTTTCAGCGTGCAACTCCATCTCTTGATCGTTATCTCCATTTGACATGAACGCTACGATCTCGATGTCGTCGATTCTCCAGCCTTCAGCACCGCCAGTCCAGTCTTCTACGCCAGCATCCCATCTCAATTGAATGGTATCGCCAGCGTACTCACTGAGGTCAACGAATACTTCTTCCCAGTCTACTGTGCCGCCCCATGCATCTTCTCCCTCGATCGGGTTATCGAATCCTGAACCGATTGTGTGATCATATTCGGGCACGGGATCTTCTATGAGTTCGAAATCTCCTCCATTTACGGATATTTTGATATTTACTCCGTCCCATGTATCAGCGATATCTCTCCAGTGTTGGAAAGTGAACTCAATAGTATCTGCATCATCGGGTAACTCTATTTCGGGTGAAATCAAACTACTCAGTTCTCCGACTTTTTCATAATCTCCGTCGCCCCAGTCCCAGGAATAGTCTCCGACTACGGAGTCGTGATCTCTGATATCCCAAGTGTTCACTTCACCAGTTGTTTCATATCCTTTGTCTTCAGACACATCATCGTAGAAAACTATCTCGACATCAAGCATTTCGAAATGGGCTGTTATCTCGTAATCATCGTCCATAACTATTGTTATCGTTTCATCATCGCTTTCAAAATCTCCCGTCCATTCTACGAACTCCCAATAATCCTCTGGTATAGCTTCTACGGTCACTTCAGCATCTTCTACATAAACGTGTGTTCCTGGTTCAGGATACGTGGTTCCACCTTCTTCTGGTTCAACATTTATAGTCAACTCATAAATCTGTTCGACTACAGTCGTCCACGCGGTATCATAGTCGTTATAAGACGCCACTTCCAGCATGTATTCTCCTTTATAACATGATCCCGTTTGCCAGACGAATGTTCCCGTGTATACCTCATTAGGTTCGAGAGTCAAGTCTTCATATACATCGGAGTAGACTACTTCGTCGTCCTCGTCGTAAACGGTGAAGTCTATATCCTGAGTTTCTTCGAAATCATCGATGTTGGTTATCTCGTATTCGACGTTTACTTCATCTCCTTCTTCTACTAGTTCATCGTGATCCGTTATCGTGGTCTCAAAGAAGGCCGTTTTTTCTATGAAGTGTGCGGTTACTTCAATGTCTGAATCCATCACTAGTGTTAACGTGTCTGTATCGGAAACGAATTCAACCGCATTCGCTAGCAGAGTTTTCGCTTCTTCTGTATAATCTTTGGTAGCCCAGGTTTCGGAAGTCTGTCCCATCGTAGAGAGCACTATTTCGTTCCTTCCTTCATTTACGGCAAATCCATGACCTTCGATGATACCATCAACTGAAACATCGCCTACTATCTCGTAGTCCTCATCAACAAAACCATCGAACCAGAATGCCCGATCTGCGTCATATAAGTTCACCACATCTCCTACGCTTCCAACACCATCAAAAATAGCATGGTCTTGGGTTATTTCCACATCGACTGGATGACCAAGGCCTATGCTTCCATGTGGGTTGATAGGATCACCAGTTGCTTCTTCCATGCAGATGACTCCGTCGGCGTAACCAGAACCACCGCCCCAGGAATCCATCACAATTAGACCTTGCTCTTCGGTGACTGCATCAAAGAAGGCATTCGCTCTAACAGGATCTGGTGCAAAAGCGGTTCCACTTATACGCTGCACAACGATGGTATCGTAATCCTCAATGTTATCCATGAAATCATCCCAATCCGTTTCTAGAACTATATTGTATCCTGTACCTAGTTTCTCTTCGAGTATATCTACGAAAACTTCTCCGTCATGCCATGGTTCTGGACCAGTGTCTAAAACTGCAACATCTACGTTTCCGGATTCCAACTCAGGAACATCTCCAGACCAGTGGCTGAATTCCCAACCGTCCTCTGGAATTGGCTCTATGTTCACTACTTTGGTTTCGGGATAAGTGTGAGTTCCTGGTTCTGGAATTGTTGTACCGCCTTCTTCTGGGTCAACATTTATGGTCAGATCGTATTCATGTTCTACGACTGTAACCCAAGCTGTATCATAGTCCTCTTCACTTTCGATCTTTATAGTATATTCTCCGTCTGGAGCTAATTCTGAATCTCCTTCTTCTGTCTGCCATATGAACTCGCCTTCATATACCTCGTTTGCTTCTAAAGTCAACTCTTCTTTCTCCCATTCGATCACATAGATCGTACCGTCAATTTCAAAGTACACCATGTACTCTATATCTTGTGTATCTTCGAAAGCATCAGTATTGGTTATCTCGTACTCAACTGTTACCTCGTTACCTTCAGCGACCAATTCGTCGTGATCGACTATCTCGACCTCAAATAAGGCAGTATCCTCTTCAAAGTGAGCAGTGATCTCTCTATCTTGGTCCATTACTAAAGTCATCACAGGCATCTCTTCATCTACAGGTATGGAAGGGATCGCGAATCCAGCTATCTCTTCATCAGCTGGGAAGTCTCCTATGTGTGTTGGTTCTGCTGTATCGATACATAGTTCGTATAGACCAGACATCGTAGCGTCGCCGAAGTAGGCAGCTTGGTAAAGTATGCCCGCTCCTTTATCGAATGCCATATCCTGGGCAAACAACAGCTGCAGACCGGTGTCACCGATCAGAGTGGCTTCGCCTGTATCAGTATCTATAGAGTAAAGCTCAGAATCAGCAGTGAAATCGACTGTGTTTCCATAAAGGTTTCCCTCTCCATCAGATGCGATGCCTATGACAGTGTACGGTGCTCCAAATCCGCCAACGAGTTCAGTAGATGCATCATAAGGATCGACTGTAAACAATTGATCACCAGTTGCGCCATACATCGTATCAGTGGAATCATCATAGGCAAGACCGTTGAATGCTGGTGTGTTCCCTATGAATTCCATGTCTCCAGTTTCTTCATCGATGGTCCAAAGACCTCCATTGAATTCAACTCCATACCATGTATCATCATACCATGTTGCTCCAGCTATGAAGTCCATTGCCTGATTTGGTGCGATGTAGTTCAGATCTCCTGGATCATCTAATGGGAACCATAGTGAATCGTCACCTGGGAACACATCGAATGCATAACCTATATGTTCATCCATAAGTTCGTGTCCTGTGGTGCCATGAATATCTCCTGACCAGTGGCTGAATTTCCAACCAAGTTCGGATATAGCTTCCACTGTGACCTCTTCTCCATCAAGGAACGTATATGTACCAGGTTCTGGATCCGTGGTTCCACCTTCATCCGGTTCAACATTTATCGTGAGTTCGAACTCTTCATCCACCACCGTCGTCCATACGGTATCATAGTCTTCGATGCTTGCCACTTCTAGCATGTATTCTCCTGCATCACCTTCTTCAGTCTGCCAGACGAATGTGCCCATGTGAGTATCACCAGGGCCTAGATAAAGGTCTTCGTAAACATCGTAGTATACTACTTCATCGTTCTCATCGTACACGCTGAACTCTATGTCCTGAGTATCTTCGAAAGCATCTGTATTCGTTACCTCGTATTCGACTTCAACCTCGTCTTCCTCAAGAACTAGTTCATCGTGATCGGTTATTTCTACCTCAAAGAACGCATCAAGCTCTTCGAAATGAGCTGTTATATGCTTATCACTATCCATCACTATGATGATCTCATCCCCTACGATATCGTATGGGATCGTGAACCCAGCTATCTCTTCATCAGCGGGGAAGTCTCCTATGTGTGTTGGTTCTGCTGTATCGATACATAGTTCGTAAAGACCAGACATTGTAGCGTCGCCGAAGTAGGCAGCTTGGTAAAGTATACCCGCTTCTTTATCGAATGCCATATCCTGGGCAAACAACAGCTGCAGACCGGTGTCACCGATCAGAGTGGCTTCGCCTGTATCAGGGTCTATAGAGTAAAGCTGAGAATCAGCAGTGAAATCGACTGTGTTTCCATAAAGGTTTCCCTCTCCATCTGACGCGATGCCTATGACACTGTAAGGCACTCCAAAGCCGCCAACGAGTTCAGTAGATGCATCATAAGGGTCGACTGTATACAATTGATCACCAGTTGCGCCATACATCGTATCAGTGTAATCATCATAGGCAAGACCGTTGAATGCTGGTGTGTTACCTATGAATTCCATGTCTCCAGTTTCTTCATCGATGGTCCAAAGACCTCCATTGAATTCAGATCCATACCATGTATCATCATACCATGTTGCTCCAGCTATGAAGTCCATTGCCTGATTTGGTGCGATGTAGTTCAGATCTCCTGGATTATCTAATGGGAACCATAGTGAATCGTCACCTGGGAACACATCGAAGGCATAACCTACATCACCGTACATCAAATCATCTTCAGGTACGTCTCCAGTCCAATGGCTGAACTCCCAACCAAGTTCTGGCAATGCGCTTATCGTGACTTCTGTTCCATCTACGAAGGTGTAAGTTCCCGGTTCAGGTACAGTGGTTCCGCCTTCTTCCGGATCGACTTCTATCGTCAGATCGAACAATTCTAGGAAGTTGGCAGTCAATACCATGTCGTCGTATATCTGTAGTTCTATAACTTCTTCATAGCTCTCATAATCTCCAGTCCAATTAGCAAATACCCAACCATCTTCTGGGAAAGCCTCTAAAGTGAGTCTTGTGCCAGTCAGAATCGTATAAACTCCAGGCTCAGGATATGTTGTTCCACCTTCTTCAGGTGCTGCTTCAATTATCAATTCATGGTGTTCTCTTGTATCTGGAATTATCAACTCTGGACTCCACGTAAAGGCATTATGGACACCGAGTCCTATTCCATCTCCTGCTTTGATTTCGAAGTCATTACTCCATTCACCGCTCAACTGATCATAGTAATACCTCTCTGAGTATCCTCTTTCCATGTAATCCCATTTGACTACATCGAATATGTATTCGCTTGTCTCTTGATCGCCCTCGATAGCTTCGACTATATCGCTGGCCATCAGGTTTCCACTTTCGGTGTAATCTTTCATGGTATATGGTATTGAAGTATAATGTCGTGACGAGGAGGCTTCATAGTGTATATCATGTTCGGTATCCGTACCAGCGATGTGCCATGTGAATTCGTTTTCAACGTATAATCCGATACCATCACCAGGTTCTATATCGAAGTCGTTAACCCATTCTCCTGCAACATAATCGTAATAGAATTTTTCAGTATGACCTCTTTCTACATGATCCCACTTGACCACATCAGAAATGTATTCACTGGTCTCAAGATCTCCTTCTATGTCCATGACTAGATCGCTTGCTCTCAAGCGGCCGTCTCCCGTCCTATCTTCGAATCCCATTGGGACTGAGATGTAATGTCTCGGTCGTTCATCATCAAAGTGTCTCTCTACACAGAAGGCCATGATTGAATTGGTACTCTCTACTCCTCGATAGACAGCTCTAACAAAGTAGAAATTGTTTCCTCCTAATGAGCCCGTATGTGTATATTCGTTATCATATACTGTGGTAATCTTTGTCCAAGAATCATCAAGATCTTTGTATTGATTATGGCTGTAATAGACATTGTAGGCATCTGCCCCAACATCCTGCCATTCGAGATGCAAATCTCCTGGATTCCCGTGTTTTTCAATCCTCAACCATATCGGCGCATCAGGTTTCTCTGTAGTTATCTCTATAGCCTCTCCTGAGCTGTAGGTAGTGTAAGCATCATCGAATCCTCCTGCATATCCACCGTGTAAACCTTCTCCTGTGTTCATCCTGACTTTGAACTCGTATGTCTCGTCTGGTAATAGGTCTGTCACCTCGGAGGTATCGAATCTGTTCATTCCTGTCGTTACTGTTTCCGGATCGATATCGTCCTCATACGGCCTTATAGGATCGTCGTATTCGCCATGATACTCCTCTTCGGGTATACTTTCTGTGTTTCCTAAGTGTGTCCATTCATGATAATCTCCACCTTTTATAAATACGGAGTAGCTGACGAACTCGTCATACGTACCCATACTTGGTGATTCTTCTTCTACGCCGTCCCAATCAGTGTATGCAGGCGATTCAACTTCTATAACCACATGTTCTGCTCCAACTTCACTCTCTTGTGGTGTCGGTAACGGCTCGTATTGACCTACCATCGATGCTTGAGGATAGGCTACAAAATGACCTTCTACCTTTCTCACTGCTGTCCAGACGTATCCTGCGTCTCCTTCAACTTCCTCTTGTGGGATCTCATTGATGAAATAGACATCGTTGCCTTGATAGGGCTGACTCATACTCCATCCACCCGGATGGTATGTCGCATCCCAAGCGAAAGTACCGTATGGATCTATCCAATCGCCGCCAAAGCCGTAGTTCACGGCCATATTGTCTGGTATTGCGTGATCTACTACAGTAATATTTCCACTGTATTCTTCTCCATCGTAGAATTTTGCCTCGCCGTCGTAGCTTTCCATGTAATAACCCATCAATTCGTATGCACCCGGTTCTGGTACAGGTTCTTGTACCGCATCCGTGTTCTTCTCTTCAACTCCTTCTGTTGAAACCGATCTAACAACATACCACCAAGCTGTAGGATCCGCTTCACCTTTTCCTTCGTCTATATACTCGTAACTATCAGAACCGTCTGCTTCGACTTCAGCTATGAATGTTTCTTCATCCCATGGACCGTCTTCTGATACCGCCCTGTAAATGTTGTAATGAGACACTTCTTTTGGCTCATCTCCGACCAGGACCTCTACCGTATCTGAGGTATCCTCACTGGACACGGTGAGCTTGTGATACATGTATTTATCGTCTTCGTCGGTCTCCCAAGAGAATTCACCTTCAAATACATCTCCTGGACCTAGAGTTATTTCTGGTTCGACATCTTCGAATTCATCCTCAACGTAGAAACTAATATCCTGAGTTCCCTGCTCTTCTCCTAGATTCACAACCGTATATTCAACTTCAACAGTTTCTCCAGGCTGGACTTGCTCATCATAATCAATTATCTCGACATCGAAATACACGTCCATAGGCATAACCTTTGTCTCGATTGCCCATCCACCAGCTGTCGGTAATAGAGCTTCTAAGTCGTCCCAATTTCCTGGGATGTGAGGATTACCTAGATTGATCCATTGAGTTTCATCTGGGAAAGCATCATCGACTGCGAATGGGAAATTTCCATCGCCGTAGTCATCTAAGTACATCGCTATCCAGTATATTTCGCCTTCTTCGATCAATACCGGATTTTCAAGTTCTAGTTCTACCCAGCCTGCTCCTTCTGGTTCATACATTTCCGTTTCAGCCAACCACGGATCAGCCGGGGCGCCGTCATCATCTATTCCTATTAGACCGTATGCCCAATCTCCTGCTTCCTCATAATCGTGGTATGCTATCTCCGTGATGTATTGTCCCGCATAATCTGAAAGATCCATCGTTATCGCTCCGTACCAATCTCCTGGAGCTGTGAGACCTATAGCATTATCAGGAGTAAATCGCCATTCACTGAGATATTGCCAGTGCCAATACTCTTGATCTTCTAAGTAGGCTTGTGCCGCATTTGGATTATGTCTGTTCATTCCCTGAACCATAGAGGCGGGCATACTTTCGGGGGACATACCCTCTCTAGCTTCAGGCTTAGTTCTTTGAGCTTCAAAACTAGCATCGATGTTACCGTTGCTGCTTGAAGTTCCTTCTGCTCTGTCTCCTGGAGCTGCGTCCCATGTTAGACGGTTATGATCAGTTCCAGTCGGAGTCTCTTCTAAGATCTCTATGTTATCGATTCTCCAGCCTTCACCTTCAAGGCCTACCCAAGCTTCTGTTCCTGCGTTCCATCTAAGTTGGATGGTTTCACCTGTATAATCAGACAAGTCGAATGTAGCTACTTCCCAGTCGTGGATTCCACCCCATGCCGGTTCTCCGCCGAGCGGGTTGCCCCAGAAATCACTTATTATTCCATCGTAACCTTCTTCTGGTTCTATGATCTCAAAGGATTCACCTACAGGTGCTATCCTCAAGTTACCACCGTCAAACATAGCGGCATCACCGAAATCTCTCCAGTGATCAAAGGTAAGTTCCACATTCTCCGCATCTTCGGGGATCTCGATCTCTGGAGAATACAACCGACTCTCCATACCAAAATCACCTACTTTGTTGAATTGACCGTCTCCCCAGTCCCAGGATTGGTCTCCGACTGTTGAACCGTGGTCTCTTATACCCCATTCACTCGCTTGATCGTGGGATACCCATGTTTCATAACCTTTGTCCTCTGAAACATCGTCGTAGAAGAATATATTTTCTTCCAAACTCCAGTACTCAACGTCCAAATTCCTTGGTGGCTGAGGTGGTATACCGACCAAATCGAAATATTCAGTACTCGTATCGAAAGCAGAAGTCTCTCCTTCACAATGGACCCATACTCTTACCAATGACATGGAACTTGTCTCATCAGGAATCTCCCAAATATAGCTTCCTGTGTCATCAATATCTTCAACTATGTATTCCCAACTATTTCCACCATCAGTACTGTATTCAAGATCAACACTCACTATTGGTTCGTCTCCCTCTGTACTTTGCCATACTATCTCTTCCTCATCACCAGCATTCCAAACTTCTCCTCCGTCGGGAACTATCAGGTCAACTTCAGGGGGGGCAACATCCGTTATTGTGAATAAACCGCTTGTGTCCTGACCAAAACCTTCGAATTCATCATATACTGTAGCTCTTATCATCGCTTCAGTGGTTGTTTCGTCAGGTACTGTCCATAGATATTCTCCAGTATCATCATATCCTTCTACTATATATTCCCAAGTATCGCCTCCATCAAGGGTATATTCAAGGTCTATCTCTTCGATCGCTCCTGCACCCTCGGTAGTACTCCATAAGATCTCTTCTTCAGCATTGGTCTGCCAGAACTCTCCTCCAACGGGTCTTTCAAGATCTATAGCAGGATCTTCAGCAGCATTGTAAACACTCAATGCGAAATCCTGATTTGCGTCACCGTCGAAATTTGCATCTTCAGGAACGTTTGTTCCTATAACACGTATCGTATATATGCCCTCTTCAAGTTCGTCAGGATGTATGAATACGTTATTTACATTGTTTACATCATCCCAGCCGTCACCGCTATAATCGAAGTCAGCCATAACTTCAGCATCAGGATATGTGTATCCGTCGTCGCTCATACCGTCTCCTGAAAGATCGAATGCATTGCCTCTGATGATCTCACCAGTAGGTGTTTCGACTTCAAGATCCAAGTTGTTTTTCAGTGTTGGATCGTCTCCAGGTAGTGCATATTTATCTGTCCAAGTGAGAGTTATCTTGAGTGGTTCGTCGTCTTCCATATAAGCAACATCGTATTCTACTTCATCCCCTGTTTCCATGAGTATCTCCTGATCCTCTAAAACATAGCCTACAGGATCATCTAACGGATAGTGCAATCTAGAAACATCTGGAACTCCCCAACCTTCATCCTGGTTCGGACGGTAACCTCTTGTGTCTCCCTCATCAGGATCTAACTGTCGAGCGGTATTTATGATCAGATTCCTGATCATCGCTGGACTAGGTGTTTCTCCATGATGCTCCTCATACCATTCAATTATTATAGTCATCGCTGCGTTTATGATGGGTTCGCTAAAAGAAGTTCCTGACACTGAACGATATCCATCAGGAACAAGTTGTGGTGTATCCTGTGAATAAACACCTGTAGCCGGAGCTATCACATCGGGTTTGACTCTATTATCATTGGTCCATCCACGGGAACTTAAGAAATACATGTTTTCTGGATTAGAGAATCCCGTATCTGGGTTATAAGGTGTATTTCCTCCAACTGTGATAACATTTTTTGCTGCCCCTGGACTACCGATCGTATTATCTCCTGGGCCAGCGTTACCTGCTGAGTTACTTATAGCCATCGGGTGGTTCTCATCAGTATCTCTATCAGCGTCCCTCACAGCTTCGTCGTAGGCGCTGTCAAGGTCTCCATATGCTCCACCACCTGGTGGTCCGCCCCAAGAATTGCTGTGGACATAGGCATCTGAACGCTGCGCCGCTTCTTCTAGAATCTCAAAGTAGTCATCTGGTCCTATGAAAAATGCATTGTCGTCGAATATCTTCAGAGCCCATAGCTCTGATAGGTAACCCTGGGCTTGTCCCATGTAGTAATCTGCAAAACTCATCGTTTCTCCAGTTCCTAGATGTGTATCTCCTGCAATCAAACCTGAAACAGAAGTTCCGTGGTAATGACCATCTCCCCAGTAATCTGGATCAAAATCGTCAAAACTCCAACCACCAATCACTCTACCTGTGAAATCTGAGTGGCCAGAATCCCCGACAGTTCCGTCACCTATACCTGTATCTGCGACCGCAGTTATCACGCCTTCACCTGAATATCCTATCTGGTTCATGTAGCTTCCAAAGTCACCATGTTTTCTATATGGTATGTCAGGATCATCGTGCTCATCGTCCATGAACCAAAGACCTCCGCCGGTCAACTGCGCTTCAGTTTCGCCGTGCAGCTGTGGTTCAAAATAGGGTGAGATGTAATACACGTCGTTCATCATAGCTAGATCTTCCAATTCGAATATCGAATCGGCGTCGACTATCATTTTGTATCCCCTATCTCTCATGTCTACTTCTCTGACCACATCAACATCTCTGTTTATCATTCTCAAACTCGATCTATCGAATCCTGGTCTCAATAGAACTTCGAACGATTTACCTGATTCAAGTGCTTCATCTATATTTTCGTTCAGCTTGAATTCGGGTTGGTAAACTCCTACCCACTCGACGAATTCAAAGTTCTCTACCTTTTCTGCTATCTCTGGGGTCATCATTACTTCGTATGCATAGTGACGCTGATAGTTCAGTACTTCAGCTCCTGCTTCTTCCAATCTTCTACGCCACTCTGGATGCACAGGACCGATCATATCAACTATATGGATACCTTCAGACCCTTCTTCTAGACTTTCGATCTGGAAGTTCAGGTCTTCTCTTGTATCAAATATATGGCCCTTTACATTCAGCTGACTTCGGTGCTCTAGATAATCTATGTTATATTGTTTTTCTAGTACTTCAATACCATCTTTGTTTGTTCTCATCAAAACGTTTCTCCCGTAATCTACTATCACATCACCATATCTCTGTACATCGGCTTCATCTGCTTCAACTAGTATCACTTCGTCTCCTTGAAAATCTTCAGCTGTTCCGAGGAATGCCATCCCCATCCCAGCAGTGCCTATTACTAGTATCGCTGTCATCACTAAAACCGATACTTCTACTATTTTCTTTTTCATTATTCTTCCCTCTGTTTTTCTTATAGTCTAGCGATTTTGCTAGACTGAAATATAACATGATATACATTAATAAAAAAGCTATTAGCAAATTTGCCGTTTCATCATAATTATAGTAAAATATTCATAATTAAAAATGCTTTTATGCTGTTGAATACCAAGATCACATAAATTATCTATCTTTTTTAATCTTACGTACTTTGATTGTTGATTATAAAAAAAGATAAAAAGATAAGAGGTTTTTATTTTAGGAACGTGTTTATTCCTGTTCACTACTTTTTGCCTTAAGTACTTTTAAGTTACTGGTATCTTCTTGAGTTTTTTCTTTCTTTTTCATGACCAATGCTGAAAAGGCGATAAGTATCACTAGTACGACAATGAATATTATGCCAATCATCATCGATACCGAAGCAGCATCGATATCATCCTCATCTTCCTCTTGTTCTTCCTCGACTATCTCTGCCAAAGTTGTTTCCAATTCATTTATCCTGTTATTTATGATATAATCTAGTTCTGTTTTGATCTCTTTATCAATTTGGTTTTGTAACTGATCAATCCTGTCTTCAAGATCCAGCCTCAGTTTTTCTATCTCTTCATCTATATAATTTTGGTCGACTTTATTATTTATAGCATCTATTTTTTCGTTGATATCTTTCTCAAGATCATCGATACGGTCTTCAAAGTATTCTATTTCATCTCTTATCGTCTTTATCTCTGCACTTATCATTTCAAGATCATGGCTTAATTCATCGATATTATCTTGCAAATCTATTATGTATCCTTCAACTGCTTCGATATCTCCTTTATTCTCATATATAGCTTGATCCAAAGAGGTGATGTTTTCATTTAGAGAAGTTTCTAATGCTTCTATTTTGAAGTTAAAAGTAGCCTCTAAGTCTTCAATATCTATCTCCAACTCGTCTATCAAATCGAATAGTGTCTGGATTTCTACTTCCTTTTCTTGAATATTCGTACCCAGTATTTCAATCTCATCTTGCATAGTTGCTATCTGGGGCAGATAAATGCCAGTGAATTCTTTTTCCACTGTATTTCCTGCAATGTCCTCAGCGACTACATTGAATAAGGTCTCTCCTTCATCTAGTTTGGTATCATATTCGAAGAATCCATATTCATCTACCTCTATCTTTTCCTGATTTATCCATACGTTAGCATCTGGCTCGGTCTCTCCTTCAAGATAGTAATCTTCCTCAGCAATCTCATTTACTATATCGGTTATCTCTAAAAGAGGAGGTGTGTTATCCACCTCGAATGTAATCGTGACAACATAAGTAGGATTGGTCTCTATATCTATTATTGCAGTATATTCTCCTTCATTCATGACGTGAAGTAGTGAGAAAGTCACATTTCGATCATCGATCTCGGTTGCATATACCGGTTTTCCATACTTATCAAATTCTAGATAGGCATCATCTATCGGTGGTTGATTTTCTGGTAGCATAGCTTTGATCTCAACGTTCCAGCCATTGATGATATCACCGTCACTCGGTATAGTTATTATCTCGATTCCTAGGGTAACCTCAACAGTAACATCTTCATCGACTATCTCTACTTGATCTTCCACTGTTTCGTAACCGTCTTTAGCTACAGTATAATCATACATACCTGCTTCTAACTCTTCGAACAGTGCTTCCCCGTATTGGTCCGTTGTTTCTTCCATGTCGTTCACAGTGACGGTAGCTCCCTC